>Ga0247843_1000606_pt1 | contig 82762 bp, 62 predicted proteins | sample LaCruzMarch2017__FD_192420 | JGI IMG/M metagenome (GOLD analysis project Ga0247843, IMG submission 192420) | Freshwater microbial communities from meromictic Lake La Cruz, Castile-La Mancha, Spain - LaCruzMarch2017_8m | ecosystem: Environmental > Aquatic > Freshwater > Lake | place: Spain... | reverse complement strand
CGGCTCCAGATTTTTTCTCGGTGGCTTTCATCCCACCTCATCCCATCAAAAATCCTGCTTTTTGTCTATACCGAAATCGCCCCTCTCAAATTCAACACCTTACCTCTTTATTGAAAAGTGCCCTGGGAGAAGCACTGCGCAGATCTCATTTTCATTGACGCCAGGCACACGAAAACTGCTCATACTGGGCGTTATTCCATGACTTATCGAACACACCATTGCAACGCGCTGCGCGCGGGAGATGCCGGCACAACCGCGACCCTCTGCGGCTGGGTCGCTTCCCGCCGGGACCACGGCGGCGTCATTTTCATCGACCTTCGCGATCGTGAGGGGCTGACGCAGGTCGTCTTCCGTCCCGAGGAGAGCCCGGCTGCCGCCTTGCGGGCGCATGAGCTCCGGGGAGAGGATGTCGTTCGCGTAACCGGCCGGGTTGCTCTCCGTTTGGCCGGTACCGAGAATGGAAAACTTGCCACGGGTGCCATCGAGATTGTGGCGACCGGACTTGAGATCCTGAACGCGGCGGAGGTGCTCCCGTTTCCGGTGGACGAGCGGATTGCCAACGAGGACCTGCGCCTGACCTACCGATACCTCGACCTCAGGCGGCCGGAGATGAGCGCGAACCTCCGGCTCCGGCACCGCGTGACCAAAACGATCCGCGACGTCATGGATTCCGAGGGATTCCTTGAAATCGAGACCCCGGTCCTCTCCAAGAGCACCCCCGAAGGCGCGCGCGATTTCCTTGTGCCCTCCCGGCTCTCGCCAGGCGCCTTCTACGCCCTACCGCAGGCCCCGCAGCAATATAAACAGCTTCTCATGGTGGCCGGCATCGAAAAATATTTCCAGATCGCCCGCTGTTTCCGCGACGAGGACCTGCGGGCTGACCGCCAGCCGGAATTCACACAGCTTGATGTGGAAGCCTCGTTCGTGACTCAGGACGACATTCTCGGCCTCATGGAAAAACTGCTGGTTGCCGTGTTCCGCGAGGCCACCGGCGCGGCCATCCCGATCCCGTTCCCGCGCCTGACATGGCGCGAGGCGATGGACCGGTTCGGAAGCGACAAGCCGGACACCCGGTTTGCCATGGAGATCACCGACCTCGGGGATGTGTTCCGCGATTCGCAGTTCAAGGTCTTCCGGGGGGCGCTCGACGGCGGGGGAGTCGTCAAGGCGATCAACGCAAAAGGATTCGCCAAAATCACAACGGGACAAATCGAGGCGCTCACAGAGCTCGCCAAACAGGCCGGCGCCAAAGGCCTCGCCTTCATCAAGGTCGAGAACGGCGAATGGAAATCCCCGATCGTAAAGTTTTTCAGCGGGGAGGAAAAGGCAGCGCTCACCGAACGGCTGGCGATCGGGGAGGGAGACCTCATCCTGTTCGGCGCCGACAAGTGGGAGACCGCCTGCGAAACGCTCGGCCGGATCCGTCTGCGGGTCGCCGAGATCCTCGGGCTTGCCAACGACCCGACAAAACGGGATTTCCTCTGGGTCGTGGATTTTCCGCTGCTCGCCTGGAGCGAGGAGGAGCAGAAGTGGAATGCCGTCCACCACCCGTTCACGCGCCCGTGCGCGGAGGATGCCGCTCTCCTGGAATCCGGCGAATACGGAAAAATCCGCGCGATCGCCTACGACGTTGTGCTCAACGGGGTGGAGATCGGCGGCGGGAGCCTCCGGATCCATGAGCCCGGGCTGCAATCGAAGATGTTCTCGGTCCTCGGAGTGGATGAGCAAAAGCAGCAGACGATGTTCGGCCACCTGCTGAAGGCCTTCCAATTCGGCGCGCCGCCGCACGGCGGGATTGCGCTCGGCCTCGACCGCCTCGTCATGCTGATCGCCAACGCCGAAAGCATCCGCGATGTCATTGCCTTCCCGAAAAACAACCGGGGAGTCGAGCTGATGACCGGCTCACCGTCCGAGGTCGATTTCAAGCAACTGCGCGAGCTGTATATCCAGAGCACGAAGAAGCCGGCCTGAGGCCTTCCGCCTTGTGCGCTGCGGGGAAATGTGTTTGCTAAAGAACATGGAACTCACCACACCTCACCTGCCGGCTGTCGGGTTGGTTTCCGAACTCAGCAAGGAAGATCGCGATACGCTGAGCTCCTACGGAAGTTTTCACCTGGCCCGGCCGGGTGACATCCTGATCGAGGAGGGTCTCCCGCACGGGAAGCTCTTCTTCATCATCAGCGGACTGATGCACGCCCGGCATGATGACGGCGGCAAGGAAATCCTTTTGGGGCCGATCCGGCAGGGCGAGTGGGTTGGCGAGGTCGATCTCTTTGACCCGGCCAGCGCGGTCTGTTCCGTTATCGCCATCGAACCCAGCCAGTATTGGATGATCACGCGCGCGGACCTTGAGGATTTCATCAACAACTACCCGGAGGCAGGGATCCGGGTCCTGATCGGCGTGGCCGGAACGCTTGGCCGACGGCTCCGCGGGGTGACAAAAAAGCTTTCCGAGCAGACCGAACTCGCCTCGATCCGGAACTCCCTGTTCGAAGGCTGAAGTGTTTCATCCGCCATGAAGTCCGTCCAAGTCCACTACGATGGCCGTGTCCAAGGGGTAGGGTTCCGGTGGACGGTGAAAAATCTGGCTTGTGGGTTCGAGGTGGCAGGAAACGTGAAAAACCTGCCCGATGGGCGGGTCGAACTTCTGGCCCAGGGCGAGGAGACGGACGATTTTCTGGAGGCGATCCGGGTGAGTGAACTCGCTGGGCACATCGAACAGGAACGCATCTCGGAAATCCCCCGCATGTCCGGTCTCCGGGGGTTCTCAATCATCCCATGAAAGCAGTCACCATTGAAAACCTGACAAAAACCTACCCGGTTCCGATGAGGAGGCAGAGGATTGTCGCTGTGCGGAATTTGAACCTCGAGGTCAACGAGGGCGAAGTTTACGGGCTCCTTGGTCCGAATGGTTCGGGCAAAAGCACGACGCTCAAAGTCCTGCTCGGACTCGTCACGCCGAACCAGGGAAAGGCTTCGATTTTCGGGAAGAACAGCCGGGAATACCGAAGCCGCGCCGAAGTCGGCTTCCTCCCGGAGAACCCGTATTTTTATAAATTCCTCAGCGCCGAGGAGACCCTCAGGTTCTATGGAAAAATCTGCGGGCTTAGCTCGAAGAAGCTTGATGAGCGGATTCACGAATTGATCGAGCTTGTCGGCCTTCAGGACGCGCGGCACCGCCGGGTCGGCGGGTTTTCTAAAGGCATGCTCCAGCGCATCGGCCTCGCCCAGGCGCTCGTGCAGGACCCGAAGCTCGTTGTTCTCGACGAGCCCACCGCCGGTGTGGATCCCGCCGGATCGCGTCAGATCCGGGACCTGATTCTCGATCTGAAGAAGCGTGGCAAGACGGTGCTGCTCACGTCCCATCTCCTCGGTCAGGTTCAGGAGGTTTGCGACCGGGTCGGGATCATGGCGCGCGGAGAAATGGTCCGCGAAGGAAGTTTGGACGAGCTCACCACGATCCGGCGGCAGACGGAATTTCTTGTCGAGGATGCCCCGGAGGGACTTCAGGAAAAAATTGAGGCGCTGGTCCGCGAGTCCGGCGGGCGCTTCGTGGAGGCCCGCCGTCCGCAGAGAGACCTTGAGGGCGTCTTTCTGGAAGCCACCGCCCCGAAGAAATGAGGGCGTTCGTCACCGGCACGGACACCGGCGTCGGAAAAACCTTTGCGACCGCGCTCCTCACCCGTGCTCTCCGCCGCGCCGGCCTGGATACCATCGCCCTGAAGCCGCTCTGCTCGGGCGACCGCGGAGATGCGGGGGTTTTGCGTTCTGCTGCGGGTGACGAGCTTGGCATCGACGAGGTCAACCCGCTTTGGTTTCAAACCCCGGTCGCCCCGCTTGTGGCCGCGCGAATGGAGGACCGGAAGGTTTCGGTTCCCGGGCTCGCGGATTGGTTCCGGACAGTATCCGCCGGCAGGAAGTCCGTATTGGTTGAAGGGGCTGGCGGATGGCTTGCTCCGGTTGCGGAGGGTGCATTGATAGCCGATCTTTGCGCTGCCTTGTCGCTGCCGGTGATCCTCGTGGCAGCCAACCGTCTCGGCTGCGTCAACCATGCCCTGCTCACTATCGAGAGCATCCGCGCCCGCGGTCTCGAATGCCTCGGGATTATTCTGAATACGATCCAGGCAACGCCGGATGAGGCCACGCGGACGAACCGCGGCCTTCTCGAAGAATTCTCCGGCGTTCCGGTCCTGCTCGAACTGGCTCCCGGACAGGACCGCATCGATCTCGCGATCGCCTGACTATCCGACTTTCAGACATCCGTCCCTCCAGGAGATCCTTTCGGCATTTTTCATGGCGAGGGCAACCAGTTCCGGGGTGAGGCCGGCTTCCGGAGCCGCAAAGTCGATTTCGTGATCAAACGTGATTCCGCTGATCGCGGGATCATCGGTGTTGATCGTGGCAAGAATCCCGCACTCAAGAAACCGTCGCAGCGGATGCGCGGCATAAGAGGGGACCGCGCTTGTCTGGACATTGCTTGTGAGGCAGCTCTCGATGCCGATCCCCTTTTCGGCAAGCTCATCCATGAGCGCGGGATCCTCGACCGCACGCGTCCCGTGCCCGATTCTTTCTGCCCCGAGAAGATCGATCGCTTCACGGATGCTTTCCGGACCCGCCGCCTCGCCGGCGTGAATGGTGATCCTCCAGCCGGTATTCCTTGCCTTCCGGAAGTGTGGCTCAAACAGCCGCGCAGGAAACCCGGCCTCGTCGCCAGCGAGATCAAGGGCTGCAATCCGGTCACGCGAGCCGAGCAGAGCCTCCAGCTCAAGAAAACACGTTTCGGTTCCAAACGTGCGGCTCAAAACTCCGATCATCGTCACCGGCACGCCGAATTCTCTGCTTCCGGCCTCGGCTCCATCCACGACGGCCTCGACAACCGCGGCGGGATCGAGCCCGTTTGCGGAGGCCATGAACACCGGGCTGAAGCGGAGCTCGACGTGGTCGAGCCGCTCGCGGAAGGCATCCTCGACATTTTCGCGCGCCACGCGCCGGCAGTCGTCGGGCGTGGCAAGAACGGCGATCGGCCAGCGGAATTTCTCGAGAAAATGGGTGAGCCCGGGCTGCGGGGAAGTGATGGTCACATGCGGGCGCAGGCTGTCCGGATCCTCCGCAGGAAGAACAATCCCGTTTTTGTCCGCGAGTTCGAGGATCGTCTGCAGGCGGATGCTACCGTCCAGATGCCGGTGGAGGTCGATGCGGGTCATGTGTTTCCGGCCATGGCCTTCTCGATCAGTTGCGTTGCCAGCGGCTGGGTTGCCTCGTCGAGGGCGGCGAGCGACTTTTTCAGTCGCGATGTCGAGCGGTCTTCACAGGCCCGGCGGACATCTTCCATCAGCGCATGCAATGCGTGTCTTTCCGCGTCAGAAACACTTTGACCGAGCGCTCCGATCGCGGACACGACAGCCGGCACCATCTCGTCCGCTTTCAGGCGGGCCTCGGAAAACACCCTTTCATCCATGTCCTCGAAAGCGTGCTCCAGCGAGTCGCCGAGCATCTTTTCAACCGCCTCGTCGGAGACCTCGACCGCGCTCTCGATGCGGACGACGGTGTCCATTCCGGTGGCGGTGTCGCGGGCGAGCACATGCAGAAGCCCGTTCGCATCCAGCTCGAATTGCACGCCGACCCGCGCGCGGCCTTTCGGGAGCGGCTCGAAGGCCACATCGAACCCGCCGAGCCTCCAGTTGTCCCGGGCCATTTCCCGCTCACCCTGCAATACGGAAATCCTCATGCCCGCCTGGTTTGCAACGGCGTTCGTGAACATCTCGCCTGCCTTGCACGGAATCGTCGTATTGCGCGGGATGATCACGTTCATCAGCCCGCCGAACGTCTCGATTCCGAGCGAGAGCGGGGTCACATCGAGAAGGGTGACGTTTTGGACATCCCCGCTGATAATTCCCGCCTGGATCGTGGCCCCGATCGCAACCGCCTCGTCCGGATGCTGGCTCGTGTCCGGTTCGCGTCCGAAGACCTCCGCAACGAAGGCCCTCACCAGCGGCATTCGCGTCGCACCCCCAACCAGCACGACAGCAGACAGGTCGGGCATCTCCAGCCTCGCGTCGGACACGGACCGGATGCAATGCTTCCGGGTGCGCTCGATGACCGGGCGGCAGACCGCTTCCAGATCGGCCCGCCGATAGACCCTGCCGTCGCGCTCGAGCGAATCGACGGAGCTGAGCTCCCTCTTGATCCCGTCAGCAACCATGGGAAGCACATTCCAATGAGCAGCCAGTGCCCTGTCCAGGTCGTCGCCCCCGAGACGCGTGTCGCCGTTGGTCGAGAGAACTTCGAAGACGCCTCCGCTGAGATGTAGAACCGAGACATCAAATGTTCCGCCCCCGAGGTCATAGACAGCGACTTTGGCATTTTCTCCCAAGCGCTCGAGACCGTAGGCGAGAGCCGCAGCAGTCGGTTCGGCGACAATCCGCTCGACCGCGAACCCCGCCAGCTCGCCGGCCCGCTTGGTTGCGGACCGCTGCGCGTCGTTGAAATACGCGGGCACCGTGATGACGGCGCGGTTGACCCCGATACCGAGCGAGCGCTCGGTGTCTGCTTTGAGCTTTTTCAGGATCAGCGCGGAAATTTCCTCCGGAGAAAATGCGCGGCCTCCGCTCAAATGCTCAGTCTGACGGGCCAGCTTCCCGGATTCTCCGGCCAAAGCGCCCATCAGGCGCTTGACCGAGGTGATGACCCTGTCCGGATGGCCCGCGCGCATTTCCAATGCCTCCCAGCCGACAACTGGAAACCCCTCCCTGGGAAAATAGACCGCAGACGGCGTGAGCCGCTCCCCGGATTCATCCGCCACAAGGACGGGGAACCCGGATTGCATCGTTCCCGCCAGCGAGTGGGTGGTCCCCAGATCAATACCAACAATCATGGGCGGAAACGTATCCCATCATCTTGAAATGTCCACGCCCGCGGCATCCGCGGAGCACGCCTTATCGCACGCTGAAGCGATAGACGGTGGTGCTTTTGAACTCCTCCCCCGGGCGGAGGATCGTGTCGGGAAAATCCGGATGGTTCGGAGAGTCGGGAAAGTGCTGCGTCTCCAGAGCCAGTCCGCTCCGGCGGTCATGCGGCTTCCCCTGCTTGCCGGTCAGGCTGCCGTCGAGGAAATTTCCGGCGTAGAACTGTATCCCCGGCTCGGTCGTGAGAACCTCCATGACGCGTCCGGTTGTGGGCTCATAAACGGTTGCGGCCGGCAAAAGTTCACCCGGCTTGCCGTCAAGGACCCAGTTGTGGTCGTAGCCTCCGCCGAATTGGAGCTGCTCGTCCTCCGCATCGATCCGCTCCCCGATGAGGTGCGCGGTGGTGAAGTCAAATGGCGTGCCGGCGACGGGCCGCAGCTCGCCGGTCGGGATGAGGCCGGCCGTGACCGGAGTGAACCGCGACGCGTTGAGCGTAAGCTCGTGTCCGAGAATGTCCCCGGTCCCCTCGCCCTTGAGGTTGAAGTAGCTGTGCTGGGTGGGATTGACAGGGGTCGCCTTGTCGGTGGTTGCGGCATAATCGATCTGCCACTCGTTGTTGTCCGTCAGCCAGTAGGTCACTGTAACATCGAGGTTGCCGGGGAAGCCCTCTTCCCCGTCCCTGCTCCGGCAGCTGAACCGGACTCCCGTCGCGCCCGGCTTTTCGACACCGTCCGCATCCCAGACAACCTTGTCGAACCCTTTCAGCCCGCCGTGCAGCGAACATGGGATTCCTCCCGGTTCGTTGTTGGTGGCCAGCGTGTGGGTGGTTCCATCCAAAGTGAATTTGCCGTCGGCGATCCGGTTGCCATACCGGCCGACGACAGCGCCGAAATACGGGGTGTCCCTGATATACTCATCCAGCGTCCTGTAGCCGAGCGCGATGTCCATCGGCTTCCCGTCGCGGTCCGGAACCTCAAGGCTCAGAACGATGGCACCGTAGTTTATCACCCGCAGCTTGATGCCGCTCAAATTGATCAGGGTGAAGATTTTCACCGGGATTCCTTCGGGGGTTTTTCCGAAGTCGTCAGGCAGCGGCAAGGCGGCGTCAGAAAACATAATGGAGGGGGATGGCTTCTGGCATGGCTGCGGATTTTACAGTGCCGAACCAGCACTTGAACAGTGCAAAGGAAGGCGGACTACACTAGTTGGATTTTCCCTGCAATACACTGGCCACTTGGTCGAGCACGCTGAGCTTGGCCAGAGATTCCACATGGGCATCGCCATAAAGTACATTATTTCGTTTCCCAAAATGGATGAATGCCTCGTCGTAATCGTAGGCGATGGGAAATCGCCAGAGCGGCAGATTCACAACCGGAAGCCCAAATTCTTTCAGATCAATTTGAGGGTTGGCAGCGTTGACGCCATCAAGGGGGGAGATGAAGGAGAACCATTCGTAGCTGTTTGTCCGCGATCCAAAATAGTTCTTCGCTTTGACATCCGACGGACACCGCAATGCCTTCTCGGTGATGCCGTATGGCTTCAAGGTCTCCAGAAGGTTTTTGGCTTCTTTTTCCGGAGGGTAATAGGGATCCGACGCATCCCCCTGTTCGACCCACGGAAAAATATTCCCGTTGTCCTGCACCTTCTGGAGGACAGCCAGGCCGATCTGCCGCAGATTGGATGCGCAGACCGTGCTCTCCGCCTGCTTGCGCAGGGTCTCCATGGTCGGAAAAATAAGCCCGGCCATGAGGGCGATCAGGGCAATAACCAGCAGCAGTTCCAGCAGGGTGAATCCGCGGTGAAACCGGGGCTCAGTTGGTTTTTGATCGCACATATTTTTTCATGATTTCACTGCGTTTCTCCGGCGGCAGGCTGGTGAACATTTTGATCCGCTCGGCCGCCCAGTCGGACTGGATGCCGGGATCGTTCATCAGAGTTTCGATCCGCTCCCGGACTTTTGCCTTGCGCTCGTCACGGGGCAGGAACTGCGCTTCGACAAAAAATTTCGTCTCCTCCTTGAGCCGGGCCTCGGATTTCGCGCGTTCCTCCGGCGGCAGGGTGGCCAGGCGGGCCTCCCACTGCTTGCCCATCGCGCGAAGATTGGAGACGGAAGGCAGGATGTTTTCGGGCGCCCAGATTTCGGCGGCGCTCATGGAGTCCGCGGATGCCGGTTTTGCAGGGGAGCCGGAGGGCAGCCTCCACAAAATGTTGGCGACAAGCGCGAGGGCCACTGCAAGAATCAGAAGCGACCGGAGCGAAAAGAGTTTCATGGCTACTACAGACAGACAGCGCCTGCCGGCGATTGGTTACAAAAAAGTTTTTGTAACCGCATGCCCCCGGACGCGGTCTTTCTTCTAATGTGGACGAATTGCCATGGGTGATGAGATCGGCGCGGAATTGCTGGAAAGGGTCCGTTCCGGGGACGAGGATGCGGCCAGGCAGTTTTTCCACCTCTTGTATCCGGCGGTTTTCAAGATCGTCCGGAACCACCTGCCCGCGCCTCACGACGAGGAGGACCTCTGCCAGATGATCTTCTCAAAAGTCTTTTCCAAGCTGGACCAATATTCCGGCCGGATGCCGGTTTCGCACTGGGTGTCACGGATTGCGGTCAATACCTGCCTGAACGAGATCAAGAGGCAAAGGGGCCGCCGGGAGCTCCGGGAGGCGGATCTGGGTGAGGAGGAACTCCTCTCCCGCGTGGCGGATGAGACCCGGGACAGGGCCGAAGCGGCCTCCGATGCGCGAGAACTTGTGGGCAAGCTGCTGGCCGCGCTTTCACCCGCCGACCGACTCGTCATCTCCCTCCTACACATCGAGGAGCATCCGGTCGCCGAAGTCAGCGCGCTGACTGGATTCCCCCAGGCCGTCGTGAAAATCCGGGCGTTCCGCGCCCGTCGCAAATTGAACCTTGCGCTCCGCAGACTTACTGAAAACCAAAAGACATGAAACCTACCGACCCGATTCTTCATCGCATCTTTTCGCTGGCAGCCCCCCCTCCTCCTTCCGCTCCGTCTCCACGCCTCGAAGCCCGCGTGATCTCGGCATGGCGCAACCGGAATGCCGGACCTGAATTCACGCCGAACTACCGCGCGGCGCTGGGGTTTGCCTGCGGGGTGCTCCTGCTGGCTTCGGCGGTATCCCTCGGCCCGCTTTTCGAGCCGGCAAGCCCTACGATCCTTCTCGCGAACGCGGCCCTCCACGAAGCCATCCAACCATGAGCCGGAAAACCCACTTCTATCTCGCGGCGATCTTCCTCGCCGGCGCGCTGACCGGTGGACTGCTGGGCGCAGCATTAACCAAGCAGTATCTCGTGAAGGCCCTTCATCCCAAGGCCCTGGCTTCCCGGATTGAAAAGGAACTCACGCAAAAACTCGGCCTTGATGAAGCCCAGCAGAAGACCACTCGCCTCCTGGTCGACCGATCGATGACCCGGATCATGGGGATCTATTCCGAGACGATCCAGAAAATCGACGCGGAATTGCTGGAAGCACAAAAGGCGCTGACCTCCGAGCTGACCCCCGAACAGAGGGAGAAACTCAAGGATTTGGCCTCGAGCCGTCAGGATTTCCTGCGCAAGCATGCCCCGGTTGCGCCAACCGGCTTGTAAACCGCATCGGGCGGCATTCGGACAGGATCATATTTGTTTACAAACGCGGCTCGAAAAAACAGTTTATATCCTCCCATCGACCCCTTCATGAAATTCCCCCTCGTTCTTTTCCTGACCGTCGCCGCAGCATCGCTTCCCGCCCGTGCGGAAACTGCACCGAAGAAGCCGAACATCGTCTTCATCCTCTCCGACGACCATTCGCTTCAGACGATCGGAGCCTACGGGGAGCGACTCTCGGAATTTTGCAAACAGAACAACATCACGCCGAACATCGACAAGCTGGCAGAGAAGGGCGGGCTTTTCGTGAACAGCTTCTGCGGAAACTCCATTTGCTCGCCGAGCCGGGCGGCCATCTTCACCGGGCTTCACGGCCATGCGAACGGCGTGATGTCGATCATCGGCCAGCCGGCGATCCCGAAGGAGATGTGGAGCTACCCGGTCGGCCTGCGCGAAGCCGGTTACCAGACGTTTCTTCTCGGAAAATGGCACCTGGAAAAAACCACACCCACTTTCGACGAGTGGATCATCCTTCCGGGACAGGGAAAATATTTCAACCCGGATTTCCATTCCTCGAAGGGCGAAAAAATGCAGACCAAGGGGTATGTCACCGACGTGATCACCGACCTCGCCCTGGAATGGCTGAACAAGCGGGACTCCTCGAAGCCGTTCTTTCTCGCAATCCACCACAAGGCACCGCACCGGCCGTGGGAGCCATCGCCGAATTATGCGGCATGGCTTGACGACGTGAAAATCCCCGAGCCCGAAACCCTCTTCGACGACTACTCCACCCGCGCATCCCCTGCCAGAGAGCAAAAGATGAGCATCGAAAAGGACATGACCATGGCAGGCGACGTGAAGGTCGGTGAGAAGATCGCCAAAAACCCGAACTACGCCGCGCGCAACGCCGACTTCGCCAAGCAAAAGCCCGAGGGCCGCGAACTGACGCAGTGGAAATACCAGCAATACATGAAGGACTACCTGCGGTGCGTCAAATCGGTGGATGACAGCGTGGGGCGGATCGTCGAGGAATTGAAAAAGCTCGGCCTCGAGGACAACACGATCGTCATCTACTCATCCGATCAAGGCTTCTTCAACGGCGAGCACGGGTGGTTCGACAAGCGCTGGATCTACGACGAATCGATCCACATGCCGTTCATTGTCCGCTGGCCGGGAGTGGTCAAGCCCGGCACCCGCTTCGCCCCGTTCATCCAGAACATTGACTATGCGCCAACCTTTGTGGACATGGCAGGCGGCAAGGTGCCCGACGGGCTGCACGGGCACTCGCTGGTTCCCGTGATGCGCGGAAAAACCCCGGATGACTGGAGGAAGAGCGTCTATTACCACTACTATGGGGAGAAAAGCCACCAGGTCGCCAAGCACTACGGCGCGCGCACCGACCGCTACACGCTCGCCTTTTTTTATGACAAAAACGAGTGGGAGCTTTACGACAACCAGAAGGATCCCCTCCAGCTCCACAACGTGTATGCCGACCCCGCATATGCCAAGACGGTGGAGGAGCTCAAGGCCGAGCTGACCCGCCTGCGCGCTCTCTACAAGGACTCCGACGCCATTGTCCCTGCAAATCAGAGAAAGCAGGCAAACCCGGGAGCGGAGTAAAATCTCTTCTCGACAAACAGGAAGGCATTCCGCCAGTTATCATGGAATGAACACGTTCTCCCCGGACCGGTTTTTTATCCCTTTCGCCATGCCGGTGCTGGCGTCTCTGACGCTCGCGACCTCCTCCCTGCAGGCGGGGACATGGAGCCACTCCAAATGGACCGACGACGGAGACCTGCCCGAGGTGGCTCCGGAATCGGCGACCCATGCGATCGCCTTCGGAGTTGAAGCCGCACCCGCGCCTCCTCCGCCTTTTGAAATCACCAAGCTCATTTCCGGAGAAAACTGGTCGGTCTGGACGTATCCGGAGCACGCCGCTGCGGTCGAGGTCACAAGACGGTCGGAGCAGATTCTGGATTCCGTCAAAGTGAAGGGCAGCGGAGCGGTGCTTCTCAAGGGAAGGATCACTCCGAAGGGGAAAAATCAGGGCCTCTCGATCGAGTTGACCGGTTTGGAGCCGGGGAAGAAATACAACCTGGCGATGTTCGGGCTCGCGATCCTAGCAAATCAAAATATCCCCGGCGGGCAGAAAGTCAAAGCCACCGGCAGCGATGCCCCCGACAGGCCGGAAACTCTGGCCCTGGCCGGCGACGGAAAATACTTCGTTTACGGATACACCGCGCCGGAGGACGGCACGCTGAAAATCGATTTTGAAAACGCCAACGCGGAACAGAACACCGGAGTGGTCCGCATTTGCGCGTTTTACAATTACCCCGCGACCTGACCCTGCGTCCGTCCGGTCAAGGCTTGCAGAGCTTTTCCTGAAGCCTGCGGTTGCCCTCGGCAATGATGTTCACCAGTTCGGGATTCAGGTCCAATGACACATCGAACCTGCCCGGCTTGTCCTTCTCGAACTTCCGGTCGGACTGGTAGCACCACCAGTAGGTGATCGGAACGCCCGCCTCGATGATGTCGTCAACAGCTTTCTGAAACCAGGGGATGGCGAGATCCTTTTCCTCGTAGCTTTCAAACCAGCCTGGCGGGAGAGGCTTGTTCGTGTGCTCGATCGCATCCGGGTCCGAGACGTGCGGGATCGGGCCGTATTCTCCGAATATGACGGGCTTTCCGATCTGCTGCCCGATTTTCATATAGGCTGCGGGGTTGAGATGGAGGGGGCCGCCACTGCCGTCCTGGATAATGAAGCCGTCCGTCGACAACGCGTAATAATGGATGTCCGCCACGTCGATCGCCGTGTCGCCAAGGACGAGCCTGCAGGCGCCGACATGCTGGTCCAGGGTGTCCGTTTTCCAGCCTTTCCCCGAGTAAAGATTCCATGCGGATTCCCGCAGATGAGACCCGCCGTTTCCGACAAGGCGGAGGGGATCGGCGGCTTTGATTCGGGCGGTGACATCGTTGTAAAACGAGGCGAGCTCCTTGAGCGTGGGCATCCGGCGGCCCTTGGCAACCCGGGATCCCGGCATGATGTCCGCCTGGTTGGTCATCTCGTTGCTGATCTCCCACATGACAACCGTCTTTCGGTCCTTGTAGCGGGAGACCACGGAATCAAGGTATTCATAGAGGAGCTGGCGGCTCTTCGATTGCGGGTCCGCGACCAGTTCGCGAAGATGCTCCGCGGCGGGATCCGGCTTTTTCTCGATCGCAGGAATCTCAGAAAAGTCCCCGCAGCCGAGCGAGGCATAGACCCGGATTCCATTCTGGTCGCAGAGGTCATACGTCTTATCCAGGGCCTGGAAGAAGGCCTCGCGTTTTTGGGTATCCTCAAAGAATTCCCTTCCTCCCCAAGGGGAGGCAAAGATTCGGATTGTGCGGAAGCCCAGCTCCTTGAGTTCCTTCAGCGCCTTGTCCTGGCGGATGACGGTCTCGTTTCCGTCGTCGAGGTCCTTCCCCTTGACGGCGTCATCCCAGAGCTGCCAGAAGAGGTCGAATTTGTTGAAGCTGATTTCCGCGAAGGGCTTTCCATCCAGGAAAAAGCGTCCGTCCTTCAGGGACAGGACATCGTCGCGTGTCAGCGCAGGCTGTTGGGCGGAGGCAGAACCGGCCAGCGCGGCGAGCAGTGCGCACACAGCAGCCCGAAAAAACGACATCAGAATGCCGTGCAGAACATATCGCGTGGCATGGGCATCCTGCCCATGTCTTGCCGGATTGTTACGCATGGGCAGAAAACCAGCGCGCCAGCGCATCGTGAAGCGGGAAAGACGAATGTTTGGTGCAGGGGCACAACCGAAACGAAGTGAAGCATTGCCCATGCCACGCGAACCGCTCGAGAAGATGCCTGGTCTTCTCTTGATCAAAACCAAAACATTCGGAAGTTTCATTTTATTGTTTCACGGGCTTGGATCCGGCGGCCTCCAGATTCTTCCGGAGAGGTTCAATAGCCTCCAGGATCTGATCCGGCGTGCCAAACAGAACGAACGTCTCATTTTGCAGGGCCTCCAGGACGTTCGGCATTCCGTTGCCGGGGGCCAGCATTCCGGTAAGAAAGTAGCGGTTGCGGATGTCCACCTGGGACGGAATGACGCGCGAGAAGAGAATCTTCCCCTGAGTGCGGCGGTCTTCCTTGTAAACGACGCGTCCGGTGGCTTCATCGAGACCGAGGATCTGGTTCGTGTTGATGTCGCTGGAGGGCGAATACAAGGCGATCGCGGGGGATTTGGCGGGATCGGTGCCCTTGGCCAGCACCAGAAATTCCGAGTCCATGGTGACGGGCGGGGACTTCCCCTCATCCGCCGGACCCGGAAGACGGAATTCCATTTCCTTACCGCGACCGCTCTCCAGCTCCGGCAGACTTTTCCAAGCACCGTTTTCACGCCACATGGGGACGATGTATCCGGAATCAGACAGAAGCCGGGTGCCATAGGCGGTGAAGATGATGCCGGAGAGGTCTTCATCAGTGGCAGGCTGGTCGCCCGGCATCGCGGGAGAGATATCCTCCACCCGGGCGGCTTCGTTGATCACCGGCTTTCCGTCGGAGAGAAGCGCGGACTTGCCGAACTGCCGGATCGCCGCGGGCGGACGGGCGTAGGTGTAGCGCGAGTAAAAGCGCAGGACCGGGATTCCTCCTCCGGCGAGGTCCGTCGCGTCCACATAGACGCCCTCGAAATCGAATTCGCTTCGGACCTCGTCGTCTTGAGTCAGGTTCGATTCCCCGATCCCGTCGGTGTCAGAGTTCCCGTTGTCCTTGTAGCCCTTGAAATCGGGAGCGATATCCTCATGCTCGGTAAAATCAAAAACCGGATCGCCGAAAAGCGGGAGGTTGAATTTCGGGATCTTGATGGCGTGCCCGGTCGCGATCACCTCCACCGGCGCGCCAACGTTATCCATAAAGCCGGCCTGGGTGGGATTGTAGCGTCCGCTGTGAAGCTGGTCGCGCACGGATCCCTGCCATCCGCGTCCGTAGTTTGGCGAGACGATGTTTTTTCCGTCGCCGAGGTCCACATGGTTCAGGTAGCCGCCCCCGAGATCGCTGACGCCGATCGTGATCTCCCCGATTTTGAACTTGTGGGTCACCGCGAATGGATCGCCCGGCTGCACGACCGGCGACGGTCCGGCCGCCAGACCCCTCATCGCAAAGAAAACGAGGCCCAGGAGGAGCGGAGCTCTCATTCCTTCGTCAGTGAAATGGATTTGATCAGCGGCTTCGTGGAGGCGGAGGTTGGAGCAATCGAAGTGAAGTCCACGCGCAGAACATTGAAAACCGGAGGCAGGGCAAATGTTCCGGTGATGGTCTGGGCCTCTCCGGATTCCGTATCCGAAATCGTCGCCTCGTAGGTGCGATCGGAAGGGTTGAAGACAAGCGACATCCGGTAGGTCGAGCCGGGATGAAATGGAATCTTCTTTTTGGTTTCATTGATCACGCGGACCTCTCCGCTGACCCCTGTTTCCACAACGGGAAAGCAGTTGACGGGATCGGGAGTGATGGCGTAGCGCAGCGCCAGATGGTCGGCGGACTCATTGATATTGGCGAGAAGTTCGCTCCCCGCGGAATTCGCATTCGAGAACCCGATCCAGAGGCCGGGAACCCCGGGGCCGCCCTGCCAGAGATCCCCTGGAACCACATTGAGCTCCGCCCGGACAGGAGACCCTTTGGAAAACAGCTCTGGATCGACCTCGATGAAGACGCTCACATTCCCGCCCCTCCCGGTAATCGTGAGCCCCTTTCCGGCGGCAAAAACAACGGCTCCCCCCAGGCTCGGAGCCTGCCAGGCATTGCCCGCGGCGGTGATCCCGCTATCCTTGAGGGTGGCTCCCTCCTCGATCTGAGCCCTCTCCGGAACCCCTGATCCGTATTCAAAATTCTCCTGGATGAGGGCTCCCGCGTGGAGCGCCATGCTACAGGCAGACAGGGACAATATCAGGATTTTCATGGGTTATGCGGGGAATCAGGGTTTGCGGTAGATGAAGTTCAAAGCGATGTCCGAGTCCGCGGGCTTGCGGTCGAGGAATGCCTGCCCGCCATCGAACACGTTCGAAGGATAGGCCCAGAATTGAAGATCCTTCGGCCGGATGGCATCCTTCGCCCTCATTTCGACGTAGAGGGTTTCGCCTCGCTTCACCGGCACGTCGAACTTCGCCACGCACGGGTAGAGCGAGTAAAGCTGATTTTTCGGGATGGTAGTCGATGCGAGGACCTCTCCTTCGGGTCCTCCGCGCCGGAGGTCGACAAGGAGGTCCGAAGGGGAGCGGGTTTTCATGTGGTAGGGGAGAATCCAGCTGACCGCATGAAGGAAATCGCCGTCCGCCGGAAACGTCTGCCCGATGGTCTTCTCCTTCTGCAGGTAAAACGGTTTGTCCATCGCAGGCGGAGTGAATCCGGTGGCCACGACATGAAACTTGTCGCGGTATTCCAGAAATTCAGGAGCATTGTCCGGGATTTCCGCGCGGTAGGCGTCGAGGCGGGCGCGGAGGCGGGCGAGCTCGGTGGCATACTTCGGATCGGCCACCAGGTTCTTGGCCTCGTCCGGATCGCTTTCAAGATCGAAAAGCTGGTCGTATTCAAACCGGGGGTCCAGGTAGCGGATGTATTTCCAGCGGGCATCGCGCACCCCGACGGAGGAAGGAATATCGCCGGGAAACATGACGAAATTGTATTCGTAAAACATGTCCTTCCGCCAATTTTCGGGAACTCTGCCCTCCAGCCAGGGCACCAGGCTGCGACCCTGCATGGGCTCCGGAGGTTGCACGCCTCCGAAATCCAGCAATGTCGGCGCCATGTCGATCGAGAGCGCGATGGCATCGACGGATTTTGTCCGCTTGTCCGCAGCGATGCGGGGATCGTAGATGACGAGCGGCACGCGGAGGCTGGGCTCATACATCAGCCACTTTCCATACATCCCGTATTCGAAGAGGAAATGGCCGTTATCGGATGTGAAAACGATCACCGTGTTGTCGGCGAGCCCCCTGGCCTTGAGCATCGCCCGGATTTCCCCCAGTGAGCGGTCAACCCCGGTGATGAGGCCGTAATACTGGCGGATCCATGTCTCATTGATCGCCTGCATCTCTGCGATCGACTTGCCGTTGAGAGTGAGCCGGTCGGTGCGGAGGAACTCCGGGAACTTCGCGATCGTTTCCGCATTCAGGCTCTTCGGGAGGGAGATTTTGGTGTTCCGGTAGAGAGCCATGCAAGCCGGGTCCACCTCGCTCCACGGGCCATGGGGCGCCTTGTAGCTGACGGACAGGCAGAACGGTTTGTCCTTGGGTGCCTTGTCCAAAAATTCCCCAACCTGGGAGGTCATGATGTTCGTCAGGTGGCGTCCGTTTTTTCCTTCCGGCCAGTATTCCCCCTGCTCGTGAAGCCCCTTCCAGAAATCAAAGCCGGACGCCGCGCGATCCACGATGCTCCCGATCGTGGCGCCGACCCCCCATTTGCCGATGAATCCGGTATAATATCCCGCCCTCCGCAGCAGAGCCGGATAAGTCGATTTCATCTGCTCATCAGTCAGTGTTTCCGCGAATCCTCTCACCCCGTTTGTCCGGGAATATTGGCCTGAGAGGATGCTGGCGCGGTTGCAGGCGCAGACGGAAGTCACAACGAAGGAGTTCCTGAAAAGAGTCCCTTCGCCCGCGAGCTTGTCCATCTCGGGAGTGATCACCAGCGGGTTGCCGGTCGCCCCCAGCGTGTCGGCGCGCTGGTCATCCGTCAGCAGAAACAGGATGTTCGGCGGCCTGGTCTCGGCCCCGGAGAGCAAAGGACTCAATGCCACCCCGTGAAAAATCAGGAACAGACCGGCGCGGAAACATGGGGAGGACATAGAGCGGGTTTTTTGAAGATGAGGGCGGGCCTGGGACAAGAAAAACTTCTAATGCGCGGGGCTCCCCTTGGCCTTGATCAGAGCCAGATATTTTTCCGCGTAGCGCGGGCCGATGACCACCTGCGACCCGGTGTTGTAATGCAGGTTGTCGCCGATGCTGCCGGTCAGGTCGCGGGCATCGACGCAGGCCGTCTGCGGGCGCAGGTTGGGGAGATCGAGGAGGATGGCGTTGATTTCCTTCACGCGGGGATATGCCCCCTTGCCTTCGATGAACGAGCCGATCGTGCAGGCGATGAAGGGAAGCTCCGGGAGATTCAGGTCGGCGCGGAGGTTGTCCACGACTTTGAGAAGGTTTGTCTGGTAGTTGGCGTAGAGATCTTCCTTCGAGTCCGATTCCCCCTGCAACCAGAGCGCACCACAAAGGCGGGTCTTTCCCGGCGGCCCCTGCTCCAGCGCGAGCTTTGCGCGGCGCAGCGCCTCATCGTAGAGACTCCCCTCCACGCCCTTCTGCCATCGGCCGACCCTGGACCCTCCGACAGCGCAGGGAATCAGACCGATCATCACATCGGGCTCGCTTGAGGCAAGGGCCTGAGCGAAGGAAAGCCCCGGGCCCACCCCGGCATTCCCGGAGCGGTCGAGGGGATCCACGCGTCCATCGACGTGCAGGGGGTCGCTTGCCACCACCCAGTTGTCATTTTTCATCTGCATCGAAACGATGCGGGGATTGAGCTTCTGGTCCTCCGGAACGACCCCTCGCCCCTTCATGTTCGACTGCCCCATGAGCAGATACAGATCCAGCCGCTTCACCCCCTCCGGAAGCTTGGAAATATCCTGGGGTCCGTCTGCAAAAGCAGCTGTTGCGGCGACAAGCGCCAGGGCGGCGCACCATAATGTTTTTCCGGCTCTCATTTATTCTCCTCCTGCCTGTTGGAGATGTTTCTCGAGCTGCACCTTAAGCTGGGCCACGCGGGCTTTCTGCGCGGGATCATCGGCAAGGTTATTCAGCTCTTGCGGATCGGTCTCGTGGTCGTAGAGGTGGACCCCGCCTTTTCCGCCATCCCACTCGATATACCGGTAGCGATCGTCTGTGATCGCGTGCCCCATGAGTTTCGTGTGCGCGGAAAGCATCGTGCTGAAGGCGGCGGATTTGACTTTCGCTGTGGGGTCGGCGAGGATCGGCTGCAAGCTGATGCCCTGCACAGTCTTCGGCACGGGGATGCCGGCAAGCCCCGCAATAGTCGGGTAAATATCGACCTGTTCGACGAGGCTCTTGCTCACTCCCGGCTTCACCCCAGGGGCGGCTACGATCAAAGGCACATGGGTCCCTTCTTCAAACAGCGTCTGTTTCGCCCAGAGGCCGTGCTCGCCGAGCTGGTATCCGTGGTCGCCGGTGAGGACGACGATGGTATCCTTGTCCAGGTTCAGCTCCTTCAGCTTGTCCAGCACCCGGCCGACCTGGGAGTCCGCCCAGGATGTGGAGGCAAGGTAGGCGCGCCGCGCCTCACGTGGCTCGTTCCCCTTGGCTGCCTCGTATCGGAAGATGTTGTTGTTCGGACGGAGCGCGGCATCCGGAATCTTGGAGGTGTCCTCTCCTCCCTCCTGGTAGTATTGCGGCATGGCAATCTTTGCGGGATCGATTTTCTCGAAGAACGCCTTCGGGGCGACATAAGGGGTGTGGGGACGGATGAACCCCACAGCAAGGAAGAACGGCTTGCCCGCAGTCTTGAATGTCTCCAGCGTCTGGATCGCCCTGCTCGCGATCTCGTAATCCGTAAAATCGGCATCCGGATGGGGGGAGGAGGCATAGTTGCGATTGTAGGCGGCATCATCGTGCTCTTTTCCCTTTCCATTCGCCTTCTTGCTCTTTGTCCTCGGTGCATCGGAAAGGTCCCCTTCGCTGGCCTCGGCCAGTTTGGCCTCCTCAAAAATTGCACTGTCTTTTGACAGAGGTGCCCCCTCCTGCACGTCGAGCTTTTCCTTGGTCCCGCCCTTGTGAAAAACCTTCCCAAGGCGGCCCACAACATAGCCGTCATTTTTAAAAAGTTCGGGCAGCGTCACGGCATCCGGCATGGCCTTCCGGAAGTCCGTGGTCAGATCATAAACCTTCGTGCGCCCGGGGTAGCATCCGGTCAGGAATGACGCCCTGCTCGGATTGCAGAGCGAGAACTGCGTGTAGGCGCGGTCGAATCGCACGCCGCGCTCCGCAAGCTTGTCCATGTTCGGAGTCAGGGCGTCCTTGTCCCCGTAGCTGCTCAGTGTCGTCGTGAGATCGTCAACGATGATGAACAGCACGTTCGGCTTAGAATCCGCAGCGGATAGAACGCCGAAGGGCAGGAGGAGAACAGCGAGAAGCACAGGACATTTCATAAACATGATGGAAAATGATGCCGGACGGATTGAATATGGAGGACGCCAAGGGCGCACAAAATATCTGCGGAATATATCAGCCTGTATAGAATAATCTTCGCGCGGTGTCGCTCAAATCCGTGCGGAGAAATGTGCAGTGGCGGCAGCCCGGCAGCCATCCCGTTGTCCCGGAAAGAGCAGGAAATCGCCCATGAGGCTGGTATTTCAGGCAGCGATTGCTTTTCGTTCCCGTCACGGAATGTTCGGAAGATCTTCCCGCGCGTTCCGGAACTCCGGATTTTCCCCGCAGAAGAATGCAGCGCCCGACCGACCGGCCTTGCGTTCACCGCGGCAGCATTCCGGCATGGCCAGGATGAAAAGAACCCGGTGCCACAAGCTTCGGGGTATCAGACCCGCAGGAAATCCATTTCACTGCGCCTCTGGGCGGGGGACCGGGGTGGCTGGTTCTGGGGTGGAAATCGCAGCCGTGGCGCGCAGGTCCTTGACAGCGACGGCTGCATTGTTGAGACCGGGAATTTCCCATCCCATCACGAGGCTGCCGATTCGGTAGTCGGAGAGGTTTTGAGACGCTGGGAGGTAGCCCTGTTTCCATGCCTCCCGCAGACCGGCGAGGATGTAAGGAAGGAGGTCGCCGCGGATAGTCACCCAGCGGCCGTCGGCGACAACTTCGCTTGTGAACGGCTTGACCCCGATATTGTAGATCAACTTGTCGGTGCCCTTTTTTTTCGGGGTGCCCTTGTCCTGCATGGCATGCAGGAACGTGACCGGTTCGCGGTCGTCGTAGAGGGCGATGCCGAACCAGAAATAATCGCCGTGCCCCTCCGACTGGCGGTTGAGGTTCTGGATCGTGAAAAACAGGATGAACTGTGCGGCATGCACCGAGCGGATCCGGCCCTCCTTCGGGTTGGCGCGGTCGTAGAGCAGCTTCACGCTCATGGAAAAATCGATTCTTTCCATGGCGGCGAGCGAGGGGGCATCGGGCCCAAGATGGCCGGACGAACCGCTGATCCTCTGCGTCAGATAGACATGGGGCCATGGATCGCCCTTCTGCCGGTAAACGCCGCCGTATTCCTTGTCCGCATCCAATCCGAGAACCACGTCCGCATCGCCGCCCGGGGGATGCACATCGAGAAGAGTGAACCCGTCGTCGAAAGTCAGGCCGTCCTGGCGGAACTGAAAATGCTCCCTGTTGTCGAACGAGCTCTTGCTGTGGTGGTGGGTGAGCGTCCAGACCGGATCGCCGGCCTCCTTCCACCTGACCGGCGGACTCCCTGCCTTGTTGTCCTCCCTGACAGAAAACCCGCGTTCAAATTTCGTGTCGCCGATCAGCTCGACGGTGGATGCTGCGGTCTGGGCGCAGGGCAGGAAGAAAACCAGAGCTGCAGTCAGCGCGGCGAAGTGGCGGCGGGATGAGTCGGACATGGAATCAATGATTCTCCTCCATCCCGGGAAATTTGCAAAACTAGGATTTTTCTGGAGCCGTTTTGTCCGTGAGATACCTGTGCATTCCCTCCACGGCCCTGCGGGCATCGCGGACGGCGTGCACGACGAGCGAGGGGCCGCGCACGGAGTCCCCGCCGGAGAACACCCCGGGCACGCTGGTCATCTGGTTTTCATCCACAACCATGCCTCCCCATGTATTACACTGGATCCGCCCCAGATCGCTGTCCGGCGGGAATGGAACGGGATCGAATCCGTAGGCGCCGATGACGAGATCCGCAGGCACTGTGAATTCGGAGTTCGGAACCGGTGCAGGTTTGCGGCGTCCGCTCGCGTCCGGCGCTCCGAGCTCCATGCGGACGCAGCGGATGCGGGCGATCGAGCCGCGCTCATCGGACTCGATGGCGGTCGGATTGGTGAGAAACTGGAAAACGGCTCCTTCTTCGAGGGCGTTGGAATATTCCTTGCGGCTGCCGGGCATGTTGGCGAGGTCCCTCCGGTAGAGGCAGACCGCCCCGCTCGCCCCGCAGCGCAATGCGGTGCGCAGGCAGTCCATCGCGGTATCTCCGCCGCCGAGCACGGCCACGCGCTTGCCTTTCACATCGATGGGCGGAATGTCGAATCCCGGAAAATTGACGTTTTTCTGGATCAGGAATGGCAGCGCGGGCAGCACGCCCGGCAGGGTCTCACCCGGGATGCCGAGCGGCTTGGCCTGCTGGGCGCCGACTCCGAGGAACACCGCCGAAAAATCCCCCAGCAAATCGGCAAGGGAAAGATCCTTCCCAAGCGTGACGCCGAGGCGGAATTTGACCCCCCGGCTTTTCAGCATTTCGATGCGCCGGCCCACGATTGTTTTTTCCAGCTTGAACGAGGGGATGCCGTTAACCAGGAGACCACCTGGCAGGACCTGCGATTCAAAAACCGTCACCTCGTATCCCAGCGCGGACAGCTGGTCGGCCGCAGCAAGCCCGGCGGGACCGGAGCCGATGACGGCGGTTTTCAGTCCGTTGTGAGGAGCCTGCGGGACTTCGGCGGCCCCCTCCCGGAAGGCATACTCGTTGATGAACCGTTCGATCGCGCCGATGGAGACCGGTTCGGTCTTTCCATTCAGGATGCACAAGCCTTCGCAGAGGCGCTCCTGCGGGCAGACGCGCGAGCAGATTTCCGGCATGTTGCTGGTCGATCGGGAGATCGCCGCCGCCTCCAGAAACCTGCCCTCCGCGGTGAGCGCGAGCCATTCCGGGATCCGGTTGTGGAGCGGGCAGCCGTCCACGCATGTCGGATACGGGCAGGAAACACACCGGCTCGCCTGCTCGCGTGCGGTCTCCTCATCATAGAGGGAATAGATCTCCAGCATATCCGCGACACGCTCGGATGCCGGCCGTTTCGGCGGTTCCGCCCGGTCGATGATTTCCCAGGCATGGGTGGAGTCCGGTTGCATGATGTGGGGGCGCATCACGCGGTCACTTCTGCCAATGGGCCGGGTTTTTTGGCAGCCGGTGCCCGCTTGATGTCTTGCCGGAGATATTAACCCGAAATGGAGACGAACTAAAGCAAAACTAGCCGCCTACTCGTCGGCTTGCCGTCTCTTCTTTCCTTTTTTCTCGGGCGGATACGGTTTGGCGTGGGCGCGTTCCGCCCAGGCTTCCCATTTTTCGGCGAGTTCCTTTGCCTTTGCGGGTTCCCGGGTGGCGAGGTCGTGGAGTTCGGGCCGGTCGGTTTTTACATTGTAGAGTTCCCATGCGCCCTCGCGTCCGCGCCGGACCAGCTTCCAGTCACCGGCGCGCACTGCCGCATTCCCCTCGTGCTCCCAGAAAAGCGCGTCCCGATCGATGGCCTTGCCGGCAAATGCGGGCACGAGGCTTTTGCCCTCCATCGGGAGGATGGAATTGCCTTTGAACTCCGAGGGATATTTTGTTCCGGACACATCCATGGAGGTGGCCATGATGTCGATGAGGTGGCCGGGCTGTGTGCGGAGTTCTCCCTTTGCGGCGATGCCCTTCGGCCAGTGGACGATGAGCGGCGTCGAGATGCCACCCTCGTGGTTGAAATGCTTGTAGAGGCGGAACGGAGTGTTTTGGAGATTTGCCCAGGATTCTCCGCAGAAGACTTTTGATTCCGCCGAGCCGGCCTCGCCTTTCCCTTCGAGCTTTCCGTCAGGACCGGCTTCGGCGTTGCCGCCGTTGTCGCTCAGGAAAAAGATGAGCGTGTTGTCGAGGAGCCCCTTTGCGCGCAGGTCCTCGACGAGGCGTCCAACTGCCTGGTCCACCCGGTCCACCATCGCGGCGTAGATGGACATGATCTGGTCGAACCGATCCTGTTCCTCCGGAGTCAGGCTTTCCCATGCCTTGATCGTTTCCGTGCGTGGCGAGAGGGCGGTGTCCGTGATGCCGAGCGCAGCCTGCTTGGCATGGCGCTGATCGCGGAGTTTGTCCCAGCCTTCCTTGTATTTTCCGCGGTATTTTGCGATGTCCTCCGGAAGGGCCTGCAGCGGAAAATGCGGCGCGTTGAACGCCAGATACAGGAGGAACGGCTTGTCCTTGGGGCCTTCGCTGATGAACTTGATGGCAGTGTCCACAAAGGCGTCGGTCGTATAAAAATTGTCGCCCGGCGGCGGGAGCATCGTGTTGTCCGAGGTGAGGGTTTGCGGATGAAAAAAATCCGCCGCGCCGGCAATGATGCCGAAGTAGCGGTCGAACCCGCGCTGCAGCGGCCAGTTGAACTTCCGGTCCTCCGGCGTGTCCTGATGCATGAATTTGGTGACGTGCCACTTGCCGGTTGCGTAGGTCGAGTAGCCGCCGGCCTTGAGGGCTTCGGCGAGGGTCACGCACTGGTTGTTCAAGTCGCCGCGATAGGCATCGAGTCCTGAGTCGCGGGTCATGTGCCCCATTCCGGCCTGGTGCGGATAGAGCCCGGTGAGCAGCGAGGCGCGCGTCGGGCAGCAACGGCCGGTATTGTAGAACTGCGTGAACCGGAGCCCGTCGGCAGCCAGCTTGTCAAGGTTCGGCGTTTGGATCTCCGAGCCGTAGCATCCGAGGTCGGAAAAACCCATGTCATCCACAAGGATGACGACGATATTCGGTTTGGTTGCGGGAGCGGCGGCGAAGGAGGTGCCGCTGAGGAGCACGAGAATGCAGTAGAGGAGGTGTTTCATTGAAAAATTACTGGTCCTGAAACTCACTTTGGAGTGCGGACAGGGAGCTGAGCACGGTGTCGAGGTCGCCGACGATCACGAACATGCGGAACGTGTGTTCCCCGGCCGGGAGCCCGCTGTCGATGGTTGTGCGGAAGACACAATTCCATTTCACCACTTTTTCAGGGACAAACCGGAAGCGTCCGTAGTTCGGTCCGGTGGTGTCGGGCGAAGGTTGCGGCGGCGCAAAAACGCCCATCGCGTGGGTGCCATCCGGCACGCTGAGAACGACGGGGTTCGGGCCTTCGCCGGGTCCGTCGGACAAGGATTCCAAGGTCCCCGACTTCGGGTTGAACTGGAGGAACTGTTCAAATTCCGGCGGCATATACCCGGTGAGGGCCTCGAAGACCGCATGCGTGTGGTGCTCGCCGGACGGGAGAGTGAAGGTGACATCGTATGAGATCACGTTCGGCATGTCCTTGTAGCCGATCTTGACATTCTTGGTCAGCAGGTGGTTCGAGAGTGCCGTCGTATTCTTCGCCGTGTTGGGCCCGGATTTTTTTCCAGGAGTCAGCCAGAACGCCATCCTGGACGAGGTCGTCAGCTCGTTTCCTCCGGCTGTCAGTGAGAGCAATTCGCTTGTCGACTTTTCGCCGACTCCGTCATCGCTCGAACCGGCTTCCGTGGGGTTGAATGTCTCCGCCGTGATCGGCGTGCCGCAGTCGAGGTTCGATGCCGACTGGAGCTGGCGCCCGTGGTCATGGGAGTCGATGAACTCTTTTCCGTTCCATGTGATCGAATCAATCGCCCCGGCCAGCCTTTCCGTCGTCTTGATAACGATCTCCGAAGGCCCGGCCGTGGCGCGGATCGTGGCATTGCCGTCGGAATTTGCCGCCAATGCCAGGACGAATGCCGGAATGGTGAGCATCGCAACGGCGCAGGTGCGGAGGATAAAAAACTTCACTCGGGTTACCATATCATCCCGAAGCATCCGGTCAACGGTGTGACTGCTCATCTTCGTATTGTCTATTCTTCCGATGCCACCACTTCCCGGATGGTGACCGGGCCGAGCAGTCCTGACGGGAGAAGGGGATCGTCCTTCTTCCAGGTATTGTATGTTGCAAACGTGATGCGTCCAGATGTGCGCGCGGTGTTTTTCAGCAACCAGTCCGGCAGGAATTTCAGGGACCCGTTGGGATTCCGCTCGTAGTCCTCCGGAAGCTGCTCGTCGCCGATCAGGCGGTTCGGCCAGAGGTTGACCACTTCGATTTCGAGGGCATTGTCCATCAGCTTCACATCGTCCGTGATTTCAAGCGTCCATGGTGCACACCAGACGATGCCGAGGTCGCGACCGTTCAGTTTGACGGCCGCGAGGTTTTGAACTTTTCCGAGATCCAGAAAGATCCGCTGCCCCGAACCTGCGAGCGGGCAGTCGAACGATTTTCGATAGGTTGCGGTGCCGCTGTAGTATTTGATTCCAGGCTCCGGGCGTGAGGTCCAATCCTGAAGGGTGTCAAAAGCCACTGGCAGCGGCGGTCCGCCGAGTTTCGGGTCGAACGCAACCGTCCATGGACCGGTGATTTCCTGGACGGTTCTTGATTCCGGGAAGTTCGTTTCCATTGGGTCAGATTCCTCGGAGCTTGCTTCTGCTGGATTGCTGGAGGAACGACCGCTGTGACGTCGTCCGTGGAGAAGCGACGGACCGGACAGAGCCGGTCCCTCCAATGTCTCGGACGGCTTGCGGAATACGACGAAGTAGCTTTCGCGGGGTTCAAAACGCAGCGGCACTTTTGTGGATCCGTCTTCGCTCTGAAAATCCGGCAGTTCGCGCATTTCCCCGGTCCGGGGATCCCACAATTCCGGTTGGTTCCCGGCGGTGCGGAATTCGCAATCCACGGACAGCTGATCCAGGGACTGGTTTGACACAAAATAGAGATCCCCGCCATCTTCCAGTTGCCGGTGGATGTAGATCAGCGGCGCAGCGGGGGGAGTTGCCATGTCGGGCTTGATCCCGAGGCCGGCGAGAACATTTTTGAGTTCGCGTCCCCAGATGACACGCCCGAGGCCGAACGCATGTTCTCCCGCCGGTCCGGGATCCCCGGGGCCCCAGATCTCGTCAGCCATTTTGCGGATTTCGTCATTGGCTTCGGGAAAACCCACCAGTCCGTTTGCGCGGGACGGTTTGGGACCGATGACCGTGGCACCGGCCTCGACGAGCGAGCGGATTTTGCGCAGCAGCAAGGGAGTCATCGTGTCGCCACCGGGCAGAACCAGCACGCGGTAGCTCATGCCGTCGGGCAGGACGAGGCGGCTATCTTTAACGGCAAGGCGCGTGAGGATGACCTTCGGGTCGCAGACATCGTAGTCGTAACCTTTCGGCATCTTCATCAGGCCCTCGGGAGCGATGCTTTTCGAAGGGGAATTTTCGCCGCACGAATAGAGGACATCCGCAACAAATTTCCCCTGGGTCAGCAGGTGCTGGCATCGCGCCAGATAGGTCGTCAAGCCGCCCGCCCTGCTCCACCAGGTGTTTCCGCGATCGAAGTGCTGGCCGCACGGTCCGACCGTCATGCCCGGCACGACATTGCTCCACGGCTGGAGTGTGCTCACATGCATGACGATCCGGTTGATACCGCCGCAGAGCATGAGGTCGCCTCGCGATTTGAGATCCCATGGCGACTTCGACCAGTTCCCGCCATCCGGCAGAATGAGGTTCGAAGTGAACGACTCGCACTGCACGATTTTCTTGCCATAAACGTGAGCGGGAGAAGCGCCGAGCTTTGTCCAGAACGGACTCGGCACGCTTTCGCCCATCCAGATTTCCGCCATGGGAACATCGGCGATGCCGCCGACGGTAACCGAGTCGAACTGCTCCTGGTGATACGGCTCGATCGTCAATTCCTTGCCGCTCTCGTGGGTGAGGTCGCGCAGGCGACCGAAATAATTGTCCGCGATCAGCCCGCTGATCACATGCCGCAGGTCCCACAGGAAGCGTTCCGACTGGTCGAGGTTCCCGACGACGCGCCCTGTCATCACGGGCAGCCAGGGGATCAGGTCATATCCGCGCCGGTCGCGGAATTGAGCGGGGAAATCCGCCGACCAGTTCTGGGCGCCCATTTCATAGCTGTCGCTGTGGACGAATTTGACATGCTCATCGATCTCCTTGTCGTCCCAGAACGGCTGGAGGGAATTCTTCCAGTGGGCATCGACCGCCTCCGTGCTGAACTTGTCTCCTTCGAGCCCAGCGCCGCCCGCCGCGGGTGTGGTGCCGGTGATCTGGCCGGTCAGGGTGTATCCGAACCGGAGGACCGTCCAGTCGCCGGGAGGAGCGTCCCAATCCAAGGTTCCGTCCGGCTTGAGGCGGCTTGTGAGGTCGATGATCTGACCGCGCGGGATCACGCAGTCCGAAGGCGCCGTGGCGTCTGCCGCCGGAGGCTGCGGCTTGTCAATCCCGATCCAGTCGAAAACCGCCTTGCCGGTCCAGTCCTCGATCCGGTAGCCGGGCAGCAGGCGGGCCTCTGTCAGTTGGATCGGCGCTGCCCCGCCCTTCACGGTGAAATCGATTTTCCAGAACCGTGCCGGCGCGGATTCGAAGGGCGCAGACACCGGCATCTCGTTTCTGACTTCAAAAGCCCGCACCTTTCGCCAATCCATTCCGTCATCCGAGGCAAAGAGCGTTCCTCCCTGCACGGCTGCCCCGCCGCGCTTGAAGCGCAGTTCGAGAGCGCGTGCGGGAAAAGGAGAGGTGAATTCGAACTGCAGGGTGGGCGGTTGACCTTTCAAACCGGCGACGGTCGTCTCGTCGCGGTCGAGCAGCGCGGCCACTTTGCATTCGGGATCGCTGGCGGTGACGGAAGCGTCTTTCGGGTTTTCTTTTTCGGCCTCCGGCGTGGGAAATGCCAGCACGGCGACGTCGCGATACCAGTCGAGCTTCTTTGCGGGCTCGAAAAATTCCGGTTTGCATTCCTTGATGGCGGGCGGCGCGGGCAGGGCTTCAGCGACATGCCTGCGTCCCTGAATGCGCGTCTCGCTCCAGGTCAGTTTCTTCATTGCGAGCTCGGGAGTAATCCACGGTCCGCCGCTGCCCGACCAGCCGGCCGACGAGTTGTTGAGGTTGACCTCCAGTCCCAGCCGGGCGGCCTCGCGGATGGCGTGCTTCATCATCTCCCGCCATTCCGGCGTGGTGCATCTGACCGGACCTGCCGGGAAGGTTTTGCCGATGTTGAAGATCATGACCCCGCCCAGCCCTGCCTGCTTCATTCCTTCCAGGTCGGCCGTGATCCCCTCGCGGGTGATGTGTCCGTTCACCCAATACCAAAACGCATACGGCCGGGCTGAATCCGGCGGCCGGGAGAAATCCCGCGCCAGGTCATCCGCCGCCGGAGCCGCGCTCAGATACAATCCGCCGGTCAAAGCGATCTGGAGCAGTTGTTTGAGCACAGGTTTTTTATCCTGAATCCAGCGGAAGAATCTCACCACAAAGACACCAAGACACAAAAATGAAGATGGAGACGCATAATATTCTTGGCGATGTGATCCGCCCGGTGAGTGAGAAAAAACCGGGATTGTGCGTTTGCAAATGCCTTTCTTGGTGAACGTTGAGTCTTTGTGGTAAAAGAACTGCTTTTGAAGTTTGATCAGGAACGTTCCGATCACCTCACTGGCGTGGTTGCCTGGATGGTCACCGGGCCGATCAAGCCGGAAGGGAGAAGGGGATCATCCTTGGAGTAAACATCCCTGCGGGAGCAGAAGGTCACGCGTCCGCTGGTGCGCGGTTTGCCTGAGGTGATCCATTCGGGCCACTTGCCATTCCACTCGTTATCGTCCGGGAGCGCGGCGTCGCCGATCATGCGGTTGGGCCAGAGGTTCGTGACGCGGATTTCCAGATTGTTGCCCTCCGGTTTTGCAACCCCGTCGATGCGGACGCGGAAGGGCGGCTTCCAGAGGGTGCCGAGATTCTTTCCGTTTAGGACAACCCCGGCGATGACTTCGACGCGCCCGAGATCGAGGAAAATCTCGCGGTCTTCCGCGAGATATTCCCGGGGGATGTCAAAGTTCGTTTTCGAATAGGCCGCGGTGCCGGAAAAGTGCCTGATGCCGGGATCGGCATGGTCGGTGAGAGATGCGAGGGTCTCGAACTTCGCCGATGCCGGGGCACCCAGGTTCGGGGGGAAGGCTACCTGCCACGGGCCGGAAATCGTTTCAATGGCTTCCGGCTCAGACCAGTTCATCCCTTTCCCCGGACTTCTTTCTCCGCGGAAAACGAGGAACGCCGAGCCGAACGGATCCAGTCGCAGGGGCACGGTGGTCCGTCCAGCATCCTGCTTGAAATCCGGCAGAATCCGCGTTTCTCCCGTCGCGGGATCCCACAGTTCCGGCGCACGGTTGCCCGAGCGGAAAACCGCATGGATCTCCTCGGGAGCGTTCTTCTGGTTTGAAACAAAATAGACGTCGGCATCTCCGGCGCGCCGGTGAACATAGAGCACATCCGGAGTTTCACAGGCGAAATCGGGGGGGAGGTCCAGCTTCTTGAAAACCTCCTCAAAGGAAAAGCCGGAGAAGACGCGTCCCCTGCCGACGACCCGATCGATGGAGCCGCTTTCCCGTGGCCCCCAGAGAATGTCGGCCAGCTTGCTCACCTCCTCGTCGCCGGCGCCGAGTTCATCGAGGCTGGGCGACTGGTCAGGACGCTGGCCGAGAATCACCGCGCCATCCGCAACCAGCTCATGGATTTTTTTCATGACCGGGACGCGCATGGTCGTGAGCGGAGGAAGCAGGAGCACGCGGTATTCAGTGCCGCTCGGGAGGACGATGCGCCCGTCCTTCACCCTGGCTTCGAGAAGCGTCCCGACATCGCAGCCGTCGAAATCATAACCTGCCGGCAGAGGCGGGCGGAGCTCGTCGCGCCAGCCGATGCGGTTCGGCACGTCTTCTCCGACAAAATACAGAACATCCGAAACCGGGGTGCCTGCGCGGAGAAGTTCGTTGCAGCGGGTCAGATACTCCGTCCATGCGTGGGCGGATTCCCACCAGGTGTTGCCCCGGTTGAAGTTGAGGCCGAACGGCCCGAATGTGAACCCCGGGCCGGGAACCTCATACGGCTGGTGGGCGAAGGTGTGGAAGACGAACTGGTTGACCCCTGCGCAAAATGCCCTGTCGCCGAGAGCCTTCATGCTGAACGGATGGTTCTGCCACGCTGCGGCCGCGGGACCTGCGGTGTAGGACTCCGAAGCGATGACCGGCTTGCCGGTCGTATGCGCAATCGAAGAGGCAACCTTGTTGTCCACCCGCACGCCCTGTCCCGGTCCGGAATCCAGCCAGAACTCCCCCATCGTGACATCGCTGTTTTTGAGGTAGGCCACATCGTAGAGCGGCTGCTGGCGTCCGGTGGACTCCCCGACATAGGTCAGTTTGTTTTCATGAGCGAAATCCGCAGCGACAGCAAAAAAGTTTTTCGACAGCTGGTTGGCGAGGAACCGACGCCAGTCCCAGAGAACGCGCTCGGAGACATCCGGGCTTTCCACGATCCACCCTTCGAGGAGGGTGGGCAGGAACGGGATCAGGTCGTAGCCCTCGTCTTTGCGGAATCTCTGTTCGAGCCCGGCAGTCCAGTTCTGGATTCCGCACTCCCAGCTGTCCACCTCCATCACCCCGAACGTTTCCCCTGCGGCGGGGCCGGCCAGCTTCACCAGCTTGCCGACGTATTCCCCCAGGTTGAAGCGCACGACATCCGGATCGAGCTTGTCGCACTCCAGCCCGCGGCCTTCTGCCACTGCGGGGCCGACATAGTGACCGTTGCTTGTGAATCCGGCGCGGAGGATGCGCCAGCGTCCGGGCGGCAGCTCGTATTTCAGCCGGCCATCCGCATCCATCTGTGCGGTGAGGTTCCGGACCTGATCGCGCGGGATGACGAGATCCGGAGCCAGTGCGCGGTCTCTGTCCGGACCCGGGTAGGTGCGGTGGTGCCGTGTTTCCCCGCCGTGTCCGCGGCTGCGGATGCGGACCGCCTTGGCCTCGGCGAAGTGGACGCGGGCCGTTCCGCTCAGCTCGATCCCCGCGATTTTGACGATCCACGGATTTTTGAATGTCAGACGAAACGTGGTGCCCGTGGTTTCGTCAAAGGCCGCGGTGATGCTGTCAGCGCCTTCAAAATCCCAGTTGGCGGTGAACGTTCCCGCCGTGCGGAAGTTCTTTCCATCATCCGACACCTGCAGCTGGATCGGAAAATCAGCCTCCCAGTTGTGCGGGGAGAAGCCGCGGATTTTCACCGAGCGGACCGTCGTGGGCTTTTCGAAGATAAAATCCACCCGGTGGCGGTCATCGGGAACCGGGAAGACGGCGGGTGTCTTGTCCTTGCCATCGATGAGGTTTGCGAGCTGGCCGTCCGGCAGCGAGCCGGCAAGCCTGACTCCGGGGCCGGCCAGGTTGTGTGGCTGCCGGATCGGAAAGGCGACGACCGCGATATCCCGGTAGAACCCCTCATGCTCCTCCGGTTTTTGAAGCACGGCATCGACGGGTCCCCCGTCCACGTCCTTTGCGGTCCAGGTCAGCTCCTTCATCGAGGTTTCCGGAGTGATCCAGGGGCCGCCGCTTTGCGAGAAGCCGGCGCAGTTGTGAACGCCGAACTTCAAGCCGAGGCGCTCCGCCTCGCTGATCGCGTGCTTCACCATCTCCTGCCACGCGGGCTGCATGAATCGCACCGGGCCCGGCGGCATCTTCATGCCGGCATCGAACATGTAGGCACCGCCCAGCCCGGCACGCTTCATGGCCTCGAGGTCGGCGGTGATCCCTTCGCGGGTGATGTTGCCGTCGAGCCAGTGCCACCATGTCATCGGCCTTGCCGAGGCAGGCGGAGCTTCAAATGTTGCTTTCAGGTCATCCGCAGCGAATGCCGGGCCTGCAATAAGCAGACAGGATAGGAGGGACAGACAGGGGTGTTGCACAATGGGTTTCCGCTATTCGACTCCGTCCGGCTTGCCGGCCTTCTTCTTTTTCTTGCTTTTTTCCGGCGCTCCGTCGCCGGCGTCCTTTGTGAAGCTGTCCTCGAGTTCCTGCCATTTGGCGGCCATCGTGGCGACGCGGTCCGGCTGCTCCGCCGAAAGGTTTTTCGTTTCACCGCGGTCGGTTGCCAGGTTGTAGAGGTCCCAGCTGGATGATTTTTTTTCCGACGACACGATCTTGAAATCCCCCATGCGCAGCGCCCGGTTTCCGCTGTGGTTGAAGAACACATAGTCGCGCGGGGCGCTTCCGTCCTTGGCAAGCGCGGGGGCCAGGCTGCGGCCGGGGAACGGGGGGGCGCCTGCGGGCGCCCCGGGTTTGACGCCTGCGAGTTCGAGGAGCGTCGGCACGATGTCCACGACATGCCCGACATCATGCCGGAGTTCGCCCTTCGCCGAGATCCCCTTCGGCCAGTGGACGACAAGCGGCGTCGAGATCCCTCCCTCGTTCGTCCAGATCTTGTGGAGGCGAAATGGGGAGTTGCCCGCGCTCGACCATCCGGGCCCGAGGCACAAAAATGAACCGGCGGATCCGGGAGCCGCCGACATGTCGTTGCCATCGCCCCGAACGATCAGCTCGGCGCTCGTGCCGTTATCGGAGAGAAAAAGGATGATCGTGTTGTCCCACGCTCCCATCGCCCGGATCTGGTCGAGAACTCGGCCGATCTCGCGGTCCATGCGGTCGATCATCGCGGCATGGACGGCCATCTTCTCCGCCTGGAATTTCTTTTGCTCGTCCGTGAGCTGGTCCCATGGCACCGCGCGCTCCACCTCGCCGGGGCCGACTTTCTCACGGACCTTCGGGCTGAACCCCGGTGCGACAACTTCTGTCTCAAGCGGGGAGAGATCGCAGTTGACGATGCCCATTTCGCGAAGTTTTTTCCAGCGATCCTCGCGGGTTATGTCCCATCCCTTGAGGTATTGATCGCGATACTTGGCGACATCCTCCGCCGGGGCATGCAGCGGGAAGTGCGGCACGGTGAACGCCAGGTAGGAAAAGAAGGGACTGTCCGGATGGTCCTTGGCGTGCTCCTTCAAACAACGGATCGCATGGTCGGCGAAGGCGGTTGACGTGTAGTAACCGCTGTCCTTTTCCACCGGAGGCAGGGGCTGATCGTCTTCGAAGGTGCTGCGGGGATTGAAATTCCGGTTGTGGTCCTCAATCCGGTAGGAACGATCAAATCCGGTGTCGGCGAGAATTTTTTCCGCTCCGCGGATATGCCATTTGCCCGTGTGATAGCTGCGGTATCCCAGCGGCTTGAGCCATTGCGGCAGGAATCGCGTCCATGAGGGAATGTCGCCGGTCGGGGGATCCATTCCCATCTGCTGCGGGTAGTATCCGGTGAGAACGGCGCCGCGCGTCGGCCAGCAGCGCGCGGTGTTGTAGAACTGCGTGAATCTCAATCCGTCCTTCGCGAGCGCATCGACATTCGGCGTCCTGATTTCCGACCCGTAGCAGCCCATGTCCGAGAACCCGAGGTCGTCGGCGAGGATGACAAGGATGTTCGGCGGGGACTTGGGGGCGGGATCCGCAGCATTTAAAGGAAGCGGAACGGCAGCGAGGATTGCGAGCAGGGGGAGGAGTTTCATGGGAGGGGGCATTCTGTCTCGTCAACGGTCTGCGTTCAAGCTTTGGAGAACAAAAAGACTATCTATCCGACGCCGCTTTCTGCGACGAGGCAAATGGGGGATTTCCGGAAAGCGCGCGGAGATACTCCGAACATCCGGCAGAACGAGCGCGAAAAATAATTGCTGTCGGAAAAGCCGACCGCGTAGGCGATCTCTGTAATTGTGGAATTGGAATTTTTTAAAAGCCGGGCCGCATGTCTGTTGCGGAGCTGGATCAAATACCGGCACGGGCTCTGTCCGTGGATCTGGTGGAAAAGCCTGTAGAATCTGCTTCTCGAAAGTCCAACCTGTCTGGCCAGGGCATCCGGGTCGATGCATTCGGTGTAGTGCTGTGACAGATAGAGGACAGCCTTTTCGATGGAGGCCGCGTGATCCGCATGCACTTCGGAAGCGGGCAGGCAGGAGCGCGATAAAAGCCCGAAGAGTTCCAGGAGGTAGGCCATGCTGAACAACTCATGGCCCGGCTTTCGGGCTTCGATTTCGGAGCGGAGTTGATACCCAAGCGCTTCGACCCGTGCCAGACAACCCTGATCCAGCATGAAAGATGGGACGGTCTCCTTAGCCCTACGCTTTCGCGGGGATCTTTGCACAAGCAACGAGGCCAGCGGCTCGTGCATTCGCGTGACAAAATCGGGCAAACGAATCTGCCTCGGATCAAAAAGGATGTTCAGCAGATGCAGGTCGTCCACGTCCCTGATCTCATGGCAGTGGGAACCATAAAAGATGAAGACATTCCCGGCGGATGCACGGAACGGGCGTCCATCGACCACGTTCGTGGCAGACCCTTTGAGAAAGATCTGGACCTCCGTGAATGCATGGGAATGCAGGGGGTATTCGGGATGGTTGGGTATCGCGACGACCGCTATGGGAAACCGCAGGGGATCAAAACCCGCAACAATGGTTTTCCCGTATTTGATCATGACGGTTTGAAGACCTTAAAGTATGGCGGTTTTTCCCTTGCCGCACGACAACTTTCCGACATGACCGGAGGGAGCCTCAGCGCTCGGGTTCATGCGCCATCCGGGCGCAAGCCGTCGGCCCGGTCCTCTTCAAGTAATCGACGGCGAATACGAATGTGCCGGCCGTCCAACCCAGCATTTGAGGCATCTGGTATTCGTCAACGGCATCGGTGGAGCCGGTGACGACATTGTATTTTTCCCAGAGGCCGCCGGTTTTTTTGAAATTTCTGACGACTGTTTTCACATACTTTTCCGCGATGCGCCGGGCATCCGTTCGGAAGCCGTAGCGGTCCATTGCCTGGATGGCGATGCATTGGAGCGGCGGCCAGCCGTTGGGATAATCCCACTGATAGACGAACTTCTGCGGACGCCGTTCGCAGGCGGCGAGGCCGGACTCACACTCCAGAAGCCGTCTCACCTTGTGCAGGGTTTTCTCCGCCTGCTCCTGCGTGGCCGCTCCGGCCCACAGCGGAAACAGCGCGGCGCAGGTGACCAGATCGCTTTGCTTTCCATTGACGAAATCGTAGTCGGTGAAGCACCCGACCTTTTCGTTCCAGAGATATTTACTCATCAATCGCCTGCGGTCTTCAGCTTTCTTCGACCAAGCGTGCTCATCGCCGTTCTCCAGAGCCCGCGCCATGTCCGCGAGCATGGTTTCACAGAAATACAGGTTCGCATTCAGATCCACCGGGCAAAAATCTTCGCAACGGCGGTCGAATCGCGGAGTGAAATCCCAGCCGGTTTCTGCTTCGCTCAAGGAATGGCTGCTGAACGCAAGCTTCTCCACTCTGCTTTCACAGGAGAGTCCCTTGAAGCGGCTCTTTGCGAGAAAGGTGTAGAACTCCATGAGCTCGTCGTCTGTTGCGGAGTGGAAGTTGCGGTTGAGCCCGGTGGGGGATGATCGCCGCGATGTCCAGAAGGCGTGTTCCTTGGCCAGGGTCCGATAGGCCTGCTTCGCCCACTGCCGGTCCTTCGTTTCCGAAAAGATGTCCCCGACCATCCTTGCCAGGAGGGGAGGTTGCGAGCGGTTGGAGTATTCCCACCGGTTGGCGTTGGGCACATAGCCCAGTTTGTTGGCCAGAAACAGCAGGTTGTCGGTGTTGTTTTTTGCGAGACCCTCCATGCCGGTCTGCAGCAACCCGAGGTTTGTGAAGTAGGTGTCCCAGTAAAACAGATTTTGGAACAATCCATCGGCACATGGAACCGTGTAGGGGTGGGGCACGTTGATGTTTTTCTTCCCCGCGTTCGTCTGTTCCCGGACCGTCTTTGGAAACGACTTTTTGATATACGCCAGAACCTCCGCCACGTCCGCCTGAGCCGCCGTTTCCGAAGTCCCTGCGGCCATTGCCGGGGCAAAGGCTGCGGTTCCAACGATCCATATCGACAGAAGGAGCGGGAGAGTTCCCCCTTGCCGTTGGATATTTCTGTTCCGTCTATTTCTTGCTTTCATGAATCACATGCCTGCCGGCACCCAGGGTTTGTTTTTTTTCGTTTGGGAAAATGACATCGGCTTCGGTTCCGGGCGGAATTTCGACCTCCAGTTCCAGCCCGGATCGGTTCTTCCACGACACCAGCAGGTCCCCGCGGGGAGTCGGCACGGTGCCCCGTGCCCACTCGAGGCCGCCTGGAAAAGGCCTGATTTCCACCCTCTTGAATCCGGGCTCAACCGGTCTGACCCCGAGAACCAACTGCATCAAGGTGGAGGTGGGCGTGGCGGACCAGGCATGGCAATCGCTGCGGGAATTTTCCGGCACCTCCCACCAGGTACTGGTTCCCGTCGCAAGCATTCCCTTCCAGCGGTTCATGTCGGTGAGAACGCGGCCGCCCTGTCCCGACTTCATCGCCGCCTGGTGCAGGTATCCCGCAAAAAACAGCGAGGTGTCCCTGAGGCCGGGATCGCTGAACAGCCGCTTTGCGATGCGTTGTCGCTTTTCGGGGTCGGCCACGTCGAAAAGAATGGCGGCGGCGTTGACGTGTTTGCTGAAGTCCGTCGAGCCGATTCTGTCCGAGTAGAGGCCGTCGGTTTCCGACCAAGCGTGCCGGTTGAGGGCAGCGGCAACGGCGGAGGATTTCGTCGAGAATCTCGCCGCATCTTCCGTTTCGCCAAGGGCAGAGAGAAGCCTTGCACCCGCGTCCAACGCTCCCTTGTAGAGCATGGTCGTCAGGATGCAGTTTTCAGACTTGGCAACGGGAATTCCGCGATCCGGGAAGGCCCAGTCATGAAAGTTCCAGTAGGGGATGTTTTTCAGGCATCCATTCTCCGAAACAAGGTTTTCAAAATACCACAAAACGGAATGAATGCCGCCGGCGCATTCCCTGACCAGAGTCGTGTCGCCGGTATAAAGAAGGTAGTCGTCGAGCATCAACACCCAGTAGAGGGAAAATCCCGGGATCACCTGCTGTTGTCGGCACGGGTATCGCGACTGGGTGAGTCCCTCTGGAAGGCGTGAGGCATTCAACTGCCGGAGCGCATTGGCTGCCAGCCGGGCATCTCCGAACGCATAATAGCCCACCAAGGCCTGAAGGCGCGCATCCCCCACGTATTGGAGCTGCTCGTAGTAGGGGCAATCCTCGTAGGTCTCGTGCGCGCAGAGCCGGGCGGTGTATCTGCCCGTCCGCCAGATCTCGTTCAACGTTTCGTCAGAGCAGGAAAATGCGCCGCGCTCCGCGAATGGGTAGCCGGTCCACCGGTAGTTCAACCCGAGAAGGGTCAGGGGTTTGGAGGCTTTCACCGCGATGCGCACATACCAGAACGTGCGGTGCGTGAACGGCTCATAATGCTGGCGGCCTTCCCGGGTGACATAGGTGTCGTTGTATCCCTCGATCCGCATTTCCCCCAGCTCGTCCCGCCTGCCCTTGCGGCCCTTCAGGGATGGAGCCTCTGCGTAGGTCAATTCGATTTCGGCTCCTTCGCCTCCCTCCATCTCCAGCCGGGGAAAGGCCGTCACTTCGCGACCGGCATCCACAACGACATAGTGAACTTTGCCGTCCGCAGGGATGGACACGGGAAAACGCGGCACCTCCTGATCTGCTGTGACATCGAACCCGAAAGGCGGATGATCTCCCGGATTGACCAGCACGCCCGCTTGAACGGGTTCGGCTTCCTCGGGTTCCTTTTCTTCCGGTGGTGGAATGGTTCTTGGCAGAACGTTCCACGGGGTCTCATGGTTTCCTGCTCCCCACGGCTCCACGGGATGGAGGGAGCGTGCGGGCTGCCAATCGCGGTCGTCGTAATCAACGGTTTCCCAGTTTGGAAAAAGGCTGCGTCCATCCACGCGTTCCAGCCAGTTGCCCGAAGTCACCCGCTGCGTGCATTCGGCGGGGGCGGAGGCATGGGCGGGGGACACCATCGCCTTCCAAGTGGAATCCGAGCAGACCTGTGGGGACTCGAAAAGAAAGCCCGGGTGCGCACTGACCTGGAAATAGGGACTGCCGGTCGCCGGTCCATCCCCTTTCCAATAGACGACCTCGGCGGCAATGACATTGGTTCCGGGGTGGATCAGTGCTGAAATATCCAGGGTGTCATACTGTTGGTGCAGCGGATCGAAACGCGCCGGTCCCCGGGCGGCCGGGATGCCGTTCACCCACAACTTGTATTTGCTGTCCGCTGAAACGCGGACGCGTCGGAAGCTCGAAGGGTCGTCCGTGGCGAAGGTCTTTCTGAGATAGAAGACCCTGCCGACGCTTTCCGGAGAGATGCCGGGCCCGGCATCGATCCATGCCGCCTTCCATGGAGAATCCTTTTGCTCCAAGACATAGCGCTCCCCGACGCGAGTCCAAGCGGCCGCATCGTCTCCGAGAACCGCCGCGACCGGAACGCATAATATCGCGCACAGCCGGGCCCACGCGAACCTCCTCCGCCCCTCTCCGATAAATGCCTCTCCCTTCATTCAAAGATTGGGAATCAGCACGCCCAGTCCCCCGCCCAACACGCCATCCTTCGGGTCCTCTGCCTCGCCGGTGTAGTAGATGCGGTCTTCCCCGTTCGTGCGATAGTGACAGGGCAGCCCGATCCGCAGGGTTTCCCAATCATTCCCTGACGCGGCTGCATGAAGCACCTCGCCTTTCGGAAAAGAAAATGGTGAGGACGCCGTGCTGGCCTTGATCCGGGTCCGGCGGTCCGCATCATAGACCAGCACGAACCGCCCGTCTTTCGAGAAGACCTGCGCCCGGTTGACCCATTCACCGGGCACGACAACCAGGGGCTTCGAGTCCTGGCTTCCGGGCTCCAGGATTTGTTCGAACCGGCTCGCATCCGCCGAGGATGCTCTGGCGCACAGCAGGCGGGCGCTTCCATCGGTGTAGTAAAGGTAAAGATCGCCCTTGTGAATGAGGACCGTCGGCCAACTCAGGCCGGATCCCCGGACGTCTCCAAGGAGCCCGTCCACCCGGCCCTGCTTTGTCCAGGGCCCGTGAAGATCGGCTGCGGTCGCGTGAAAGATGAGATTCTGGTTGCCATCCGGGCAGTCCGTTCCCTCGTAGAACATGTGCCATTTCCCCTTCCACCGCACGACGCTCGGATCTCCGACCAGCGCCTCCTCCCCCCTGCCACCGATGGTCAGGGCCAATTCCGGAGTTCCCCATTCCCCGGGGGTCTTTCCATCCCCGGAATGGGAAACCATCCAGATCCTGTCCGCCCACCATGTTTTGCAGGGGGCATTGTAGGTGCCATCGTCTCCGGGAGTCCGGTTGGAGGGCTTTCCTTTGACGATCGAACTGCAGATGGTCAGGAACATCACCGGCTTGTCGGTCTTCTCGTCAGGAACCAGCCACTGGCCGAAATACCTCGTGTGCTTTGCGGACGGTCCGTATGTCAGCATCGGAGGCGGTGCCGGAGAAGGCGTTTCCCGTGAGGCGAATGGACGGCAGCCTACGAGCAGGCAAAGAGCTGGCAAGCCCACGCTTGCGGCTTTCAGCACGGGGCGGGACAGCTTCCGAAGCAAATTCCTTCCGGGGTCACCGTCGCGGGTCACCGGATTTCTCCCCCTTCAGGAATGGCGCTCAGATCTTCCCCCGAGACGGACAGGACCTTGTCCCAGGAGAATCCCTTGGCTTGGAAGACTTCCTCGCTGGGGATGCGGCAACGCAGGCCGGACTGGATCAGATACACCGTCATTTCGTTGACATCCTTCGACCTCAGAAGATCGCCCTCCCGGGCGGAGGGATAGTTGGTGAGCACGTCCTCTCCAGCGGGAATCGCCTCAAGATCCTTCACCGTTATTTTTCGAATTTTCCCGTCTGCGAAACCCCATGAGTCGAAAACCGCCCGTGTCGTAATGCACCGGCGTTTTCCATTCTGGACCAGATAGACCGTGCCGGTCCCTCTGTCCGCCTGAAGTAAATCCCCTTCGACGGCCTCCTTGTATGGTTGGGGAGGATTGCCAACAGCGGCACCCTCCGGAAATGAGTCAAGCTCGTCCGCTGACATGGGGCGGACCCGGGTCAGGTCAAACCCGTTGGCTTCGAAGATCTCCAGGCTCGGAACCAGACGGCGCTTTCCAGACTCGATGAGATAGACCTCTTTCGCATCGCGCACACGCACGAGATCCGGAGCGTCACTTTCCTCGGCGGCGAATCCCGGCGACAGGATGCCGAGAACCGCGAACAACAGGGAAGGGATTGTGAGGAGGAAGGGTTTCATAGTGTTAAAATTTTCCGGAACCCACATAGGATTCCGCCACTGTTCGGTCACTTGCAACGGTATTCAAATCCAGTGGCCCGCAATGTCCATCCACAAACAGAGCGGCAATTTTCCCATGCTTCGCCGGACGCGGCATGGGATCCGCCGAACTCGTGGACAGGGGATCGGCCAGAAAGGAGTTTGCGCGGAAGAACCACTGGGCGTTGAATTTTCCCTGCTGGAGATCGGACGGACATGCCGCCGTGCATGCCATGATCGTGCCCGAGGGACGGGGAATGCGGAACACGGAAACAGCTTCCGGTTGAGAGGACGGGGAGTCGCTGATGACGAACGTATTGCACCCGTAACCGGAGATGTAATGGTTGTTGTCCCAGGAGGGCGATTTGAACACCGTGGCCCTGTTGATGAGATCCACCAACCGGGGGTTGTCACCCCAGAACGAAAGCCCCACATACCCGCGAATCTGGTCCGACCAATAGGGGGGCGCCCATTTTCCACCGTTCAGTTTCTCGTATTGTGTTGGGAGAAGGCCGTTGTGGTCCGTGGCATACATCGAGACGGCCAGGCCGATCTGACGCAGATTCCCAAGATCCTTGGAAAGCCAGGAGCCCATTTTCATCTTGTTCAACTGATAAGCGGAGAGCGCGGCCAAAACCATTATGATTCCAATGACCGAAACGAGTTCAAGGATTGTAAAAGCACGAAGTGTGATGGGCCTGTCGCTCACGGGCTGGATGGAAGCAATGGGGGGCCTTCTTTCAACCTTCGGAATCGACCACGGGGAACCGCAGAAATCTCCGCAGCTCCCCGGTGGTGACCCCAAATCAAATGCGTGTCCGACGACGCAGGATCAAAACTGTTGTTGCGCCTGCTGCGAGGAGCGCCCATGTGGAGGGTTCCGGCACCGTTGTGACAGAAAGCATGCCGGTGGTTTCGTCGAAGTTGTAGAAATTTCCTCCTCCGATCGACTTCGCCCAGAGCGTGGTGTTGACCGAGAAGAAATTCTGCACCGCGAATGTCGCTCCGAAGGTCTCGCCGAGGGTTCCCACGGTCACAATATTCCAATTGTTTCCGAGGGTCGTTCCCGCGCCGGAAAGATCGAAGACAAAATCCCCGTCCAGCGTCAGTGTCCCAGAACCGTTGATCTGATTGTTGAACCCGCTCGCGCCGATCGAGAATTTTGTCTGGGAAGTGCCGGCCAAAACCAACGTGGCTCCACTCACGCTGGTATTTCCGGTGTAAGTGTTGATGCCCGAGAGTGTCCATGTTGAGCCTCCGCTGACACTCATGCTCGTTTTGTTGATCGAGCTGTTGTCCACAATGGATCCGGAGACGATGCCCGTCTTGTTCCCCGCCAGATTCAGGGTCTTCTGGCCCGCTCCGGTCGCGGTGATGTTGCTCGCAATGATCAGTGTTCCCGAAGAAATGTTGTTGGTGATCGTCGCGCTTCCCGTCGTGCCGGACAGATTGATCGTCCTCGATGTGGTCTCTCCTGCCACCCCTTCGATGATGAGGGTTCCGCTTGTGGTTCCCGAACCGATATTGATGATTCCTGCTCCCAAGTTGTTGTTGATCGATCCAACCCGGACGGCTCCCCCGTTGATCGTCGTGTCGCCGGAATAGGAGTTGGTTCCCGAAAGCCACAGCGTCCCGCCGCCGTTCACCTTCACAAGCCCTCCGGTGCCGTTGAGATTTCCTCCCAGTTTCACATCGCCGCTGGCTCTGGTGTTAACTGTTCTCACCCCCGTCAAGTTCATGTTCAGATTGATGTTCTGGGTTGGAGAACCTCCGGCCATCGTGATATCCCCGCCCAAGGCGATCGCATTGCCATTGATCGTGTAGGCCAGAGCCGTTGCGGTAAAATCGAGCCCGGTTACTGCAAAGCCTGCGGAGAAGTTGTTGTTCAGGGTAGTTCCAGCCGTCGAGGTCGCGCCAAAGGACCATGTGTCATTTCCACTGACCGGAAGAGAAGACCAGTTCCCGGCGGCATTGAGATCCACCGACGAAGTGCCATTCCAAGTCGAGGTGCCGGCCATCGCAGGGGTGCCAGGATGGATAAGAAGCACCGCAGCCAGAGCTGCGCCGATAAAATTCAGGGAGTTGGTTTTCATAGCTCCTGCGACAATACGGAAAAACCAACCGAGTGACCTTCCTGTGGGTCTAATATATTAGCACTCCAATCCTGGCGGAATTTTTTACTCAGCGTGGTGCGGCGTGATGCCGCTGGCGTCACAAGTCGGCTGGTCACTTCGGTGGCTGGAGTGTGATTACCTCCAAGCGAGTGCGCATCGCCTTGGCGCGCTCAGGCTCGGCGCGCGCACGATTATTTTCTGCGAGGGATCGCTGCAGAGTTGGTAAAGCTGATCGGCGGGCGCGTCCGGTTTGATCTTCCCCTGCGCGTCCACGTCGCTGTTGCTGAGTCCCATCTTCTCATCCGTCACGGGATCGGGTCCGAGGCGAAGTAGTCGTTACGGCAGTCATCACCGGTCATGGGAAACCGGCTTCAGGTTGGAAGACGACCGGTCGCTCAGCGTGGCGCAGCCAGCTGACGCTGGATCACAGCCCGGCTGAGCGTGCGGAGCCGGTCAAGATCAAAGGTCAGCCGCAACTCCTGAGCAGCATCATTGGCAAAGCCCGCGGCCCCGGGCAGATCTTTGCCATTGGCGTCATAGGCATGCAAACGAAGGGTTGCCGCCGCCGGGGCACTGATCTCGCCGGGGACCGGAAACTCGAATGTCATCAGTTGTCGGCCATCGGTTGGCAGTGGCTGCCGTTGGGAATACCATGTTCGATGGGGGCCTCCGTCGATGGCCAGCGCCACGGTCACGCCTTCGGTGACGTGCTTTGATTCCACCGGAACAAGAATGCTTGTGAAGGCCTGCAGGCTGTCCGGTGGAGCAAAGGTGATGGTATCAGGCGTGGTTTGTCTGGCGTCAACCGGAGGGAGCACGACGGATGGCAAGTTCGCTATGAAATCACGCGCATAGCGAAAAAAGGCGTCATCCTTCAAGGTATGCCAGTTGTAGCTGTTGAAGAATTCGGCTCCCATGGCATAGGCGGTTCGCAAATCCCAGAGGTGGGTGTCAGCCGGCTTTCCGTCCGTCTCTTCGCGGTTGAGGTTGCACCACGGCCCCCATTCGCGAACCCGATCGAAGTCGGAAGGTTGACTCCAGATGCCTTCAAGTCCGGTGTGTGCGCCGGAAGCCCTTGCCCAATCGGATGGGGACTGGTTGATTTTGACTCCGGGGAACAGGATGCTCAGCTGAATGGAGTGGGTGTAGATGGGAAACCTGTCACGCAATCCATGGGAAGTTAGCGCCTGGCGGAACGCATCGACCGTTTCTTGAAAGTAGCGACCCGCATTCCTTTGAAGCCAGGTGAGTTCCTCCAAGGAAAGGCCGTCTGCTGGATTCAAAGTTACTCCATCGCGTGAAGCAGCAGCCACCGTATAAGGATTGAAATCAGCCCAGCGTTCGCCACACCATTGCGGGGTCCCCTGCGTTGATTGCGTATCCCAGTAGCGGGGTTCGTTCTCCAGAAAGATTCCGGCGATCCATGATGTGTCGCCCTTGCTGACTTTTTTTATAAGGTCCACCGCTTCACTCAGCCTCTTGGCACGGTAGGCATTCAATTGAAGGCTGTTCATGGTCAGCCACGGGGTGTTGGACCAGACATTGGGTGTCGTCAGGCAATAGTGCGGATTGTAGCGGTCCCCGAGCAGCGTCCGGAGTTCGGCATTCTCGGGGTGAACTGCGTCCGGAGTATAGCAGATCTGTTGGTATTGGAGGTCGTCAAATTTTCCACCCGCCCCATCCGGCACGTTCTGCGGAGTGCCGCTCCACCATGAGACCATACCAAGCAACACCGGCAGCCCGGTTTGTCGTGAACGCTGCCGTGCGGTCTCAAGCTGTTGGCGCACTTCGCTGCTGTTTTTGCTGGCATAGTAAATTTCACAGGAGAACGCCGTCGTGATGCCCCTTTTCGGGTCTGTGGCGAGTTGCCCTGCAATCTGCTTGACCTGTTCCTCTTCACCAATACCAATCTGCGGGTTGATCACCGTGCCCATGAGCCGGAATGTGTCGGAACGTTTGATCCGGGCCAGCTCGTCGCCGGTGACTCCGCGCACTTCAAGGATGCGGGGCACGGATTTCGCCGGATCGAGATTGGTCAGCGTGACCGGTCCCGCCGGCTGTCCTGTGACGCGGAGGAAGTAGGTGACCGGTCCGAATCCGTGCGCGGCATAGCGCCTCTCAAACGGGGCAATGCCCGGGCCCGTGACCAGGTAGTGAAAGGGGATCGGTTCCACGCTTTCGGGATGAACCTCGGTGATGGCGACGAATTCCGACTGTGCCGGCAGCACCGGGAAAACGGCCGATGTCGCGACCGGGCGTGCCTGCATGCTGAGCTGGTGCGAACCGACCCACCCGGAGAGAGTTTCACTCTGTGCCGAAGCGCCGCACGGAAACACGCAAGGCCCACCGAGCAGGATACCGGCCAGAAGAATACCCCTCATGGAAAAGGCGCGCGCCCGGGACTCCTGCCGCCTACTCGCCCGAGCCTTCGGTCGGGGATTCTTTCCGCTGCTTTTTGTCACCACCCGCCTTTTCCTCCTGCGCTTTGGCAGCCTTGATTTCGTCCATGGTGAGCCGCTTTTCTCCGACGCTGGTTGACCACTCGCCGAGCATTTTCCGGTGGCGGCCAATCTCGTCCTTCAGCTTGGAATCGGCGATCAGGTTCGTCATCTCGTAGGGGTCGGTCCGGAGGTCGAAAAACGCCTCCTCATCCGAACTGGAAAGGATGTATTTGAAGCGGTCCGTGCGGACCATGCGGTGGCCGGTGCCCAGCCGCTTTTCCGGAGGGCCGACACATTCGGAGACGACATAATCGCGGACTTTTCCATCCGGGTCCTTGAGGAGAGGGACCAGGGATTTTCCCATGAGGTGGGGCGGGGCGGATACGCCGGCCAGGTCGAGGATCGTGGGATAGACGTCGAGGGATGACACCAGCGCGCTGCTCTTCGCCTTCTTGACGGGCAGGAGTGGCGAGTGGACAAACATCGGCACGCGCACGGATTCCTCGTGCATCGTGATCTTGTTTCCGAGCCCGTGGTTGCCGAGGAAATAGCCGTTGTCGGAAAGGTAGATGATAATCGTGTTGTCGTAGAGGCCGTCTGCCTTGAGCTGCCCGATCAGCGCGCCGATCTGGCTGTCGAGGAAGCTCACCTCCGCGTAGTAGGCCCGAATGACTTCCTTCATCTGGGACTCGTTGCGGGGAGGACCTCCAGTGGCCCCGGCTGGTGCACCCGGATAAACGAGATTCCGGTTGTCCCGGAAGGAAATGTCGCCCGCAGGGCCCTGGTTGAAGAAGCTCTGCATCAACGGCGACTCGCGCCAGTTGGGATCGAGCTTGATGTCGGCGTCTTTGTAGATGTCCTTGAATTCCTGCGGCGCGGTCAGGGGAAGATGTGGATTGCGGGGCGTGATCCAGAGGAGGAACGGTCGGCCCGACTTCGCCTCGCGCGCCAGAAATTTCTCCGCCTCGTCAAACGTTTCCACGTCGTTCACGTCCTTGATTTCACGGCCCTCTGAGAAGCCGAATGTCGTCGGCTCTCCGAGGTGTGACTTCCCGTAGAGCGCGGTATGGTAGCCGGCCTTTTCCAGGACAGACGGCAGGGTGGCAAACCGCTTTTCCTCGACGACGCTCCTGTTGAATCCCCCTCTGAACAATCCCATCGACCCGTGCTGCTGGGGAAACACGCCGCTGTAGTGGCTCGCCCGGCTGGGCACGCAGATCGGCGAGACGGTGAACGCCCGGTCAAAACGGATCCCCTCCCCGGCCAGCTTGTCGAGATTCGGAGTCTTCACATCCGGGTTGTTGTAGCCGATGGCGCGATACGTCTGATCATCGGTCAGGATGACGACGAAGTTCGGGGGGGTGGCGGCCTTGGCGCACATCGCGACAAACAGGAGGAGCACGCAGAAAATCGGGGATTTCATAAAAGGAATCTGCGGAAAATACAGACAGGACGCAAACATTTTGCAAAAATCCAGCATGATGCAAATGTGGCTGTGCGCTTCCATTGAAAACGAACCGCAGCGGACTCAACAGCATGAAAAATATTTCTGTTTCAGGCGACCGGCGCGATTTTCTAAAAACCGCCGGAATGGTGGCGGCAGGTGCGATTCTGGGCAGACCGCTGCTTGCTGCGGTGGATGCGCAGCCATTGGAGACGGGCATTCCGAGGCGAAAATTGGGCCGGACGGGGGAAATGCTCTCCATGTTCGGTTTGGGCGGGCACACGCTCGCGCTGGCTTCGAACGAAGAGGAGTCCATCCGCATCGTTCACGAGGCGGTGGATGCCGGCATCAACCTCATGGACAACGCATGGGAATACCACGGGGGCCGCGCGGAATCCCTCATGGGCAAGGCGCTCGAAGGACTGCGCGACCGTGTCTTTCTGATGACGAAAGTCTGCACGCATGGCAAGGGCAGCGACGTCGCCATGAAGATGCTGGAGGAGTCCCTGCAGCGGCTCCGGACGGACCATTTGGATTTGTGGATGATTCATGCGATTGAAAAGGAGTCCGAAGTCGAGGCGGCGCTTGCTCCCGGTGGCGTGGTGGAGGCGCTCGAACTTGCAAAGAAGCAGGGCAAGGTTCGCTTCACGGGTTTCACCGGCCATCGCGATCCCCCGCTGCATCTAGCCATGCTGCAGCATGACTACCCGTTCGATGCGGTCCTTCTGCCGGTCAACTGCTTCGAGACGGATCAAACGGGCTTTCGTTCGGAGGTGGTGCCGGAGTTGAACCGGCGCGGGATTGGAATCCTTGGCATGAAGAGCCTGGGGGGCACGCCGGCCAAGGCGGTGACAGAGGGGAAAATCACAGCGAATGAAGCCATCCGCTTCTCCCTGAGCCAGCCGATCACTTCGCAGGTCCTCGGGATGAGTTCGCTGGAAAACCTGCACGACAACATTGCCATCGCCCGCAATTTTTCCCCGATGCCCCAAGCGGAAATGGATCGTCTCACGGCCCGGCTTGCTGGCGGAGAGAGCCGATTCACCCAATATACCCATCCCGATTACCGCGACGGACAAGGTCTCACGCGCCCGGCCTGATGGGTTCGGATTTCCACATGACCCGTAGAGGCTTTCTCCGGACAGGAGCACTTGCAGCCGGGGCGTTTGCAATATTTCCGGAACTGGACGCCGACGAGGTTCCGGCGGAGCAGGTGATCGACACCCACATCCATTTGTATGATCCCGCGCGCCCCGAGGGCATTCCCTGGCCGCCGAAGGATGATTCGGTTTTGTATTCTTCTCACCTGCCGGCGGACTTTGAAGCCCTCACCGGAAAGCTGGGCGTTGTGGGAGCTGTCGTCGTCGAGGCCGTTGCCGGGCCGGCTGACAACCAATGGGTGCTCGATCTCGCAGAGGAAAATCCGATTATCGTGGGATATATCGGCCGACTGACACCCGGGACGCCCAATACTGTTGCCTTTGCAGAAAAAAGGAGAGCGGGCGCCCTCGCCCGCTTCAGGCTCCAAGACGGGCGGGGGCGCCCATCCTCCCTTAAAGCAACAGTATTGCCCGGGACGCCTGGGTTCTCCGAACATCTGGGCAGCTACTCAGGCAGCTCCATCTTCCGGGGACTGCGTCTCAGCCAGCCGATGTTGGCTCAAGGGTTGGGGCAGCCTGCATTTGAAAAAGATCTCCGGCAGCTCGAGGAGCGGAAGCTCACGCTCGATGTGGTCGGCGGCGAAGCCATGCTGCCCGATGTCCTGCGTATCGCAAAATCACTGCCGGGCCTGAGGGTTGTCATCGACCATCTGCCGTTTCAAGAATGGGACACCGCGACCGTGTCTCCCGCACTGGGCGAACTCGCCCGGCTCCCGAATGTTTTCGGCAAGGTTTCCCATGTCGGCCGGCGGGTGGACGGCCGTTTGGTTTCCGACCCCGGGTATTACCGGCCGCGGCTGGATTTACTCTGGGAGCTTTTTGGTGATGACCGCCTGATCTACGGGAGCAACTGGCCGGTGAGCGACCGCATCGCCCCCTATGCGGACATCCTCAAAATCATGAGGGACTACTTGCGCGGGCGGGATCGAACCGTCTCGGAGAAATATTTCTGGAGGAATTCTCTGGCAGCCTACAGTTGGCAGCCGCGGGGCAGGGCTGCCGGTCTGGTGAAAGCGTGAGCCGCTCATTTTCACTGCTTGCGCTGGATAAAAGTCTCTCTACTCTGGGCCAAAGTTGCTTGAGACGGCGCTCCCACGGCTCCCCACATCGTTCTCCCCATGAAATTGATTCTCCTTCTTGCGGTTCTCTGCGGTGCGGCTTTTGCAAATGATGCAACGCCCGTTGATCCCGGGCTCCGTGTCCGGGCGATTCAGGAAACGGCAGTGCCGATACGGCCGGGTGTTCCGGGCGAAGCGCCGTTCTGGAACAGGATGGCGGTTCAGTTCCAATTCGCGCCGGCGTTTGATTTCAAGGAAGTTCCCGGAGCTAAATCCTACCGCTTCACCGTGACCCCTAAGACCGGGGATCCTCTGACTTTTTCCGCCGCAAAGCCATGGGCACCCCTCTCGCCGGTCTGGACAAAAGTTCCCACCGGCAAGGCGACGCTGTCCGTTGTCGCGCTGGATGATAACGGGTCGCCGGTCGGCGAGCCGATGACGCGGGTGTTTCATCGGGCCGCCGTGATCGGAAAGGAATATCCGCCCGCGGCGATGTCCTGGAGCGAAAGCGCTCGCACCGCACTCAATGCGCTGGTGCATTCACCGGACCTGCAATGCTGGTTCACCACCGGCGTGCCGGCCGAGAATTTTCCGCTTTACCGGTATCCCTCGAAGATCGTTGGCTCCGCGGCTGCGGTTCTGGCCATCTATGCATCCCAGACTCCTCCTCCCTCCGATGCGCCGGAGGCATTGCAGGCTTCGCGAAGGGCGGCGGATTATCTACTGAGCCTGAGCTTTCAGGAAAGCGACGCGTGGGCCTTTCATCCTCCATTGTATCACCCCACGATGTTTCACGACCGGCTCAAGGGACACATGGACGCGAGCCATTATATGACGTTCGGCGGGGCGGAAACGGGCATGTATTTTCTCGATGTCTATGCGGCGACCAAGGACAGGAAGTATCTGGATGCGGCAGTGCGCATCGCGGAAACCTACGCCAAACGTCAGTTGCCGGAGGGAAGCTGGCTGATGTTTGTCGATCCCAAGGACGGCAGGCCGGTCACCGACAATATTCTGATTCCGACGCTCGTTGTTCAGTTTCTGGATCGGCTCGAGCAGATGACCGGCGATCACCGCTTTGACCCCATGCGGGACAAGGCCATTGCCTGGATCATGCAAAATCCGGTGCGCACCTGGAACTGGCAGGGGCAGTTCGAGGATGTAAAACCGCTGCCGCCCTATGAAAACCTGACCAAGCACGATGCCGGCGCATTTGCCATCCACCTGCTTCAATCAGCTCCGGCCGATCCCGCGAGCCGCGCCCTCGCCCTCGATCTGCTGCGCTTTTCCGAGGATCAGTTCGTCATGTGGGCGCAGCCGCCGGTTGCCAGTCCCAAGGAACAGAATCCCGACGGGGAGGCTGGCGCAAAATCGAAGACCTGGATGCTTCCCTGCGTATTGGAACAATACCGCTGTTACGCGCCCGTGAATGCCAGCTCCGCCAAACTGATCCGTATGTATCTCGCTGCGCACCGTGCCACCGGCGATCCGCTGCATCTGGAAAAAGCCAAAGCCCTCGCCGGCACGCTCACGCGCACACAATCAAATCCCAAAGCACCGGGCCGCTACCAGACCTGGGTCATGAAAAACCCGGGCCCGATGTGGTTCAACTGCGAACTGCACGCCATCCGGGCGATGCGGGAACTCGCCGACGCGGATGCGCCGGTCAAATAGAAAGGGTTCAATTTCTTGACGGGCCGGTGAGCTTTTCCAACTGGGCGCGGAGGTTGGCCTTGATCTCTACGAGTTCAGGATCGGCGGCGATGTTAGTCCACTCGTTGGGATCGGTTTGGTGGTCGTAGAGTTCCTCTTCGCCGGTATTGGCGAGGATGTAGCGGTAGCGGTCGGAGCAAACCGTGAAGTGTTGATCTTTCAATGCACCCTGCAGCATGCAGTCGGCCCGCTGTTCTTTTGTTGGGGCTCCCATCCAGGCTGTCAGTGCCACATCCGGGCCGTCCCACTTGCCGGATGAGGGATTTTCGAGGAAAGGCACAAGGCTGTGTCCGTCGAATGGAATTCCGCCTTTCTCATGAGGATTTGCGGGCAGACCGCAAAGCTCGACGAGTGTGGGATACAGGTCGATGAGGCTCACCGGGCGCGCGCACATCTGCCCGCCGGTTTTCATTCCCGGCACATGGATGATGAGGGGGACGCGGGTGGATTCGTTCCACACCGTCATCTTGTCGATCGTGTTCTTCTCGCCGAGGTGGTAGCCGTTGTCGCCGATGAAGACGATGATCGTGTCCTCCGCATGCGGGCTCTTCTTCAGCGCGTCGAGGATGAGGCCGAGTTGGTCGTCCATGAACGCGGCGCAGGCGAGGTAGGCGCGGATGTATTCCTGCCAGAATCCCCCGCCGCCGTCCTGCACAGCGCGGAAGACCTTCATGCCCTGGGTGCCGGCGCGGAACGGTTTCGCGCAGTCATCAAGATCGTCCGCGCGGTAGGGAGGCAGTTCGATTTTGACGTCCTTGAACATATCGAAATATTTTTTCGGGGCGACGAGCGGCTCGTGTGGTTTGCAGAAGCCCACCATCATCATGAACGGCCGCTCGTGCGGCTGCCGGATCACGTCAACGGCGTAGCGCGCGGACTTTTCATCGGTCATGAGATCGCGGTCATCTTCGCTGACGTAGCGGAACGGCTTGCCCCAATCGACCCAGCCTTTGTATCCCGTCGTTCCGGTTTCGGGATCGGGTGGAATATTCGGAACTTGCGAGAGCGGGGCAAACCATCGATCCACCTTGCGCATCGATGCCGGCATGTATTCTGGCGCGCCCGCGGAGTGTAGCCACTCGCGGCCGGCCCGCTTGAGCATCGCCTGGTCGATCCCGTCGGATGGCCATGGCCCCTGGCTGACCGGCCGGACACCCCACTGGATTTTGCCGTCCGCGTTCGTGAACATCCAGTCGTCCTGCTCCCTGCCGTGGCCGACCTTGCCGGTGCCAAAAACATCATAACCGTTTTTTGCGAAATGCTGTGGCAGGACCGTGCAGTCGCGGATCACCGGACGTTCGCTCCATTCCTTCCATCCGTTCATGCCGCCGCTTTGGTTCTGGCCGTAGCCATACCATCCGGTCGTGCTCGCATTCAGCCCGGTGAGCAGGCAGGCGCGTGAGGGACCGCAAAGCGGCACAGCGCAATGGGCGTTTGTAAAATTCACGCTTTCCTTCCGGAGGCGATCGATGTTGGGGGTGTGGCACTGCGCGCCGAATGCTCCCCGCAGATCCAGGTCGTCCGAGATGATGAACAGGATGTTGGGTTTCTTCGCGGGCTGTTCAGCAGAGTGGCAATCTCCGCAGAAGATTCCGATGGGAATCAGGAAGGGAATAGCGCGTCTCATGGCTTTTATTGCACGAATTGATAATAATGCGACGATCATAGACCGCCGCTACAGCATCACTCTCCCGGTCCCTGCTTCTTCGGTTTTGTCACCGGATGGGCGGGGTTGTAATCTGGATTGGGCAGGGGCATGACGGCATTCACATCCTTGCGCCAAGCGACGAGTTTGTTGTGGAGTTCCTTCGTCTTGTCGGGATTCGCGGCAGCGAGGTTGTTTTTTTCGCCGATGTCGTCGCGGAGGTTGAAGAGTTCGAGGCGTCCGTCCTCGAACCATTCCACGAGTTTCCAATCCCCGTCGCGGATGGTTCCTGCCGGTGCGCCGCCCTGATTGCTGTAGTGCGGGTAATGCCAGAAGAGCGGGCTGCGGGCGAGCGGTTTGCCTTCGAGCAACGGCACGAGGCTCGTCCCATCGCAATGCTGTTTGGGATTGAGCGGCAAGCCGGCCAGTTGAAGGATCGTGGGGTAGAAATCCGTGCTGATGACCGGGGTGTTGCAGGTGCTCCCGGACTTTGTCATGCCGGGCACACTGATGATGAGGGGCTCACGCACTCCGCCTTCATAGGGCCATCCCTTCCCGGCGCGCAGGGGAATATTGGAGGTGACGTGTCCTTCTGCGGTGGAGAGCCCTCCATTGTCCGACATGAAGATGATTGCGGTGCGGTCGGAGAGGCCGTTTTGTTTGACCGCCTCCAGGACGCGGCCGACGGCGGAATCCATCTGCTCGAGCATGGCGGCATAGACCGGGTTGTTCTGGACGAGCCGAACTTTGTTTTCCCCCTCCTGCCCCCATTCATCCTGCGGCGCGGAGGCCTGCTTATTTTTGTATTTCTCCACGAGATCCGGACGGGCTCCCATGGGAATGTGGACGGCATTGAACGGGAGATATGCGAAGAACGGTTTGTTCTTGTTGGCGTTGATAAATGCAACGGCGCTGTCGGCGATCAGATCGGAATTTTTCGGATCCGCCGCAGGGTCAGGGTCCTTGCTGCCCGCAGGGAAATATCCCCCCTTGAGCGAGACCAGATCCGGATCAAAGCCCTGCCCGTTCGGGCCGAATTGCTTGGACCCGAGGTGCCATTTTCCCGCGAAAAATGTGGAGTATCCCGCGTCGCGCATCGCCTCGGCGATCGTGTATTCCTCGAGCGCCATATCCACGGTATGCGGGGCCGGGAGAAGCTTGCCCGCCCGCTTTCCTCCCGAGTGGTCGGTGATGCCGGTGCGAGGCGGGTATTTGCCGGTCATGATGCTCGACCGGGTCGGCGAGCACACGCCGCAGGCCGCATAGCCATCGGTGAAGCGCATCCCCTTCTTTGCGATGCCGTCGATGTTTGGAGTCTCGTAAAAGGTTTTCGGATTGAAGGCACCGATGTCCATGTAGCCGAGATCGTCGGCGAGAAAAAAGATGACATTGGGTTTTTCCGGCGGGCTGCTGTGGACCTGCACCCCGGAGAGGTTCAGAATGACGAAAGTGAGAAGGCAGGACAGGATTTTTTCCATTGGGTGTTTTCTCAACCACAAAGGCACGAAGGGAGGAGGGGCTGCGTTTCTGTCAGTCCTTTTTCTTGGTGTCTTTGTGTCTTTGTGGTGGGTCATTGTTGTAGATAAAGATTCGTTTCACCACAGAGCCTTACAGGATGATTCTTTGAATGCCGTCTTTGATTGTGGGGACATTGAAGTTGATGAGAAGACCGAGACGGATACCGCTCAGCTTGAGATATGTAAGCATTTGGGCTTTGTGAACCGGAAGAATCTGTTCGACGGCCTTCAATTCGACGATGACACATCCTGCTACGACAACATCGAGCCGGAGTCCGGCATCCAATCTCAGGCCTTCGTAAAGAACCGGCATGGAAACCTGCCTCTCAAAGGGAATGCCGCGCTTGTTCAACTCGTGACATAGACAGACTTCATAAACACTCTCCAGTAGTCCCGGCCCAAGCGTCCGATGAATCTGAAACGCGCAGTCTACCACAACACGGGCGGTTTCTTCCGTAGCTGCGGGCAATGAAATTCGATCCAACGGTGGAGGAAATACGATTCCCCGCGAGCCCATACTTTTTGGAGTCTTTGTGTCTTGGTGGTTCATGGGTTGTTCATCAACCACAAAGGCACGAAGGGTTGAGAGCTTCAGTTTTCCTGTCCGTCCGCCTTTTAGGAGTATTGGTGTCTTGGTGGTGGGTCATTGTTGTTCGATGGTGACAGGGCCAGTCAGGCCTGAGGGCATGAGTTGCGTGGTCGGTTTGATGCCCGGATCCACGGATGTCCAGGTGAGGCGCTTGTCGGCGGGCAGCTTGCTGTCGCCGAGGAGTCGGTTGTTCCATGTGTTGGTCACGGCGATTTCCAGCTGATTGGTTCCGGGCCTCAGGTCCTTGGTGATTTCGACCCGGCCCGGGTGGGTCCAGACAGTGCCGAGATCCTTTCCGTTCAGCTTCACGCGGGCGATGCTTTCGTAGTTGCCGGGGTTGAGGAAGTAGCGTCGGTCCGGGGTTGGGTTGAAGGTGAATGACGATCGATAGGCCGCGGTTCCGCTGAAGTATTTGATGCGCTCGTCCGCATTTCCGGTCCAGTCGGTCAGCGAGTCAAATTTCACCTCTCCCGGGCCGTTCCTTTTTTCGTCGAAGGTTACCGACCATGCGGGAGCGAGGCTCAGGGTGGTTTCGAAGGATGGGAAGTTTGAGCTGCCAGCGGGAGCCTGCTGGGAGCCCGCTTTTCGGAAGGCGATGAGATACGACTGCCTCGGAAGAAATTCCAGCGGCACGGTGACGCTTCCATCGGTCCGGGTGAATTGCGGCAGCGCCCGCATTTCGCCGGTTACCGGATCCCATAATTCGGGATTTCCATTGCCCACGCGGAACGTCAGCGGCAGGGATTTCTTTTCGTCATCCTGGTTCGAAACAAAATAGGCGTCGGCATCCTCCGAGTGGCGGTGGATCCATGCCATGCCGGGTTTTCCGAGACCTGGTCGTTCGCCGATTCCGCCGAGATCGGGCGGGACGCTGAGCGTCTTCAAGGCCGACGCAGCATCGGTGCCGCGGAACACGAACCCCTTTCCATAGCGGCCCGAGGTGACTGTTTTCCCGTTGATGTCCTTCCAGATTTCTCCGGCCAGCTTTCGCACCTGTTCGTCGCATTGCGGGAAATTCTCGAGGCTTGGCGAGCGTGAGGGCGGTTCGCCGAGAACCGCTCCGCCGGCCTTCACCAGCTCGCCGATCTTTTGCAGAAGTTCCGGGCGCATTGTCTCCAGTGGAGGCAGGACAAGCAGGCGGTAGCTCATCCCGTCGGGGAGAACAAACCGTCCGTCGCGGACCTGGAGGTCCCGGCGGATGACCTCGCCGTTTATATAATCGTAATCATATCCCGGAGGAACTTCGGGGTCGCGGATGCCCGTTTGTTTCGGAGCATCCTCGCCGGTGAAATACGCCAGATCGGCCACATAGTTGCCCTTTTGGAGAACCGACTGGGTGCGCCGGAAGCTCGTGATCCAGTCCCCCATTTCCTCGAACCATGTGTTATGCCGGTTGAACTCGGTGCCGAACCAGGCATTGATGCCAGGAACCCGCTCGTCGGGCTGGTGGATGAAAAGATGGAGAATGAAATGGTTCACGCCCTCGGCCATCGCCCAGTCTCCCCGCTGTTTAAGCGACCACGGGGTCTGCGACCAGGGGGTGCCGCCGAATGTGAATGCCTCCGCCGCGGTGACCGTCTTCCCATAAATGTGCGCCGCAGAGCTGGCCGTCCGGACCTCATAGCCGCCCAGCCCGCCTTCCGCCCAGAACTCGCCCGAGACCTCGTCTCCCTGACCGCCGTATTGGAGGGAGTCGCCGGGAAACCCGAAGTGGCCGTAGTTTTCCATCCACAACTTGATTCCGCGCTCGTTGGCCAGCTTGCGCAGCGCTCCCGCATAATCGGTGGCCACCTTGTCCGCAATCAGGCGGCGCAAATCCCAGAGAAACCGGTCCGACTCGTCCGGGCTGCCCACGACCCGCCCGGTGAGAACAGGAAGCCAAGGCACCGGGTCGTAGTGGTATTTTGCAGCAAATTCTTCGGCGAGTCCGTCCGTCCAGTTCTGCGGGCCCACTTCGTAGCTGTCCACGATCATGTATTTCCACGCCTTGCGTTCCTCGGGAGTGAGCCGGTCCGCGAGTTTGGCAAGGTATGCGTCGAAATGCGCTTTCGCATGGATCGCATTCAGCTTGTCTGTTTCCATGCCCTGGCCTTCCACCGGCGAGGAACCGTTTCTGGCTCCGGTGGGTGCCATGCCGACGCGGAGGATCGTCCATTTTCCAGACGGGATGTCCCATGTGAGTTTTCCGGAGGCATCCATCGAGGAGCTGATGTTTTGAATGTCGGAGGCCTTGCATCCTGTGGACGCGGCCTGCTGTTTCCACAGGTAGGAATCCCATTTTTCAAAGGGTGATGGGAAGGCCTGTCCGAGCTGCTTTTCGACGTAGCGCTCCAGGCGTGGTGTTACTGAGAGGCTGATTTCCGCAATGCCAGGAGCCTCGTTCGGGACGCCTTTGTTTCCGGCGGCGAGGCGGGTGAAGATCATCCGGAACTCGCGGGCTTTTACTTCTGGGAACGCCTCCACCACCGGGCCGAACCGCATCGGACCGAGGCTGGTACTTCCGGATCGTTCGAGGGTGAATTTTTTCACCGACTGGTAGGTTCCGTCCGGCTTTTTGAATTGCAGTTCGCACTCGACCTTCTGCTGGATTCTTGTCGGAACCACCGTCACGCTGCCGACGGCGATTTCTTCCGGAAACCCGATGTTCACGAAGAACGGCTGCTTCATGCCGGCCCCCTCGGGGAAATGACAGACGGTCGAGATCTTTCCGTCGCAAAGGGCCTCGCTTGTGGAAGCGGGCGATGTGGTGACCGCGCCCTTCGACATATCCGGGCCATCCTGTCCCACAGGGACGGCGAGCACCGCGACATCCTGGAATGGAGTGGCGGGAGCAGGCAGGACAGCGCTGAATTTTTCAGGTCCGCTGACCTGGGTTTCGGAGACAGCCAGATAGCGCATCGATTGTTCGGGTTTCACCCACGGGCCGCCGGACTGGCTCCACCCCGGGCAGTTGAAGATCCCGATGTCGATGCCGAGGCGTCCGCCCTCGCGGATGGCATGGAGTGTCGCATCCCACCATTCGTCGCTGAACATCTTCACCGTGCCCCGGCCCTGCGGAGTCGCATCGATATTTCCGATATACGCCCGCCCGATGCCGGCGCGCTTCATCGCCTCGAGGTCTTTGGTGATGCCCTCCTTGGAGATATTGTCGCGCAGCCAATACCAATAGACGCCCGGCTTGGTGGAGTCCGGCGGGTTTTGAAACGCTTCGGAAAATTGATCGCCCCGCGCACATGTGGAAAATGCGGTGGCAAGGAGGAAGGCTGACAGGGGAAGGAATTTCATGGAAGGGGTAGTTAAAAGGCACTCAGAAAACTGCATCGCGGGTCGTGGCCGGTTCGTCATCGGTGCGGAACGGAGATGCGGGAAGGCCGGCGCCGTTGTAGAGATTGCATGTCGGGTTGCTCGCCCAGGCGTAGCGGACCGCCACAGGTTTGGAAACTTGATCGGACCACACGACCACGGAATCTCCGTCGATCTTGGCATCCGCCCAGACCCATTTGTGGTCGGCTCCGCAAATGGCAAACCCCTCGAGTTCGCTGTCCGGGCTGTTGCGGACCAAAGGTGCCGTGACTCCGGTTTGCGTCTTGACGTCGTATGTTGCCGGGAGCGGCCTGGCGGTTAGTCTGCCGTCGGCATGAGTAAATGTCAGGCGGATCCTGCCACCCTCGATTTTCATCGACTGATACACCGGCCCGCTGAAAGCGATTTTCTTTCCGTAACTATCCGCCAGGGCGATACGCGCCAGACGGTCACCGACATCCTTTTTGTTTCTCGGGTGGATATCGCCTGCCTCTCCGATATCGATGAGCACGGCCTGTCCGGTGCGCGGCAGCTTGAGCGCCAGTGATTGGGATTCGCGCAGCTCTGCATCGGGGCTCTCCTCCGGCGCGGCTGTTTTCGGTTTGAAGTTGGCGAGCTGGCAGAAATAAAACGGGAGATCGGGCTGCTTCCACTGCGTCCGCCAGTCCTTGATGAGCATCGGGAAAGCGGACCGGTATTGCCAGGCGCGGGAGACGTTGGTTTCGCCCTGATACCAAATGACCCCGTTGATCGCGTAGGAAAGAATCGGATGGATCATCCCGCTGAAGAGGCAGGAGGGTTCGGTCCGCGAACGGAAAACGGCCTTGGTGGCGGTCAGCCGTGCCTGGAGCGACGCCTCGCGCGCTGCCTTGAGATGGGGATCGGCTTCGATTGACTGCGGGCTGATCCAGGCCTCGCAGGCCGAGCCCCCGACACCCGTGCTGATGATCCCAACCGGAATCCCGAGTTCCTTGTTGAGTTGCTTCTGGAAATAGTATCCCACGGCGGAAAATTTCCCCGATGTTTCCGGCGATGCAACCGTCCATTTTCCTCCGCACTCATCGGCGGGCTGAGGCGGTTCGGCGCGCGTGACCTGAAACTGACGGAGCGCGGGATTAGCCGACTTGGCAATATCCTCCGCCGAACCGGTCTGTTTTTCCAACAAGAACGCCATGTTCGACTGCCCGGAAGCCAGCCAGACCTCGCCCACCAGCACATCGCGCACGACGATTTTGTTCTTCCCCTCGACCGTCAGATCGAATGGTCCGGATTGCCCAGAGGAAAGGTCGAGTGCCACGCTCCACTTTCCATCGGTCCCCGTGATGGTTTTTGCCGAATGCTCCTCGAGTGTCACAGTCACCGTCTCGCCTGCATCCGCCGTGCCCCAGATGCGTGAGGCGGGCCCCTTCTTGAGAACCATGTGATCGGAAATAATCGCCGGAAGCTTGATGTCCGCCACAGCCAAATCCGGCAGCGCAAACATCAGAACCGCGCATGCAAATCCGGAAACAACACAGCGATTTGGGATGGGGATCGCGATATTCATTGCAGGATTACAAAACTGCTTTACGAGCCACGGGTTGTAAACAAAAGATCCGGTCGCAAATCGGTTTGCACACCTCAATTCAAGCACGTCCCAGAAATCATACGGAAAGCAGCCTTTTGAGAAACGGTGCGGTGCGGCTGGTTTTGGACTTTGCGATTTTTTCCGGTGTTCCTTCGGCGACAATTTTTCCGCCCTTGGCACCGGCTTCGGGGCCAACGTCGATGACGTGGTCCGCCTCGGCGATAACATCGAGGTGGTGCTCGATGACGACGACCGTGCCGCCTTCATCGACGAGCCGGTGGAGGACGCCTATCAACTGTGCGACGTCGTGGGCGTGGAGCCCGATGGTGGGCTCCTCCAGGACGTAGAGGGTGGACTTGCCGCGGCGTGCGGTGCGGACCTCCTCGGCGCGCGAGGTCGGTCGGCGGGCAAGCTGGGTGACGAGCTTCAGCCGCTGGGCCTCGCCGCCGCTGAGGGTTGGGCTGGGCTGGCCGAGTTGGAGGTAGCCGAGGCCGGTTTCGACGAGGAGGGCGAGCGGACGCTTGATCTTCGGGTTCGCGGAAAAGAATTCCGCCGCCTGCTCGATCGTCATGTCCATCACGTCGCCGATCGATTTCCCATTGTATTCGATTTCGAGCGTTGCGGGGTTGAACCGGCGGCCGAGGCAATCCTGGCAGGGCATGTAGCTCGGCGGGAGAAAGTTCATCTCGAGCTTGATGACGCCCTGCCCGAGGCAAGCCTCGCAGCGCCCGCCCTCGTTGTTGAACGAAAACCGGCTGTTCGTGTATCCGCGCATGCGGGCGGGGGGCAGGGTCGCAAAGAGGGCGCGGATGTTGTCCAGAACTTTTACATATGTTGCCGGGGTCGAGCGGGAAGTCTTTCCGATCGGCGACTGGTCGACCTCAAGAACCGCCCCGAACGGATGGATTCCTTCGACGCCTGTGCAATGTTCGTAGCCGGACTTCTTCCGGGACAGCGCCTCGCGCACGGCGGGGACGACCACGCCCCGCAGGAGAGTGCTTTTTCCGGAGCCCGAGACGCCCGTGATCGCGGTGAGCCGGTGGGCAGGAATGCGGACATCGACGCTGCTGACATTGTGGAGGTTCGCGCCGCGGACGGTGAGCCATTCGAGGGCCGCGGGCCTGCGCGACCCGCGCGACGGGTGCTTCATCGGCGAGCGAAGCGACTGGCCGGTGAGGGAATCCGGGGACTTGATGATCTCATCCAGCGTCCCGGACGCAACGATCTGACCGCCGCGGCTTCCAGCTCCCGGGCCGAGATCCAGAATCCTGTCGGCCCGCCGCATGGTCTCCTCGTCATGCTCGACGATGACAAGCGAGTTCCCTTTTTCCGTGAGGGCGGCGAGCGCATCGAGCAGCTGGGCATTGTCGCGCGGGTGGAGGCCGATGGTCGGCTCGTCCAGGACATAGAGGACACCGCGCAGGTTCGAGCCGAGCTGGGCGGCAAGGCGGATCCGCTGGGCTTCGCCGCCGCTCAACGTCTTCGCGCTGCGGTTGAGAGAGAGGTAGTCGAGACCGACCTTGGCAAGAAATTTCAGCCTCTGGGAGATTTCCGAGACGACCTCCTTGGCCACGCCGGCACGCGGGCCGGTGAAGCGGAGCGCCTGGACGAGCGCGAGCGCTTCCGACGCGGGAGCACCGGTAAACTGGTTGATCGAGTGGCTGCCGACCAGGACATGGGAAGCGGTCTCGTTGAGACGCGAACCTTTGCAGACCGGACACGGATGAGGTTCGGAATCTTCGAGCCCCTCATGCTTCCGCTCCTCGTCAAGCTCGGCTTCGAGCTGGGAATCAAACTCCCTGGCTCCCGATCCAAGCCCGCTCCAGACCTCGCCGAACCCGCGGCAGTGCATGCACCAGCCATGAGGAGAGTTGAACGAAAACAGCCTCGGGTCGAGTGGCTCGAACGCCCGGCTGCACGACGGGCAGTTCATCTCGGTGCTCAGAACGCTCGACTTGCCTTTCGCGTCCACGATGCGGGCGGTGCCACGGCCGAGCGCGAGCGCGCGGCGCACCATCTCGTCGGCGGTCTTCGCATCCGGCTTGTCCAGCGACCCGATCAGCGCATCGATCGTGTGTTCCTTGAAGCGCTCCAGCTTTTGGAATCCCTCGACCGGAACCGGACGTCCGTCCACAAGGAGGGTTTCGATCCCCTGGCGGGCGGCCGCGCGAGCGATGTCGGTGTGGAATCCCTTGCGGGCCTTCACGAGATTCGCAAAAATTTTCACCGGCCCGCGGGAGGCGGTCTTCCGGACCTCCTCCGCGATGGCGGTCGGCGTGCGGCTTTCCACGGGGACCTGGCAGTCCGGGCAGTATTGGGTGCCCAGCTTGGCGAAGAGGAGGCGGAGAAAGTGGTAGATCTCCGTGACCGTGGCCACGGTGGATTTTCCACCGCCGCGCGTCACGCGCTGTTCGATGGCAACGCTCGGCGGCAGGCCCTCGATCGAATCCACGTCCGGCTTTTCCATCTGCTCGACAAACTGCCTCGCATACGGGGACATGCTGTCGAGGAAACGCCGCTGGCCCTCGGCGAAGAGGATGTCGAATGCGAGGGTCGACTTGCCCGATCCGCTGAGGCCGGTGACCACGACCATGCCATCGCGCGGGATATCCACCGAAATGTTCTTGAGGTTGTGTTCGCGCGCGCCGCGGATTGCGATAAACCCGGATGGCTTGGGAGCAGGGGCATCACCCGGCGGCGCATCCTCGATCCGGATTCCACGGCCTTCCAGAATCGGGGAGAGGAACCGTCCTGTGTGGGAATCCGGACAGGCGGCGATCTGCTCGGGCGTGCCGGCAGCCACGACACGACCGCCGTCATCTCCTCCCTCGGGCCCGAGATCCACGATCCAATCCGCACATTTGACGACCTCGAGATTGTGCTCGATGACGACGACGCTGTTCCCCTCGTCCACAAGCCGCCGGAACACCTTGAGAAGGAGCGCGACATCATCAAAGTGCAGCCCGGTCGTCGGCTCATCAAAAATCAGGAGTGCGCCATCCTCGTGTTTCTGCGCGAGGTGGTGGACAAGCTTGAGGCGCTGGGATTCGCCGCCGCTGAGCGCGTTCACCGGCTGCCCGAGCCGGAGGTAATCCAGACCGACCTCGGCGAGAAGGCGCAGCGGGCGGGTAATGCAGCCCCGTTTGTCCAGAGGAGCAAAAAATTCGATCGCCTCCCCCGCGGTCATTTCGAGCACGTCGTGGATGGATTTGCCGCGAATTTGAACATTGAGCACCGGAGTGCGGAACCGTTTCCCTTCGCATTCCGGACAGCGCAGGTAGAGGTCGCTGAGGAATTGCATCTCAACTTTTTCGAACCCGAGACCTCCGCACCGCTCGCAGCGCCCCTGGCCGGAATTGAAGGAGAATGTTCCCGGGGAGTAGCCCGCCGCGAGCGCCTCCTTCGTCGTGCCGAAAAGCTCCCGGATCCCGTCGTAGGCACCGAGGTAGACCGCAGGGGTCGAGCGCGGGCTGCGGGCGAGCGGCGACTGGTCCACCATGACGACGTCCCCGATTTCCTCGTCTCCGCGGATCGACTTCACAAAACCGGCTGCCTCGTCCTCGGATGGCTCGTCACCCGCGAGGTGACGGTGGAGGACATCGCGCACAAGCGATGTCTTCCCAGAGCCCGAGACGCCGGTGACAGCGCAGAGGACGCCCGTCGGGATTTTCACATCCACGCCTCGCAGGTTGTGGTGGCGAACCCCGCGCAGCTCGATGAACCGCTTCGGCTTACGCCTCTTCCCGGGAATCGCAATCGCTTTTCTTCCCTCCAGATAATCGGCCGTCAGGGAATCGGTCTTCGCAAAATTTTCTGCAGGCCCGCAATAGAGGAGGTTTCCGCCCTGCGCGCCGCGGCCGGGTCCGATGTCCACGATGTGGTCGGCGGTGCGGATGACGGCTTCCTCGTGCTCCACGACAAGCAGTGTGTTTCCCTTGTCGCGAAGGCCCCGGAGCACCCCGAGCAGGCGGCCCGTGTCGCGTGGATGCAGACCGACGCTCGGCTCGTCGAGGACGAACAGCGTGTTGACCAGCGACGCGCCGAGGCAGGTCGTCAGGTTCACGCGCTGGAGTTCACCACCGGAAAGCGAACGCGTCGGACGGTCGAGCGTCAAATACCCCAGGCCGACTTCCAGCAGGTAATACAGACGCGAGGTGATCTGGTCATGAACCAGGCGGGCACTGGAATCGTGTTCTGGAAGCGTGAGACTGGAGAAGATCTCCAGAAGCCCGGCGATCGGCCGGTGCGCGAGGTCGGCAATTGTCAGCCCGTCGATGCGGAAATTCAGCGTCTCCGGCTGGAAGCGTCCCCCCTTGCAGACAGGACACGGCTGGTAGCTCCGGTATCTGCTGAGCAGAACCCGCACGTGCATCTTGTAGGTTTTCGACTCCAGCCAGTTGAAATACCCTTTGACTCCATACCAGCGGTTGTTTTCCCAGGCATCCTGGCCGCCGCCCTCGCCGTTGATGACCCATTCCTGATCGGCCTTCGGGAGCTCCTCGAATGGACAGCGGACATCGACTTCATTGCGCAGGGCATGGCGCATCAGATCGTCCTGGCACTCGCGCGACTGGCCGCTCTGGAACGGCTTGACGACACCTTCGGCGATTGACAGCGAGCGGTCGGGCATCACCCGCTGAAAATCAATCCCGATGATCCGCCCGAACCCGCGGCATTCCGGACATGCGCCCAACGGGTTGTTAAAGCTGAAGAGCCCCGGTGATGGCGGACGGATTCCGGCATCGCAGTGGGCGCAATGCCACCCGGAGGAAAACGGATGCTCTTCACCGGAATCCGGATCCACAACGGAGAGCTTGTCGGCTCCGAGGCGCAGGGCATTTTCCACGGCCTCGGCGAGCCTCGTGCGGTTCGCCGGCGTGATCTCCACGCGATCCTGGATGACCTGAACCCGGGCCGGGAGCCGCCCGGCAGGCGGCACCTCGTCGGTTCTCACAATTTGCGAGCCAAGCCAAACCCTCAAATATCCCTGTTGCTGGAGGAACTCAAAAAAGTCCGCCGGCTTCGTCTTCGGTGGAACCGGAACGCCGAACGCGACAAGAAGGGTTTTCCCTCGGAACTGCTTGGTGACCGCCTCGACGATCGAAGCGGCGGACTCCGGCCTCACTTCACGCTCGCAGGTCGGGCAGAATCCCTTTGCCAGTCGCGGGAACAGGAGCTTCAGATAGTCATTGATCTCGGTGATCGTTCCGACCGTCGAGCGGGTGGTGCGGACGTTGTTCGCCTGCTCGATGGCGATGGCCGGAGGAATTCCCTCGATCGAGTCCGCCAGCGGCTTGTCCATGCGGTCGAGGAACTGCCGCGTGTAGGGGCTGAACGTCTCGACATACCTTCTCTGACCCTCGGCATAGACGGTATCAAACGCGAGGCTCGACTTCCCGCTCCCGCTCGGCCCGGTCACGACGATCAGGCTGCCGAGCGGCAGGTCGAGATCAATGCCGCGCAGGTTGTTCTGCCGCGCGCCGCGAATCCGGATGTTTTCCACCCGCAGGGAGACGACCGGGTTCAGAACTCAGGCTTCTTTTTGTGAAGCCGTGCGCAACTCGTCCGTGCGAAGCAGCACCCGCTGGCGCATGACTTTTCCGGATTTGAATTTCACCGTCGCACGCGCCGGGATGATCACGTCTTTCTCCGGCTTGTGGGGATTGCGGCCCACACGGGATTTGGTCAGGCGGACTTCGAAAACGCCGAAATTGCGGAGTTCGACATCGCGGCCGGAAGCCAGCGCGTCGGTAATCCGGTCCAGCGTCTGCTGAATGACGGTGAAGACGTCCTGCTGCGTGATCCCGGCTTCCTTGCTGATCTGCATCACAAGATCGCGTTTGGTGAGGTTGGGCATGATCTGAGAATTGGTGTTGGGGCCTTAATAAGCAAGTTTCGCTCCCGACCGCAACCCTGTTTCGGGGGGGGGCAAAAATGAAGGATTGTTTTCGGCGGCAGGATTCATGAAATTCCGGTCCGAAATGCGTATTGCGGTCATCGCCGACACCCACGGGAGGCTCCCGGAGAAAACCCTTTGGGATTTGCGGAAAGCAGACGAAATCTGGCACCTTGGGGACTTTTGCGATCTGGCGATGCTGGAGCTCGTCCGCGGGATCGGGCCGCCGGTGGCAGCGGTTTTGGGCAACAACGACTTCGGAATGGACCTGCCGGCCAGCCTCACCCTTGATCGGCAGGGGACCACATTCTTCCTGGTCCACATTCCGCCGCATCGTGCGCCTGTGGTGGACTTCCTTTTACATGGTCACACCCATGTGCCGCGCGATGAAGTCATTGAAGGCACGCGGTTTTTGAATCCTGGAACCATCGGAAAACCAAACAAGGGCGCCCCTCCCTCCTACGCATGGCTTACTCTAATGGAAGGGGCCGGGATAATTTGGGAGATCGTGCCCTTGTAGCCGTTTACCCGCCGGTAGCGTAATCCCCCGCATCCAGCCGCCGCCAGAATTCGGCGGCGGCCTGATCCTCCGGATCGTCCGGAGACCGGATAACGCGAAGCGTCCGGAGACCGCGAAGGCTGTTCAGCGAGTTTTTGTCGGCGATCATCAACGGGCTCAGGGTGAGTCTCGTCAGCGGAAAAAACGCAAGGATCCGGACGTTCTCAAGTGCAATGTGTCCGATATCAAGCGTCTGGATTCTGCGGCAGATGCCAAGGGGAGTGATGTCGGCGACAGGAGTCCCGGAAATATTCAGGCTCGCGAGCAGGGGCATCATTCTCGGCAGGGCAAGATCTGAAAACCTTGTATCCTTCAGCGAAAGGCTCTGGACTTTTGCAAAGCCCCTCAGTCCCGGCGGACATGTCGCGACCGGGCAACCGGCGATATCCAGCGATTCGAGGGGGAGGACGGCGAGGGTGGCCCAGTCGAGAGCCGAGGCGTCCCGGATTTTGATGCGGACCGGCTGGGGGGAAAGCGATTTGAGGCTGGAAAGATCCGTCAGCTCGGGGATGCCGGAAATGGAGAGCTCCCGCCCGCTGTCCAGAAAATCCACCTCTCCGGCGGATCCGTTGGCGGCCATGATGCCGACCGTCACCTCGGCCCTTCCGGGGACGCGGCCGGTCGGGCTCGGGCCGATCGTCGCCTTCCGGGCAAGCGGTTTGTCCTGAAAGAACCGGATGGCACCCGCGGTGGTTTGATCCGCCTGAGAACCGGTTTGGTTCAGCAAGCCCACCGCCTTCTCAAACCGGTCCGCCATGGGCTTCGAAAGCTGGTCGCAGATCGCAACGAGTTCCTCAGGGCGGTCCGGCCCGGGCATGTCGGGAAGATTGTTTTTGCGCCGCTCGTCCGCACATTTCACGGCCATCTGGAAGGAATCCCGTGCCGGTCCAAACTCGACCGCGCAGGCGAGGTGATAGCGCCCCTTGAGAATCCAAGCCTGGGGCAGAGTGGGATCGGCCAGGATCACCTGGGAGATGGCCTCCAGGCCTGCCCCGATGCGGCTGACGATGATGCCGGGGTTGTTTTCATAGTTGTTCAGCTCGTAGGCATTCAGGTTACGATCGAATTCCGTCGTCGCCTGGCTCATGCCGCGATTGGCTTGGAAGATTTCCTGGTTCTCGAAAAGATCCTGAAACCGGCGGCGGGGCGGCTCCTCGGGTTTTGCCGCAGCCAGGGCCTGCAATTCATCGTTTTTTTTCTGTGCTTCGGTAAGCTGGGCATCGAAACCCGCAATTTTTTCTTCGGCCGCCTTTACCTCCTCCTCGCGTTTTTTCCGTTCCTGCTCGGTTTCCTGCTGCGCGAGGGTCTGTCCGTGGAGTGCCTGCTTCTGAGCCTCTTCGGCAGCCTGTCGCTTCTGCTCCTCGGCGAGGGCGCGGTCTTTTTCCTTTTCCGCCTGTCCCATCCGCTCCTCGGCGAGGAGTTCGTTTTTGAGTGCCAGTTCTTTCTGTTTTTCCGCTTCCTTGAGTGCCGCCTCGGCGACCTTCGCGCGTTCGGTGATCTGCCAGAACGCAGCGACCGATCCGGCGATGAGCACAAGGAGCGAAACGGCAATGACCGCCGTCACCGCGCGGTTGCGCAGGACAAGTTTCCGGAGCAGCTCGACGGCGGAAACCGGGCGGGCGCTGATGACTTCTCCGCGCCGGTAGCGCTGGAGGTCCGCCTCGAGTGCCGCCACGCTGCGGTAGCGCTCCACCGGCGAGTTGCGGAGCGCCTTCAGAAGAATGATCTCCAGGTCGCTGTCGAGCCTCGGATTGATCGCGCGCGGGCGGCGCGGCTCATGATTCTGGAGGGCCTGCGCGTCAGCGACGATGTTCCCGGTCGCTTCGAAATGGCGGCGTCCGGTCAGCATCTGGTAGAGGATCGTGCCCAGCGCATACACGTCCGCCCGCTCGTCGACCTCCTTGCTGGATTCTGCCTGTTCCGGCGACATGTTTTCCAGGGTGCCAACCACGTGTCCGCTCACGGAAAGCGACTGCCCGGAATCGCCGCTGCTGATTTTCGCAAGTCCGAAGTCCGCCACCAGTGGTTCGCCGTCCTCGCGCAAGAGGATGTTGCCGGGCTTCAGATCGCGGTGCAGGACCCCGTGCTCGTGGGCGAATTGCACGGCGTCGCAGATTTTCAGAAAAATATTGAGCGTCTGCTCGACTGGCAGGACACGCGTTTCCCTGGCCCGGAGCACAACATTTTCCTCATCTGTCGGCGACGCATCTCCACGGCTCGACCGCTCCTCGCGCAAGGCATGAATGAGCGACTTAAGGTCCGGCATCGCCTTGGTCGTGGTGCCGCCAGACTCCTCGCGGGTGTGCTCGTAGAGGAGATCCGAAAGCGTCAGCCCGTCCACGAATTCCATCACCAGATACTGGATCCCCTCGAACTCGTTCATCTCGAAGACGCGGCAGATGTTCCTATGGGGAAGCCGCGACATCACCTCCGCCTCCCGCCGGAACCGCTTCAGCTGGGCATCGGTGGTCGTCTCGGTCGCGTGCAGGACTTTAATCGCAACCACATTTCCAAAGCGATCGCTGCCTTTCCAAACCTTCCCCATCCCCCCCGTGCCGATCACCCCCAAAAGCTTGTATTTCCCGAGCGACTGGGAAAACTGGGACGCCACGACGTTGTCGCCACTCAGCTCCAGCGAGTCACCGATTTCCGCCGGCCGGACAACCCTCAGGATGGGGATCGCTTCCTCCAGGCCCTCCGCTTTCAGGCAATAGAGATAGTCCGCAAAATATTCGACACACGAGGCGTCGTCCTCCACCCCCGGTCCGATCAGCCAGACCTTGCGCAAAAACGCCTCGGGCAGCGGCTCGATGTCGCCTCCGGACCAGTGGAAGTCGCTCAGATCCGGCTCGGCATCGCGCTCAGCCTGGATCGCCTGCCAACCTTCGGGAAGCGTCTGGACAAGATTGCGGAGGGTGAGTTCGGAGATCAGAACCTCACCCGGCCGCGCAAGCTTGCTGAGCTCCGAGGCCAGATCAACGGTCAGCCCGACCGCCGAATAGCACTGGGTCGCCGAAGCCCCGAGCGTGCCCACAAAAGTTTCCCCGGTCCAGATCCCGCACGAAAGCGGCGGCATCTCGCGGCCCTGCCGAAAAAGCCCGGTGCGCAGCTGGGCCGACTTCTCCAGCTGGCTGCAGGCCGCCCGGATCGCACGCAGGGCGTGATCGGCAAAATAGCGGGGAGCCCCGAAAATCCCTGTCACCGAACCTCCGGACGACTCGTAATACGTGCAGCCGGTTTCCAGAATCGCCTCCGCCGATTCCTCGACAAAGGAATTCATGACCAGGCGCATCTCCATCGGGGCCAGCCGCTCGGCCAGCCGCGAAATCCCGTTCATCCGGACACGCGACACTGTCAGATACCGGCGCTCGGGCTGGCGGGCGGTGCGGAGTTCCTCCTCGTTCAGAACATCCACAGATGTCCCGCTGACATGGCGGAGGTCCCGTCCCACCAAATCCATCGTGGTCACCTCGTCCAATACAATATCCAGAATCCCGCCTTCGCTATACGTCTTGACCTCGAAAACCCTCCCCTCGTCATCTGTCACAAGACGGTTGCTGGATCTTCCCGTCTCCGGCCGCTGGAAGCACGCGGAAATCTCTCCCCGCGTCCGGGCCGCAAGGATCTCCAGCGGGGCACCTGTGAGATCCGCCTTCGTCACACGGAGGTAGGATGCCAGCGCGGAATTCGCGTAGAGCACAATATCCTCCGGAGAAACCCGCGCAATCATCGTGCGGAAAAATTCACCGTCTGGGACAGGCATGGAGAAATTCTAACCCGGAAAGGGAACGCCCCTCAACCCCGAAAAGGATACAGCCCGCCGCAGCGAATGCTGCGACGGGCTGTTGTTCCCCCCAGAACAATGTTCAATGCCAGTGACCATATCCATCGCAGGCCGTTCTGCAAGATATTTTTTTCAGAAAAATATGATAAGTTTGTAATACGCTTTTTATTAACATTTTGCAAATTTATTTATTTGACCACATCACGTCGTTTGTGAGCATTTTTTCGCCTTCAAAGTGAAAAAATCCCCGGAATCGGCCGCCGGCGATGACTCCGGGCAGCCAGAGAGGATCATCCGCCCACATCTCGTGGTAAGGAATTCCATCAAGCGGGACCCAAAGCGGGTCTGCTTCTTCGGTTTCGATGGGCTCACCGAGACAATCCGAGGCGACGAAGACAGTGCAGTGCAGGGCATATCCGTCGGCGAACTGAAAGTGAAGTTCTCCGCGTTCCTCGATGCCGACCGGGGTCACCCCGACCTCCTCCTGGGTTTCGCGAATGGCTGCCTCGCAAGCGGTTTCGCCAGCCTCCAGACGTCCGCCGGGAGCATTGATCTTGCCGGCACCGAGCCCGCGCTTCTTCCTGATCAGCAGAATTTCCCCGCCCCGGATCACAAAGCACAGGGTCGCGCGCTCGGTCGGCTCCCACGTTTCCCAGTATTCGGACATCGTTCCAAGATACGGAAATTTTGCGATCCGGCCAGCCGGGTTTTTTCAGGGCCGGTTGAGGATTCCTGTCGAGGCGCGGGGCAGCAGATCGGCGAGGGAAAATTCCTGGACCCCGCCCCGGAGGTTTGCGGAGAGGATGATGAGCGACGGATTGAACTCCGCCAGCACCTGCCGACAGGCCCCGCAGGGACTGATGACCTCGTCGGTGTCGGCAACGATCGCGATCCGGAAAAAATCGGTTTTTCCGGCGGCGACAGCCGCGCCCACGGCCACCCGCTCGGCACACATGGTCAGCCCGAAGCTCAGGTTCTCCACGTTGCAGCCGGAAAAGACGCTGCCGTCCACGCACTCGATCGCTGCCCCGACAGGGAACTTCGAATAGGGCGCATGCGCGTGGCCCCTCGCCTGCACGGCCTGCGAAATCAGTGATGCCGGGGACATGCTCATTTGGTTGAGGTAGGATTCGCTGCTTGTGGAAGCTTATCAAGTGTGCTTCATTTCTGCACCATGAAAACCGCGCCCGCCGAGGCATCGCCGGTAAAGACGCTTCTCGAGGAGATCGAGTTGTTCCGGGTGGCGTGTCGCGGAACGCTCGATGCCATCGGAGGCAAGCTGGACGAACGGATCGACGGCATCAAATCCCGCGTCGAGGCTCTCGGTCCGACGGATGACATCCCCTCCGGAAAACTGCGCGACGTCCGGGACATGCTCACCCTCCTTCATCATGCCGATGTGAAGCCCGAAAAGGGCCGCCGGAAGGATCTGAAAAAACTCGACTCGATTTCCGACGATCTCTTCATGATGGTCGAACATTGGTCATGAACCCGGCCGGGAATGAGAATTCTTTTAGCCATCCTCTTTCTCGCGGGCGTTGCGATGGCTGAAGAGAAAGCCATTCTCGGAGGCGGATGCTTCTGGTGTGTCGAGGCGGTCTATCAGGGGAAACCCGGCATCACATCCGTCGTAAGCGGGTATGCGGGCGGCAGCACTCCGGATCCCACCTACGAGCAGGTGTGCGGCGGAAAAACCGGTCACGCCGAGGTCATCGAGCTCACGTTCGATCCCTCTCTCATTTCGTACGAGAAGATCCTCGAACTCTTCTGGGATGCCCATGATCCGACCACCCTCAACCGCCAGGGAGCCGACCAGGGCACCCAATACCGCTCGATCATCGTGGCCGGCACACCCGGACAGAAAGCCATCGCCGAAAAATCCAAAGCCGCCGCCCAGCCGCACTTCGCCGATCCGATCGTGACCGAGATTGTCGAATCCGCGAAATTCTATCCCGCCGAGGAATACCATCAGGATTTTTCCGCCCGGAATCCGAACAACCCCTACGTCCGCTCCGTCATTGCTCCCAAGATCAAAAAGCTGAATTCTCCAGGGCACGAATGAAGATCCCGTCCCGCGGCGCGGCAGGAAACCCGCCGAACCGGTTCGAGCGTCTCACGGTCGAGCTGGACTCGCCGGAGGAGCGGAATCCCCGAACCCGGTTCCTTCGGGAGGAGTCCAGAACGATCATCTCCCGCAACGACAGCCCGGACATCAGCTTCAGCGCCAGTCTCAATCCCTACCGCGGCTGCGAGCACGGATGCTCGTATTGCTATGCGCGCCCGTATCACGAATACCTCGGGTTTTCCTCGGGCATCGATTTTGAGACCCGGATCTTCGTCAAAGAAAATGCTGCGGACCTGCTGCGGGAGCAGTTGGAATCCGCCCGGTGGACACCCGAGGTGCTGGCCCTGAGCACGGTTACGGATTGTTACCAGCCGGTCGAGAGGCGGCTGGAAATCACGCGCCGGTGCCTCCGCGTCCTGGCCGGCTTCCGGAACCCGGTCGGCATCATCACGAAAAACCATCTCGTCACCCGCGATGCTGACATCCTTGGCGAACTCGCGGAATTTTCCGCCTGCTCCGCCCACATCAGCATCACGTCGCTCGATCCGGACCTGTCGCGGAGAATGGAGCCCCGCGCCTCGATGCCCGCCCACCGGCTCGACGCCATCGCCAAGCTCGCGCAGGCGGGCATTCCGGTCGGCGTCGTGATCGCGCCGGTCGTTCCCGGGCTCACCGACCATGAAATCCCAGCAATCCTCAAGGCAGCCCGCGATGCCGGAGCCGTACGCGCAGCTTACAGCATCATCCGGCTTCCCCATGCCGTGAAGGAAATCTTCTCCTCCTGGCTGCAGGAACATGTTCCGGGAAGCGCCGGGAAAATCCTGGAGCGCATCCGCGACATCCGGGGAGGAGCCCTCCACTCCGCAAAGTTCGGCGAACGCCTCCGCGGCCGCGGGTTTTGGGCAGGGCAAATCGGAAGCCTTTTCTCAACCTGCCGCGAGAAGGAGGGATTTTCGACGGACCATTTCGCATACAACCTCAGCGCATTCCGCCGCCCGGAAGCTCCCCAGCTGGACCTTGGGATCTGACAGCCCCGGAGTCCCTCCCGGAATCTCGCGGCGCTTTTCAAACCCGGCAGACATTGTTACATTGGCCGCCACATCATGGATTGGTCACCGGTAATCGTATCTCTCAAAACCGCCCTCTGCGCGACGGCGGCCACGTTCGTGCTGGGCATCATCGCCGCGCGCTGGCGGATCAAGAGAAAAGGCCGGTTGGTCGAACTCCTCGACGGGGTCCTGCTCTTCCCCCTCGCGCTCCCGCCAACTGTTGTGGGTCTTGTTCTGCTGATGATATTCGGCCGCCAGTCTCCGGTCGGGCAGATGCTCGAAGCCCTCGGCTTCTCAATCATCTTTTCCTGGCCGGCAACGGTCATCGCCGCGACGGCTGTCGCGTTCCCCATCATGTATCAAACGGCCAAGGGCGCGTTTTTGCAGGTCAATGGCGAACTCCTCGACGCGGCCCGGGTCTTCGGCTACTCGGAGCGCAGGATTCTTTGGGAGCTCATGCTTCCGCTGGCATGGCCCGGAATCCTGGCCGGTCTCATCCTGAGTTTTGTGCGGGCTCTCGGCGAGTTTGGCGCAACCCTCATGCTTGCGGGAAACATCCCCGGCAAGACGCAGACGATCCCGATTGCCATTTTCTTCCATGTCGAGGGCGGCGACATGGGGGGCGCGCTCCTGCTCTCCTGCGTGATCGTGGGAATTTCCGTCTGCGCCCTCTTCGTCTTCGCCCGGTTGAGCCCGCATGGAACTCACCCCTCCACGGAAAAAATCCCGTGAGCACCGGTCCATCTGTGCCAACCCGCCGCCGCTCCACAGGTTTCTCCATACAGTTGCAAATGCCTGCAGAAGTCGCCATGATCCGCGTCCTCATGGCGGAAATATTCACGATGAATCCTCTCAAACGCTCGCTGGCACCCGTTGTCTCGAGGATTATCGCTGCGGCGCTCTGCCTCGCCCTCTCCTCATGCGCCACAGAGTCATTTGCGCCGGAAGCCGCCCCGGAGTATGTCATCATCAGGGACTTTTCCCCGTTTTACCGCCTCGGCCCCCAGCAGGGACGTGGAGCGGACGAATCCTTACGCGCCGGAACCCGGATCAAACTTCTCCGCCGAGAGATGGGCTACAGCCTGGTGCAGTTGGCGGATTCAAGAACCGGCTATATCGCGAACGAAAACATGACGGTTGCCCCGCCGCGCCCTCCGGATCAGACCAGGAACGATGAGATGTCTGCTCCCGGCACCGCAAAAAAGCGCGGAGGACGGACCCGCGCCGAGGACAGCCCCATCTACTCCGGCCCGCAGGTCAACGACACTCCATTGCCCGACCCGAATGTCCCCCCGCCGGACCTGAATGTGGAACCGGAGATCATGCCGGACAACATTCCCGTGCCCTCGGCCACTCCCGCAGGGACTCCGAAATTCCGGTATTGATCCCGGGAAGACTTTCGTGTTTCACCAATTGCACGGCAGGTGTCGTTCCTCCCGATTGACGCAGATCATACAGAAGCGGGCTCTGTTTGCTTTGTGGAACGCAAATTGCTCGAACGCTTCTGACAAATGAAAAAATCAGGGGCGCCAGAGGGAAAGTTTTGCAGCGAGTCTGACTGCCGTGCGGATTGCAATTTTCAGACAAACGGAATTTCCGATCAAAGCTTGGCGGGCGAGACCGACCGGATGTGCCGGGTGGTCGAGGAGATGAAGCTTCTGCTCAATGTCTCCCACTCCCTGCAGGCCGAAAAGAGCCTGGCTGACATTTTCCAGCCAGTGCTAAAACAAATGGCGGAGTCGCTCGGCCTCTACCGCGGGACGGTTCGCATTTTGAATCGCGAGACCGGCGAAATATTGATCGATGAAGCGTTTGGGCTCACCGCTGAGGAGATGGCCGCCGGACGGATCCAGCTGGGAGAGGGCGTCATCGGACAGGTCGTGAAAACCGGAAGGCCCGCGATCGTTCCCGATATCGAAAAAGCGGACCAGAGCCTGCAGCCGGACTGCGCGGGCTTTTCCGGACAATCTCTCCGCAGGCCTGAAGCGACGGCTTTCCTCTGCGTCCCGATCATCCACGGGGGAGAGGTGATGGGCACGCTGAGCGGCTACCGGCGCTGCGGCGAACCGCACGCGCTCGAGGGGGACCAAAGGCTCCTGACTGTCACCGCCCAGCTCATTGCCCAGGCCGCTCGGCTGCGCCAGACAAACCGCGAAAACCTGGAAGCCCTCCGGTTGGAGAACGAACGCCTGCAGGAGCAGATCCGCAAGCATTTCAAGCCGGATAACATGATCGGCAACTCTCGGGCAATGCAGATCGTCTACAACTCGATCGAGCAGGTCGCCGGGAGCAACACGACGGTGCTCATCCGCGGCGAGAGCGGAGTGGGAAAGGAACTCGTCGCCCACGCGATCCACATGCGCAGCTCCCGCGCGCTGAAGCCGCTGGTCAAGGTCAATTGCGCTGCCCTTCCCGAAACGATCGTCGAGAGCGAGCTCTTCGGCCACGAGCGCGGGGCCTTCACCGGGGCGATCACCATGCGCAAGGGGCGCTTCGAGCTCGCTCACGGCGGCACGATCTTCCTCGATGAGATCGGCGAGCTCCCGCTCAACGTGCAGGCCAAGCTGCTGCGTATCCTGCAGGAGCGTGAGTTTGAAAGGGTCGGAGGCACGAGCACCCTTCGCTGCGATGTCCGCATCATCGCTGCCACCAACCGCAGCCTCGAAGACTACATGCAGGCGGAAAAATTCCGGCTGGATCTCTACTACCGGCTGAACGTTTTTCCGATCTATGTCCCCGCCCTCCGCGAAAGAAAGGCGGACATGCTGGCGCTCGCGGATTTCTTTGTCGAAAAATACAGCGAGGCAGTCAACAAGCCTGTCATGCGGATCTCGACCCCGGCGATCGACATGCTGATGACCTACCACTGGCCCGGCAATGTTCGCGAGCTGGAGAACTGCATCGAGCGTGCCGTCCTCCTCTCGACGGACGGCGTGATCCACGGATACCACCTCCCGGCCTCGCTCCAGACGGCCGAAGCCACGGCAACCGGGCCGAAATCGACTCTGGAATCAGCGCTGGATGCCTTCGAGCGGGAAATGATCATCGAGGAGCTGAAGGTGACGCAGGGGAATCTCGCTCAAGCCGCCCGCCAGCTCGGACTTACCGAGCGCATCATGGGACTCAGGGTAAAAAAATTCGGGATCAATCCGAAGCGGTTCCGATCCAAGGCCGGAGAGGACTGACCGCCCCCCCCGTTCCGTGCACAATGTCTTCACCCTCTGCAACCACTCTCCCTGGGTCATCGGATCCAGGGAGTTCAACGATGATCCCCAGCCGATCACAATCGGCATCGTCCGCGAGGACAACAGGAATCTCTTTGAAAAACTGGACGCCGAAAAGGCTCCGATGCGACGCGGCGAGATTTTCAACGACTACATGTCGGTGAAATTCCAGCTTCACGACTGGCCGTCGCATGCCGCCGCGGCACGGAGCAGCCTGAAGAACAGCTACGTCAGGTTTCTGCGCGGCTGGTCGGTGGATTCAAATTCCATCGAGGGGGCCGTTCTCAAAAGCTGGGTCGAAAGCCGCCTCGGGCTCCCGCCCACATTTCACCGCGGCAAAGTGCTGGATGGGTCGGAGGAGGGTAACATGCCCTACGAGATCGACCGTGTGCGGGGAAGCGCGCGGACGAATGCCATCCTCGCCCAGCTCGATGTCCTCTACGAGTTCTGCCAATACGAGCTCGCCCGCAGGATGCCGGGAACCCGCTGGATCAATCTCTGGCGGGGAACCTGCGATGCGGCGGATTATCGGGTCATCGAGCGCCGGGGCCGCCGCTCGGCCTGCATCCTCATGAACAACATCAGCTCGTTCACATCCGACCGCGAGTGCGCCTGGGAGTTCGGATCGACGGTCTGGGAGGCATCGGTGCCGGTTGTAAAAATCTTTTTCTACAGCGGGCTCCTTCCGGACAGCATCCTCAAGGGAGAGGATGAATACCTCGCCATCGGAGGGGAATACCGGGTCGCTGAGCTCCTCTTCTGATCATGCAGGCATCATGGGAACAGGCGGAAGGTGGATTGCTCGGGCTCCTGGTCGGCGATGCGCTGGGCGTGCCTTACGAATTTCACGAACCTCACGAACTCCCGCCGCCGGATCAGCTCGAACTGATCCCGCCGCCTGGCTTTCCGCGCAGCTACGCGCACGTTCCCCCGGGCACGTGGTCGGATGACGGGGCCCAGGCCCTCTGCCTGCTCGAATCCTTCCTGGAATGCCGGGGCTGGCGCCCGGAGGATTTCGCTTCGCGCCTGCTGGACTGGTCTCAGAGGGGTCACCTTGCCGTGGATGGGAGAGTGTTTGATATCGGAATTCAAACGGGGGCTGCTCTGGATCGGCTTGCGGAGGGAGTTCCTCCATTGGAGGCCGGCCTCTCGGGCGAGCGCAATAACGGCAATGGCTCGCTCATGCGCTCCCTGCCGCTCGCTTTACTGCACCGCGGGGAGGATTTCGATCTCGTTGACCTCGCTCACGCGCAATCTCTGCTCACCCACGCCCATCCACGCTCCCAGGTCTGCTGCGCCCTTTATGTCCTTTGGGCCCGCTACGAAATTCTTCTCGACCCGAAGGCATGGGATTCCGCTCTCAGATCACTCCTGTCAATCTATGCCCCCGGCTCGGTGTTCTCGGACGAACTGAAGCTTTTCACAGACACGTCCGCACACACCCCGGCTGGCACCGGATATGTTGTCGATTGTCTTCTCTCAGCCAAACACGCTTGCAGGGAAAAATCGTATCAAGCGGTCGTGCAAGCCGCCGTCGCGCTCGGGCATGATACCGACACCACGGCCTGCGTGGCTGGCGGAATTGCCGGAATCCGCCACGGAAAGCACGGGATTCCCGCACGCTGGCTGGACGCTTTCCGCGGATGCCCTGTCCTCGATCCGCTTCTCAGGAAATTGAAAAGCCGCTGCTGATTATTCCCCTACCGGAAAGTCGGACCCATGTGCCTGCTCAACCCGGATGCCACATTTTTGTAGGATGCTGGTGATCCTGCTCCCGGACTTCCGGATCTATGGACGATCAATAACCACCTGGATGCCAGCGCGATATGGTATCCGCTGCCCATTGCCGGCAATCCTTCTGATCTTGGCACCCGGTCTGCGTAGAGATGGACCAGACCCGCGCAACACCAACGGAGCGCGGAACAAACAACACACATCGAAAGGAACAAGATCATGAGAAAGGTAGCAATTTACGGAAAAGGCGGCATCGGAAAATCCACGACCACGCAGAACACGGTGGCGGGACTCGTCGAAATGGGAAAAAAGGTGATGGTGGTCGGCTGCGATCCGAAAGCGGATTCCACACGGCTCCTCCTGGGCGGTCTCGCCCAGCGCAGCGTTCTGGACACCCTCCGTGAGGAAGGAGAGGACGTCGAACTCGCCGATATCCGCGCCGGCGGATACTGCCAGAGCCTCTGCGTGGAATCCGGCGGACCCGAGCCCGGCGTCGGCTGTGCTGGTCGCGGAATCATCACCTCAATCAACATGCTCGAGCAACTCGATGCTTACAAAACCGAAGCCGGCGATCCGCTCGACTACGTGTTTTATGACGTGCTCGGTGACGTCGTCTGCGGCGGTTTCGCCATGCCGATCCGCGAGGGCAAGGCCGAGGAAATCTACATCGTCTGCTCGGGCGAAATGATGGCCATGTATGCCGCGAACAATATCAGCAAGGGCATCCTCAAATTCGCCCAGAGCGGCGTCGTCCGTCTCGGCGGCCTCATCTGCAACAGCCGCAAAGTCGACAACGAACGCGAGATGATCGAGCAGTTCGCGAAGCAGCTCGGCACCCAGATGATCCACTTCGTGCCCCGCGACAACGACGTCCAGCGCGCGGAGATCAACCGGAAGACGGTCATCGAGTGGAACCCGGAATGCCCGCAGGCGGACGAATACCGCGCGCTCGCGAATGCGATTGATGGCAACGACATGTTCGTTGTCCCGAAGCCACTCCAGATGGATCAGCTCGAGAAGCTCCTTATGGACTTCGGCCTCATGGACTGAGTCGCTCAACCAGGGAAACGAAAGGAACAAATACCATGACCACGGAAGAAACATCCTGCGACGCGCCGGAACTCAGCGCCGAGCAGCTCAAGGAGGAAATGCTCAAGGATTACCCCTCCAAAACCGCCAAGAAGCGCGCCAAGCAGATGGTCGTCAATGATCCGGACGCCATCCCGGAAATCGGGGCAAACAGCCGGACGACCCCGGGCCTCATCACCCAGCGCGGCTGCACTTATGCGGGCTGCCGCGGCGTGGTCATCGGCCCGATCCACGACATCCTCCACATCACGCACGGTCCGATCGGGTGCGGCTACTACTCGTGGCTCACCCGCCGGAACATGGCAAAGTCGGTCAACAAGGGCGACACGAACTACCTCCAATACGCAATGTCCACAGACATGCTCGAGGAGCAGATCGTTTTCGGGGGCGAGAAAAAGCTCAAGCAGGCGATCCAGGAGGCCTACGACATCTTCAAGCCGAAGGCGATCTCGATCTACTCAACCTGCCCGGTCGGGCTTATCGGGGACGACGTCCACGCGGTCGCCAAGGAGATGAAGGAGACCCTCGGGATCAACGTGTTTGCATTCTCGTGCGAGGGCTACCGCGGGGTCAGCCAGTCGGCGGGCCACCACATCGCGAACAACGGTGTCTTCAAACACATCGTCGGCCTCGATGACACACCGCAGACCCACCCCTACACGATCAACGTGCTGGGAGAATACAACATCGGCGGCGACTCCTGGGAAATCGACGCCCTCCTGCGCAAATGCGGGATCCACGTCGTGTCCACTCTCTCGGGGGATGTCAACTACGAGCAGATCAAGAACGCCCACACCGCCCACCTCAACACCATCATGTGCCACCGCTCGATCAACTACATGGCCGAAATGATGGAAAAGAAATTCGGCATCCCGTGGATCAAGGTGAACTTCATCGGCGCCGACCAGACCGCGAAGTCGCTGCGCAAGGTCGCCGCGTTCTTCGAAAGCAAGGAGCTCAGCGACCGGGTCGAAGAGGTCATCGCCCAGGAGATGGCCGCCCTCAAGCCGGTTCGCGACGAGGTCACGGCACGCTGCAAGGGCAAGAAGGCCGCTCTTTTCGTCGGCGGATCGCGCGCCCACCACTACCAGGACCTGTTCAAGGATATGGGTATGGAGGTCCTCTCAGCCGGTTACGAATTCGCCCACCGCGACGACTACGAGGGCCGCGCCGTTCTGCCAAATATCAAGGTGGATGCAGACAGCCGGAACATTGAGGAGCTGACTGTCGAGGAGGATCCCCAGAGGTTCCGCTCGGAGTTCGTTGACAAGAAAAAACGCCTCGAAGACAGCGGGTTCACGTTCAGTGACTACAACGGAATGATGACAGAGATGAAAAAAAACACGCTCATCATCGACGACATCAGCCACCACGAGATCGAAAAGCTGATCAAACTCTGGAAACCGGACATCATCGGCTCCGGGATCAAGGACAAGTTCGTCGTCGAGAAGATGGGCATCCCGTGCAAGCAGCTCCACAGCTACGACTACGGCGGACCATACGCGGTCTTCACAGGAGCGGCCAACTTCTACCGCGAGGTGGACCGGATGCTCCACACGAAGGTCTGGCAGTTCGTCGTTCCGCCCTGGCAGAAGACCGGCGCGAATGGGGCAGCAAAACCCCGCTACGCACCGAGCAAGGACAAACGCGAGAAGGCCAACGAGGCCTGGAAGAAAAACGCCGAAGCCGTCGAAGAGGCAGCCTGAGGCCAAACACCAAAGAAAGGAACCACTATCATGTTGGACGGAACCACAGCAGAAATCAAAGAGCGCAGCGCCCTCCGGATCAATCCGGCAAAGACCTGCCAGCCGATCGGGGCCATGTATGCCGCCCTCGGCATCCACGGATGCATGCCCCACAGCCACGGCTCGCAGGGCTGCTGCTCCTACCACCGCAGCCACCTCACCAGGCACTTCAAGGAGCCGGTGGTCGCCACGACCTCCTCGTTCACGGAAGGTGCCTCGGTATTCGGCGGCCTTGCGAACCTTACCCAGGCGCTCAACAACATCTTCGCGACTTACAATCCGGAGATCGTTGCCGTGCATACCACCTGCCTCTCGGAGGTCATCGGCGACGACATCCCGATGATCATCAAGAAGACGCAGGAGGAGGGAAAAATCCCGGAGGGAAAATACGTCATCCACGCAAACACCCCGAGCTTCGTGGGTTCCCATGCCACCGGGTTCTCCGCGATGACGGTCGGCATGGTCAAATACCTCGCCGGGACGACGGGCACCCCGCAGAACCAGGTCAACCTGATCCCGGGCTTTGTCGATCCCTCGGACATCCGCGAGATCAAGCGCATCGCCGCCGAGATGCCCGTGAAGACAGTCACCTTCCCGGATACCTCGGACGTCCTCGACTGCCCGCAGACCGGCGTCTATGAGATGTATCCCAAGGGCGGCGTCACGGTGGACGAGCTCAAATCCACAGGCGACAGCATCTCCACGATCGCTCTCGGCCACTGGGCGTCCCACGCCTCAGCCGAGTTTCTGGAGAAGAAGTTTAACATCGCCGCCCACCTGCTCGAACTCCCGATCGGAGTCTCGGCCACGGATGAATACGTCGATGCCCTCCGCATGTCGGCAGCGGTCGACGTTCCTGCCTCACTCGTGCAGGAACGCGGCCGCCTCCTCGACGTGATGAGCGACATGGCGCAATACCTCTACAAGAAACGGGTCGCCGTGTTCGGGGATCCCGACCATGTCATCGCGCTCACACGGTTTCTGGTCGAGCTCGACATGGAGCCGGTCTTCGTGATCACCGGATCCCATGGAAACTACTTCGAAGAACGGGTCCGTCAGATCCTCGAGAAACAGTGCCCGAACGCCAAGGTCAAAGCCCAGGCCGACCTCTTCGAACTCCACCAGTGGATCAAGCAGGAACCGGTCGATCTCCTCATCGGCAACACCTACGGGAAGTTCATGTCCCGCACCGAGGACAACCTGCCGTTCGTGCGGTTCGGATTCCCGATCCTCGACCGGATCGGACACCGCTACTTCTCTGGCATGGGCTACAACGGTGGCATCCGGCTCATCGAAAAAATGACCGACGCCATCTTCGACAAGCGCGATCGCGAGTGCGCGGACGAGTGGAGCGAGCTGGTATATTGATCAACCATAGGTCCTACGGGTCCCTTAAGACCCATAGGACCCACTTTTCGGTTCATCCGCAAAAAGTGTGCTTAGCCTTATGAAGAGTCAGGATTCTCAAGGAGAGGAACTCGAAGTCACGGAGACCGTAATGCATGCGCTGCATGGCACCAATCTTGTTGTTGATTCCTTCGAGT
>Ga0247843_1000605_pt1 | contig 82775 bp, 80 predicted proteins | sample LaCruzMarch2017__FD_192420 | JGI IMG/M metagenome (GOLD analysis project Ga0247843, IMG submission 192420) | Freshwater microbial communities from meromictic Lake La Cruz, Castile-La Mancha, Spain - LaCruzMarch2017_8m | ecosystem: Environmental > Aquatic > Freshwater > Lake | place: Spain... | reverse complement strand
ATTTCCAAGTGGGCAAAAAATGAACACCCTGCTCGAAGAGTGCGGTTTTTCCTGCGAGGCGCCAAGGCCCCTCACGCTCGGTGTCGTATCGATCTACCAAGCCTGCAAGAGGACATAGGATCGGATAATCCAAACGATGGACTTCTGAACCACGAGTTTCTCGAATGAATAGGAACGAGGTTGGCCAACGAAAATCTCCGGCGAAGCCGCTCCCCGTTCGTGAAAATTCGTCCTATTTTTGAATGTGTCGCAGGCGTCCCGCTTGCGATTGTAGTTTGTTCGCTGGCAGGCGAGACACCTGCCCTACATGATCGCCTTCGAAAGTCCACGATCTTGGAGGCAGTAGTGTCACACGCTTTCCGTCCAACTCGGGGTTTCCGAGGTGTTGCCCTCCCGACGCAACGGGAGCTTCAGTCGCCGAAGGAAATTTCCACCGCGCGGGCGTGTTCCACCAATTGGTCCTGGGGATCAACACGGCGCATTTTGTGAACAGCTTCAGAGATCGGGACGGCGCAGGTGGAATGGTTTTTGTAACTCACCATGAAGCCGAATTTCTCTTCCTCGATGAGTTGGACAGCCTTGATGCCAAATCGCGTGCCGAGGATGCGATCGAGCATGGTGGGGGCTCCTCCACGCTGGAGGTGGCCCAGCACGCAGGTGCGCACTTCCTTTCCGGTGCGGTTGCCAATTTCGCGGCCCACCACTTCAGCAATGCCTCCGAGACGGTTCTCGCCGTTCGGTGATGAGAGTCGGGAGACCCTGCCATCCTTCGGCTTGGCTCCCTCGGCCACGACGACCATCGTGCATTTGGCCCCTTCCTTTTCGCGGCGCAAGACTTCGTCAGCCACCTTGGAAAACTCAAAAGGAATCTCGGGAATGAGAATGATGTCGGCTCCACCGGCCAGGCCGCCATGCAGCGCGATCCAGCCGGCATGGCGCCCCATGACCTCGATCACCATCACGCGCTTATGGCTGGTGGCTGTGGTATGGAGGCGGTCGAGAGAGCTGGCGACACATTCGACAGCCGAGTCGAAGCCAAAAGTCATGTCGGTAGCCTCAAGGTCGTTGTCGATGGTTTTGGGAACCCCGACCACCGGCAAACCCGCGTTGTGCATCTGGAGCGCGGTATTCAGGGATCCATCCCCTCCGACGACGATGAGGCCGTGGATATTGAGCGATTGGAATGTCTGGCGTGTTTTCCCGAGCACCTCTGCTGGGATGAACGAGCCTTGGCGGCCATTGCCGCGCGAGATGAATTGGCCTTTGTTGACAGTGCCGAGGAGAGTTCCTCCGAGATGCATGATGCCTGCTGTGATATGGCGATCGAGGACGATATGGGTCATGGGCGCGAGAAGCCCCTCGAAGCCGTCTTGAAAGCCGATGAGCTCCCAGCCGAGTTTCTCGGAGGCGCGGCTCGCGGCGCGGAGCACGGCGTTGAGGCCGGGGCAGTCGCCGCCGCTGGTGAGAATTCCAATGCGTTTGCGCTCCATGGAGGCGGCTTAAAGGCTGGTCGACTTCTTGATCGGGCGGCCTGCGGCGGCCCAGGCCTCGTAGAGGCCCCAGCCGTGCGCCACAAGCGCCTGCCCCTCGCTGAAGCGGTTCGGCGAATCCAGTAGCACGACATTGATGCGGCGGGGGGTGATGAATACCGTCTCGCCCTCGCGCTGGGATTCCGGAGCGCGTAGGGAGGAGAGAATGAGGCAATCCCCCGCGCGGCGGGTGCGGCCGGTTTTGACTCCGTCGATGCCGTCCTTGCCCAGCAGCTCGTTGGTGTTGTGGATTTGGATCGGCGTGTCGATGCCTCCACGGAAAATATGTATCTCGCGGGATTTCTGGGACACATAAAATGCAAAGCCCGCGCTGTTGTAGGCATGGCGCACGAGGCGCGCGAGGTCCTCTGCCGTCGAGTGAGGCGCGGTGATATCTGTGCGGTAATCCATTCCCGACGGGTTGAGGAAAAGTGTTCGCTTCATGAAGAGCGTTCGCGCCAGGGCGTTCATGTGAGCGACAAAGTTATTGGCAGGGTTCAACCCCTCGGGGTTTGCGACCCGTGCGCCGATGTGGTTGGCGAGTGTGTGGGCGGCGACATTGTCTGAGGCCAGAAGCGCGCAATAGATGAGATCGCGTAGACTTACGGAGTCGCCCTGTTGAAGCCCTATGGCACTCACCATCCCGTCACTCGCCACACCGGCGGGAACCTCAGCGAGCGCGGCGAGGTCGGATTTGGTGAGGTCCGCCCAGTCGAGTGCCACGAGAGCGGTGGCGATCTTGGTGAGGCTGGCGACTTGGACTTTAGCGGCCTTGTTTTTGGAATCCAGAATCGTTCCCGTCTGGTTGTCGATGATGATGTAGTTCTCCGCCGCCTGTGAGGACCAAAGGCAAGCGGCGAGTAGAGTGGTGGTGATGATTTTTTTCATTGCGCTTGTGGCAAAAAAGCAGATGTGCGACGGACGATATCCACAGGGTATGCCGATTCAAACCCTTTTCAAAAAAGAAGGATTTCCCCGTCGGGCGGACATGGTATTCACCCTCTATGAGAATCCTTTCCGGCATACAACCTTCGGGGACCCTTCATCTGGGAAATTACTTCGGTATGATGAAGCCTGCTATCGAGCTTCAAGAGCAGGGTGAGGCCTTCTATTTCATAGCGGATCTCCACGCCCTCACGAGCGTGCACAGTGCCACCACACTGCGGGCCAACGTGCGGGAGTTGGCAGTGGACTTTCTGGCCTGCGGGCTTGATCCCGCGCGGGCCGTTTTCTTTCGTCAATCGGATGTTCCTGCCGTCACCGAGTTGGCCTGGATTCTGAGCACCATCACGCCCATGGGTTTGCTTGAGCGTTGCCACTCGTTCAAGGACAAGACTGCGCGCGGCTTGGGAGCCTCGCATGGATTATTTGCGTATCCAGTGCTCATGGCCGCCGATATTTTGATTTGCGACAGCGATCTCGTTCCTGTCGGGAAAGACCAGAAACAGCATCTGGAGGTCACGCGCGATATCGCCGTGAAGATGAACGAGACCTACGGGGAGATTTTTAAACTCCCGCAATCGAGCATTCGTGACGAGACGGCTGTGGTGCCAGGTCTGGATGGGGCGAAGATGAGCAAGAGCTACCACAATACGATCGAGATTTTCGCCCCCGAGGCGGCCTTACGCAAAAAAATCATGGGCATTAAAACCGACTCCACGCCGGTCGAGTCGCCCAAGCCCACCGAGGGATCCGTGATTCTCGAGCTCTACAAACTTGTTGCCTCGCCGGGGGATTACCAAGAAATGGTTGGTGCTTTTTGCAATGGCGGCACCGGTTATGGAGATTTGAAGAAGCGTCTTTTCGTCGGAATCTGGGAATACTTCGCGCCCTTCCGTGTGAGGCGTGAGGAAATCCTGAGGGATTCCGAACTCGTCGATCGCGTCCTCGCCGAAGGTGCCGCGAAGGCACGGGAGGTCTCAAACCGAGTGATGAAGCGGGTCCGCACTGCGGTCGGAATCGGAGAGGCTTCGCCCAAGTTTCTCATGGCCGACCGGAAACCCGCATAGAACCTTAGGGGTCGTTCCAAAAGCACTACAATCTCGTAAGTCTGGGATTTCGGTTTCTCTGGTCGGCAGTGTGGATTCCCACTCGATGCCGAGCATTTGGTAGACGCGTTTTTGTTTGTTGTCGGGTTGGCTGGCGGGGTCCTCGGGATCGGTGATTTTTTTCACCTCCACGCTTTCGCCGTCGGAGCGTCCGGGCAGAGCCTCACAGGTCTCTTTTTCAAAAGCGTCGACATACTTGGTGCGGCTACTGCGCGTGATGTTGACGAGGTAGGAATAGCCTCGCTCCTTGAGCAGTGCTAGAGGTTGGCGCGCGAGGCGAATCCAGCGTCGAGGATGACCACAGGCTTGAGACCTTGCTCGTGGCGGGCGAGTCGATCGAGGATGAAGTCAGGGTTTTGGTGTCGCCCATGTTGCCCTCGAAGGTCTCGTGAGAGAGCGGGAAACCGTGTTCGTTAAAGGCGATGCCCACGGCGACTTGACGGCAGTCGTTGCGGTATTGCTTGTTTTTTCCGTGTTTGGCTTTTGGGTTGGAGGCGCAGAGACCCTCGAAATGGCTGTTGGTGAGGTATGGCACTAAGTTAAGCCCCCTTTGACTTCAACGAGGCCAACGGGGACGTTGGCGGTCGCGTGCTGCGGAGCAAGACCTTGATACAGCCACGGCAACGGTGGGTAAGAACTCAAAATCAGAGCTCGGGTAGGCTTACGAAATATGTCGGAATGGCCCTTCCCATGTTAATAATTAATGCCCGACCCCTTTGACGACCCCTTTGACTGAGAAATCACAAATGAGGGAAAGAAGCCTACTGAATTGCCAAAAGACTTTGGACTGAGATGTCCTCGTCAAGACTTTCCCAATGAATTCCGATACCGGGCCCAATCAAGCGCCAGTTTTCTATCTGTTCCGGCTGGGCATCTCTTAGTTTGGGGAACCATTCCAGCGGCGCGGAAACAATTCTCCCATCTGCCAGCGAGACATGGAGCGAATCAGAATCGATTTCGACCCCTGTTGCCCTTGCATCAGTTTTGACTTTGACGGTGGTTAGTAACATGCTCCTCCCATTTCCTCCTAATTTTATCTTCGTTTTCTTGGATTAGCTCACGGATTTCTCTGAGTTGTCGGCTTAAATATCCATGGGATTCAGCCAACAAAATTGGATCAAGACAAAATTTCGCATATTTTTCAGCAGATTCAATATGCACATGGATAGGCTCTTCAGCTTCACGGCTGAAAAAGAAAAACCTGTAACCATGATGTCGAAAAATCTCTGGCACACTTTGGAGAATAGGACAAACTTGTAGTTGAGAGAGACATTTTTATTGGGAACGCTGAGGTCCGCCTCGGCGGGAGTTGGATAATCGATGCGAACGGGGGCGTTGGCGCTCTTAGCGATTGTTGTAAACTTCGGACTGCAACGGGGAAATGGAATCAAGATACTATATGAAACCAAAATGCGTCGAAATATGTGAATGTGTGGGCCCTTGCGCTGATCGCTGGCATTGTAGCGACTGTCTATGACTGCCGATCTTCGCGCCTTTCGTCAGGGTGGCTACAAAAATAACCTCTACTTCAGCAAAGCCAACGGGTCGTTGCTGCTCCTGCCGAACTTGGTATCCCTCCTCAAATTGACCAAATGTCAATAATTAATCCCCGACCCCTTTGATTAATGCCCGACCCCTTTGACCTTTGACGCTCTGCCGCGCAAAGCGGCTTGGGAATTGAGTCTGCGGGCGGAAGCAGCGCGTGGCTGCTTGGATGGCGAATAAGATTTTGGTGATCATTTCGAGGGAGAGCTTATCAACGCCGGTCGGACATCCGCTGGGGATGGAAAATTTTTTTGCAAAAATTTTCTTGGTGCGTTTGCGCGTGTCATCGTGATTTTGCGAGTGTCACCAACTATCGGACTTTTCCCGTCCCATGCCGGAGTGTTGGCACGCCGTGCCGGAGCGTTGGCTTTTTTAAGGCGTCGCTCTCGAAATTTTCAAGGAGAGCCTCGCTTTTTATGTTGCTCGCTTTGAAATTTCCAAGGGGGGCCTCATTTTTTACGAGGCTGGCTTCAATTTTTTCGAAGTGATGCTTGTATTTTTCGGCGTCGCCGAGGCATTTTCCGGAGCGGACCTCGTTTTTTTTGCTCTGGCCATAGGATTTTTCAACTCGGGTCGAGTTTCCTACGACGCTGACATTGAATTTTTCTTGGCGCACCTCGTTCTTTAGGCCGTTGGTTTCGAGTTTATGAATCTATGCCGACTTCTCTAAGGCGTTGACTTCGTTATTATGAACGTATTTCAATTTCTTTACGGTATTGACTTCGTTACTAGAGATGTATTCCGACTTCTTTACGGCATTTGCATTTTTATTATGAAGCCATTCCAACTTCTTCACAGCGTTGGCTTCGTTATTATGAACATATTCCAACTTCTTCACAGCGTTGGCTTCGTTAAAATGAACATATTCCGACTTCTCTACGGCGTTAACTTCGTAACGAAGAAGCCAATTGGATGTATTTGTTGACACGACCAACGAATTTTGCAATCTCGCAATATGTCCGAAACCAACGATGCCCCGATCCCAGACTCTTCCGCCACTTCACGCGAGAAGCGTTTCAAGAAGAGCTCCCTCGCCTACTTGTCTTCGTTGCTCGGCATCGTCGGCGAGATCAACCGCTTAAAAATCCTTGCCACCTTGCACGGCGGCCGGCGCATGAGTGTTCAAGGTCTTGCGCACCATTCGGAAGGAAACCCCAGCGTTGTGTCCCGCCATCTGAAACTGCTCCGCGCGAGTGGGATCGTCGAGTGGATTCCAATCCAAGATGAAGATCTGCGCATTTGCCACCACCGCCTCAAACCCGGCTCCGAAGAAACCGATGCCGACGGCCAACGCTGGATCAACTTGGGCAAAGTGAAAATTTGCCTCGATTGACTGATGGTCCCGGAGAATTAAACACCATCAACCGCAGGGGCAGGCGCGAGAACCTAAAGCTTGTGAAAGCTAAAGGAAGAGCAACTAAAAGTTGGCCGGAAGGGCAGCCAGGCGGCGAGGGTAGCCGCGCGGGAGAGTGCCAAAGGCAGCCCCTTCCGGGGCGAGATGAGCGGAAGGAAACGACTCAACATTGACGAGGATGATCGAGCGAGTCACATAGAACGATTTTTCAGGTATGTTGAAGAAATTCTATTTGTCCGGCCGCTGTTGATCTTTGAATGCCTATGGCTTTCTGGGCAAAACGGGGGTCATCCGGCAACCCCGCGATGAGGAAGGTCATGGGTGGTGGTTAGGATGTCTGAACCTGCTCCGGAGCGGGTCGTGGTGATTTAAAGGAGGGCTATCGCTGAGGAGCGATGCTACGGAGGGGGTGGAATGCTGCCAGTTCCGCGAAGACATAGCCGACGAAGACTTGGACCTCTGCGCGGAGGAGGATGCGCGTGGAGTCGTTGCTGAGCCAGAGGGTGCCGGAGCGGAATTTGTGGTGGGGTTCGAGCGCGTTGCCTTTTTTGGTATTCACGCTTTGGATTTTGATGTCGAGGCGCAGGGCTTTACGCGGCGAGTTGGCGATGGAGATTGTCTCGGGGCCGAGGGATTCGATATCGACCAGAAAGGGCGATCCCCCAGGAAAGACGAGCGTGCGGACTTTTTCGCCTTTCGCGAGGGATTGGCTGCGGATGAAAAGGGAGGCGGCGAAGAGGTCTCGGATGGGGGAAATTTTGACTGGCTTCCACTTGGAGGGCTTGGAACCTGGCGAGATCCATTCGCGGCGGCTCGTGAGGGTGCCGTTTTTGCCTTCGATGCGAGTCGAGAGCGTGCGGGTGTTGTATTTTTCGAGCTGGGTAGAATGGATTGTTTGGAGAGTCACGCGATCGGCGGCGGCATCCAGTGAGGCATTGAGTTGATAGAGGGTGCGGGCAAATCCGGTGGTGGCACCCGAGCTCATAAGGGTGGCCGTTTTGCCATTGTAGGAAATGGAGGCGCTGGCCCGTGCGGCTTCGATCTCAGCCCAGCCGAGGCGGTATTCGGCAAGGAATGGCTGGATTTCAGGGAATGGTTCGGCGGCAAGTGGCGCAACGGTGGACTGCCAAGCCAAGGCAGCGGGAATCGAAAGAAAAAAAACGAGGGTCAGGATTCGCACGGAGAATCAAGGCGCCGAGCCGAACCACCCGAGCGGCTGCGGGTTGATGCAGTGATTGATCTGTTTGACCTCCGTGTAGGCCTCGTAGCCGTAGGTGCCGAGTTCGCGGCCCATGCCGCTCTGCTTGTAACCGCCCCACGGGGCCTCGTTGAAGGTGGGGTGGTAGGTATTGATCCAAGTGATGCCTGCACGCAGGCGGCGGACGACGCGCTGGGCCTTTGCGCCGTCCTGGGTGAAGACGCCGGCGGCAAGGCCGTAGATGGTGTCATTTGCGAGGCGGATGGCTTCTTCCTCGGTATCGAAAAGCTGAACGGCGAGAACCGGGCCGAAAACCTCCTCGCGCACGATGCGCATCGAGGGTTTCACAGCGGTGAAAATGGTGGGCTGCACAAAATTCCCCGCGCTGCGGTGATCGTTGTAGGCTCCGCCGCCAGTGAGGAGTTCGGCCCCTTCGCAGCAGGCACTCTGAATGTGGTCGAGGACTTTTTTCTGGTGTGCCCGGGAGATGAGCGGACCCATTTCTGTGGATTCATCCATCCCTGGGCCGACGACAATTTTCTGGGTGGCGGCGGCCAGTCGGGGAAGAAAATCGTCTGCAAGACTCCGCTCGAGGAGCAAGCGGGAGCCGGCGCTACAGACCTCGCCTTGACCGGCAAAAATCGCGAAAAGCGCATATTCCAAAGCGCGGTCGTGGTCGGAGTCGGCGAAGACAATATTGGGACTCTTGCCACCGAGCTCGAGCGAGACTTTTTTGAAATTCGAAGCGGCAGCGGTGAGGATTTTACGACCGGTCTCACCGCCACCAGTGAAGGCGATTTTATCGACCAGCGGACTCTCGGCGAGTCGCGCCCCGACGGGCGCGCCGGGCCCGTAGAGCAACTGTGCGACGCCAGGAGGAAACCCCACCTCGTCGATGAGTTCGAAGAGCAGCGAGGCGGAGAGGGGTGTAAGTTCGGAAGGTTTGAGGATGCAGCAGTTCCCTGCGGCAAGGCCGGGAGCGAGCTTCCATGCGGCCATGAGAAGAGGGTAATTCCATGGAATGATCTGCCCGCAGACTCCGATCGGCTCGCGCACGGTCTGGCAGACGATGCCCGGATCACCCACCTCAAAGGTCTGCCCCTGCGGTTTTGTGGCGAGCCCGGCGTAGTAGCGGAAGCAGGCGGCGGCATCCACAACATCGAAGCGGGATTCGCGGAGGGGCTTGCCGCAGTTGCGCGTCTCCATTTCGGCAAATTGCGCGGCGCGGGCATCGATGAGATCAGCGAGTTTGAAAAGACGGGCCGCCCGCTCCGAAGCGGGAGTTCGCGTCCATGGCCCATTGTCGAACGCCTCGCGGGCGGCGCGAATTGCCTTGTCCACATCCTCCACCGAGGACTCGGCGACCTCACCGAGTTGTGAATTGTCGGCGGGGTTGTGAAACGGCCGCACATTCCCGTTCCACGCGGCAACGAAGGCACCGTTCACATAGTTTTTCAGACTCATGACATCCTCCCGGGTTTCCAAAGCGCGGCATTGATGCAGGACCAGATATGGATCGTCCAACCCAGCATGCCGAAACTGACGAACCAAACGACGCCAGCACCCACAAAGAAGAGGAGCGCTGCAAGCAAGCGACCTTGGACCAGTTGGCCCAAGCCTGGAAAAAAGAAGCTGCAAACAGCCGCGATTACATTGCCCGCCGATCCTTGATTTTCGTTCATGCGCAAAATATCCGGTCTCCACACGGGTTGCGCAAGCGATTCCAGCACCACGATCCATCAGGTTTTTTCATGACATGGCACCTCGTTTTTGGGAGTTCTTAATGGTGTCCAAGCCCCTCACAACGACTCAGTGGATGACAGCGCTTGGAAAAGCCGTTGTCATTTTTCTGGCCTGCTTTTGGATTTACTCGCCCGTTTACCATGGCGAGTGGCTCTGGGACGATGACTACCTCCTGACAAACAACCCAGTCGTTCAGTCACCCGACGGGCTCGCCAGCTTGTGGTTCGCGCCGGCGACGGCGGATTACCTCCCGCTGACGATGAGCGCACTCTGGCTGCAGTGGCGCTTCTTTGGGCTGGATTCCACGGGTTACCACATTGTTTCAATCATCCTGCATGCGCTGGCTTCCTGCCTGCTTTGGGGGCTCTTGCGGCAAATGCACATCCGCGACGCCTGGCTCGCGGGGCTGCTCTTTGCGGTGCACCCGCTGTGTGTGGAATCCGTGGCGTGGATTTCGGAATTGAAAAACACCCTGTCGCTCCCGCTTTTTCTGGCGGCGGCCTGGTGCATCGTGCGTTTCGAACAAGGATTGGGCCGTCGGTTTTATTATGCGGCCTTGGGATTATTCCTCGCTGCGATGCTGGGTAAAAGTTCTGCCGTCATGTTTCCTTGTGTGATGCTTCTGCATGCCTGGTGGCTGAGAGGTCGCGTCGGCTGGCGCGACATTCTGCACAGCGCCCCGTTTTTTCTCATTTCGCTTTTGCTCGGGTTGATCACGCTGCACTTCCAACTAAGCCGCGCCATTGGCGACGAGCCAATTCCGATCGGCGGTTTCGACTCACGCCTCGCGATTGCCGGGATGGCCGTGCTTTTTTACCTCGGCAAGATTTTTTTGCCTCTCACGCTCCTTCCGATTTACCCCCAATGGAAAGCGAATCCGCCGGAGGCCTATCAATTCCTCCCGTGGCTGCTGATTCTTGCAGCACTCGCTTTTTTCTGGATTCATCGAAAAGCTTGGGGCCGGCATGCACTGATGGCCTTGGGATTTTATTTAATCACCATCCTACCCGTCCTGGGCTTCGTCTCGATGTCCTACATGCGTGTGGGCTGGGTGGCGGATCATTTCCTCTACATCCCGATGATTGGGATCATCGCGGGGATCGCTGCGGCAACTGGTGAAGTCTTCCGGCGAACGGGCAATTCCGGCAAACAAATCCTCTTCAGCCTCGCCACGATTGCGGTGGGCGGCCTCACGCTCTTGAGCCACAACTATGCCGCCGTGTGGGAAAATGAGGATAAGCTTTGGAGCTACACCCTCCGCCACAACTGGGACTGCTGGCAGGCGCACAACCGACTTGGCGCAAGAGAATTCAATCGAGGAAAAATCGATGTTGCGCTCCCTTATTTTCGCGAAGCCGTGCGACTCCGCCCCGACCTGGCGGAGACCCGCAACAACCTCGGTTCCGGAGTGCTGGCAACCCGGGACACGAAGAGGGCTATCGTCGAGTTTCGCGAAGCTTTGCGCTTGTCTCCAAGCATTGTCGCTATCCAAGCCAACCTCGCCCGCGCGCTTTGGCTTGATGACCAATTCCCAGAGGCAAGAGACCTTTACGCGGACTTGGTCCGGAGGTTTCCTGAAAATCCGACTTTCCTTTGCAATCTTGGTGTTGGTTATTTTCAGACCGGTCGCAAGCAGGAGGCTGTGGAGTGCTTCGAGAAGGCGCTGCAGATCGCTCCCGATCTTCAAGATGCCCGCAGAAACCTTGAGACTGTGCGCGAGGCCCTATTGAAAAACTAATTCCTTCACTCTCACGAACCGAGGTTCTTCAAAAGAAGCGACTCTTGCAACGAAGCCCGGCCATTCCATGCGATGTAAATGGACGCGCCTGCCATCCAGTTCCCCTTCGAACTCACTCCAAACAAGCGCCCTCTCAAGACCGCCAGAAATCCCTGACCCTTCGAGTTTCAAAATCGCCTCCTTGGCCGTCCACAAATCCACAAAAAGTGACGCCGCACGCTCTCCTGCCGCCGCAATTTGTGCAGCTTCCGCAACCGAAAAAAACCGCTGAGCGATAGAAACAAAGTCCGCACGACGCTCTTTTTTTTCGACATCAAAGCCAATTGGAGTGCGAGAAAAAGCGATGGCCACTTCCCCTCCGGAGTGGCTTAAGCTGAAATGTAAATTGGGATGATTGACAAAGAAGGGCTTGCCTCCAGGATGCGTGTCAACACATTTTTCTTCGGAGGGTTTTTCTGTATATTGCGCTAAAAGAAATCGTATTGCACATTTTGACAGTAAAAAAGTTTCCCTCACATCTTGTGCCGAAATACCCTTAAGTTTCGATTTCTCGTCTTGGCTTAAGAGGCTCACATCAGGTGTTCCCCTTACCTGCCACACTTCAATCTCCCGATGCTCAAGCATGTTGGGCTTACTTATAATTTTTTCTTCCTGCATATTTTTTCTTGCAGCAAAGTTGAGTTCTTGTTTTTTTAAGGGCCTAATGAAAGTAACAGATATCAATACGCAAACTTTGACGGCACTTCTTTCTCTCACCAAGAAAAAAGAAACCTTGCTCGCCAAAATCGCTGAAGTCGAAAAAGACATCGCAGCTTTAGCCTCGGGCGAGATTCTTGCCGCAACCCGTCTGATCCGCGCCAAATCCATCAAGAAGCGCCGAGGAATTGCCAAAGGCTCGAAAAAAGCACGCTCGCCTAAAGGCTTCATGCAAGGAGAGATCATCAAACTCCTCGATGCTGCCGGTGAAATCGGTCTGAGCGTCAAGGAACTTGCCGAAAAAGTCGAAAAGCCAGCAGGCCAGGTTCATGTTTGGTTCAGCAATACCGGCAAAAAACTGGGCTTGTTTGAAAAGATCGCCGGCGGAAAGTGGAGGAAGCTCTCCAACCCGACCCAATAGAATCCAAGCCGCTTCTCAAAAGGCGTTTCACAGCATTTGTGAAACGCCTTTTTTTATACCCGCCTCATCAGCGCATCAAAACGCGGCGGCGACCTCCTCACCGATGATTTTGAGACCGGCACGCACATCTGCGTCGCTCATGGCAAATGAAATACGAAGGCATTCCTGGCGGTGGCGCCAATCCTCATCAGGCAGGCCAAAAAAGAAATAATCACCAGGCACAACCAAGACCCCACGATTCTTGAGCGTTTCGTAGATCTCGCGCGATGTCTTTTTGGCTCCGTCGAGCCAGAGCCAGAGGAAGAGGGCGCCCTCGCTTTCATGGAGGGCATAGGGAGCGTCCGCAGGGAAAAAATCCTGGATCGCCTCGAGCGCAGCGTCACGTTTTTTCAGATAAAAGGGCCGGATGATATCACGGCTGAGGCGAACAATCTCGCCGCTGGCAATCAGAGGGGCGGCAATCGCCTGGCCGAAATTCCCATTTGCGAGGCCCGTCACAGCCATCATGGAAGAAACGGCGGCGGCGACCTCTGGAGAAGCCACCACGAACGCCGTGCGCGTGCCTGGGAGGCCGAACTTCGACAGACTCATCACATGAACGGTCTGCGCTGTCCAAAGCGGCTGCGCCTCCCCGAAAACAAGACCGGGAAAGGGCCATCCATAGGCATTGTCGATAATGATCGGGATATTGCGCTGTGCGGCGATGTCGGCCAGGTGCCCGAGCTCGGCATCCGAGATGAGATTCCCGCTGGGATTCGTGGGTCTGGAGACACACATGGCAGCGATGTCGGAGCCGGGGTGGAGATTTTTAAAATCCACATGGTATTTGAAGCGGTGCGGACCCGTGCGGGAGATGCCGGGCTGGACTCCGGCGAACATTCCCGGTTCAAGCGACTGGTTCGCATACCCGATGTATTCCGGCATGAGCGGGAAGAGAATGCGGCCGAGGGACCCATCACCACGGCGACCACCGAAAAGATTGAAAAGAAAGTAGAAGGCGGTCTGTCCCCCGGGTGTCACAGCAATATTCTCCGGGCCGACGGGCCAACTAAATTCCCTGTGGAGCAAAGCGGCGAGGCTCTCCAGCACCGCCGCATTGCCACGGGGCGGATCGTAAATCGCAAGCGTGCGGCGCAATACGGAGGGATCGCCCACGATTTTTTCCATGCGCTCTTTCCAGACGGCCTCCATCTCCGGGATGTGTGCGGGATTTCCCCCACCCAGCATGAGGGGCGCTGGACCGACTCCTGAAAGCGCCTTGCCCAGGTCATCCATGAGACTCTCGATGCCGCTGCCGCCCGAGAGATTCTGGCCGAGTGATGAAAATTCCATGCGCGTCAGGATGCGTGATGATCGCCCGAGGTTCAACACCTCGCTTGGCGATCCGAGGCCAAGCCGCGAAAGGTCGTTGCCATTTCCGACCGAAACTCGCCGCTTGCGGAGAGGGATGTTTCATTGGTTAATGCGCGCATCTGCGCATAGTCACCGTATGGGTTTTTCCAATTTTTTCCAACAAGCCATCACTCGAAAATCAGCCTCACTGCGCGCATTCGAGTCACTGCTCGCCCCCATGAGCGATGCCGCGCTGGAATCCCTCGCCGCTCGCTCCACGGCTGTGACGCGCAGGCATTTCGGCCGCACGATGAGACTCTTCGCCCCACTCTACCTTTCCAACGAGTGCATCAACTCCTGCGCCTACTGCGGATTCTCGCGCGAGAATGCCATCCAGCGCGTGACTCTTGAAATCGAGCAGGTCGCCGCCGAGGCACGCCACCTCTCGGCGGAAGGCTTCCGCAACATTCTTCTCGTGGCAGGCGAGCATCCCAAGTTTGTTTCTGGGCCCTATTTGGAAATGTGCGTCGCCCGCCTGCGTCCGCATGTTCCCGCGCTCTCGATCGAGGTCGCGCCAATGGAGACCGCAGACTATCTACCCATCGTTCGTGCCGGCGCGGAAGGACTGGTGGTTTATCAGGAGACCTACCATCGCGAGACCTACTCGCAGGTCCACCTTGCGGGGCCAAAAAAGGATTTTGACTGGAGGCTGGATTGCCCCGAACGCGGATACGAAGCTGGGTTCCGGCGCCTGGGAATTGGCGCGCTTTTCGGCCTCGCCGATTGGCGCTACGAAGCCATGGCGCTCGCTGCCCATCTGGAATATCTCCAACGCGTGTGCTGGAAGGCACAGATCACAGTCAGCATGCCCCGTCTGCGACCCGCAGCCGGGGAGTTTGAGCCCGGGCATCCCCTCGCCGACCGTGAATTCATTCAGCTCCTGTGCGCCCTGCGCGTTTCCTTCCCGGCCATTGGCATTATCCTGAGCACGCGCGAGCCGGCGGCCTTGAGGGATGTCCTCGCTCCCCTTGGTGTCACCATGATGAGTGCCGGCAGCCACACCGAGCCGGGAGGCTACACAGGCCAGGGCCGCGAAGCCCTCCACCTGACGGTCAAAGGTAAAATCGTGCCCGATTCCGGGGCGGAGGCGGCCACGGAACAATTTTCGATCTCGGATGATCGCGATGCGCGCACCGTCGAATCCGCCCTTCATCGCATGGGGCTCGAACCCGTTTGGAAGGATTGGGACGAGGCCATCCTCTGCGCGGTATGAACATTTCCATCAACGGTGAAGAGCGAGACATCGAAGGTCAAAAATCCCTCTCCGTCCTTGTAGCGGAGCTTGGACTCGAGCCGAGAATGATCCTCATCGAACACAACGGGTGCGCCCTCCACCGCAGCGAGTGGTTGGAGCGGGGACTGGCCGAGGGCGACCGCATTGAGATTCTTCAAGTTGCCGCCGGAGGATGAGGCGAATCCCACGGGATCACTCGTAGCGGAGCGCAGTGATGGGATCGATGTTCGAGGCCTTGGCAGCAGGATAGAGCCCGGAGAACAAACCGGCAAAGAGAGCAAAACCCACAGCCAAAAGAATGGCATCGGCACTGAGAACAGGGACATTTTCCGTGGGTGAGATGGCTTTGAGAATTTCGATCAAACCTAACGACGCAAAAATACCCAGTAGGCTCCCGAGGAAGGAAACGAGGATGCTCTCGATGAGAATCTGCCAGAAAATATCCCTCTGGCGCGCCCCGACTGCGAGGCGAATACCGATCTCGCGGACACGCTCGGAGATGCTTGCGAGCATGATATTCATGATGCCGATGCCGCCTACGAGCAGACTGATGGCGGAAATGAGAGCTCCACTCAGACGGGTTGCCCGGACACTGCCTTCCATCCGGTCGAACCAATCCTGGCGCGTTTCAAGGTCGAAGTCGTCAACCCCACGATGGGTGATATTCAGTATGGAGCGGACTTGATCGAGGGCGGGGCGAAAGAAATCCAAATCCCCCACCCTTATCGTCAGCGTCTCGAGCTTTATGGTTTGAAGCGAGTCGAGAGGAAAAGCACCGGAGCGAAACTCGTAAAACATCGTTGTAAACGGAATCAGAACCGTTTCATTTTTTTGGCGAAAAGGATCCCAACGCCGTGAGAAGGATTTGCCAGACTTTCGAGCGCGGGCATGAGACTCCATCTCGTAGAGGGACAGGATACCGACGACTGTAAACGGCCTGGAATCAATGAGGATTGTGTTGCCAATAGCCTTTTCTGGCGTGGTATTCGGCCAAAGATATCTGGCCACCGAATCGCCCACGACAGCGCAGCGCGTGCCTCTTTCGATGTCCAGTGGGGTCAGGTATCGCCCTGCGGCCAGTTGGTGCATGCCGATGACAAAATGGTCCGGGTAGATTCCTCTTATCGAGTAGCGCTCGGGGTTGCCCCCGCCATCGGTGGCGACCGCGGTCGAGAAAGAAATCTCTGGGGAAACATGGGAGATAAAGTTGGCCGAGCGGCGGATGGCTTCGGCGTCGAGGAGCGTGCGCCCGGGCGAGAGGTTGGCAAAATCGAAGTCGGAATTTGAGGGCTCTCTATTGACGACTGAAACAGATTCCAGCCCCCCCATTTGCTGCATGAATTTGCGACTTCCCTCTTCGATGCCTCCCGTGAGGGCCATAGTGGCGACGAGACTGCTTACACCAAGGACGATGCCAAGCATCGAGAGGGCGGTGCGAAATTTGTGGGCTGAGATTTCACGCAGCCCGATCGAAATAGCGATGAAGAGATTCATGGCGCGTATTCCCGGGTGATGCTGCCATCTTGGATTTCAATGATGCGTCGCGAGCGGGCTGCGATGGAAGGGTCATGAGTGACGAGGACAACTGTCTTCCCGGCGGCGTGGAGGGAATCGAAGATTTCTAAGATGATGCGCCCGGTTGTGGAATCGAGGTTGCCGGTCGGTTCATCGGCGAAAAGGATGCGTGGGTTGTTGACGAGAGCGCGTGCGATGGCCACGCGCTGGCACTGGCCGCCACTGAGTTGAGGAGGACGGTTGGCGAGGCGGTCGCCGAGGCCCACATCCACAGCGGCCTGCTTGGCGCGGGCGAGGCGCTGGGCATGGGGAACGCCGGCATAAATCAACGGAAGTGCGATATTTGAGATGACATCAAGCTTCGGCAGGAGATTGAAGGACTGGAAAACAAAGCCGATCTCGCGATTGCGCACTCGCGCGAGTTCGTCGGCCGTGGCCTTTGCCAGATTCTTGCCGCAGATTTCCATACGACCGCTCGTGGGGGTGTCGAGGCAGCCAAGGAGGTGCATGAGCGTCGATTTTCCACTCCCGCTGGAGCCGATGATCGAAAGGAACTCCCCCTCTTCAATGCGAAGATTGATGTCGCTGAGGGCTTGAATTTCCTGGTCGCCCACGCGGTAGACCTTGCTGAGACCCTCAAGGTGAATCAGGCTCACGACTTGGAGTGTTGAGAAGTCTCCGAGGGCTCCACGAGAAGGACATCCTCATTTTCTCCGATACCGGACTTGATCTCGGCATGTGTGGAATCAATAGCGCCCACGATGACTTCACATTTCTGAGGTTTGCCATCTTTGAGCAGATAAACGGCCTTTTTTCCCTTGCCCTCGAAGATGGCGGTGAGAGGCACGGTGATCACGCCGGTGATCCTCGGTAATGCAAGGCGCACGGTCACTGACACACCCGGCTTGAGCGCACCGTCGTTCCGGTCGATTACGCCCCGCACCTCGAATCCTTTGATGTTATTTTTGACGCTGGCCAGCGGCGCGATGAAGAGGACTTTTGCTGTCGCCGTGGCTTTGTCCGAGTCAGGAGATTGAATCGTCAAATCCTGACCCAGGCTCAACTTGGCGGCATCGAGTTGGTTCACTTGGGAGATGATGAGCAAGCGGGAGAGATCAGCATAGGTCATGAGGCTTGTGCCGGAATTCACGCTCGCCGCGCCCACGACGACCTGCCCCTCGCTGACGGGGATTTCCAGCACAGTGCCATCGAAGGGAGCGAGGACGCGGGTTTTGGCAAGACGGTCATCGACTGTTTGGCGGCGGCGCAGTGCTTTGTCGAGGCCGTTTTCCTCGATTTTGAAATCAGCCATGATATTTAAAAACTCCTCATCGCTGAGCAGCTTGCGCTCGTGAAGTTGGCGAGCGCGATCGAAGTTGCCCTTGGATTTTCCCATGACCAAGCGGGCGCCCTCGATCTCGGCATCGGCCGCGGCGCGTTCGTTGAGCAAATCGGTGTCGTCGATGGTTACCAACAAATCCCCTTTTTTCACTTTTTGACCGGGGATCACACTGATCTGTCGAATTCGCCCACCGACTTCGGGTTTCACATCGACCTGCAGGGAGGGCTTCACCTCGCCAGCGATATTCAAATCGGGCGCGATATCCGCACGGCGCGACTTGGCCAAGGGATAGTCTTCGACTTTTTCCGATGCAGTGAAAGGTGGCCAGCCTTGATAGAAAGCCGTGGCGGCAAGGATGAGAAAAAAGGCAGCTGCAGACAAGAATTTGGTCATGGCGCAGGCACTATACACCTTCAGGGTGTCGTCTCAAGGAACACAGCGCATGCGGCCGTGTAGCCGTGTATGGCATTGATACCGCGAACTGGTGCGATTTCTCCATTGCAGAAGGAACCCGCAATGGGCTTGCCTCCGAGCGCGTCTGAGAGCTCTGCGGCATCTTTGCTGGAAGCGCCGAAAAATTTCTGCCCACGGCCGAGGCAGGAAAAAAGGAGGGCTCCATAGGCCTTCCGTTTGGCTTTTCGAATGGGATCGTAGCCACGGCCGAGATCCTCAAGAGCCGCACTGGGATTTCGTAGCTGGTATTGAAGAGTTTGCCCGATGCGTGGGATACCGGCTATCACCACAGCGCCGGAGTCCGGGTCGGCTCCGATGATGTTTTTGATCAGAAAATCCCCCGAGTGGAAATCATGGATGTATTCGGAGCCCGCAAGGCCTGCGAAGAGATTGCCCTTGGCACTCGTTTTCTCATCATCACTGAGCGTTTCAAATGCACTCTCCAAGGCGCGATAGGCGGGCTGGCCTCCAAGGGCATAGATCACATTCTGGTCGGCGCGCGTCACAGTGAATGGCTCGCCGATCGGTCGGCATCCCTGGGTGAGCGATGGCAGGAGAACTGTGCGGCCGATAGTCGGAACGGCGGTGGCGGCGACCGTGTTTCCATTGATGAAGACAGAGGCTTCGCCGGGTCTCGCGCCACTCGAAAGCCCTCCCACCACGCTGACTCGGGGCGAGCGTTGATTGGAGGAATTCAACCAATCCTCGATCGGAAATGCGGAGGGATCTGAGAGAGCAATCCAGCCGTTGGCTTCCGTGTGCGAGGGAAAATCGGCGTCCTCGAGCGTCAAGGGGTCGCCGAATTCGCCTTGGCAAGCGATAATGGAAAATCCGTCTCCGTTCTCAAATTCGGTCGCCCCCTCGATATGGCCGGAGGTCGTGCAGCCAACGATATCTTGGATATGACCATCGACGCGCAGGATTTCACAAAAATCAGCAATGTGCGGCATGTAATGCTGACTCACAAAGGCAAACGCCATGCGGGCAGGTGAACCCAGAGTCGAACGCAGATGGGTAGCGGCGCCAAGAACAGCGGAGGGATTATAGGAATTGGCGGTCTGGAAACTGGCGGCTTTGAACTTACCCATCGAATCATCATTGCGGATGGAAAGTTCGAGTCAATCCAGTGCTGCCCGATGCGTGCATTTTCAGCCGAGTATGCGGCGTAGATTTTTGACCGAATCGAAACACTCAAGCGCACACTCCCGGGCCGCGCGGGAGAGCGCTTCCCAATCCTTGAGAACGCGCTGCACGCACTCCACGGCGGAAGCTTGGTCATGCATCCAAAGAAATCCACTTTCGACGGGCAGGAACTTTTCCGCAGCGGTGGATTCCGTGATGACCGGCCGACCGAGAGCAAGAAATGTGGCCGCTCGGTCGCTGATCCATCCCGTGCGTGTCAGGTCATCCACTTTCACCGGCGTGAACTCTGCAAGTGATCCGCGCAGATAGTCAAAATAATGCTCCGGCGAGGCAACGACATCGCCGGGGAAGACATGCCTCCAACCCTGTGCGCGCAAGCGGTCGGCATCGGCGTCGTCGCGGGGCATATGCATGGCCAACTCCCACTCCGCTTCAGGAACTTTGGCGGGCACATCCAAGTAAGGCTCGAACTGTGCGCGCTTGGAGAAGTCGCGGTATGCCCCGTCGATCTCCAGCTGACCCTCCCAATACCATTGACCGACCGTGGTGAAGCGATTCCTCAGTGGGCGCGGGGCGGGCTGCAGAAGTTCGGTGTCCACGATAGGGTAGAATGTTTTCCAGTCCACACTTGGCGGAGGCATAGGCAATCGGCAGTCGGGCGAGTTGATGTTCAGTCCGATTGTCCAGAACTCCGTGTGGAACGACTGCCCCAACTCGAGCTTATCCATCCAATAGCAAATCTCCGTAGGATCGATATTGATGTAAATACGACGCTCAAACAACTGCACGAGCGGAGGACGGATGGAGTAGCTGATGTTTAGCAGCGTTGTGGGACCAGCAAGGCGCTCACGGAATTCCCGCTCGCTCATGCCATGGAAGTCGAATCCCCCGAGCTCCTGCAAGTCGGAGGGGGCGCGCTGATAAAGCAGAACATAGTTCAAGCCATGGGCCAGCATCCTTTCCTCAAAAATCTTGATACAGCGCTTATCGAGCTCCGGATTCCCCGAGGAGGGCATGAGCTCCATCCAAAAATAATCCATCCCAAGGCGCTTGAGACCACGGGCCCATTGCAGGGGCACGGCGAAATTTCCGCCCCCCTCGGGATACTTTGCCGCAAATCCACTGCCGAGGAAAACCGATCCTTTATCCTTCATATGGAAAGTGAGTTATACCCGATAATCGGCCGGCTGCAAGGCGAGCCGAAATGTATCAAAAGGAAGGCGGATGAGTTGCCCCGCGCGCTGTCGGGATTTGGCACATCTCCTCAACGCAGAGGCACCGTGAGCGGCGTGGGGTTGAGGAGCATAATCGCAAAGGCACACGCATAGATGGCCAGTCCCAGGAAAACGCCGATGGAGCCGAGTCGGTAGGCGTTTGTTTTGGCATTCCGGTAGAGAATGATGGCGGTGAGTGTTTGGGTGATGTCCGGCTGGATGCAGCGGGTCAGCACCCATTTGACGGAGAGCACACGCATAAAAATCCAAAGGCAGGCGATAAGGATGATCGCGAGGGCGACTATAATGAGCGCTTGAGCGGGGAGGCTTGTGCCGGCGATGAGGCGACCGGAGAAACCCGTGGTGGATATGGCCACGGCGGCGAAACCAATGACAACTTGGGAGCGCTGGTGGAGGATGTTGAGCTGGCGCTCCACCAGTCCCAGAAGAAAAGTCTCCTCGTCTGGAAAGGCAGTGACAAGATTTTGGGCCTCTTCCTGGGCTGACTCCGGAGGTTTCATGGCTGGAATTTTAAATTTTGCTCTCTTGGGAATCCCAATGAACGATCTTGGAGAGCATCGTGTCGCCCTCGAAGTGGAAGTAGGCACGGAATGAGCCGCCCTCGATGACCCCTGGTAGCCAGTGAATATCGTCGGCCCACATTTCGTGGTAGGGAATGGCATTGATCGGGGTCCAGATCGGAAGGGCCTCATCAGTCTCGATGAGGGTGCCGCTGCAGGAGCTGGCGGTAAAAACCGTGCAATGGAGGCTGTAGCCGTCCGTAAATTGAAAGTGAAGCTCTCCGCGCCATTGCACTCCATGCGGGGTGAGGCCAACTTCCTCCTGCGTCTCGCGCACAGCGCAGGCGTGGGGCTCTTCGCCGGGCTCGATGCGACCGCCGGGGGCATTGATTTTTCCCGCGCCAAGGCCGCGCTTTTTTCGGATGAGGAGAATTTGTCCAGCCTGGATGACAAAACACAGGGTTGCGCGCTCGCGCGGCTGCCACTGATTCCAGAAATCGTCCATGGCAGCAGCGACTACGGCAGGAGGCTGATAAGCAACTGCGGGTAGAATCCGAGAATCAGAATCAAGAGGGCAGAAATCACAATCGCAAGTTTCGAAAGCGGTGAGACGACGACCTCTCCACATCCCTCCGGAGCGGGTTGCCAATACATGGCACGGATGACTTTGAAGTAGTAGTAGAAGCCGCTTGCCACAGTAACGACACCGATCAAGACGAGGAGATAAAGACCTTGCTGCATGGCAACCTCAAAGATGAAAAACTTACCAAAAAAACCAACTGTGAAAGGAACTCCAGCCAATGAGGCGGCGGCGATGAGCATGGCCAAGGCCAAGCCAGGAGAGCGGCGGGCTAATCCGTTGAAGTGGGAAATATCGTCACCACCAGTCGCTTTGGTGACGGGCACCATCACGAGAAAGGCAAGGAAGGTCATGAGAAAATAACCTCCTAAGTAGAAGACGACTGCGCGACCGGCAAAGGCATCGCCGATGGCGGCAAGGCCGACGAGAAGGTATCCCGCATGGGCGATGCTGGAGTAACCAAGAAGGCGTTTGAAATTCGTTTGCGGGATGGCGGCCAAGTTGCCGTAAATCAAAGTGAGCGCGGCAAGCAGCATGAGAACAAGCAGGAGTTTGCCTTGAAACGACTCCAAGACCATGAATGGCTGGAGAACGCGGATCAGAATAACAAATCCAGCAGCTTTCGACGCCACAGCGAGATAGGCAGTGATCGGTGTTGGCGCACCTTGGTAAACATCCGGGACCCAGAACTGGAATGGCACAGCGGCAATTTTAAAGCCAATGGCAACGAGAACCATTCCAAGGCCAAAGAGGATTGCGGTGTGGTTCGCCTCGGGGACGATGGAGAGATTTTTCTGGATGAATGCGAGATTCGTCTCCCCGGTCATACCAAAAATCCAAGTGATGCCGTAGATGAAGAATCCGGTCGAAAGAGCGCCCAGGACAAGGAACTTGGTGCCGGCCTCGAGGCTGGCAAGACTGCGGCGTGTGTAGGCGACTTGAATGTAGAGCGAGATTGTTACCAACTCCAGCGCACAGAAGATCATGATGAAGTCGGCGGCAGACGCCATCCACATCAAACCTGCACAGGTGAAAACGGGCAAAATGAAAAACTCCCCGGAACCGGCTTCCGGTCGCTCCGCCGGCACAAGCCGTTGAACAATTGGGAGATAATCGATCGCAAGAATGAGAGTGAAAATCGTGGCCAGCAGGGCAAATCGCTTGAAGAAAAGCGAGAGACCATCCACCACATAAAATCCTGAGTTCTGCATGGCAACCGGGTTGCTTTCAATGAAGAAACTCAAAACGAAAACGCAGAGCAGACCAAAAATAGCCCCATGTGCCAGGGTGACTTTATGGGATTTGAAACTGAAGGATTCCGCCATGAGCAAGAAGATACCCAGACAGACGACACAAATTTCCAAGGCGACAGGCGGGATCATGGCAGGAGCAAAGCGGGTGTAGCGAGGTTCACAAGAATTTGCGGAAAGAATCCGAAGAACAGCATGATGGCAAGCAAGATGACGATGGCCGCGTGAGGGAGTCCGGAGAGATCGGAGAGTCGTGACCAGCGATCGGAAAGCGGTCCCATGAACACACGGCGATAGGCTCTGAGCATGTAGATAGCGGATATGACAATGCCCCAGACCGCGCAGATGGTTGCGATTTGAAAGCCGTTGAATCCAAAGACTTCTTTGCCGTCAACAAAACCCATTTGCGGCGCACCGGCAGAAAAGGAACCGAAGAAAATGAGCAATTCCCCGGCGAATCCCACGAAACCTGGGAGACCAACGGAAGCCATGGCCGCAAAACCGAAGGCGAGGCCGAGTTTCGGAGTGGCTCGGGCAATTCCGCCGAGTTCCGAGAAATCCAGAGTGCCCGTGCGCTCGCGGATTTCACCACAGAGGGCAAAGAGAACGGCGATGGTGAGACCGTGACTCAGGAGCATCAGTGCAGAACCCGTGAGGCTGACTTGATTAAGAGCCGCAAACCCAAGGAAAATGTAGCCCATGTGCATCACGCTGGAGTAGCCGAGCATGAGATCCAACTTGCGCTGGGCGATCGTGACATACCCCACATAGAGGATGTTACAGGCGAGTAGAACCAGTAAGAGCGGGGCAAAATTTTGAGCAGATTCTGGAAGTATCGGGGCGGCCAACCGGATCAGACCATAGAGGCCGAATTTTTTCAGGACTCCGGCATGAAGCATGGAGGCTGGAGCAGGAGCACTCGCGTAGGCCTGCGGCGCCCATGTATGAAAGGGAAAGAGGGAAACAAGGATGCCAAACCCAACCAGAAGAAGGAGATAAACAATCGGCTCATCAGGAACCAATCCGGCTTGTGCATTGGCAAGCATCTGACGCAGATCAAAGGACCGGGCGCCTTCGGGTTGGATCAGGTAAAGACCAATAATACCGAGGAGAAGAATGAAACTGCCGGTCGCCAGATAAATCGTGGCCTTCCAAGCCGCTGCTTGCCGGTCACCAGAACCCCAGATGCCGATGAGGAGAAAAGTTGGGATGAGGGCCAACTCGTGGAACATGTAAAAGAAGAAGACATCCACCGAGGCAAAGGCGCCAACCAAGCCAGCCGAGATAAGGAGGATGCTGGCATAGAACCAACGGGCATTTTCCAGCGGTGCCCGCGCCACGCAGACTGCTGCCAGCGAGACGATCACCGATAGAAAAAGCATAATCAGGCTCAGACCATCGGCACCGAGCGTGAAGCTAATGCCCAACTGCGGCACGACAGGAAAACTGGAGACAAATTGGAAGCCTGCCTGCGCGGGATTGAAGAAAATGGTTACCGTCAGGAAGAAGAGCACATTCAGAGCCGCACCGAGAATGGAAGTGAACCTCGGATTGGCTCCCGCCATAACGAGGACGGCCGATAAAATCGGCACAAGAATGAGGAAGAGAAGCGGGCTGACGGAACTCATTTGGAAATCAGGATGTATAGAAGGCCGACCACACCAGCGCCGAAGAAGAAGGCATAGGCTTGAATATTACCGAGTTGAAGGAATCGAAGAGCGAAACCACAAGCCCAAGTGAGCTTGCTGGGAACCTGAACAACAAGGAAATCAACGACCCATCGATCCGCCCAGGAAAGAAACGCTGCCCCCCCGCCTTGGATGTTTTTAACGCCCCAGAAATACACATTGTCGATGTAAAGGCGGTTCGCAAAAAGCGGGATGGAGATCGGGTCTTTCTGGGCTTTGAAGTAAAGCAAGGCTGAGAGACCTGCCCCACCGAAAAACATGGCGTAAAGGAGCGGGTGCAAAAGGTGCGGCACCAGCGCGACATCCGGGTGGACTAATTTAAAAAAGTGGTCTTGGATAAAAGGGAATCCCGCAAAAATGGCGAGAACCGAGAGAACAAGCATGGGGACCAGCATGCTAATGGGTTGTTCCTTGGCGTGTTCTGCATGCTCGCTGCGGGCTTTACCAAAAAAGACGACGAAGAACTCACGGAAGATGTAGAAGGCGGTAAGACCCGCGGCCGCCGTCACGAGCCAGCCGAGGAAAGGAATTTTTACGACAGCCCACTCGATGATCAGGTCTTTGCTGAAATAACCACTCGTGTAGGGACAACCCGCAAGAGCTAACATGCCGGCAATGAAGCAGAACATAGTTACCGGGGTCTTTTTGCGAAGTCCACCCATGTGCCACATATCCACCTCATGGTGCATGGCGATCATCACAGATCCCGCTGCCAGGAAGAGGAGACACTTGAAGCAGGCGTGGGTGAAGAGGTGAAACATCGCGACATCGGATGTGGGAGCGACCCCGATGCCGAGAACCATGTAGCCGAGTTGCGAGATGGTGGAGTAAGCGAGGATACGCTTGATATCACTCTGCTGGGTGGCCATGAGCGCGGCGGCAAAGCAGGTGATGCCACCGATCCAAGCAATAACCTCGCGGGCATCTGGCGCGATTTCCAGGATCGGGAAAATGCGAGCCAGCATATAAACACCTGCAGCCACCATGGTGGCCGCGTGGAGGAGTGATGAAACCGGTGTCGGGCCTTCCATCGAATTTGGCAACCACACATGCAGCGGCATCTGGGCGGATTTGCCGATGGTTCCCATGAAAATCAAGATGCAGGCGATGGTGAGATAAATCGGCGCTGTGGCGAGACCGGGTAGAGATTCGATTAACTCGCTGAAGACAACCGTTCCCGTTCCGAACCACAGGAGGAGGATGCCGAGCATGAAACCGAAGTCGCCAATACGGTTAACGATAAATGCCTGTTTTCCAGCATCTGCTGCGGAATCTTTGGAGTAATAATGCCCGATGAGGATGTAGGAACTCACGCCGACGAGTTCCCAAAAGATAAACATCATCACAAGGTTGTCTGCGAGCACAATCCCGAGCATCGAGAAGAGGAAGAGGGAGAGGCCGGCAAAGAAACGGGAATAACCCTCCTCATCGCGCATGTAGCCCAGCGAATAGGTGAAGACAAGGACGGAAATGGAAGTCACCACCAGAAGCATCACCTTGCTGAGATGATCAAGGGTGACACCCATCGTAAGATTCAGCTCTGGGCCGAGGCTCAGCCAATTGATAGAAAGCATCTTGCCATCAGTCGCTTGACCAAAGAGCCACCAACTCAAGACACAGCCGGTGAGAGCGGCGATGAGGGCCAGCGAAGCACTGAGCGTTTTTGAGAATTTACCCAGAAGGAGGATCAGTGCGGCGCTGACCAACGGGGTGAAAAGAATAATCCAGGGCGCGGTTTGCGTGCTCATCAGAACTTCAGCGTGGTCAAGTCTTCAACATGGGTGGTCTGCTTGGCGCGGAAAAGCGCGACAATAATGGCTAGGCCGACGGCGACTTCGGCGGCGGCGACGGTGATGATGAAAAACACCAACACTTGGGCGTTGTAGTTCGGCATGCCGTCGGCAAGCAGGTTGAATCGAGAGAAGGCGACGAGCGAGAGGTTGGCTGCGTTCAGCATGAGTTCGAGCCCCATGAAAATGATGAGAATGTTTCTACGGAGGAGCACACCACCAAGGCCGATGGAGAAGAGTATTCCGCTAACGATGAGGTAATGCGCTAAGGTTGGCATGAAAAAACGATCACTTGAGCTCTTTTTTGCTGAGCAGGACGACGCCGACCGTCGAAACGAGGAGCAGGACGCCGATAATTTGAAAGGGAAGGTTGAAGTTGCGGAAGAGCGTGAAACCGACTTGGGCGACATCATTTGCCATGGGATGTGAGACGGCAGGCTTCACGACATTCAAGGCTGGGAGGGCCGTGATGACCTGAGTGAGCGCAGCAAGAAAACCTCCGACGACTATGCCACCACCAACCCATGCAGAAAAGCGAACGCGGCGACGCTTCTCTTCACGAAGATCAAGCAGCATGATGATGAAAAGAAAAAGAACCATGACCGCGCCCGCGTAGACCAGAACTTGCACCACAGCGATGAAGTAGGCATCCAGCGTGATGAATACGGCAGCAAGAGCGACGAACGACATCACGAGGCACATAGCGCAAGAGACGGGGTTTCTCAGAAGAACCACTCCCAGCGCGAAAGCGAGCATGAGGAGAGAGAAAGTCGAAAAGAGAACGAGTTGCATTTGGTGGATTGGTTCGGCGTTGTATCAGCCGAAAACGAAACATTCTACTTTTTTTCGTTCCACTTGTTGACGAGACCGCTCATCTCACCGCCGAGTTCGCGGAGTTTGTGGATGTCGTGGACCATCTCGGCTCGGGAGAGTCCGGTGATGGAATAATCCTTGCGGAGGTAGATTGCCTGCTCCGGACAGACCTCCTCACAGAGGCCGCAGTAGATACAACGGATCATGTCGATATCGAAGGTCTTCGGGCGCTTCTCGACCTTGCTCCACCGCTCATTTTCCGGGATTTCCTCGGGTTGGATGGTGATGGCGCGAGGAGGACAAATAAATTCACAGAGTTGGCAGCCCACGCATTTATCGCGCCCAAACTCGTTGCTCACGAGGGTCGGAGCGCCGCGATACCAATCGGGCATCTGGGCGTCCCACTTCTGCTCGGGGTATTGCATGGTGACTTTCGTCTGCCCTGTGAGGAGGCGGAGCATGTGTTTGAGCGTGATAAAAAGACCTGCGACAATCGAAGGCAGGTAGATTTTTTCAGCCAATGTGAGGTGCGGGCGTGCGACGGTGTAAGCCATATGGAAGATTTGGTTCTAACAATGTTCGCTGCGCAAGGCAACTTTGGACTCACATTTTTTCGCAAATCCAGGCCGAACGAGGATTCAAGGCACCGGCTGAATCAACGAGAGGCGGCGCTCGAGGGAGAGATCGGGCTCGGCACCAAGAACCTTGGCTTTTTCGTAATGCCTCTTGGCGAGTTGAAGCGAGGGGGGCTCGGCATTGGCATACATGACGGCGAGGTTGAAGTGGGCGTTCGCGTAATTGGGATTTAGGGAGAGGCTTTCGCGGAAGGATTCCTCCGCCTTTGCGGTGTCACCTTTTTTTCCAAGGGCGATGGCGAGATAGTTGTGGGCAATTTCATTCTTGGGATCGAGCGGGATGGCTCGTCTGAGGAGCTCTATCGCATCGTCGAAGCGACCCTGACGGCAACTGACATTGGCCAAATTGACCAAGGCGAAAACATCGTCTTTATTAAGAAGGAGGGATTTTTCAAGGGCGACCTTGGCGGCCGAAAGTTTGTCCAGCTCGATCTGAATGACGCCGAGATTCGCAAGGGCGAAGTGGTTTGAAGGGTCGTTATCAACGACCTGTTGGTATTTTTTTTCCGCATCCGTGAAGCGGCGCAGCCTCACGAGTTCTGAAGCCTCCAGAACGAGCTTCTTGGAATCCTCCGAGAGCTCATTGGCACCTCCCGATGATTTGGCTTGAGGAGGATTTTCGGATTTGACCGCCACAAGGGATAATCCATCCCCGTCACTTTGGGGGGCTCTGAGGAGCACGATTGGCTCGTTCAAGCGAATCTGCTCTTCTTTCCTCACGATAGGAGGAGGATTTGAAAGGATGCCAAGCGAGGAGGCAAGGGCCTCGGATTGCACTTGGAGGCGCTGAAGTTCTTTTTCCAGATCCGAGACCGCCTGAGCGCGTTCGGTTTGTTCGGTGATCTGGCGAATAACGATTTGCCGGAGGAGTTGGCTCTCGGAGTAGAGGCGCTCTTGCTCCTCGCTTGGTGTGGGATTCAAGCGAAGGCTTGCGAGCTCTCCTGTGGCCTCATCGAGTTGCGCGGAGAGGGATTTAACACTCGCATCTCGAGCGGCCAGGTTCTGGCGGGAGGCATCAAGCCGATCCTGCAGTAAACCCAACTCCTCCCGAAGGCCATCCGACTCGGCTTTTGTGAGGCCGCCAGAGTTGGATATTTCGGCGAGTTTCTTTTCAGAGAGGGCCACTTTTTGAGCCAGAGTTTCGTTCTCCGACTCGATTTTGGCGAGACGCTCGAGATCGGATTTTTGCACCGCAATCTCTTTTTGAAGCGAGGCGTTTTGCTCTCTGAGTAGTTTGGCTTCTGCAGAGGTATCCTTGAGGGTCTTGACGCGACTGAGTGCCGTATTGCGCTCGGCGGCCACATTGCGACGGTCCTCATCGGTGGCCGCAAGGACTTTTTTGATTCCCGTGATGTAATCAGCCGCTCGTTTAAGCTTTTCAACGAGGCGTGCGTTGTTCTCATCGGCCACCTCGTTCTCGGCCTCGAGGGTGGCAATGCGCCCGGAAAGTGCTGCGATTTTTATGTCCGTTGGCTCGCCAACTTTTTTCTGGAGTTCATCCCGCTCCTTGGCGGCATTCTTGAAGGCCTCATCGGCCTGGGCGAGGCGGGAGTTCGTGGAGACGAGTTCGATCTTGGTTTTTTCCAGCTCCATTCTGCTGCTGGCAAGTTCACCCTCCATTTTCTGGCTCAACTTTTTTTCATCGGCGAGGGATTTTTTGAATTCCTCAATCTGTCTCTGAAGGCTCTCGATCTGCTGACGATCCGCATTGGACGACGGGGCGGATATCTTGACGGCCGTCTCGCCGCCTTGCCGTGGGCGGGTGCGAACGAAAGGCTCGGGAATATCGATTTCAAAGCCACGCGTGGGCAGTGGATCACTGTAGTCTGGAAGTTTCTCGGGTTCTGCGACGATGACCACGCGGAGGCGTTCAATATTTTGCTGGGCCTTGCGCATGCGGAAATTCACCACCATTTCCTGCCAGGATGGGTCCTCCTTCCGAATTTGCTCTAAAATCGCAACAGTCGATGCGTAGGAGTTCATAGCGTCCCTCACCCGGCCATCTTTTTCCATATTCTCGCCGGATTGATAATCTTGGTAAGCCTTGAGGAAAAGACTTGAAGGGTCGTTTGCAGACACTGCAATCACTGATAGGAGCAGTGCGATTGCGGAAATCGCGAGGAAGCGGAAGATCATTTCAAAGCAGGCAAAGGGCTGCATACAATGCCCGATGACCCGAGGGATATCAACCGGAATAAAGACTCCAAGGAGGCAAAATCGGCCTTGCCTTGAAATGGCTGCGAGCGATGATTGGAGGATGATTGAGTTGGAAATTTATGCTGCCGGTGTTCGCCAGCCCGAAAAAATGCTGGGCTTGGCTCTGGAGCTGGATGTGATTCCGAATCTCTGCTACAAAGTCGATACGAACCACGACATCGTCTACATGGAATTTTCTCGCGATGTGCCGTCGGTGCCCAATTTAGAAGCCCTATTTCTTAAACTCGGTCTCGAGGCGCTCTTGGTAGGCCAACCGCCTCCGAAAGCCGATTCACCTCAAAAGACTCAGCGTATCTACTAACCCCCCGGCAGCGACCGACATGCCAATTATTGGGTTCTTTTTGAATTTATACCGAGAGTTCCTGACATTCTTGGGTCAGGTCGCGATGCTGGCGGGTGAAACAATCCTGTCCATCGCCTGCGGTCGCATTCGACTAAAGCTGGTCATCCAACAAATTGCGGAGATTGGATTCCGCTCCCAACTGGTGGTTATTGTAACCGGAGGTTTCACAGGTGCGGTCTTCACGGCGCAGGCCTATTTTCAGTTTGCGACCCTAAACATGGAAACGGCAGTCGGCCCTGTGGTCGCAGTCTCGATGTTCCGCGAACTCGGTCCGGTGCTGGCGGGCTTGATGGTTGCCGGACGGGTGGGTGCCGCCATGAGCGCGGAGATCGGCACCATGCGAGTCACGCAGCAGATCGACGCGCTGCGCGCCTTGGCAGTAAACCCGGTGGACTACCTTGTGGTGCCCCGTGCCTTGGCGATGTTTGTTTCCATGCCATTTCTGGTGGTCGAGTGCGTGGGCTGCGGGATCATTTCCAGCTATTATGTGGGGGTAAATGTTCTGAATATTTCGGGCGTTTACTTCCTCGCCAACACTCAGAAATTCGCTGATTCGAGTGATATCGTCATGGCCTTGGTGAAGGGATTTTTCTTCGCAGGCGTCATTGTTTTCATCAGCTGCCGAGAGGGGTTGAACGCCAAGGACGGAGCGGTGGGAGTGGGACGCGCCACGACAAGCACCGTCGTCAATTGCTCGCTGGCCATCCTTGTCGCAAACTTCTTTCTCACCATGGCCCTAAATGTCCTCTTCCCTGCCGGCCAATGAGGAACGATCCACTCATCCAAGTCCGAAATCTGGTTCAAAAAATCGGAACCCAGGAAATCCTCAAGGGCCTGACATTGGACATCCACAAAGGAGAAACGCTTGTCTTGCTGGGAAAGAGCGGCGGAGGGAAAAGCGTGTTTTTGCGGCACCTGATCGGCCTCATGCGTCCTGTTTCGGGAAGTATTTTATTCGAGGGCCAGGAGATTACAAAACTCAAGGAACGCGAACTCGAACCCATTCGCAGAAAGATCGGCATGCTTTTTCAAGATGGGGCGCTCTTCGACTCGATGAATGTTTTCGACAATGTCGCATTTCCCGTGCGCGAGCGTGGCGAGCGAAATCCAGTCGTGATCCGCAAGAAGGTCGAGGAATCGCTGGCCATGGTCAATATGGGCGGACACGACAAAAAAATGCCGGTCAACCTGAGTGGAGGCATGCGCAAGCGGGTCGCTCTCGCCAGGGCGATCATCTCACCGCCGGCTGTCATCCTCTACGACGAGCCCACAGCAGGGTTGGACCCCATCGTCTCCGACAGCATCAACAAACTCATCCGCCGTCTGCAGGCCGAGCTACATGTCACATCGATCGTCGTGACCCACGACATGGTGAGCTGCAACCACATCGGCGACCGGGTGGCTCTGCTGAGCGAAGGCCGCATCTATTTCACGGGAAATACAGAGGACCTTCGCACAGCCACAGACCCGGTGGTCCGAGATTTTGTGGATGGCAGGTCGGGAGAAACCATTTATTGAGGAGACAAGCATGAGCAGCGAAGACAAAGGCACGCAAATCAAAGTAGGTTTATTTATCCTGATCGGTCTATTGACCGTAGGAATGATGGTCGTTTATTTCGGGAGGCTCGGGGAAGGATTCTCAAGCTACTACAATGTCAAGGTGGAGTTCACCAATGCCAGCGGGCTTCTGAGAGGCTCTGAAATCTTGCTGGCGGGAGCCAAGGTAGGGCGCATCACGAACGAGCCGGTCATTCTTCCTGACATGCGAGGCGTCTATGTGGATGTCCGCATTTTGGATCAGGTCAAGATACCTGTCGGGAGCAGATTTTCTATCGGTAGCTCCGGCCTCCTTGGCGATAAATACATCGAAATTTCGCTCGACGGAGCAGGGGCAGAAAAAGGATTCATCAAAGCCGGTGATGTTCTCAAGGGCAGTGAAAGCAGCGGCGGCATCGCTGGCATGGCGGAAGGCGCTGGAGCATTGATCGGCGACCTCCGGACTACCGTGGGAAACATCAACGCCGTGGTGAAGAAGCTCGACTCGACCATTCTTTCCAAAGACGAGCTGGCCTCGATTTCCGCAACGATGAAAAATCTTGAAACCGCCACCGGGCGAATCGCAGATGCTTCCAAGCAATTTGACACCACGATGGCGAGCGGAAAAGCGACGATGGACTCCGCCAAAAAAGCAGCCGACGAGCTTCAGCAAACCCTTTCCGCGATTCATAAGCTCATCGACCAAGCCAAATCGGGAAGCGGCGTGCTCGGCACCCTCATCAGCAACCGCGAAATGGCGAACAACCTTCGCGCCCTTGTGTTGAACCTCCGGAAGCATGGGATTCTTTGGTATAAAGACACAAACGCATCCGCCCCGGCTGGCGATAAAGTGGAGCCTTGACGATGGATTTTTTCAAGTTGCGAGCGTTTGACTTGATGCCCAGCCAAACTAAACTGCGTCACAAGAAATGAGCCAGAAACAGAAGCGAGCCGTTTTATTCATCTGCACGGGGAATGTCTGTCGAAGCCCGATGGCAGAGGCATTGTTTCGCAAAATGTCCTCAGGTTGGAATGATCTGCATGTTTTCTCAGCGGGCTTGAGCGCACCACAGGGTGCACCCGCCAGCCGCGATGCGGTGGACGTCCTTGCCGAACAGGGGGTGGACCTCTCGAAATTCCGCAGCCAACCGCTCACCGAAGACCTGCTCGTGAAGGCGACACACATTTTTGTGATGACCCGCGAACACGAGCGCTTGGTCGACATGTTTTATCCCGAATACATGCACAAGGTCCGCCTGCTCCGCTTCGACGAAAAGGGGGCTCCAGATGTGCCAGACCCGATTGGCCAAGGCCGCGCGGTCTACGCCGAGTGTAAACTCAGCATCGAGCGGGCCCTGCCATCCGTATTACGAATAGTCAACCAAAAATCCATGACGACAACCGAAGAATCCCCAACAGGTCTTTCCGCACTCGCTGAAACCGATCCCGAAATAGCGGCCGCCATCGACAAGGAATACAAGCGTCAATTTGAGCACATCGAGCTCATCGCTTCTGAAAATTTCACCAGCAGATCCGTCATGGAAGCACAGGGCTCCTGTCTGACCAACAAGTATGCGGAGGGCTACCCAGGCCGCCGCTGGTATGGCGGCTGTGAGTATGTGGACATCGTGGAAACACTCGCCATCGAGCGTGCGAAGAAACTCTTCGGAGCCCAGCACGCCAATGTGCAGCCCCACAGCGGCAGCCAAGCAAACATGGCCGTCTATTTCAGTGTTCTTGCGCCCGGCGACAAGATTCTCACCATGGATCTGGCCCACGGTGGCCACCTCACCCACGGCCACAAAGCCAACTTTTCGGGCAAATTCTACGAGGTGCACCACTACGGCGTGAATCGGGAGACCGAGCTGATCGACTATGACGCCCTCGCCCGCCAAGCAGAGGAGGTGCGTCCCAAAATGATCACCGCAGGCGCGTCGGCCTACCCCCGCATTATCGATTTCCAGCGCATGCGCGAAATCGCAGATACTGTGGGGGCCTACCTTTTCGTGGACATGGCCCATATCTCGGGACTCGTCGCAGGCGGCGCTCACCCTTCGCCATTTCCTGTTGCGGACTTTGTCACGACAACCACTCATAAAAGCCTACGCGGTCCGCGCGCTGGTCTTGTCATGTGCAAGGAGGAATTTGCCAAGAAAATCGACGCCCAAGTGTTTCCAGGCGTCCAAGGCGGTCCACTCATGCAAGTCATCGCTGCAAAAGCGGTTTGTTTCAAAGAGGCCCTGCAGCCCGACTTCCAAGTCTATGCTCGCCAGGTCGTGAACAATGCAAAATCCCTCGCAGCCAGGCTCTCGAAACTTGGCCATCGCATTGTCTCGGGAGGCACGGACAACCACGTCCTCCTCGTTGACCTTCGCCCGGCGGGACTCACTGGCGCAGAAGCCTCCCTCGTTCTCGATAAGGCGGCCATCACGGTGAATAAAAATGCGATTCCGTTCGATACCGAATCGATCATGAAAACAGGCGGCATTCGTATCGGCACACCCGCCATGACGACCCGTGGACTCCGCGAGGACGACATGATGCAGGTGGCCGACTTCATTCACACAGCACTCGACGCACGGAACGACGACCATCGCCTTGCCGCTCTCCGCCGCGAGGTGACGGCTTTCACAGCACGTTTCCCGCTACCCTGAGCCCTCTCCCTTTAGGATCGCTGAGCCTGTATGCGCATCGCTTGATCGAGCACCTTTCGTGCGGCTTCCTCTTGTTCGACCTCGCTCGAGTCAAAGCGGAAGTCGGCGATGGCTTCATAGGCAGACCTCCGCGATGAGAGGAGTTGGTCGAAGGTTTCGCGCGGGTTGGGCGTTTGAAGGAGCGGACGCTTGCCGCTGCGAATGGCCCGCTCAAAGAGAACGTCCGGTGAGGAATCGAGCCACACAATAATTCCAATTTTTTTGAGAGCCTCGCGATTGGCCTCACGCAGAATAGCTCCCCCTCCGCTGGAGAGAACCATACCGGCGACACCCACCAGATCCGCCAACACCCGCTGTTCGATGTCGCGAAACCCCTCCTCGCCGCATTTGGCAAAGATTTCCGGGATACTCCGCCCCTCGGCCTTGGCCACCAACTCATCCGAGTCGATGAAGCGATGTCCCGTGAGAGTGGAAAGCCTTCGCCCGACACTTGATTTTCCGCATCCCATGAACCCGATGAGAACAAAATTTGGCAACATGGAGCGATTCTCTCACAGCCTTGCGGCGGCTGAAATCATTTTGACTCCCGCTGGCATTTCCCGAAGCGGTCGCTATGGTGGGGGCATGTCGCGACCCAAGCTCATTTTCGGCTCTCCCGAGACTTGCGCGGATTTGCTTTACGCCACGCATTTCCGCGCGCCAGATGCCTTCGCCTATCTTGAGGTTAATGGGAAGAAACACATTCTCCTGAACGATCTGGAGGTCGATCGCGGACGCACCGAAGCCAAGGTGGATGTCGTGGATTCCTACTCGGAGTTCGAAACCGCAACCCGCAAATCCTCCGATAAAAAGCCTTCCCAAGCCAAAGTCATGGCGACTTGGATTCTTTCCAAGGGGGTCAGCGAGCTGAAGGTTCCGCACGACTTTCCACTCGGCCTGGCGCGTGATCTTAAAAAGGAGAGTCTCGATCTGAAGCCTGTGCGCGAATCTTTTCACCCGGAGAGGGAATTGAAGTCCCGACAAGAGGTCCATTTGATCGAAAAAGCGGTTGGCATCGCCGAGGCGGGCATGGCGCGAGGCCTTGAAGTCCTTCGCACCGCACGCATCCTCAAAGATGGCAGCCTCTCATTCAATGGGCAACCGCTGAGCTCCGAACTCCTCCGCATTGAAATGGAGATCGCCGTGCTGCGCCATGGCGGCGAAGCCCGTGGCGATACGATTGTCGCTTGTGGCGAGCAAGCTTGTGATCCCCACTCGCGCGGCTCGGGCCCGCTTTTTGCAAATCAGCTCATCATCCTCGACATCTTTCCGCGCGATGCACGCACGGGGTGGTTTGGCGACATCACGCGCACTGTCGTTCGCGGACGCGCCACAGACGCCCAGCGGCACCTTTGGGAAACCTGCCTCGCGGGTCAAAAACTGGCCCACGACGCCATGAGGCCCGGAACTGAAGGCCGAATCATCCACAACATGGTCAAAAACCACTTTGCGACTCAGGGATACCCTACCGAAATCAAAAATGGACGCTGGCAGGGTTTTTTCCACGGCACCGGCCACGGGCTGGGCTTGGAGATTCACGAGTCACCACGATTTTCCGACACCGTCTTCCTTCCAGGCCAGGTCATCACAGTCGAACCTGGCATTTACATTCCCGGGCTCGGTGGTGTGCGCCACGAGGATGTCGCCCTTGTCACAAAATCCGGCGTTCGCTTCCTCACGCAGTTCCCAAAACCTTTCGAAATATGACCACCGCAGAGCGCGAAATCGCGCGCCGGCGAACCTTCGCCATCATCTCGCATCCCGATGCGGGCAAGACCACACTCACCGAAAAATTCCTCCTCTACGGCGGCGCCGTGCAACTCGCCGGCAGCGTGACCTCCCGCAAAAACGCGCGCGCCACCACCAGCGACTGGATGGAACTCGAAAAACAACGCGGCATCTCGGTGTCATCCACCGTCCTGCAATTCGACTACCGCGATTGCGTGGTGAACCTCCTCGACACCCCCGGCCACAAGGATTTCTCGGAGGATACCTACCGTGTGCTCACAGCGGTAGATGCAGCCGTGATGGTCATCGACGCCGGCAAAGGCATCGAATCTCAGACACGCAAACTTTTTGAGGTCTGTCGCAAACGGGGGGTCCCGATTTTCACTTTCATGAACAAGCTCGACCGGCCGGCGCGTCCGCCTTTGGAGCTGCTCGACGAGTTGGAATCGGTCCTTGGCATCCACGCCCTGCCCATGAACTGGCCGCTGGGCGACGGCCCCGAGTTTCGAGGCGTGTTTGACCGCAAGGAAAAGTGCGTGCACCTCTTTGAGAAAACCCCTGCCGGCGCCTATCGGGCCCCGGTGTCCGTGGCAGGCATTCAGGATGAAGCCGTCCGCGCCGCGCTCGCGCCGGATGTCCATGCGAAGGTCTGCGAGGAACTCGACCTATTGGATGGGGCGGGAACGGATTTCGACTTCGAAGCCGTGCGTGCTGGCGAGGCCACACCCGTCTTCTTCGGCAGTGCGGCCAACAACTTTGGTGTCCAACTCCTGCTCGACAACTTCCTCCAACTCGCCCCCCCGCCCTCGCCGAGACTCAGTTCCAGCCAATTGGTGGATCCACACAACGAAGCGTTCTCCGGCTTTGTTTTTAAAATCCAGGCCAATATGAACCCCAAGCACCGAGACCGCGTTTCCTTCATACGCGTCGTCTCGGGATGCTTCCGCCGCGATATGGTCGCCACCCACTCGCGCTTGGGAAAGACCATCCGCCTCGGCAATTCCCAGCGCCTCTTTGCGCAGGACCGCGAGACAGTGGATGAAGCCTGGGCGGGTGATGTCGTAGGTATCGTGGGGAATTACGATTTTCTCATCGGCGACACGGTGTCGGAGGATCCCTCTGTCGCCTACCATGAGATTCCGCGCTTTGCGCCCGAGTGTTTCGCCTACTTGCGCAACTCGAGCACGGCGAAATTCAAACGCTTCCGCGAGGGACTCGACCAACTGCTGAAGGAAGGCGTGGCGCAGCAATTCGAACTTCCTGATGCCATCCAGCGAGTGCCGCTTCTTGGAGCTGTGGGCCCTTTGCAGTTTGAAGTCATGCAATATCGGCTCGAGACTGAATACAGCGCCGACTGCCGTGTGGAGTCGGCTCCATGGCAGTTCGCCCGCTGGCCACTGCAAGAGGGATGCCCCCTCACCTCGAGGCCCGAATTGCTCACGCCTTCGGGTTGCACGCTTGCACAAGACGCCTCCGGCTTTTGGGTTGTTCTGCTGCCAAGCAGCTGGACGATTGGGTATCTGGAGGAGAAAAACTCGGCTTTCACATTTTCGCCTGAGCCGCCCCCACCCTCGAAGCCGGACGCCTGAGCCGTGCTGGTCCTCCTCGATCTGGGCAAAGAGCAATGGCTCTTTGCGATCCTCTCGGCAGCCTGTGTCGGAATCAGCAAAGCGGGATTCGGCGCGATGGCGATCCCTGGAATTCTTCTGATGACCCAAGTCCTACCGGCGCGGGAGTCGACCGGTATTATTTTGCCGATGCTCATCCTGGCCGACTTCTTTGCCGTCCAAGCCTTCCGAAAATTCACCGTCTGGGGGCTGCTTCTTAAAATCCTTCCGGCGGCAGTCATCGGCATCGTTTTGGGTTGGTGGTTCATGCCCCGGATTCCGGTGGGATTTTTTACTTCTCTCATCGGATGGATCATTCTTGGATTGCTCCTCCTGACAGTCCTCCAAAAAACTTCAAATAGGCTTCAAGAGATTGCCGTGGGTCACCCGTCGTTTACCTGGCCCCTTGGACTCCTTGCGGGCGCCTCCACAATGCTCGCAAATGCGGCTGGGCCTGCCATGACCGTTTACCTCCTTGCCGCACGGTTGCCGAAATACGAATTCGTTGGCACCGCCGCCTGGTTTTTCTTTCTCGTCAATCTCATCAAAGTTCCATTCAGCGTATCGTTGGGCTTGGTTACACCGACGACACTGCTCTTCAACCTCGCACTCGCCCCAGCGGTGCTGCTCGGCCTTTTCTTGGGAAAGTTTTTTCTTGGAAAAATCAACCAAACACAATTCGAGTGGCTACTCATCGGCCTCTCCTTGCTGGGCGCGTTGAGGCTGATATGGACCTGAGGACTGGGTGAGCAAAGCACCACATCAATCGCCGCGCCCGCTTGAATTCGGAGTCTCAGCGTTGCCGGCACACAATGAGCGGGATTTTTAAGCGATCTGGTTCGCTCAGGGCTGGAACCAAGCGCGCAAGCGTGCGGCGATGAATTTATCAGAATCCAGTAACTCGGGTTTGGGGGTTTCCAGGGCAGCGACCACATGGAAGGTCCACCCTATCAGAAGGAGAACAAGCAGCAGGGGCGATTTTTTCACGCACATCTGGCAGATCGATTGCCAGTGGGCCAGTGGGCGCCCCCGCAGGATTTCCCAGGCACAGAGGCCTGCTACAAGCGTGGCGGCGATGAGGAGTGGGATCGAAAGAGCATTCAGATAAAGCGAATGCTCGAAATCCCCACGAAGCGCAGCACAGGCGGCGCGTGTGCCTCCGCAAAACAGACACGGAAGACCCGTGAGCGCCTTGAAACCACAAGGCACAGAGGGGATCAGACTTTTCCAGATTGGCAGGGTAGCCAATATGGCTGCGCTGGCGATAAGCGCCACTCGGATGAGTCGCTGGCGTGGAGTCAGCGCCCGCATCGCTCAGTCCCCCGCTTCGGAGGAGTCAGCCTCTTGGCGCACACCGGATCCAGAGGGAATCACGAGGGTCATCTCCCCCTTGGGCGGATTTTTTTCAAAGTGGGCGATGAGGGCGGCGGGCGTGTCGCGGAGGTATTGCTCGAAGGTTTTAGTGAGTTCGCGCGCGACGCAAACCGTGCGGTGGGGGCAAGCGGTGTGCAAGGCTGCGAGTGTTTTAAGAATTCGGTGCGGGGACTCGAAGTAGATGCTGGTCTCGGCTCTTGCGGCAGCGGCAGCGAGTTCGTTGGCACGGCGGCCGCTTTTGACCGGCAGGAAACCGCCGAAGAAAAAACGGTCGCACGGGAAGCCAGACCCCACGAGGGCGGTGAGAACGGCCGATGGACCTGGGAGCACACTCACGGCGAGTCCTCGTTCGATGCAAGTGCGGATGAGCCTGTAGCCTGGGTCGGAGATACCGGGCATGCCGGCATCCGTGATGAGAGCGACATGGGATCCCCCTGCGATGCGGTTTGCGACATCCTCGGAGCGGAAGGATTCGTTGTGTCCGTGCAGGCTGAGGAATGGCTTTTTAATGCCAAGATGCTGGAGGAGAAGTCCGCTGTGCCGCGTATCCTCGGCAGCGATGAGGTCGGCGGACTTGAGGACCTCGATGGCACGCAAGGTGATATCCTGCCGATTGCCGATGGGGGTGGGAACGACGCTTAGCACGGGATGTGGCCCGTTTTCACCACCCCTCGGCAACCTGGGCAGTGATGTTGTTTGCGAGGTCGGCAGCGGCGTTGGCCAAGGCCTGTCGCTCGATGGTCTGAAGGTCGTTCCCGCTGAAGAATGAGGTCGTGCCCAATACGGTTCCACTCATGAGGGTGGCACCTGTGTTTTGATCGATAACAGTGTAGAGGACTTTCACGATGAGGCCGAATTCACTGGTGGCGAGAACATTGTTTTGCACCGAACGCTGGGCGCTACGGTCGATGTTTGTGATGGTGCAGTTCAGTATGGCATCCGCTTGGTCCGAGTTGACGATGTTGTAGCTACCATCCTGCTGGAGACGCTTCACGAGGGTGTCTGCAAACATGACCTCGATGCGAGATTCATAGGTATTGTTTTTAAATGTCGGAACAGAAAGGCTGCGCACCGAACGCATCGGGGTCGGACGAATCTCACCGAGTTTATAGCCGCAACCGGAGAGAAAGAGGATGGCGGCCAAAGTGGCAGCTATGGTGTATTTCATGGATTAGGCAGGGCGGGTTCCACAGCGGGCATGGGAGCCACATCCCTCGAATCGGTGCGGAGTTTGGGACTGCTCACGACGGGTAACTCGTCGGGAACGATGTCTTGGCGGGAAGGACCGTTGAAATCGGCAAGTGAGGAAGTCTCCACTTGGGCTTGAAGCCTGCGGCGGAGAGCGGCGGTCTCTCCCGTCTGCTGCTGTTCCGGACCTGTGCGCAGAGCCTCATCACCTGCTTCGCTGCGAATCTCTTGGATACGGTCGCGGGCAGTAGTGGCATCCTCCGAACCTGGCGAACGGCGGATGATGTCGTTGTAGTAGATGGCTGCCGCACGGTAATTTTTGAAGCGGTCGTAGAACTTGGCGATGATCATGAGATCAGCGGATTCCTTGCTTCCGAGACTGGTCACATTGTCCTTGGCTTGGGCGCTCTTTTCACTCTCCGGATACTGGAGAAGGAAGTCCTCGAAGGTATTCTTTGCAGTGACCAGCGCTGAGAGATCCTCCGTTTTACCGGTCTGCCCAAGGCGCATGTAGATGAAGCCGATTTGATACATGGCATCGTCGGCGATCGAGCTGTTCGGGTAGCGGTCGAGAACGCCTTGGTAGGCTTTGGCGGCTTCTTGGACGCGGTTTTGACGCTCGTAAGTCAACCCCAGATTGAACTGCGCGATGGGAGCATTTTTGCTGTAGGGCGCATTCTGGATAATCGAAGCAAACATTTCCTCAGCTCGATCGGTGCCCGGAAGAAAAGCGATGCCGAGGAATTTCACCTTTCTTCCACTGAGGTATTCATTGGCGATGACGACCTGACGATTCACAGCGCGCTCGAAGTCGGGCGTGTCAGGATATTGGGTGACGAGCTTCTGGTAGGCGTTGAACGCCTTCGTGCCATCTCCGAGGGTCTCGTAGAGTTCAGCTGTGCGGAATTGGGCCTTCATCGCGAGTGGAGACGCAGGGTGGTTTTTAATGAAGCGTCGGAAGGCTGTGATCGCAGCGACACCCGACCCATCTTGGTCTAAAGCCGAGGCCTGCTCGAAATCGGTGCGCTCCTCTGGGGTCGTATCCTCGTTGACCTCCTGCCGTTTGGGGGTTGGAGGAGCGGACTCATTGGTATCGGGGGCTTGGGCTGGGACCTGCCCACAAACCGCCAGTGACACAGCAAGAAAAATCAGTAGAAATCGGAACGACATCGCGAGGGGGCAAACCTAAGGGAGCGGGCTTGCTGGCGTCAAGATTTCCCATTTCGCGGAGTGCTCACGGCAGGTCTCTGGAGGCTTCACAAATGCGAAACGGGAGGCTTCTTATTCGTGGTATTGGCGCATCGGACAAATAAAAAAATACGAAGCGGGGTCGTTTTTTTTTGCCTTGGAGCACTGCTTTTTTTCAACACCTGCAAAAGAAAGATGACACAATCTTTCGACCTTTCGTTCTCCGCAGCCCGATTCTTTCCAAGCTGTCTTCAGGCGTGGACTGTCAGGCAGGTGCGTCGATCCGCGAAGATGATGAGGCGGGACGATCCCAAAAGTAGCGCTTGAGGAGCACCTTGATGGTTGCTGTGAGCGGGACGGCGAGGAGGGCGCCGAGGAGTCCACCAAGAATGAGGCTCCAAGCAAGCACCGAAACGATGACGGTGAGCGGATGGAGACCCACGGATTCACCAACGATTTTAGGGGCGATGAATATTCCATCTATATTGTTCGCCAGTATGAAGATGGCTGTGACAATGAGGGGATGTGTCCAGTCACCAAATTGAGCCGCTGCGATGATAACGGCTGGGATGTAGCAGATCATCATTCCCAAGTAGGGAATGAGGCCCAAGACACCAACCATGAGTCCGATAAGAATCGCAAAATCCAACCCCAGAACCAGCAGGGCCACGGAAATGAGAAATCCATCGATGAGGCTGACGATGAGTTGGCCTCGAAAGAAACTGATGAGATACGAGTTGATCTCACCGACGAGCGAGACGATTTCATTTTTCAGCGGAGAGGCGCGGAGGGGAAGGTAGCGGCTCCAGTTCTCGGCGATCGATGCGCTATCTTTGAGGAAAAAGAAGAGGAAGATCGGCACAAGAATCATACTGAGGAGGAGGCCAAAGACTCCGAGGAATCCACCGAGGCTGCGCTGAAGGAAACGCCCAGACTCGACCGCGAGATCGGGGATTTTTTGCTGCACCCAGTTCCCGGCGTCCTTGATCGATTGACTCACGAGGGCGGAGAGCTGTTCATTTGCAGGCTGATCGGTTTGATCACTTCGAAGGAAGTCGAGAGAGGAAAGGCGGTGCAGATTCTCAAAAGTGCGGGTCGTGAGCGCCTGCGTCTTCTGCATGTATCCCGGGAAATTCTTCACGAGAGTGTTTCCCTGGCGATAGGCGGGAGGGATGATGTAAACGAGCAGTCCCACAAAAAAAGCGGCGAAGGCGAGGTAAACGAGGATGATGCTGATCAGACGGCTGAGGCCGAGCCGCATCGAAAATTTGACGACCGGCTCGAGAAGAAAGGCAAGGATGGCCGCGACAGCTATGGGCGTGAGGACTGGTTGTAAAAACGAAATCGCTCCGACAACGAGAGAACCAATGAGCAGCACAGAGGCTCCAACGGCCAAAAAAGAAAGCGATGTGATGGCCGCCCAGAGGGATTTGGTTTCAAATGGGGTCGGATGCATGGGGTCTATTTACCTGTCTTGTTAACGAACGCCATGCCCTGCTTTTGACGGTCGAGAAACTCCTTTGCAAGCTTGCGGTAGGCGAGGGCTCCCACTCCATGGGGGTCGTGCTCGAAAATCGTCTTCCCGTGGCTTGGAGCCTCGGCGAAGCGGACCGTGCGCGGGATGACGGATTTGTAAACGACCTCTTTGAAATGCCCGCGAACTTCTTTTTCCACGGCGGGATTCAGGTTCGTGCGGCTATCGAACATCGTCAGCAAGAGTCCCGAGATCGAAAGCGTGGGATTTGCTCCGCTGGCTCGGATGCGATCGGTAACCTCCATAAGTAGCCCAAGTCCCTCAAGGGCATAGTATTCGCACTGGATAGGGACGAGGATTTCATCGGCTGCCGCAAGGGCATTTGACATGAGGATACCAAGAGACGGAGGACAATCGAGGAGGATGAAATCGAAAAGGCTTTGCTTGCGAAGGCCCTCGAAACACGTGCGAAGGCGCATCATATGGTCGTCCATGCGGGCGACTTCGATCTCCGCACCGGCAAGGTCGAGATTCGAGGGTATGAGAGAGAGATTTTTGACGCGGGTGGGAATGACGAGTTCTGTGGCGGTTTTCTCGCCGATGAGTGCAGAGTAGATGCTCGGGTTCTCAGTTTCTTTGGGATCAAGAACGCTCGTCGCACTCCCTTGAGGATCGATGTCCACGAGCAGAATGCGGGATTTTTTCTCCGCGAGGGCAGCGGCCAGATTGACGCTGGTAGTGGTCTTGCCGACCCCTCCCTTCTGGTTCGTGATGGCGATGACTTTCATTCAGTAGGTGCTTTGTTGCACAGAGCGGGGGCGAGTTGTCAACTGCTTCGGCGCTTGGTTCGGCGCTTGTTCTCAGCGTTTGCCATAATAATCGATAAGTCCGGCGGCGACGCTGTCGGCGTATTCCCGATAAATGCTGGGCCGAACGGCTCCGGCGACCTTCTTTTTCCCCTCGAAGTCACCCGCTTGGATGCGGGCGTGGACATCGCGGGAGTTCATCACATAGGGCTCCACATAAATGACCGGGCATTGAAAGAGGCGGTTCGCGAGGAGGTTCCTTCCCCAGATGTAGTCGCTGTCGCCGATGCGGACAGCGGTTTTCCCGTGGTAGATGAAGGGCGGCAGCTTGGTGGCGGCGGCCATGGTTTTGACGAGGGATTTTGTGACGGCGACTTCCTCTGGGTAGGTGCGGTTGAGGAGCTTCAGAAGCATCTCGAAGCGCTGGTCGTCATAGGCGAGTTCCTTGGCGCTCCAAGCGCCTGTGATGAGGAAGTGAAGGTGGTTCTTGGAGACGAGGGAGGGCTTGGCGGGGTTGCCCCAGTCCTCGGCGTTGAAGTGGAGGCAGAGAACGACATCCGGGCGGGTCGAAGTGTTTACGAGGGCGGCACGGCGGCGAATCTCACTGGTGCGGTAGAAAAGGCGTTCGCTTTCCTTGGCGACCGAGAGGGTTGTGATGCCTTCACCTTTGTCCCGCAGGGAGGCGGCGGCCTGTTTTCGGAGTTGGGCGGGGCGGAGATGAGTGAGTGGATCCGAACCCGAGCGGGTGAGCCACACTTCCGCGCCGAGGACTTTCAGGCGCTGCACGAGGAGTTTGGCGACGCGAAGCGTCATGTCGCCTTCGACAACGGGCTTGCTTTTGCCAATCTGGAACCAGCGTTCCTCGATTTTCGCCCACTTGCCTCCGAGGTGCCCGGGGTCGATGGCGATGCGCAGTCCGGCCAGTGGCTTGCCGGGCTGTGGGGCAATCTCACTGCGTGGCCGCCAGAAACGCGGAGTCGGATTTGGCGTGGACCCGGCGAATTTCAAAATGTAAGGCGGCTTTCCCTCGCCCGTGCGAATGCGCGCTCCCGAAGGAGTGATGGCAATAAAATCCGCTGCCGCACCATTCGGAGCATAGACATTATTCAGGAGACGGGTGAACTCCTCGCGAGTGATTGTCTTTTGAAATTTGTCGAGTTGAGACCAATTAGGGGCCTCTGCGAGCGGGCTGAGTTTCGCCGCCCTACCGTTGTGAAGGCAGGCGAGAAAAATCAATAAGGCGGAGAGAAATTGGCGCATGGAGGATTTTTTAAATGCGTTCGCCGCGTGTTGCTATAAAAAGAACGCATGATTCGTCTTCTCTTTCTTGGTGACATCGTCGGCGAGCCCGGGCGGGCTGCGGCAAAAGTGGTGGTTTCAGAAATGCTCAAGGATGGCGAAGTCGACTTTGTGGTCGTCAACGGGGAGAACTCCGCACAAGGCAAGGGAATTTCCCCCAAAATCGCCATCGACCTTCTGCGCGCGGGCGTGGCAGTGATCACGACGGGCGACCATGCTTGGGACCAGAGGGAAATCGTTCCCTACTTTCCCACCGAGCCGCGCCTGCTGCGGCCGATCAACTATCCGGCAGGCGTTCCGGGGAATGGCAGTGTCATCCTCGACACGGCCAAGGGCAAAATTGCCGTCATGAATGTGCAGTGCCGCACCTTCATGTCACAACCGCTGGACAATCCCTTCCACGCAGCGTTGGAAGAAGTGGAGCGGTTGCGCAGGGAGACACCTGTGATTTTTGTGGATGTGCACGGAGAAACAACCAGTGAGAAGACAGCCATGGCGAGGCACCTGGATGGCATGGTATCGGCCGTCGTCGGCACCCACACCCATGTGCAGACGGCGGATGAGCGCATCCTCGCGGGAGGCACTGCTTTTCTCTGCGATGCCGGAATGTGTGGGGCTGTGGACTCCATTCTCGGTCGCGAAGCGGGAGCCGTGATTCAAAAGTTTTTAGACTGTATGCCGATCAAGTTTCCGATTGCACGAGGCATCGTTCAGGTCTGTGGGGCATTGATTCAAATTGATCCTGAGACGGGCAAGGCGGCCTCGATCGAACGAGTGCAAAAGATCATCGACCTCCGCTGAGAATGTGGCGGCGAGCGCCGCCACTCCACGATGCAAAGCGACTCCTACTTCAAAGCCCTGTTACGGGAAAACAGACGCACACTTTACCTGGCGTTGCCCATCGTTGTAGGGCTCGTGGGTCAGATGCTTATGGGCATTGCCGATACGGTTATGCTTGGGCATGTGGGCGTGGTTCCTCTCGCGGCTTGTGCATTTGCCAATACTATTCTCGCCGTGCCGATGGTTTTTGGTTTTGGCCTGCTCTCGGCAGTCAGCGTGAGCGCGTCCCATGCGCATGGGGCGCGCAACTCGCATCTGGCTGGAGAAAGCCTGCGAGGCGGAATTTTGTTGGCACTCGCAGTGGGGCTGCTGGTGGGAGCCGGCGCGCATACGGGATTGCGTTTTCTGCACCTTCTTGGCCAACCGTATGAAGTCAACGAGACAGTCGGAGGTTATTTCCTCCTGTGCGCCTGGTCGCTATTGCCGCTTTTGGTGAGCGGCGCGGCGAAGAACTTCTGTGAAGCACTGGGGCGTCCGTGGGTGCCCTTTTGGATCTTGATGGCAGGTGTGCTACTAAATGTCTTGCTGAATTGGATATTGATTTACGGGAACCTCGGCTCACCCGCCATGGGCATCGATGGCGCGGGTATTGCAACACTTTTGAGCCGCATCGCTGTGATGTGTGGAATCCTCATCTATCCCTCCTTCGAGCGTTCGCTGAAAGTGGCTTGGCCACCCGCCTGGTTGGCTCCAGGGATGCTGAGGGAATCTTGGCATCTCCTCAAAATCGGAATCCATACGGCGGGACTAAATCTCTGCGAGGTGACAGGGTTTTCTTTCGGATCGCTTATGATGGGCTGGTTGGGCGTTGTTCCGCTGGCAGCCCACCAGATCGCGCTCTCGGTCGCCGCAACGACATTTATGGTTCCTTTGGGGTTGGCACAGGCAGTGAGTATGCGGGTCGGCCACGCGCGAGGCGCGAGCCGCGCGAAGAGGATTCCCTCGATTGTGCACAGCGCACTTGGGCTCACGGCGGGAGTCATGGCCTTGTTTGCGGCAGGGTATTTTCTTTTGGGAAATGAAATCGCAGCTGGTTTCACGCCGGATGTCGCCGTGAGGACACTCACTGTGCAATTGCTCGTGCTCGCGGGTGTGTTTCAGATTTTTGACGGCATTCAGGTGGTCTCCTCCGGAGCGCTGCGCGGGTTTGCCGACACGAAGATTCCCTTTTTGATCGGCATTATTTCCTACTGGGTTGTGGCCTTGCCAGTTTCATGGATGGCGGCCTTCCACTTTGGCTTTGGCGCGCCGGGTGTTTGGGTGGGTTTTGTCGTGGGGTTGGGAGTCGCCGCCGCTTCGATGTCCACCCGTCTCCTTCGAAAATGCAACCGCCTCAATGTCTCGCCAACCGCTCGCCAAGCGGGATAATTCTCTGACCATGTCCGAAACGACCCATGAGACGCTGCGCGGCCTTCTTTGCAGCCTCGGCGATGCGATAAGAGATGCCGTGCTCGCGGGGAGGGAGCATCTGGATGCCGCACGCCTCTCGGCGGTGACTGGCCACGCAGGCGGAGATACGATCTATGCCGTGGACAAGATCAGCGAGGCGGCGATCCTTACCTGGTTTCGTCTACATTGGCCGCCCGAGTTTCCGGTCCAGATCGTGATGGAGGGCATCGAGAGCGAGCTTTGTTTTCCGGAGGGAACGCCTGCGGCGGCCAGCGATTGGAAATGCATCATCGACCCGATCGATGGCACGCGTGGAATCATGTATGACAAGCGCAGCGCTTGGGCGCTCGCAGGAATCGCCCCACAGATTGGCGAGGGCACGATGCTTTCGCACATCGTCGCGGCCGCCATGACGGAAATTCCCGTGACCAAGCAATGGCGCGCGGATCAATACAGCACAACAACTGGAGGCACCCTGATCGCCACCGCCCGCGACCTGCGGGGCGGCGGCATTCAAACGATCCAACCCGCCCCCTCACAGGCCAACGACTTTTCCCATGGATTCTCCTCACTCGTAAAATTTTTTCCCGAAGGCCGCACCCTCACCTCACAAATCGAAGAGCGCCTGTGGGATGAACTCATCGGCTTGAACTCCAGACTCTCGCCGCAGATTTTCGATGATCAATATCTCTCCACCGGCGGGCAGTTCCACGAACTCATCGCAGGCCACGACCGCATGATCGGGGACCTAAGACCTCTAATCCTTCGAGTGCTGGATATGGAGTCTCAACTCGTCTGCCATCCTTATGACGCTTGTGCCTGGCTCGTGCTGCGCGCGGCGGGTGTTATTTTTGAACATCCTCTCGGTGGCTTTCCAGATGCTCCCTTGGACACAGAGAGTGGCGTGGCTTGGGTCGCCTATGCGAACGAGCATCTGGCTTCACTGGCGAGACCCGTGCTTGCGCGTATTTTGAACCAGTTTCTCACATGAAGCGCGAACGGTTGCTGGCACTGACGGGGGCAGCGATCCTCAAAGGGCTTTTTTTCACGCTTCGGCTCCACATCGAGGATAGGAGCGGCATTTTGAAAGAGGATGGAGTCTCACCTGTGATCTTCTGCCTCTGGCATAACAGAATTCTGGGCGCCACCTTCGCCTTCAACCGCATGTATCCCAAAAAACGCAACGGCGTGACCGTGCTCACCAGCCCAAGCAAGGATGGAGAAATCCTCGCCCAGCTTGTGGGAGCCTTTGGCATGAAAGCGGTGCGCGGATCGAGTTCCCGGCGCGGATCGCAGGCACTGCTCGAGCTGGTGCGCCTCATTCGCGGGGGGCGCGATATCGTAATCACCCCGGATGGCCCGCGCGGCCCACGCTATTCACTCGGGCCGGGAATTATCCTGCTGGCTCAATCCACCGGAGTCCGGATTGTTCCCGCGCATGCGTCCTTCTCGCGATGCGTGAGAATGAAAACCTGGGATGGATTCATCATCCCGTTGCCATTTTCCAAGGTGTCGATCACTCTCGACGGGGCTCTGACGACACCCAGTGAACTGACGGGAGATGAGTTCGAAGAAAAACGCAAAAATCTGGAGAATCTTTTAAAATATGCAGCGAATTGATGGAGCGGCGGTCGCCGCAAAAGTGATGGAGGAAACGAAGGCGCGCATCGCCATCTTGGCGAGTCGTGGTGTTCGGCCGGGATTGGCCGTGGTGCTTGTAGGTGACGATCCCGCGTCCCGGGCCTATGTGCGTTCGAAGGATCGCAAGGCCGCTGAGCTGGGATTGCACTCGCTCAAGCACGAGCTTCCTGCCGACACGGACCAGGCAACGCTCTTGGCGCTTGTTGCCGAGCTCAACGCTGACCCCGCCGTCCACGGCATTCTGGTCCAGTCCCCTCCCCCGCCGCAGATCAACGAGGCCGAGGTCGTGCTGGCAATCGACCCTCGCAAGGATGTGGATGGCTTCCATCCCGTCAATGTCGCCAAGCTGGCAATGGAGGATCCCACGGGTTTTGTTCCCTGCACGCCGCTTGGCTGCATTCGCCTTCTGCAAGAAAGCGGTATCGAGACTGCGGGCAAAAGTGCGCTCGTGGTCGGGCGCAGCATGATTGTCGGAAAACCCATGGCTCTCCTGCTCATGAAGCGGGGAGCGGGCGGGGACGCTACCGTGACAGTCGCCCACTCTCGCACCCGTAACCTCGCCGAGGTGACGCGCCGTGCGGATATCGTCATTGCCGCCATTGGACGCCCGCATTTCCTCGGCGCGGAGCATATCCGCGAGGGCGCTGTAGTCATCGATGTGGGTATCAATCGCGTGGAAGACCCCACGCATCCCAAAGGCTACCGCCTTGTCGGAGATGTGGACTACGATGCCGTGGCGTCGAAGTGCGCGGCGATCACTCCCGTTCCAGGTGGCGTAGGACCGATGACCATTGCCATGCTCATGGCGAATTGCGTGACTGCGGCCGAGCGATTGACGGCCTGAAGACCGCGATCAATCCTCGCTGGACATCTCTGCGTCATCGTCCTCTTCTTCGCTGGATTTTTCCTTTTTGGGAGCCTTGGCGGTTACGAGCACCTTGTCGATGCGCTGACGATCCATGTCGATGACCTCGAATTCGAAACGGTCCCAGATGAACTTTTCGCCTTCCCTCGGGAGATGGCCAATCTGGTGGAGGAGGAAACCGCCAAGAGTCGAGTAGCGGTTGTCATCCTCGCCGGGCAGGTCGTTTTCGATGCCAAGGCTCGTTTTTGTTTCATCGATGTCGAGCATCGCATCGACGAGCCAAGTGCCATCCTGTCGGAGCACAGACTTGGGATCATGCCGCTGCTCGCGCTCGGGGAGATTGCCGACGATGGCCATCATCACATCATTGAGCGTCACAATGCCCTGAAGCCCGCCGAATTCGTCCACGACAAGCGCAATATGTTTTCCGGTCTTCTTGAAAGCCTCGATGAGCTTGCCGGCCGGCATGGCCGTGGGCACATAGTTTGGAGGGGTCACGAGGGCACGCAGTTCCACACGACCAGCGAGCGAGAGATTTGCCCAGAGGGATTTCACACTGACCATGCCGACGACATTGTCGCGCGTGCCTTGGTAGACAGGAAAATGCGAGTGACCACTCCCCGCTATGCGGCGCCAGTTTTCCTCATCTTCATCATCGAGTGAGAGCCAGATCATGCGGGCGCGCGGGGTCATGAGGTCTCCAGCGGTTTGTTCATCCAGCTCGAAAACCCCTTCCACCATGTCCTTCTCGGCCTTTTTGAAGATCCCAGCGCTCAGCCCTTCATCGATCAGCACGCGGACTTCCTCCTCCGAAACGACCGATTCCTTGGGTTTGCGAATGCCAAGGGTCGCCATGAGAAAGTCGCTGGAGACATTGAGGAGGTTGACCAAGGGCGCAAAAAGCTTCGCCAAGCCATTCATCGGTCGAGCCAGCGCAGAGGCAATACGCTCTGGATTGTTAAGTGCGATGCGCTTGGGAACAAGTTCGCCGATGATAACGGAAAGATAGGTCATTGCACCGACAACGATAGTCAGCGCAATGGCTTCGGCGTAGTGCTCCAAAGCAGGAACTTTCCCGAGCGCTGCAGCAAGCCTTTCGGAAAGTTTGGCTCCACCCAGAGCACTGGCCAGAACGCCCACGAAGGTGATTCCGACCTGCACGGTGGAGAGAAATTTCCCGGGAGAATTGGCGAGGGAGAGGGCAAGTTTGGCTCCATTGGTGCCTTGATCCGCCATGTTTTTCAGGCGCGCCTTCCGCGATGTCACGACAGCGATTTCGGCCATAGCAAAAAGGCCGTTCGCAAAAAGAAGTAGGAAGATGAATGTGATTTCGAGTGTCAGAGACGACATGATGGATGGCCGCAAACCTTATCCGAGAGTATCAATGGGCGCAAATAGGAACATTCGAGGAAAGAGAACGCGAGCGGGGCGGGATCCCGGACACTCGCCTTGGATACAGAACCGCTAAATTTCAGGATACTCCTTCGAGGAGAAGAAAATGTCTCAATCCATCGGCAAGCTCAATTGTTCATGGGATTTCCGTGTGGGCTGGCGCTTGCGGCTTCCATGGCGCAGGAACACTTTTCGAGCCTCTTCACGCGCGGAGGGCTCGCGGCGCAGAAGGGCGATTTTGAGACGCGCTTCGCGGTAGGCGGTCGCGTGGTCGACAATCGGCTGAGGGTAATTGACCCCAATCCGGCAGCCTGCGGCTACTTGCTGGTCGATTGGCATACGATGTGGTTCGGCAAGCCATGAGGCAGGCACACCCTCCAATTCTGGGACCCATAGTTTGATAAAACGGCCATCCGGATCCTGATCAAGAGCCTGCTTGGCCGGAGAGTAAATACGCACTGCATTGATGCCGGTGGTGGCACTTTGCATCTGGGCTTGGCTAAAATGAATGCCCGGCTCGAAATCCAAAAAATGGCGCCCGAGAAAAACCGCTGTGGGCCGCCAGTGGAGCCAGAGGTGGTGGCTTGCAAAGCTCATGAGCATGGCCCTCATGCGAAAATTGAGCCATCCCGTGGCCTGCACGCACCGCATACAGGCATCGACCATAGGATACCCGGTGAGTCCATTTTGCCACGCCTCAAGGCGCCGATGGGCTTCAGGCGTATCGGTGAAATCCTCCCGCAATCCGTCGCAGGACCTCGACATATTTTCAAATTCGATGCGCGGCTCGTCCTCGAGTTTTTGCATGAAGTGGCAGTGCCACCGCAGGCGAGATGCAAAGCTGCTGAGCGAGGAGCTCCAGCGGCGATCTACGCGTGCACCACAAAAAGTGGCCTCCCTGAGTGTGGCAAGGCGCTCCTCCAGCGAACGAACCGTCGAGGCCATCGAAAGGCATCCCCAGGACAGGTAGGGGCTGATGCGGGAACAACTCGACCAACCCTCGAGTGGGCTCGACATGGCAGATCGGTAGTCTGTTCCGCGTTCGTAAAGGAACGCGTTCCGTGTAGACTCAGCGATAGTCTCGCCCCCGCGCTGGGCCCAAGGTTTTGAGGATACTGCGAGCCTGCATTCGGGAGGGAGGTGGTCATCGGTAAGAGCCTGCCCATGCAGGTGCTCTGGAGAGTTCCACAGCGATCGATGCATCGTGCGCTGCCACCGGTCCGCCCATCCATTGCGGTCTTTCAATCCGCGCACCACGCCGTCTTGGCGGAACTCACGCCAGGGGATTCCTTTGGTGTGGCACCAGGCTTGCACGGCAAGATCACGACGATAGGTCCAGTCGGCACCGGTCTCCTCGTGAGAACGCAGGCTGGTGATATCGATCTCTTCGGAGAGACGATCCAGCACCTCGGTGGCATTTCCGTAGCGCTGGAGCAAGCCCACGCCCAACCGTCGCAGGGAAGCATCAAGATCGGCGAGGCATTCCGAGAGGAAGATGCGGTGAGAACCGTCGCACTCCGGAGTCGCCCACCACTCGGGTTCGTGAATGAATAAACAGACAACCGAACCCTCCCGCGCCGCGATGGCGAGAGGCTGGTGATCGGCGATGCGGAGGTCTTTTTTAAACCACACCACATGGGCGGCGGGGCGTTTTTTCATCGGCCCGGCGCGCGCTTGCGGCGACAGGCATCGCTGCAGTGGAGGACCTCCTCCCAGCACCGCTCCCATTTTTTCCGCCAAACGAAGGGACGCGCGCAAACGACGCAGATTTTCGTAGGTAGGTTCTGTTTTTTGACCCCTTTCATGGGACGAGTTCAGGCAATCGAGGACGAAGCCCGTTCCAAAACGGAAAAAAGCCCGCTTTGGCCAAGGGAAAAACCCTCGCATCCCAGCGCCGACGGATGCGCATCACGACGACACCACATTCACCGCACCAGTGAAGGAATGGCTCCAACGAATCTCGCACGGGTCCGACAGAGGGTGCTGCCATGACGATGCGTCGGAGGTCATGGGCTCGAACCCAGTCTTTCAGCGAATCCAGCAACTGGATCTCTGCCACATTTTTTTGAAAATGTTTTTCGGCACGCGCGCAAGCATCATGACTTGCGCGTTTCAACCAAGCCTCACGGACGGAAGACCGCGCAGGCGTTTTCCAAAAACAGACCGCTACGGGGCGGAACTCGCTCAGAGGACCGTATTCGAGGGAGAGATCTTCTTCGTGGAGGATTAAACCGGCGGCAGAGTCTCCAGGCCCCTCAGGAAGATTCTCCATATCCTGAAGAGATCGACGCGCCGAATCCTGTGGAATGTCCACACGAGGATCGCCGTCCAATTGATCCAAACCCTGCGAGGGGGCATCGGGCCAATAGGAGGCAAGGTTCGAGCGGCGAACGAGGTAGGTTTTACCGGGGGTTTGAAGGCCGGCCACCCAGCGCCAAGAGAGGGTGTTGCTGGCAGCGTCGGCATCGAGGAGGTGATCGAAGAAAAATCGTGCTCCATCTTTCCAATGCAAACCAGAACGGTGAATCCAAAACGACGCCCACCACATGCGGGCATGGTTGTGCAGATACCCGGTGGAAACGAGTTCACGGGCGAAGGCGTCCATCGCCACACAGCCGCTGTGCCCCTCGCGCAGACGCTCCGCGATCGCGCCGCCGGTCGGCACGGCATCGGCAAAATCGCGCCAGACTCCTGGACGCAACTCCAGCCAACCCTTCCAATACGATCTCCAGACGACCTCTTGAAGGAACTTTTCGACAGTTGTCGATTTATGGACCCTCAGCACCGCAGCGAGGACTTCGGCTTCTGTCACGAGACGATGTGCGATCGCCGCCGAGAGACGCGAGACATGCGCATGCCGCTCGGCGATGTGATTTCGCAAGCGGGCATAATGCAGCACAGGCCCCTCGATAAAATCGTGCAAGGCGAGCAGGGCCTCCGCTCGTGTGGCGGGAATCAAGTCGGTGGTCATGGATCAATGTTGTGTCCAGTCGAGACAGGTGGCCCGGGGGAAACCAAGCGCCAATAGTCCGAGGGAAGAAAATTTGTAAAAGACATTCGTTATTTCTACGAACGAAGGGAGAAAGCGGGTCTTTACTTTCAGCGAAATTCCCCTTGTCACTGTGAGATGGGAGGAATTGGATGATCCGAGCAAACATGAGATCCTCCTTAAAAAAATTCCTTGGTTTTGTTTTATTCTGCGTGGCTGGCTTTTGCGTGGGCTATGCGATGGGACTCCCCTTCTTTCAATCCGCTTTAAAAGTCGACGCCAGGCCAGCAACTGAGAATATCGCACCGATGGAGGAAAATCGCGCGGGGTTCATTGCCTTTTCCTCCCTTGAAGGCAGCAGCCGAGAAGCGACGCGGAGTGGGCAAGCCCTGCCCGTGAAGCCCGCCCCGCCCAGGAATTCCACCGCCGAAATAGCGAGCCTCTCGCTTGCGCAAGTTCAGGCCCGTCTTGGCCAGATGAATGGAATGCCGGCCACGGCTGAAACCGATGAGTTGGAGCAAAACCTTGTGGCACGCTGGGCCAAATTGGATCCCATAGGCGCTGCAGAATTTGCTGCGGACGCCGTCGCGCAGGGCGCAAATCCGCGTCTCTTGCAAACGGCCGCCAAAGCTTGGGCAAAAACCGACCCTGCAGGAGCTTCCCAATGGGCAGCAACTCTGGACTCTCCCCTCGCGCGAGACACCGCGCTCGGGCAGATTTTCAACACATGGTCGACCATGAATCCCGCGCAGGCGGCGGGTGCGATTGCCTCACTTCCCATGGGCTCGGCCCAGACGGTTGCGACATCCGCAGTCGCCAGAAATTTCGCCTCTGCAAACTTGGACGCGGCCCTGCAATGGGCCGAGAGTTTGTCGGGTCCTATTCAACTCGCCGCCACCCGCGAGATCGTGGGTCTGTGGTCGACCACCGACCCTGCGGCAACAGGCGCTTGGATTCTCCAGCAGGGCTCGCCACAACTCCGTAGCGAGGCACTTCGCCAGCTTGCGGGAAATTGGGTATCTCGAGATCCCGGTGCGGCGATCGACTACGCACAGACGATTTCCGACGCCAGTCTGCGCGATGGATTTGTGCAGTCCGCCATGAATCGCTTTGCCACGATGGATCCTGTGGCTGCCGCAAATTGGCTCTCCAGCGATGCGGCACGGCCTCATGCGTCGTCCTTGGTGGCAAGCGTGTCATCACGCTGGGCCAACTTCGACCCCGACTCGGCGGCGGCTTGGGCCTCCTCGCTCACAGACAGCGCACTCCGCAACAAGGCGCTCTCTTCCGTCTCAAGATCCTGGAGCCAAACCAACCCTACGGAAGCCGCGCAGTGGGTTGGTTCAATCAAGGATGCGCAGGCACGGGATGTCGCCACTGCAGCTTTCAGCGTGGAATTAGCCAAAGCGAATCCCGCCACAGCCGCTCAATGGGCCTCGCGCATTTCGGATCCGGCCAGGCTCAGCAGTTCGCTGAAACGGATCGTGAGCGACTGGAAAAAAATCGATCCGAACGCCGCACGCTCATTTGTCCTTTCTTCGACAGTCATGCCTGCGGATTTGCGGGAGCGACTCTTGCGGTAGCGACTACCCGCGTCATCCGGATCCGCAGGGCGCTTTGAATGCGCCTCCAAGGCGGTTAACGGCGACATTGTCGAGCGGCTGTGGGATTTCAACCATGGCATTCCCGAGATGTCAGCAAAGCCAGAACACACCTTTGAAAAACCTGGGATTTACCGAGTCACACTCATTGTCTGGGATAGCTCAGGCCAAGGGGGGCGCGCCGAAAAGCATATTGAAGTCATTCCTTAATAAGCATAATCGCCGAAAAATATGAAGCTGAGATCAAACTTCATTTTATTTCATTTTTTCAAAAACAAACTCCCTCAATGTTGCGGGAACTTTTTCCTCAATCCCCGATAAACCCATGCGGTGAATGACCCGACTCACATTGGCCGCGTTTTTAATGCCCAGATGCTCGGCGATCCACGATTGGGACACAGTTGTCTTTTTCCACAACAAACCAGCAAGCATCACCTTTCGCGGCTCCGTGCAAGGATACTCAGTCAACTCATCGGCGCTGAAATTCGCCAACCGCAATCCCTCCTCCAAAAGTGCGAACGCAGTTTGCTCACCATGGGCCTGCCTTTACCAACCCCGCCTCAAGTGGCTTCCACGCTTGTCGGCATCGGCATCCACTTTCACAAATCCGCTCCGCTCCCGTTCTTCAGCCACACGCTCGTTCAAGCGCTCGACCAGTTTTTTCGCCCCTCGGCCGTATCATCCACACCCATGATTGCTAGGCCTTGCCCGGCCGCCAACCACTTCGCCCTTTGATGAGGCATCAAGGCATACCCGCCCGCAAGACTACTCCAGGGATAATCCAAGATACTCTGCCCGCGCGTCACATCCACCAGACCCGTGCGGCCTGGATTCAAATGAATGTAATCCCAGAGCGTTGCGTAATAGTAGGGGCTATCCCCATCGACCACCACCGCCTTGTAGCGATCTCCAAACAACCGCCCCCACTCCCGATGCCGGACATTGAATCGCCGCGTCACCGTGTTTTGAAACCACTTCATGCCCTCCCAAGATCAAGCGCGAACTCCAAATGCACCTCATTGCCTACAATGTCATTCGCCATGTCATGCAGTCGGCTACTATAGGAAATCACAAACAACTTGCCCGCATATTCTTAAAGTGCTAACTCGATACCTTACGCCACTGGGCACCCATCCTCGATGCTGCCCGCACATGCCCCCGCAAGCAACGCCGCTTGCTATTGGATATGTTCCACATCATTGCTGCCGATACCATCCCCAAACGCCCAAACCGATCCGAACCCCGCGCCAAAAAACGCAGAGCCAAAAACTACCAACTCCTCACAAAACCCCGGAAATCCACAGGCCACCTCCCAAGAAGAAATCGCCCCTCCAAAAAACCAAGGAAACAACCCAAACCTGCCTTAAGTTAGCCATTCAATACCCCCAGTTTGCGCGCCTGCACGATCGAAAAAACTATGCTCGATTCTTTGACAAGGTGGCTCGCCATTTTCGATTCAATAACTATGCTTTGTGAGTGTTGTTTTTCCCCGGAAAATCCAATAAATGCTGGCCGTGTAAGCCAGCACGATCGGAACACCAATGACAGCAATAATGAGCATGATCCCCAAGGTCTTCTGACTCGATGCGGCATTATAAATTGTGAGGCTGTTTTCCAAGATGGGATTCGAACGAACCATGTAAGGGAAATAGGTAAGGCCAAATGTCATCATCATAAGGCACATCCCAATACATGAAGAAAGAAACGCATAAAATTCGCGCCCTTTGCTGATTTCGCGCGGTATATTGAGAACGATAAGCACATTCATTGCCACAACGGCAAAAACCCAAGGCTTGGCTCTAACCGTGGAGAGAACCCATTCCGCATCCACAATAGTGTAAAGATTGAACAAAAAGTAAAATGCTAAAAAAACGCCAATGAGCCTTGGAATCCATCCCCTGACAAGATTTTGAAGATCACCCTCCGTTTTCATGGAAACATAAATCGCTCCATGCATGGCAAAGAGCAGGACTGTGGTGCAACCAAAGAAAAGGCTGTAAGGGTTTAGCAAGTCGAGAAAAGTTCCTTGGTATTCGCGATCGGATCCCAAGGGGATGCCTCGGACCAGATTCCCCATAGCAATGCCGATGAGAAAAGAAGAAAGAATACTGCTAATGCTGAAGGCGAAATCCCAAGTGCGCCTCCACCAAACCCAAGGCTCCTTGCTACGGAACTCAATAGCCACTGCACGAAAAATAAGGCACACCAGCAACAACATAAATGCCAGATAAAATCCGGAAAAAACCGTCGCATAAGCTTCGGGGAAAGCTGCAAAAAGTGCTCCACCACCGGTTACAAGCCATACTTCATTTCCATCCCAGACAGGACCAATGGAGTTCAGCATCAAGCGTCGGTGTTCGTCTTTTTTGACAAAGAGATGCAGTGCCCCCACGCCGAGATCAAAGCCATCAAGCACAGCGTAACCCGTGAAGAGCACACCGACCAAGATATACCAAACAATATTGAGATCCATGATTTTTAATCTGTAAGAGAAGGCTTGCGGATAACGGATTTCCAGCTTTCGGGCATCTCCTCACTGTCCTCCTCTCCGTCTGGGCCGTGCTGGATTTTCCGCGTGAGGGTATAAACAAAAAGGCTGAACAACAGGATATAAACCAAGGCAAAAAGAATCAGTGAAGCCAGAATTTCCTCGGCTCTTACGGCTTTGGAGAGCGATTCGGAGGTCTTTAAAATCTCGTAAACAATCCAAGGTTGGCGTCCGATTTCAGCCGTAAACCAGCCGGCTTGATTGGCGATTTGGGGTCCTAAAACGGAAAGCACCAAGGCCACCAAAAGCCAGCGGGTCCAGATGAAATCAATTCGAAAAAGCCAACCTCGCCACCAGAAGAAAAGAGCGACGACAACCAATCCGAGAAGAGCTGTGCCGACAATGATCATGATATGGTAGACTTGAAAGGTGAAGTTCACTTTTGGCCAGTAGCCAGGACGGATTTTTGCCAGTTCTTCGGGAGTTGCATCCGGGTAGCGCTTCTTCAAAAAATCATCGGTCGGAAGATCGTTCAAGCCGACGACTGGAGTCTTGAAGTTCTTATAAACAAGGAAACTCAAAAGACCGGGAACTTTGGGGCCGCTCACCTCTCGCTTTTGCTCATCAACCCAACCAAAAAGCGTCATGGGTGTGTATTGTTGCGTTTCGAAAACTCCCTCCATAGCAGCCAACTTGACAGGTTGGTTTTTAACCACACCCTCCGCTGTTTGCGAACCACTGAAGCCGACTTGAAGAATCGTTGAAACGGCCGCAAAGGCCAGACCTACACGCATGGAGGACTTCGCGAATTCAAGGTGGCGTCCGCGAAGCAAATAATACGCGCTGATGCTCACAACAAGAAACGCTCCGGCCATCCAGCATCCCAACAGCACATGGGTGAGTCGTTCAACAGAAGAGGGATTGAACACCATCGCCCAAAAATCGTCGATCACCGCACGCACTGTGCCCAGATCATCCGGGCCGACCACCTGCCCCTCGGGCAGACGAACAGATTTACCATCCACAAGTTTTTCCAAATGGTAACCGGCGGGCGTCTGCATCCAAGAATTTGCAACCACGATCCAAATCGCGCTGAAATGGGCTCCGAGACACACCATGCATGTGGCAAAAAAATGGAGCCGCGGCCCTACTTTGTTCCAACCAAAAAGCAGGATGGCAAGAAACCCTGACTCCAGAAAAAATGCAAAGATACCCTCCGCAGCCAGTGCACTTCCAAAAATATCTCCAACAAAACGCGAGTAGGTCGCCCAGTTCGTGCCAAACTCAAATTCCATGACGATTCCCGTGGCCACGCCAATGGCAAAGGTAAGCGCAAAAATGCGAGTCCAAAAGCGAGCCATGTTGTGGAATTTGGGATTGCCGGTTTTAAGCCACAACGCCTCCATCATGACCAATACAACCCCGAGGCCGATACTCAGCGGCGGGTAGATGTAGTGGAACATAATCGTAAAAGCGAATTGGACGCGCGCTAAAATTTCCGTGGTCATAAACTTTCAATGAACGCAAAGCATAATATTCTTGTTTGACGATACAGCAATTAAATAATCGCTTTCAACACTGGAAACTGGGGGTCAGTGCTGAATGGCACTAACTTAAGGCGGGTTTGGGTTGTTTCCTTGGTTTTTTGGAGGGTGATTTCTTCTTGGGAGGTGGCTTGTGGATTTCCGGGTTTTTGTGAGGAGTTGGTAGTTTTTGACTCTACGTTTTTTTGCGCGGGGTTCGGATCGGTTTGGGCGTTTGGGGATGGTATCGGCAGCAATGAAATTGGTTGTCAGTGTTCATTTTATTTCATTTTTTCTATAAAAAACCTCCTCGACTTTGCAGAAACCTTTTTCTCAAGCCGGGATAAATGCATGCAGTGAATCTCCCTGCTCACATCGGCTGCGTTTTTCATACCCTGATGCTAGGAGAGTCCGGTCTATAGCGCACCGGACTCGATGAGGATGAAGAAACCCGTGGGGCGGTTGCTGAGTTACGGAATTTTTTAGGTAGCTGCTTTCTTCCGTGAGGCGGTCTTTTTAGCGGCCGGGGCTTTCTTTTCCCGGGGTTCGAATTCGAAAGTGACTTTGCCGTCTTCAAGTTTGAGGTAGGCGGAGAATGGGCGGCCTTTTTTGGAGATGAAGCGCGGAATGAGGTCGGTCTTGCCGACAGTGAGGATTTTTTCGACTTGCTCGCGCGGGATTTCTTTTTGGCAAAGGGATTTTCCCATGCGGAATTTGCATTTACCGACATTCGAGCACTGCCAAGCGGTGCCAGTATCGTGGATCGTGCCGGTTTTGCAGGCGGGGCAGGTGCCGATGCTCGGAAGTTCCGCAAAATTGATCTTCGCGGCGGAGTCGGCACTATCACCGAAGTCGAAGGATTGTTTGCCCTCGGTTTTGTCGAATTGCACCATCGCGGAGAAAGGGCGCCCCATCTTGCTGCGAAAGCCTTCCAGCGGGCCGACGCGACCTTCGGTGAGGAGTTTCCCCACCTCGTCGCGCTCGAGGTTTCTGCCAGACATGTTTTTCCAAACAATAGCCCCGCAGCCCTCGGTTTTGCACTCGAAGGCCTTGAAGGATTCCTTGAAACCCCGGTTGCCGCATTTCGGGCAGGTGACATTGATATCCTCGAAATTCCCTTCGATCGTGTCGCCTTGGAAGTTTTTTGCCTTCTCGACGATGTCGGTGGTGAAGGCGCGGATTTCCTCCATGAAGCGTCCGCGGTCGAGTCCGCCGCCTTCCATTTGCTTCAATTTGAATTCCCAATCGCCGGTCATTTCGGGTGATGTGAGGGATTGGATGCCGAGACCGCGCAGAAGGGTGATGAGGGCGAGGCCCCTCGAGGTTACAATGATCTCGCGGCCTTGGCGGAGGAGGTATCCATCGAGAATGAGGCCTTCGATCGTCTGGGCACGGGTGGCTGGCGTGCCAAGACCTCGCTGGGACATGGCTTCGCGGAGTTCCTCGTCATCAACGAGTTTACCGGCGCTTTCCATGGCGGAAAGGAGTGTTGCTTCGGTGAAGCGGGCTGGCGGCCGGGTTTCGTTTTCTTTTACCTCAAGCGCCTCGGTCTTGGCGGATTCGCCGGCCTTGATCGCCACGACGGTCTGGTCTTCCTCGCCAGCGGCCTCCTTGCCATAGACGGCGAGCCAGCCGGGATCGGTGAGGATTTTTCCATCGGTTTTGAAGGCTTCCTGCTCAACGCGGGTGATGCGGGTGGTGACTTCGAATTTCGCGGCGGGGTAGAATGCGGCGACAAAGCGGCGGGCGACCATGTCGTAAATCTTCAGCTCAAAATCATCGAGCGCCTTGGGCGAAACTCCGGTCGGGATGATGGCAAAGTGGTCAGTGACTTTGGCGGAGTTGAAAACGCGGCGGTTCAGAACGATCAACCCCTTGTTGAGTGCGTGACGGGCGTGTTGTGCGAGGTCCTGAGGCTCAATCCCAGTCAGGATTTTTTTGACATTCGGCAGGTTGTCATCCGGCAGGTATCGCGAGTCGGTTCGCGGATAGGTGAGGACTTTGTGCTTTTCGTAAAGCGCTTGGGCGATCTGGAGCGTGCGCTTGGCACTGAGACCGAAGCGGGAATTCGCTTCGCGCTGCAAGGTGGTGAGATCGTAAAGCTGCGGGGCGGCTTGCGAGGTCGGTTTTTTTTCCTCGCTGATGACGCCAAGCTTGCCAGTGCATTTGGCAACGATGGCCTCGGCTGCGGCGCGATCCCAGATACGCTCGGCTTTCGCGTCCTCGTCATCGCCTTTTTTGAATCCCTCGCTGAACCAGCGGCCACGATACGAGCCGGCGCTGACACCGAAATCGCCATAGACTTCGAAATAAGGACGAGGCTTGAAGGCGCGGATTTTTTCCTCACGCTCGGCCAGGATCGCGAGTGTCGGCGTCTGCACGCGGCCGACGGGTGTGAGTTGGAATCCCCCGCCTTTGGAATTGAACGCGGTCATGGCACGCGTGGCATTGATGCCTACAAGCCAATCACTTTCGCTGCGGCATACGGCGGCGTCGGCGAGGGGAACCATCTCTTTGCCGGAACGCAAATTGGCGAAGCCCTGGCGAATCGCCTCCGTCGTCATACTCTGTAACCACAAGCGGCGGGTCGGTTTTTTCGAATTTGCAAGCTGGATGATGTAATGAAAAATCAACTCCCCCTCGCGGCCGGCATCGCAGGCATTAATGACATCCGTGATGTCCGGGCGCTTAAGAAGGCGCTTGATGAGGCTGAGACGGGAGGCGGTTTTTTCGATCGGCTTGAGATCGAAGTGGTCTGGAACGATCGGGAGATTCGCAAAACTCCACTTGCCCCGCTTCTTATCCATCTCGTTCGGCAGGCAAAGCTCGACCAGATGACCGACAGCGGAAGTAATTACCAACGAGTCATTTTCAAAGAAATCATCCTTGCTGGTGAATTTGCCGAGGCACTTTGCAAGATCGCGGGCTACGGAGGGCTTTTCGGCAATAACAAGGGATTTGGACATGATCAGAAAGTTCTTACGAAGCGGTCGCCATGCAATCGGCAATTCGCTTTTTCATTTGAAGGCAGGAAAAGTGGAGGAGAGAGGATATGTTGGCAAGCCAGTTCTTTTTCACGGCGCCACATTCCTTGCGATTGGTCGGCCATCTCGAGTTACTTGGCGATAGGGACGGGCATCTGCTCCAAGCGGCCCAATCCACGCCCCCATGCCGTTCCTTTTTATGACACACAACAGCATTGAAGACTCCGCGACCGTTGATATGTTGTTTCCAACATCAGGAATTCCTGTGGTCCTAAAAAGCCGCAGGGTGCCGACCGAGGATTTGGAGAAACTCCCACGGTGGCTGCTTGAGAAATCAAGCGATGAGCGGGTCAAATGACCTGAACAACAAAACTCCACGGCTCGACGAGAAACCGCCGCTTCTGATGAATCGGCGGTTTTTTATTTATCCGGATTCCTGGTGCCAAAACCGAAAGGCCAACACACCATGAAAAAATCACCCGCAGCATCACTCCGCATTTTCGCGGATCATCGAGACCACCCTCTCAAAAAAAATCACGGCGCCTTGGGCTGGAAGGAGGCGGCATGAGCGCGACCAAGAAACAAACCCGCCAACTCAAATCACCGTCCACGCCGCCGGAGAGCCTGCCAGCCCAAGATTCCGCTTGTCCTCCGGTATCGCTCCTCACCCGCCCACTCGGTCTCGAGGGTTGGGTGCACCTCGAGCCGGTCGTGCTTGCGGCGTTGGCCTCCGGCGACCCTTTGCTTCTCATTGGGCGGCACGGAACGGCCAAAAGTTTCCTGCTTGAGCGTCTCGCGGAGTCGCTCGGGCTCGAGTTTCGTTTCTACAACGCCTCGCTGGTGAATTACGACGACCTCGTCGGCATTCCCGTGCCTGATGAAACCCAGACCTCGCTGCGCTACATCTCGACGCCCTCATCGATCTGGGATGCGGAAGTCGTCTTCATCGACGAGATCAGCCGGGCCCGCCCCGAGCTTCAGAACAAACTCTTCCCGATCATTCACGAACGGCGCGTCCAAGGCATCCGGTTGGAAAAACTCCGCTACCGCTGGGCGGCGATGAATCCGCCTCCCGACGAGGAGTCGGAAACGGAGCCGGTCTACCACGGGGCGGAACCGCTTGATCCCGCGCTGGCCGACCGCTTTGCCTATCTCATCGAAGTGCCGGGGTGGGATACCCTCACAAATGACGCCCGCAAGGCCGTGCTGCTGGATCAATTCCGCGGGCGCCATGAGTTTCCCGTGCCCGTTCCGGATTTGGTTGCAAAAACCTGCCGTCTCTTGGATGTGCTCACTCAAAATCCGCCGGAGAAACTTGCGGAATACCTCATCGCCCTCGCTCCCCTGGCCGCCAAGGCTGGGCACGAGCTATCCACGCGCCGCATCACGACGCTTTTGCGCTCGATTCTTGCGATTCAGGCCGCCCGCACCATTTTGGCGGAGGCCGCAGGAAAGCCGAGGCCCGGGTGGGAGGATGCGGCTTGGCTCGCCTTTCGGCACGGCCTGCCAGGCATCGCCCATGGGTTGAAAACAGACCCCAGCGCCCTTCTGGCCGCCCATCGTCAGGCTTGGAGCCTTTGCGGACTCGATGCCTCCGACCCGTGGCGGCAAATCCTCTCCGTTCCAGATCCGGTCGAGCGGCTGGCATTGGCTGCCCGTCTGGGAGCGGTGATCGATCCGGTGGATGTTGCCGCGCTCATCACCTCCGCATTCGCTTCACAGGCTGACAAGGCTGCCCGCCGCGCTCTGGCTCTCGTTGTTTATCTGGCCCTGAGAGACAGGCAGGAACTTCCCGCCATCGCGGTCGAAACCATCGCCACGGAAGCCCGCGAAGCCCTCCAACCCAGAGAAGAAAGCCACCAAATCTACGGCAACCAACTTTCCGCATGCCGCGAGGCAGCATCAGTTTGTGCAACCCTTTCCAACACCGCACGCGATAGCCACTGCCGCAACCTTCTCCAGAGCCTACTTCCGGATGGATTTCGAGGCAGAAAACCCGTCGAGGTGCAGAAATTCTTCAACACACTATGGAAAAAATTCGACCTCCAGTGAGCATAACCCACTCGGATTCCCTTTGGGAGCACACCAGCGCGCTGTTCAACATGAGCGTCCCGCCGCGCACGACCTTCAAAGTCGTTGTGAAGCCAGTTGTGGGCAGGTTCCTGGTTTTCAAACTCACGGCTCCGGCGACTCCACTCACAAAGAAAAACCTCGAGGGCCCGATTTTTCAAGCGGGTCTGGAGGACCTACCGACACGCGAAGAGGTGGAGGCGGCAGCAGGTGGAATCCCGGCTTTTCTCATCGGCATTCAATTGCACGGCGGAATCGAAAACGAGTCCCGTCGCATGGCCGACACCGCCCGCACGATCGCCGTCCTCTCACGCCGTGTGGGAGAAATTTATGTCCGCTCCAGACAACCAGACTACACCGCAGAGCATCTCTATAATCAGAAACCATTTGCCGTTGAGGCATGGGAAGGAATCCAATGAACTCAAACCAAATCCGCGCCCGTATTTTCAGCGTTGTTCCTGCCGCCACATGGCAGATGGAGGAACTCCTCTCGCTGCTGGACATCATCACAGACAACTCGATTCCAACGGCTTGCGTTGACTGCACCGCCAGGCCACGCCTGCGACTGAATCCCGACTTTGTCGCAGAACATTGCAGCACGGATGAACACCTTCTCGTGCTGGTATTGCACGAACTGCACCATGTCGTTCTCGGCCACACACGCCTTTTCCCGCGTCCCACAAAAGCCCACAACATCGCCTTCGATGCCGTGATCAACGCGATGATCTGCAACCAATTTCGTGAGAAACGCTACTGGTCGTTCTTCACCTCGCTCAATAGCGCCGACGATTTTCCCGCTCGGCTTTTGCGTCCACCAGAAGGTTGGCCCGAGAAATGGCAATACCCTGAGGACGCATCCCCGAAAGAAAAGCGCGTCATCAATCTCCTCTACGGACCCGGCAAGGTGGGTGCTACTTACCTTGAAGTCTTTGAGTTACTTGTTGATTCCTTAAAAAAAGATCCTAATTCCCGTTTTGTCCTTCTTGGAAACCATCAAGACGATCAGGCAGAGGATTCCTCCGATCCATTCTTTAGCAAGGCCATACGGGAAATCGTGAGCAAATGGCCAAGACCCAACCTCGTTCTATCGGGGCGTGACCAAGGCTCGCAGGCCACGGGTTGGCAGTTAGATGCATCCCAAGATACATCCAAGCCCCTGCAAAAGGCGTTTGAGAGGGTCCTCCAGAGAGCGGGCGTCCATAGTTCAAACGCACGCAGCGCTCGCCGCTTGGCGCGGATTCCCATACTGCGAACCCTGGAAACCGTTGTCCCGCAGGCCCGTGACAGAAGGATCGCCGCCTGGCGCACGCTCTACGGGACATGGCCGGTCATCTACCGAGGCGTCCAGAGCGAGGAGAAAATCCAAAGCATCCCCCAACCTGTGGCTCACGTGTATTTGGACATCAGCGGATCGATGAGCGGGGTGCTGCCGCAGATTACCGCAGCCTTGAAACGCCCGCACCGCCTTGGCCTGCTAAAACTGTTCGTCTTTTCCACCGTGGTCGGCGAGGTCGAGCCGCGCAACCTCGCTTGCAAGGTTCAGAATACCTTCGGCACGGACATCAACTGTGTGCTCGAGCACCTGAAGGCCATTTCCGCTCCAAAGCGGCCGCGGCGCACGATCGTCGTCACCGACGGCTGGGTCGGTGCTCCTTCACCACGCCTTGTCCACGCCCTCTCAAAGATCCGCTTCTTTGCCGCAATCGTTGGCACAGACTCCGGCGCCGAATTCGAAAAACTCAATGCCAACATTATCAAACTCCCAATATGAAAATCCATGATCACGCGGAATATGTCTCCGCCGGACACCCCGACCGCCTCGCCGACGCCGTGGCAAACGCCATTGTTGACCGGGCACAAAAACCTCTCGCTCAAACCCATGAACCCAACCGCTCGCTCGTCGGAATCGAGGTGGCCATCCACGACTCCACCGTTTTCATCGACGGCCGCGTGGCTCTTCACGAAAATCAAAACGCTAAGAATGCAGCAGTTTTAGATTTTAAAGATATCACAATAAATGCCTTCCAAAGTGCAGGATACAACCATACTTGGGGTCCAGACCCGGAGTCCTTGGAAATCATTGTGCGCGTGTGCGAGGAAACCCTCTCGCCCGAGGAGGCATCCATCCGCCCCTACTCGGACGACCAGAATATCGTCATCGGCCACGCCTGTGCACGACCGGAGACAAATTTCGTTCCACCCGCCCATTGGCTCGCGCACTATCTCGGGCATGCCGTGGATCAATTCCGAATCAAAAATCCAGATCCGTTCGGTCCCGACTTCAAAATCCTCGTGGATGTCACCGACGACGAGGGCGAAATCCTCTGGCGCAAACTCGTGCTGAGCATCCAGCACGCCAGAGGGGTCACCATGGAGGAGCAGCACCGCGCCTTGCTGCCTGTGCTCACGAGCGCACTCGAGGCGGCCGAGTCTCAAGGCGTTCGAGGTGCCGGATCCTCGTTCTCGCCGAATCGATTATATCTCAATGGTGCCGGAGATTTTGTAGTAGGAGGTCCAAGCGGCGACAATGGTCTCTCGGGAAAAAAACTCGTCGTCGACCATTATGGCCCCTCGGTTCCCATCGGAGGCGGCGCGCTTTCGGGAAAAGATGTCTGGAAAGTCGACCGCTGCGGGGCCCTGAGATCCCGCCAACTTGCCAAGCGTCTTGTGGTGGCCGGGCACGACGAGGCACGCGTGGTTCTTGGCTGGGCTCCCGGAGAGGACATCCCCTCCCTACGAGACGCCTATGTCTGCACAGACCGCGATGGCGCATGGGGTGAAGTCCCCATATCAAATCTTCCTCCACCGGAATGGTTTTCCATCGAATCGATCGTTCACGATCTCGAGTTGACCCAAGTTTCTTGGAAGGAAATTCCCCGCGTGGGAACCTTCATCGACCCGCACTTTCCTTGGGAGCGGGCCTGAAGCGCGTTGAAGACTGCCCGTGTGCAAAGGAGCAATCTTCGATCTTAAAAAAAAGAAGCCGACTCTTGCGAGTCGGCTTCTTGGTTTTAAGTGAGACTACGAGTTGGATTAAAACGCGAAGCGGAGACCAGCGCGGCCGAGAACGGCGCTCTTGGGCTCTTCGGCGGAATAGACCCAACGGGCATCGGAGAAGAGGCCGATGTTGTCGGTCACGCGGTATTCAAGACCACCACCGACGTTGCCGAAACCGTGACCTTTGCCAGTGCCGTAAGCTGCACCACCGCCAGCGAGGGCGTAAGGAGCGAGGTTCAGCGAGCAGATCGGGTAACGAAGGAAGAGGTTACCAGAGGTAGCCCACTCGGTGTTCGATCCACGACCGAGGATGTCTTGTTCCACACCGATACCGATGAATTTGGTGAAGAAGTAGTTGACTCCGAGTCCACCACCCCAGCCTGGACGACCTTGGTTGTAGAAAGCGCCTGCGGCAAATGCGTCAACTTGGAGTTCCTGATCGCGGAATTTGCATTCTTGAACAGGGGCTACGGTTTGCTTGAAGGTCTTGGCTGAAGTGCCAGCGAAGGCAGCTGTGGCGGAGACGGCAACAGTGAGAAGTGCGATTGTGAGTTTTTTCATAGTGTTTTGTTTTGATCAGTGCCGCAGGCTTTCACGAGCAGCACTGTTAGCATTTGTAAAAAAAACGACAGCATCGTCAATATTTATTTTTCCTCTGTTCAAACCGCTGCAGGGTTTCGGATTTTTTCCTTCTCGCGCTCGCGCTTCTCTTCGAAACGGGCCAACTCTGAAACAAGCTGGCGCTCGAGGGACTCGCGTTCCTGATAGGGGGCCTTTCCCATTTGATCCTCAAGGAAGATTTTCTTCTCAGCAATCTTGGCATTGATCGATCTGTCGACCTCGGCGATTTGCTGCTTTTGTTCCTGAGTGAGGTGCACGGGCGGGGAGGATTTCTCGAGTCGGCTCATGGCGAGTTCGTATGCGGATTTCATGGTGGCTTTGTAACAAATCACGCATTCGGAACACAGAAAAATTGCAGCAGACCACGGCCTGTGTTTAGTAGAAGCCATGTCGCACATTAGGCTTTTGAGCACGGATTTTGATGGAACGCTGATCAGCCACTTCTCGGATGGGCGCTGCGCGCAGGACTTCGCCGCCGTGCTCGTGGAGCATAAGAAATCCGGCGGCCTCTGGGCGGTGAACACCGGGCGCAGCCTCTGGCACGCCATCGAGGGTGTGGAAAAATTTCAAGCTCCGGTGCATCCCGATTTCCTGCTCACCAACGAGCGGGAAATTTTTCACCGAACCCCGGATGGACGCTGGGTTCCAGAGCATGGATGGAACGAGACATGTTATAAAAGGCACGACGATCTTTTTGCGCAGTCGGCGGATCTTTTTGACCGCATCCGCGATCTGGCACTGGTGCACCCAGGCATAAGCCTCTCGGAGGAGAATGGTCAACTGGCTGGGGTGATCACCTCAGACGAGCAGGTGATGCATGAATTTGTCTCCGTGCTCGATGTCTCACGCCAGAAGGTGCCGAATTTCTCGTATCAGCGGAATACGATCTACCTGCGTTTTGCCCATAGCGACTACCACAAAGGCTCGGCGCTCGGGGAACTGTGCCGGATTCTTCAGGTCTCCCACTCCGAGGTGCTGGCTGCCGGGGATCATTTCAATGACATCCCGATGCTCGACGGTCGCTATGCCTTGCATCCCTGCTGCCCCTCGAATGCGATTCCCGAGGTGCGCGCGACAGTCGAAGCCGCAGGAGGCCACTTGGCCTCGAAACCGGCGGCCGAGGGAGTAGCAGAGTCTTGGCATTTTTTCCAGGCGAAGCACCAGCCATGAACGCGGCACTTGTTCGGAAAATCCGTAAAAAACTCGGCACCGATCGCGTGGTCGAAGGCGCCCCGGCCGTCTATGCCTCCGACAAATGGTTCGCCAAGGGAACACCGGCGGCCGTGGTTTTTCCCGCCAATACCGAAGAGACAGCGTTCGTCCTCAAAGAATCTTGTCGTGCCGGAGTGCCCGTGACGCCGCGCGGTGCCGGCTATGGGTATGTCGGCGGCTGCACCCCGGTGCAGGGGGGCATTGTGCTTTGCATGGATCGCATGAACAGGATTTTGGAGGTCAATACGCGCGATTTTGTTGCAGTGGTCGAGCCGGGCGTCATCACAGGAAATCTCCAAGAGGCCGCCCGCAAAAAAAACCTCTTCTATCCCCCCGACCCTGCCAGCTTGAAGGATTGCAGCATCGGCGGAAACATCGCCACAAATGCCGGGGGTCCGCGCTGCCTGAAATACGGTGTGACCCGCAGCTATGTGCTCGGCCTGACGGTCGTTTTGCCGGACGGCGCAGTGGTGGACTGCGGTGGCCGCACCCACAAAAATAAAACCGGCTTCGATCTGGTGGGCCTTTTCACGGGCTCCGAGGGCCTGCTCGGCGTCGTGACGCAAGCCACACTCCGCTTGCTGCCACTCCCGCCCGCGCGGGCGGTGTTATCGGCGGGGTTTGCATCCATCGAGGCCGCATCGCGGGCGATCCAAGGCGTTTTTGCGGCAGGTTTCCTCCCAGCAGCTTTGGAGGTAGCGGATGGATTCACGCTCAATGCCGCCCGCGCCTACAGCCCCTCGGCAGAATTTCCACCCGGCAAGGCGCAGGTGATCATTGAAGTGGACGGCCAGCCTGCCAGCGTGCGCTCGGAGGCCTCGGACCTCGAAAAACTTCTCAGAAATTCCGGCGCTTCGGGCATTCAAAAGGCGACCACTCCCGAAGCCTGCGAAGCCCTCTGGGGTCTGCGACGACTTTACTCACAATCGCTCAAAGCCACCGGCCTCAAGAAGCTGAACGAGGACATCGTCGTTCCACGCGGGCGCTTGGTGGACCTCTTGAAATTCGCCGCCCGTCTCCAAAAAAAATATGGCTTCCCCCTCGCCTGCTTCGGCCATGCGGGGGATGGCAACATCCATGTGAATATCATGGTCGAAAACCCAGATGATCTCGCAGTTCAAGCACGCTCGCAGGCTGCTCTTGATGCCCTATTCACTCAAGTCCTGGCATGGCAGGGAGCGATCACCGGCGAGCACGGGATCGGCCTCGCCAAAAAACCGTGGTGGCATCAGGCGCTATCCAAGGAAAACCGTGCGCTTCACCAAACTTTGAAGAACGCTCTCGATCCTGCCGGTTTGCTCAATCCCGGGAAGTTTCTTTAGAGCGCCTACTCAGCTCTCAGGAAAGACTATTTGCGGGCAGACGGAAGCTTGACCCGGGGCGCCTCGATGATGATTTTCTGTGTTGTAGATGGCATCTCGGCCTTAATTTTATTTTCTTCAATCCAATGGTCAAAAACCACGAGGGCTTCCAAGCGGGAAACAATATCTTTTTGATTGACGAGTTGGAGGCGCTCGGTGGAGTCGCGGAAGTCGACTCTCACCTTACCACGCGTAAGTAATTGTATGATAATGTTCAAACACAAACTATTCGCGTCACCGAGCCTCATCAGGTATTCTGAAATCTTCTCCGCTAAGTTGATCGGCAGGGTATTTGCAGAATCCCACTCCTCAACGACTTGTGAATTGGAGAACCTCCGAATTGCAAGATGAATCAGGATTTTGGAAGCCGGCTTTTTAGGTTGAAGGGCCATAGATATCAACTCCCAGACGGCGGTATGGTCGCAGGGGACTGCAGAACCAGTTTGCGAGTCGATTCAAGGGCGTCAGGACGAGCCCGATTTTCCGCAAGCCAGTGGTCGAAGACCATGACCGCTTCCAAGCGGGACATGATATCTTGTTTGCTCGCCAATTGAAGACGCTCCGTGCTGTCTCGAAAATCCACCCTTACCTTTCCATGCGTGAGCAATTGGATAATGATGTTAAAACAAAACTCGTTGGAATTACTGATTCGCAGCATGTATTCCTCGATTTTGTTCGATAAAGGAGTCGGTGGATGGTTGCGATTAAACTCAAATTCCTCAATCGCCTGCGAGTTTGAAAATTTTTTAACCTCAATTTTAACAAAAATATCAGCTGAGTATTTTGCAGGTTTCAAAGACATAACAGACTCTCTGATTTCAAATCAACCAAGTGGCGGGCTCAGGTCAGGATTTTGATGTAGGCCTTTTGGCGTAGGGTGTCGAGCCAACGCTGCTGAACTTTCATGCGCTCCTGCTGCATGAGATTGCTCTCGATCTCATTACGAACTTCCCCCAAGGGCTTGACCGAGGCATTTTTACGAGCCTCAACGGAAAGGATGTAGTAGGAGTCTGCAATATGTATCACGGGACTGATGCCGCCGGCCTTGAGTTCAAAGGCGGCTTGTGTGAGCTTTTCATTGAGGGTATTGCGCTCGATCCATCCCCAATCGCCACCAGTGTCGCTGGTGCTTTCATCCTCTGAATACATCTGGGCCATGCGCTCAAATTCGGCCCCGCCCAGGAGTTTTTGACGGATTTCTTTAGCTGTCTGTTCCTTGTCGCCACCACCGCCGGAACCAATGTCATCTTGATTGCCTTTACGGAGAACGATCATGCGGAGTTTAACCTGCTCGGGAAGGGAATAAGCTGGTCGGTTTTTGTCATAGAAATCCTGAACTTGCTTCGGGGAGACAACAAAATTGTCCGTGAGCTTGGCTTGGCGCATGGCTTGGACGATGATTTTTTCTTTCTCGATCTCCTTGAATCGCGTGAGCGTGTAGCCTTGAGCCTGCAGGGTCCTCACGAAAGCCGCGCGGTCGCCGCCGAATTCCTCGCGGATGATTGTCTGCACGCGGTCGTCCACGACATAGTCGGGAATGTTTGCTCCTTTTTCCTGCATTTTACGGAACTCTTGAAGGATGAGTTGCCGATCAACGAGATCCTTGAGAGCGGCGAGCCTCATTTCCTTGATCTTGTCGGCGAGGTCGGGTCCGCGGTAGGCCTCGCGCATGGCGCGCTCACGGGCGCCCACGAGTTCGCGCACTTGAGAGATAGTCACCACATCGCTGTTCACGATGGCCGCTACTCCATCGATGACCTCGGCCTGCTGACTCCACGCAGAGGGCACGGATGTGGGGACAAAAAGGCAGGTTGCAAGAATTGCGAAAAATCGTCTCATCAGCTTTGCATCGTTTCGAGGAAGCTCAACACACCGCGAAGCCTAAAATCAAGGTCTGGAACCGTCAAGCGGGGAAACCTGCCGCCGATCAATATGTAGCTACCGCCTCGCGTGAGCATGAGTTTTTCATCCCTCACCTCAACCAGGCTGATGCGATGGCGCGAGGCCTCGATGCGGATTGCCACGCAGAGCAGGACATTCTCCACAGAGACCGGCAGCGGGCCGAAACGATCCCGCCACGCTGCGCGCAGGGCATTGACCTCATCACGCGCGCCAAGCTCCGCCAGGCGGCGATAGGCTTCGATCCTCAGCTTCGGATCACTCATATAGGAATGCGGGACGAAGGAGGGAATGCCGCCGGACTTGAGGAATTCCCCCTCTTCAGTGGCCAGAAAATCAAGGCTCAAGGCCGTGGTGGAGCCGAAGGATTTCTGGCCTTTGACGGAATCCACCGCGCGGCGGAGCATCTTGCAGTAAAGATCAAAGCCTACGGAAATGATGTGTCCGCTCTGCTCAGTGCCGAGGAGGTTCCCCGCGCCGCGAATCTCCAGATCGCGCATCGCGATTTTGAAGCCAGATCCCAGTTCCGAATATTGCTTGATTGCGGACACCCGCTTGCGCGCGGCGCCAACGGACATCAACTCGCGCGGCAGGAGCAGGTAGGCGTAGGCTTTTGTCCCGGAGCGCCCGACACGCCCGCGCAGTTGATACAAATCCGCGAGGCCGAACCGGTCGGCGCGGTCAATAATGATGGTGTTCGCATTCGGGATATCCAGTCCGCTCTCGATGATGGTAGTCGAAACAAGGATATCCGCCTTGCCTGCCACGAAGCTCTGCATCACGCCTTCGAGTTCCTTCTCCTCCATCTGCCCGTGGCCGACGATGACGCGCGCGCCTTCGCAGAGTTCACGGATCCTCGCAGCGACGCGCTCGATGGTTTGAACCCGGTTGTGCAGAAAATAAACCTGCCCGCCGCGCGCGAGTTCGCGATGGATGGCATCCCGGATGACACGCTCATCGTAGCCGCAAACAATAGTCTCGACAGGCTGGCGATTCGGCGGCGGAGTTTCGATCACAGACATATCCCGCGCACCCATGAGCGAGAGGTAGAGGGTTCGCGGAATCGGAGTCGCCGAGAGGGTGAGCACATCAACGAGGCGGAATTTTTCCTTCAAAGCATCCTTGTGCTTGACGCCGAATCTTTGCTCCTCGTCAACGACCACAAGACCGAGATTCTTGAAAACCACATCGGCAGAAATCACCCGGTGGGTCCCCACCACAATATCGACGCTCCCCTCGCCAAGGGCCTTGATGACTTTCTTCTGCTCGGCTGCGGAGCGGTAACGGCTGAGAAGTTCAATCGTGACGGGATACTCGCTCATCCGCTCGCGAAAGGTCTGCCAATGCTGCTGGGCCAACACAGTCGTGGGCGCGATGATGACGGCCTGCTTGCCACTGGTCACGGCTTTGAAGGCCGCGCGTATGGCGACTTCGGTTTTTCCGAACCCCACATCGCCGCAGATCAAACGATCCATCGCTCGCGTTGACTCCATGTCCGCTTTGGAATCGCGGATGGCCTTGAGCTGATCCGGCGTCTCGGTGAAATGAAACGAACGCTCGAACTCCTGCTGCCAGTGGGAATCCGGCGGGAATGGATAGCCCTCCGCCGTCTCGCGCTCGGCCTGCACCTTGAGCATGCGGGCGGCATATTGGTAAATGCCCTGCGTGGCTTTTTCCTTCGCTTTTTTCCAGCGTCCACCGCCCAGCTCAGAAAGCTCGGGGTATTTTCTTCCGAGCCCGACATAACGGGCCACCTGCCAGGCTTGGTCCAGCGGCACATACAGGCGAGAGCTGTTGGCAAATTCCAAAACGAGCACATCGCCTTCGCCATCGGGTGATTTTTCGAGCCCCTCATAGCGGCCAATACCATGGTCGAGATGCACGACGAGATCTCCCGCCTCGAATTCCGAAAAATCCATCACAGCCCGTCCCGCCCTCACCCGCTCACGCCGCAACGCCGCGCGGTGCGCACGCTGGCTTGCCGAGCGCCCGAGAACCTCGGACTCCGCAAGAAGAGCGAGCTTCGCCTGCGGACATATGAATCCCCGGCTCGCCCGTGAAGTCAGGAAGATGAGATTTGAAGTGTCGAAATCAAAATCCGATGCCATCTCGCGGAAACGCTCGCCCTCGCCCTCATTCACGCAGGCGAAGGCAATCGTCCAGCGATCCGCAGCCCAACTGTGGAGCTGATTAAAAAAACGGTCGCGCTTGGTTTCATTCAACACCAAGTCGCCAGCTCCAAGATCACCGAATGGCGGGGGATAAAATACAGCGCCACCCTTTGCTTCCTCCCCGCCGCTTCCGATGCCGATGCCTTCAAACTCCTCATCCGGCTCGATGCTGACAATGCGATCCTTCGAGCCCAGATAATCACGCAACTTTCCCTCGCTGGCATCCGTGCGCCCGATGTAGATTTCCGTTTTCTCCACCTCACCGACAGAGCCCTGCGTATCGAGGTCGAACTCGCGGAGGGAATCGATTTCCAGATCAAACCACTCCAGCCGGACCGGACGCTGCTGCTGCCAGGAAAACGCATCCAGTATCCCGCCTCGCCTTGCATACTGTCCACGGGCTACCACCTGCGGAGCCGAGTCGTAGCCGGACGCTTCGAGGCGCGCGATCACATCCTCCAGTGGAATAGTCTGTCTTTTTTCCAGGTTGAAAATTTCGCTCTTCACGGCACCCATCGCAGGCGTGGCAGATTCCCATTGATCGGTATGGATGACGACCACCTCATCACCACCGCTGCGGGCAAGAGTGCGCAGAAGATCTAAACGCTCGGATTCCGTCTCCGCATCCGGCAAGGCCTCGGCATTAGGTTTTTCCAGATCGGGGAAAAGCCTCACCCGCCCGCACCATGCCGCAAGTTCGGCGGCGAATTCCTCCTGGCTTTTCACATCGCGGCACACGACCCAGACACGACCTTTGATTTTTCCAATCAACAAAGCCGCCAAGAAAGGCTGAGCGGCCTCGGCGACCTCGGTCATAAGCGCTCCCGGCTTTGCCTTGAGAAGCCTGGCCACGGCAGAGTTCGATTCCGCCTCTTTTACAAAGGTCTCAAGCGGCGAAAATGTCATCGAAGTAATTCTGCTGAATATCCGTTGCCAATTCGAGTAACGGGCGGCCGTCCAGCTCGCGCACCGAGCGAATGCCTACCCGGCTGTTCGTGAAAAATGCGGCACTGGAACGCGCCACATCCCGGCTGTCTAAAATCCCCTCGCCCACACCGAACCGCGTCATCACCCAGGACCGCACGGCACCGTCCCTCGCACCCGTTTCGAGCGCCGGGGTCATCCATGTCCCGTCGATTTGTAAAAAGACATTCGCCATCGCGGCACCCACGAGCATGCCCGCAGGATTGAATACCAGAGCCTCGTCGCAACCCGCACGGCGTGCCCATTCCAGAGCATCAATATTCTGCCAATAGTTGCCCGATTTCCATCCGCCCGGCCTGGGAAGATAAGGCGCGGCACAGGACCCCACGCGCAGAGAAGGCAAATTCCATCCCACCTCCGCCAGGTCGAAAAGCGCGTGGACATTTCCCAGAAAGGCATCCCCGGGCGCGCCCGGCCCTGCCGTGACATAGAAGCGCAACAGGCCGGTCCAAAGCCTCGAAAAATCAAACTCCGGCAGAGGAGACAACTCCGCGCCACAAGACGCAACGGCGCGCCGCAACCGGTCCAAGTGCTCCTCCAAAAACAAGGGCCTGCCTGCAACGATTGTGATCGTCTCGAAAACACTCATGCCATATCGGAGTCCTCGGTCGGCCAGCGACAGCGACTCTGTTGGTTCCCAAACACCCCCGCTTTGCTTCCAAGCTAACATTCACTCTTCCTCATCCTCAATCGCGCTGTTGCGGTCGAGGCGTTTTCTGAGAGTGGCGCGGGTGATGCCGAGGAGCTTGGCGGCGCGGACTTGGTTGTCGCCGGTTTTTTGCATGGCGCGGAGAGTGAACTCACGCTCGAGCCAAGGCAGGAGGGATATCGATGTATCTTCAGCGGCAGCCTGAAATAGGACCTCCACAGCGCGGTCCTTCGGCATGAGTTCGAGAGCGGCCGCTTCGCCATGCGGCAATGCCTCGGATGCCGCCACTCCCAGTGGAATATCCTTCGGCAAAAGAATGTCGGCCGTGGAGAGCACAGAGGCGCGCTGGAGCGTGTTCTCGAGTTCGCGCACATTGCCAGGCCAGGGATAGGACTCCAAGACGCGGACGGCCTCCTCGGAGAGTTTGAGCGGCGGTGAGTGCTTCTGGTTAGCGATGCGCTGGAGGAAATACTCGGCCAACAGGCGGATGTCATCGACCCGCTGACGAAGCGGGGGAATGTGGATTCGAACCACATTGAGGCGGTAGAAAAGATCTTCGCGGAAGGTGCGCTTCGCGACTTCCTCCTCGAGGTTTTTATTCGTGGCGCAGACGATTCGCACATCGGTGTGCAGCGTTTCATTGCCGCCCACGCGCGAGAATGTGCCCTCTTGCAGGACGCGCAGGATTTTGCTCTGCACCTGCAGGGGCATCTCACCGATCTCATCGAGGAAAAGCGTGCCCTTGTTGCATTGTTCGAAGCGGCCGACCCGCTGCGTGGCAGCTCCGGTGAAGGCGCCTTTCTCGTGGCCGAACAACTCGCTCTCGAGAAGATTTTCCGGGATGGCGGCGCAGTTGATGGCGAGAAAGCTTTTATTGCTGCGGGCGCTGTAATTGTGAATGGCGCAGGCAACGAGTTCCTTGCCCGCGCCGCTCTCGCCCGTGACCATCACGGCGGCGTCACTGCCTGAGACACGACCCACCATTTTGAAGACTTGCTGCATGGCCTCGGAACGCCCGACAATTTCATCCCGGTGCTGTTCGACGGTGAGCTGCGGCTTGAAGGCGTTCGCAGCGCGCAGTTCCGAGGCCGCGAGGAGCGCGGCATCGGCCACAACCTTCAGATTGAAGGGAAGCTGTTCTTTCCGCACAAAATCGAAGGCACCCATTTTCATGGCTTCGATCACCGATTGAGTCGTCCCGAACGCACTCGTCAAAATGACCATGGCATTCGGCGAGTGCTTTCGGATTTTGGCCAAAAGCTCCATGCCGCTGAAGGGGTGCAGATTCATCTCGGCGAGAACAAGCTCGGGTTCTTCGAGACAAAAAGTCTTGTAACAAGCATCGGAGGATTCCTCCGTCAGAACACGCGCGGATTTGCTTTGGAGTTGGTTTCTCGCCCAATCCAAAAAGTCGGTGTCCCTGTCCACCAAAAGAATCGTCTGCTGCTTTGCCATTGCCCTTAGGGCCGCCAATTCAACAACAGCATGAGCGCGGACGAAAGCGATTTTTCATATCGCGGCCTTGATTGCGCGGCGGCTCCTGCTTTCTATGGGAGCAGATGACCCGTATCCACCTGTATTTTGTTTGTGTGGCAGCTTGTCTTGCAGCATGGCCGTCTGCACAAGCCAGCTTGCTCAACGATCTGACTCGCGACCAGCGACAGGAACTGGAGAACGGCACTCTGGTCATGAGGGAGCAGGATATTCCCGGGAAACCTTGGCCGAAGGTTCGCATCTACAAACAGATCAGCGCCAGCCCGGAGGAGGTTGCGGCTGTTTTTTTCGACTACGACCAAGCCAAGACCTACATACCCGATGTGCTGGAATCCAAGGTCTCCAAAAAAATCAGCCCACGCGTGATGGAAGTAGACTACGCTGTAGATGTGCCGATTCTCGCGGACGAGGCCTACACGGCCCGCAACGAAATGATCAGGCTCGGCGACAGCTACCAAGTCTCTTGGACGCTCCTCCGCGCCCTTCAAACAAAGGCGGCGGAAGGAAACTTGCTCATCGAACCTTTTGAAAACGGCACTTCTGTCATTCGCTACACGAATCTCGTGACTCCCAGCTCCAGCATGGCGAAGATTCTCGGGCAGCTTGCCATGTCCCGAATGCAAAAAACCGTTCTCGCCATAGGACAAAAAGTCGAACAACAAAAATCCAGCCATGCTGCGGAACTCACCGCACAAGTGGCCCGACTGCGCGAGGCCTTGGAATCACCCGCCGAGCCAGACACCAAAAATCCCTGATGCAAAAATCCAACCGCGCCGCCCTCGGCATTATTTTTCTCACGATCTTCATCAATATGGTGGGCTTCGGAGTCGTCATTCCTGTCCTGCCCTTTTACGCCGAGCGCTTCGGCGCGACACCTTGGGAGATCGGTTGGCTCTTTGGAATTTTCTCTCTCATCCAGTTCTTTGCGGCACCAATTTTCGGCCAAATATCCGACCGCTTCGGCCGCCGCCCCGTCTTGATCATCAGCACACTCGGAACCGCGCTGGGCTTCACAATCATGGGCGCTGGCCAATCGCTGATGATGCTGTTCGTTGGGCGGATCATCGATGGCATTTCGGGCGGCAGCATCGGAACCGCACAAGCCTATGTCGCTGACATCACATCCACCGAAAACCGCTCAAAAGCCATGGGCCTCATCGGCGCGGCATTTGGCCTGGGTTTCGTCTTCGGCCCCGCGCTGGGAGGCGCAACGGCCGCCTGGCTTGGGGAATCCGCCCCTCTCTATCTTGCCGGAGCATTGGCGCTCGCGAATGCTATTCTCATCTTCTTCGTATTGCCGGAGTCCCTCCCCAAGGAAAAGCGCGGCTCCCAAAAAGAACGCCTCTTCCCGACGATCCTGCAGCATGTCCGCACCGGCCCATACTTCACGACCGTGGCGACCTATTTCATTCTGATCGCCGGTTTTTCCATCATGACAGCCGTTTTCGCGCTTTTCGTCGCCCATCGCTACGAATTCAACACCGCCCAAACCGGCTATGTCTTCGCAATGCTGGGTGTCATCGGTGTCATCATTCAAGGAGGACTCATCGGCCGCCTCGTGAAAAAATTCGGGGAAGCGCGTCTTGCCACCGTGGGTGCGGCCATCCTCACCGCCAGCCTCTTTGCGATGCCCTTCACCGCCGGCATTCCCATGCTCCTGCTCGCCTGCGCGGGAATCGCCACCGGCAACAGCCTTCTCAGCCCCACCCTCTCCGGCATCGCCTCCCGCAATGTGGACGCCGAATGGCAGGGCCGTGCGCTCGGCATTCTTCAATCCGCTGGCAGCCTCGCCCGCTGGATCGGCCCGGTTCTCGGTGGATGGCTCCTCACATTTGACTTGGACAAAAACATCGCCGCCTACGCCCAGACACCATTCTGGGCCGCCTCGGGACTTCTCCTCCTGACCTTCCTCCTCTGCCTCAAGCTCCCGCAGAAAGCTTAAATCCCGCGCCGATTGATGATTTCGTTATCATCGTTCAAGACGATGACCTTCGGTGTGTGGGACTTGATTTGTTCGAGCGTGAGGTGGACGAATGTCATGATCGTCAGGCGATCCCCGGTCTTTCCCAAGTGCGCCACCGCTCCGTTGAGGACGATGCTCCGACTGCCGCGTGGAGCGCGAATGGCATAGGTCTCAAAGCGCTGGCCATTGGTTTGATTGCCCACGAGAATTTTCTCATAGGGAGTGATGCCTGCCTCCTCGAGAAACTCCTCATCAATGGCCATGCTGCCCTCGTAATTCACATCCGCATCCGAAACGATGGCGCGGTGGATTTTTGAACCGAGAATGACTTTCAACATGCGGAACAGTCTAAAGCCAACACGCCGAAGATCAATCCTGTTGGCATTTCACTGCTCGTTTTGAAGCCGAAATGCGTTTTTTCGTCTTGGACGATCATGTGCCCAAAACCGCTTCTCCCTCGACGCGTGAAGTCTCCGAGTTGATAAGAAAGCCCGCTCGTTTATGGCAACCGATCTCCGCTCTCGATTTTTTAAAATGGTTTCCCGATGGCGTTTTTTTTTACTGGGGGCGGTCGTTTTGGCAACTGCGGTTGGTCTCAGCCGCATTCGAGTGGATGCCAATGTGCTCGATCTCCTGCCACAGGATCTCGTGGCCGTGCGGGGTCTTAAGATTTTCCTCAGTCATTTTGGTCAACCTCGCGAATTGATCGTGATGCTTGAAGCCGAGGATGCCACCAGGGCGGCAAGCCTCTGCGAATCGCTGGCCGCTGAACTCCGGGCCTCGAATCTTCTCAACGTCCAAAGCGCAGCGCCATGGGCAGAGGATCCCCGCCAACTCGTCCCGTTGGCAGCATTTGCCCTGCTCAACCAGCAGCCGCAAAAATTCCGCATGACACTCGAGAAGCTGTCACCCGCAATGGCCAGCGAGCGGGCTGCGGAAGCCGTCGACCGGCTTTCCACCACTATGGCTCCAGAGGAAATCGCCCGCCTGGCCTACGATCCTCTGAATCTCCTTTCCGCACTGCCCTCCACGGCTTCGCCGGATGTGGCAAACCGCGAATTTTCATCTACCGATGGACGCACGCGCCTTCTTTATGTGACCCCCAACGCCCCTACTCCGCCAAAAGACTGGGTGGCAGAAACGATCAACAGCATTCGAAAGTGGCAGTCCACCTCGCCCGAGCGCATGGCTGCCCGCGTGGGATGGACTGGAGAACCGGCGTTCGTGCAGGAGATATCCAGCGCCATGGAAAGCGATATGCGCTGGTCCTCCATTTCCTCGTTGGCATTTGCAGCGGTTGTTTTTTTTCTCGCCCACAGGCGACTGCGCCCGCTGCTTGGAATTCTGTTTTATGTGATTTGCAGCTTCGCCGTCGCGCTTGGCCTCACGGCCCTGATTTTTCCAGGTCTATCCATTATCAGCGTGGGCTTCGCAGCCATACTGGCCGGCCTCACGGTCGATTACGGCTTTATTATTTATCAACGGCGCATCGAGTATGGAGAAAACTTGGAGGATCTCCGCGCAGCGACTTCCCCCGGAATTCTTGCAGGCGCGCTGACAACAGCCGCAGCCTTTCTCAGCCTGAATCTCTCCGGCCTGCCAGGCATCGCCCAGCTCGGCACGACCGTGGCGATTGGCGTCCTCACCGGGGCCTTGCTCATGATTTTTTTCTATGCGGGAGATCTCCAAAAAATACCCCTTCCAGCCAGATGCGATCGCATATCTCCAACACCGAAACGGCGCCTCTTGGGCAAGACCGTTTCCTTGGCGGTTCTTTTTGCAGCCCTTTGCGCGCTGGTGCTTTTCGGATTTCCCCGATGGGCTGCGGATACAAACTCCATGCGACCCCGCCAGAGTGTGGCCTACCCCACGCTCGACCGCCTTGCCTTGGCCTTGGGAAATAATCAGGAAGTGCTGCATCTCATAGTCGCCGACGATTCCATCGTTTCCGAAAAGCTCGCACTCGCTCGATCAACTCTCGTGCAAGCAGTCCAGGAGGGCCTCATCTCCAGCTTCGAGCTGCCCGATGCCCTCTGGCCGCATACCGATTTCTTAAAAACCAACCTCGCCTCGGCATCGCCCGTCATATCTGAAAAAAAAGCCCTTTGCGCCTTGCTTAACGACGCGGGCTTCTCGGAGTCCGGCACATTTCTCACCTCCGGCATTCTTGATCAATGGCAGAAGTGGCAGGCCTCCGCTTCACCGCCTCTTCCACGGAACGCCTCATTCGACTGGATTGCCAGGCGCACGATGAGCCTTCACGGACCAGAACTCGCCGCATGCGGGATGGCTATGGAAACCGGCAAAGATCCGACCGCCGTCTCAAAACTCATCGATGACCTCGCCG
>Ga0247843_1000603_pt1 | contig 82959 bp, 81 predicted proteins | sample LaCruzMarch2017__FD_192420 | JGI IMG/M metagenome (GOLD analysis project Ga0247843, IMG submission 192420) | Freshwater microbial communities from meromictic Lake La Cruz, Castile-La Mancha, Spain - LaCruzMarch2017_8m | ecosystem: Environmental > Aquatic > Freshwater > Lake | place: Spain... | reverse complement strand
GCTGCGTCAGGCTTTCGCCCATTGCGCAAGATTCCCCACTGCTGCCTCCCGTAGGAGTTTGGGCCGTGTCTCAGTCCCAATGTGGCTGGTCATCCTCTCAGACCAGCTACTGATCGTAGCCTTGGTGAGCCTTTACCTCACCAACTAGCTAATCAGACGCGGGCCGCTCTAATGGCGATAAATCTTTCCCCCGAAGGGCACATTCGGCATTACCACCCGTTTCCAGGAGCTATTCCGAACCAAAAGGCACGTTCCCACGTGTTACTCACCCGTCCGCCACTAACTCCGAAGAGTCCGTTCGACTTGCATGTGTTAGGCCTGCCGCCAGCGTTCGCTCTGAGCCAGGATCAAACTCTCAGGTTGAGTTGACTATCTGACTTAGGCATCCCCGATGCCCGCTTCCGAAGAAGTTGGGGACCGGTTGGCATAAGTTCTACGTATTTTTGACGAGAACCACTTCGATCCGCCCGAGGGCCGACCGACATGGTTGTATCTTTCAAAAAGACCGCAGAGTGTCAGTATCGTCGAAATGACCATCACTGGTCATCGCTAGGACACCGCCGCCTGCGTTTCTCTTTCCAAATCAACGATTTCAAAGACCCAGACCGGAATAACCGGCCCCACTGTTTAGCGCCGGTGAGCGGCGGAGGCGGCGATGTAGTCGCCTCAGAAGTCCATGTCAACCAGTTCTTCAGAAGAACTTTCGACGTCGTCACCGGCCCGGAGGTCGGCGGAGGCGGCGATGTAGTCGCCTCCGATTTCTGCGTCAAGTGGTTCTTTTTAAAGAAGAACCCCGGTCTGCAATGCGGCCCCGGAGGGCTGCGGAGGCGGCTTCCTAAGGAAGGCTGAACCTCGTGTCAACCGGACCTTTCAGCCATTCTGCGAACCGTTGAAGCCAGGCTTCGGGAGCGCAAAAAACCGCCGGGAGGAAAGCCAGAGGCTGACCTCTTTTATCGTTTCCGACGATTCGATTGGAGCGCGGAGATTATGTGGAGCCTTCTGCGAAAGCAAGGAGTTTTTAATCTCCTCGTTTCCTCCTGGTCCGTGGCGACTTGCGTCTCCGCGGCCCTGGTGGCCGGCCCGTCTCCGAGCGAGGGGGCGATATACGGAGGCCTCAGTTCGTCCGCAAGCGGCATTTTCGTGGCGGACGAAGATTCTCGCCGACTTCCGTTCAATCGCGCGGCTCGAGCGGCCGCGATATAGGTCCCCAGACTCTCGGCCGCCTGTGTCGCGTCCCGGATCTGGCATGTCACGACAGCCCCGATGGAGATCATCGCCCACCTTGCGTTCGTCCTTCAACACAGAAAGAAGCCGCGTCCGGCGATCGGTCATCCGACCCATCAGGATGGCGACCGTCTCTCCCGGTACGGCGAAGATCACATCCGGCGCGATAGAGAGAGACACCGGGCGATCCAGCCCGGTCGCCCCGCCGGCCGACACGGCCTTGACCGGGTCGCAAGGCCGCTTCAGGCGGGCGGATCACCCGGGCGGGACGGCGAATCGAACCTTTCGTCCGGCCGGGCGAATATTCGCGCCACAGGGCCGATCACCAGAATGCCGAACAGGAAGCCAATGCCATGCGCTTCCCACGCGACTCGAGCGCCTTCCACACCGGGCGCGAACCCGATCAGGCCGAGCACCGCATTCACGGCCATCCAGGCGATCGACATGGTGATGACGCCCCGGTCGGTGAGGGGCAGCACCCGCCCTCCCCCTCCCAGCAATCGCGTCGCCGCCCCGATCAGGCCAAACACCGCGCCGGACGCGCCGACGAGCGGATCCATGCTGCCCCAGTGCAGCAACCCGTATCCCAGCGTCGCGACGACGCCCGATACAATATAGAGGGCCAGAAAAACGACGACACCGACTCCGCCCCTGAACAGGCGTGCGACCGGTGTGCCGAATGTCAGCGCAGCCACCGCATTCATCATCGCGTGTGCCCACCCGCCGTGCACGAACATCGAGGTCACCAGCCCGGCATATCGCCCCTGGCTCAAATCGACGGGCGTGAACGCCAGCTCCAGCCAATAGGTGTGGGCACGGCTCTGAAAGAAATACAGCCCGGGCATGGATGCGGCCAGCAGCACAGCCAGCAGCGGCGCCTTGAAGACGGGTTCTTTCGGGGTTGGGCCGTCGAATCGGCCGAGGGGCGGCTCCATTCGGATCAAATGCGCGGCGTCGCCCCCGATCTCAAGTGGTTCTTAATAACCACATCCCATTTTGGGACTTGGCTCGCGCTTGGCGATCCGCAGTTTCGTTCGCGTGGGATCTGCAGAAATGACCCGGAAAAGGATGCTCGCTGCGCTCGTTCCCCTCGGAATCGTCGCTGCCGGCCTGCCTGCCGCCGCCCAGACCGCAGGGTCCGGCGGCCTGTCGTCGTTTCAGAACGGCTATGGCGGTGCGCGCCAGTCGGTCACGACGGCACAGACGGGCTCTACCCGGGACCAGAACGGCAATCGCCTGATCGTCGATGGCATCATCCAGGCCGGGGCCTCCGCCTATTCCGCCCGGTCCGGCGGCGTGTCGCAGACCTACTCGGGCTCAGGCAGCAGCGGCGGCGGCTCGGCCATCGGCGGCTCGACGGCCATCGGCAACAATCTGAACGTGGTGGTCCAGGGCAGCCATAACACGGTCATCGTCAACTCGCGTCAGACCAATACGGGGAATGTGTCCGCCCGGACCGATCTGACCGGCACCCTGACAGGCTTCTGATGATGACCACCGCCCTCACCCGTCGGCTGAAGGACGGCGGCGTCGCCCTGGCCGTCACGGCCATGCTCGGCGCCTGCGTCAGCCCGGTCGCCGGGCCACACGGCATGTATGCGACGCCGATCGGCAATGCGCCGGTGACATCGAACCCGACGCCCTATTCCACGGCCCTGTATTGCCTGGCCGACTACGCCCGCCGCTACAACCTGCCCTCGCCGCGCATGGCCGTGGGCCGGATCAGCGACTACACCGGCACGGTCTCGTCCGACGGTGGGCGCCAGGTCACGGGCGGAGCCTCCCTGATGGCCTTCAGCGCCCTGGCCAAGGCCGGGGCGCAGATGGTCGAGCGCTACGACACCTCCATCTCCGAAATGGAGTTGCGCTACGCCAACAACCGGCTGATCGGCGACCAGGGCGGCACGGTCGAGGATCCCAACTATCGCCGCATCCTGGCGGGCCAAGTGCCGGGCTCAGACTTCTACCTGGTCGGCGGCATCACCGAGGTGAACTACAATATCCGATCGGCCGGCTTTGACGCCGGGCAGGCCGAGACCGAAAGCGCCCGGCCGGGCTCCACCATCATCCAGGGCAAGGTGTTCGTCATGAACATCGCCATCGACCTGCGCCTGGTCCAGACCACCACGCTCGAGGTCGTCGACGTCGTCTCCTACCAGAAGCAGATCATAGGCCGCGAAATCTCCGCCGGGGTGTTTGACTTCCTGGATGGCAACGTCCTGGACATCTCCGCCGGAACCGGCGGGATGGAGCCGGTGCAGTTGGCCGTCCGCGCCGTGATCGAGCGGGCGACGGTCGAGTTCATGGCCAACCTGTATGGCGCGCCGGGTCCCGAAATCTGCCTGGACGCCTCCAACGACCCGCTCAACACGGTGGGCGCGACCGGGGGCTATTACCCCGCCTACGACAACACGGGAACGAACAATGGCCAGACCCGCGCCGATCCGGACCGCTGGAACGATCGCCGCGACGGCGCTGTACGTGGCAGCCGCTACTAGCGCTTTCGGTCAGACCCGGGATGGCGTCATCGTCCTGAACAACCAGCTGCAACTGGGCGACGTCATCGCCGGCCAGACCCTGAACGTCGAAGGGGCCTCGGACGAGGTGGGTGCCGACACGGCGGCCCAGGGCAACAGCCTCTCCGGCACGGCCCAGGACCGCGACCTCCAGCTGACCTCGACCCAGACGTCCAGCGGTGACGTCCGCTCGACCACCACCCTGAACCTGGACGGCGACCTGGAAGGCCCGGTCAACGCCACCACCCAGTCGCGCGGCAACTATCTGGCCGCTGCGGCCTATGGCGGCGATATCGCCATTGATGCGACCCAGGAGGTCGGCCCGTCGGAGGTCACCGCCGCCTCGAGCCTGAACGGCCCCACCGTCCGGATGCCCGGCGGGGCCTCGGTCGGCGTCACCGCCATCGCCAACACCACCTCCATGGCCGCCAGCGCCTCACACGTGTCCGGCATCGTGATCCAGCGCTCCGAGGCGAGCGTCCGGGCCGAAAACTTCGCCGAGACCCGATACATCCCCGCGACCGCCGAGTTCATCAGCCAGTCGGTCGCCAATACGACTGCCCTGAACTCCGGTCTCGCCTCCAGTCAGGACCTGATCATTCGCCAGCGCTCGGCCGGCGACGCCGTCACCGCGTCGACCAGCGCCAATGCGGCCAACGCCTGGGATCTGGCCGGACGCGCCCGCGCCACCGCCAACCAGACGCTACTCTACAATGACGGCGGCTCGGTCGTGGCGACGACGGACCAGTCCAACCTGTCCCGGGTCCGCGCCTCTGCGACCGTCACCAGCTACGACTGGGGCGCAGCCGCCGCGGTCGCGGCCGGAACGGGAAACGAGGTCGTGGCCGGCAACAACGACGTCTATCTGGAGATCGACAACAGCCAGGTGAACTCCGGCGGCGTGGAGGTCAGCGCCGATTTCACGGGAACCAATGGTTACGACGCCTATGTCTCGGCGGACGCGGTCGGTAACTCGGTCACCGGCTATGTCTGCTCGACCTGCCAGGGCAATCTGATCGCCACCAATGCCCAGACCAACTCCGGCCCTGTCTCGGCCACGGCGACCACGACCGTCCGCGGCACGGGCCGCGCGACCGCGTCGAGCGCAAGCGCCGTCGGCAATACCGCGACCTTCTACGTCTCGCGGCCGGGGTCGTGATCTGCGCCCTGATGTCCGCCTAACGTAAAGTTTACTTTACGGCTACCAGAGATTGAGGAACGCTGGTGAGGGGGCAACTATGGCCCCTGTCCGACCACATCCGGGAGTGCCTGTGCGGCGGCCCCGATTTCGCCTGAAGCCTTCATGACCCCTCGCCGTCTTCTGCTCGCCGCCGCGTCCGGCCTCGCCCTGCTGACTTGCCCCCTGTCCGGTGCCGCCATGGCCCAGACGGCGACCGCTGCGCAGCCCTCGGACCCCTGGGCGCAGGCCGCCAGCGACATTCCCGCCGATCCGGCCGTCCGGTTCGGGCAGCTGCCCAACGGCATGCGCTATGCGATCCTGAGAAACGCGACCCCGCCCGGACAGGCCTCATTGCGGCTGCGGCTCGACGGTGGCTCGCTGATGGAAACGGACGACCAGCGCGGTCTCGCCCACTTCATGGAGCATATGGCCTTCAACGGCACGACCAATATCCCGGAGAATGAGCTGCTGCGCATCCTGGAGCGCCTGGGCCTGGCCTTTGGCGCCGACACCAACGCCTTCACCTCTTTCGACCAGACCGCCTATGTTCTGGAACTCCCCCGCACCAACGACGAGACCGTCGACACTGCCCTCCGCATCCTGCGCGAGCAGGTCTCCGAAGCTCTCATGAACGCAGACGACATTGACGCCGAGCGCGGCGTGATTGAAGGCGAGGAGCGGACCCGCAACACGCCGGCTCAACGATCATTGAAGGCGCAGCTTGCGCTGTTGGCACCCGGCCAGCGGATCGCAGATCGTCTGCCCATCGGCGACCTCAACATCATCCGTACGGCACCACGCGAGCGCTTCGTTGATTTCTACAACGCCTACTACAGGCCTTCGCGCGCGACTCTTTTGGCGGTCGGGGACTTCGACGTCGATCAGATGGAGGCGAAGATCCGCGGGGCCTTCGAAAGCTGGCAGCCCAGGGCGGCTGACGGCCCTGAACCCGACCTCGGACAGATCGCGCCGCGCGGTGCCGACAGCCGGATTCTGGTCGAGCCGGGCGTGCAGTCCTCGATCCAGCTGAACTGGGTATCGCCGCCCGATAACGACCCTGACACCGTCGCCGAACGCCGTTCTTTGCTTCTTCAGAACCTCGGCCTGGCGGTCCTCAGCCGTCGCCTGGGCGAGATCGCACGCGCCGACAACCCGCCGTTCCTGGGTGCCGGGGGCGTGACCGATACCTTGTTCGACAGCCTGCAGATCGCGACCGTCGGTGCCGCCTTCAATCCGGGTGGCCTGCCCCGCGCGCTGCAGACCATCGAACAGGAGAAGCGCCGCCTGGTTCAGTTCGGCGTCACCGAGACCGAACTGAATCGCGAGATCACCGACACGCGGGCCGCGCTCGAGAATGCGGTTGCGACTGCGGCCACCCGCACGACCCCGGCCCTCGTGGGCGGGCTCCTGAATGCGACCAACGACCAGCGAGTGTTCAGCACGCCCGCGACGAATCTCGCGCTGTTCAACGCGGCGGTCGACGGCCTGACACCCCGGGCTGTGAATGAAGCGGTCGCGACGGTGTTCGCCGGTCAGGGCCCACTGGCGCTTGTGGCGACCCCGGAACCCATCGAAGGCGGCGAGGCGGCGGTTACGGCTCTGCTGGAAGCTTCGACGGCCGTCCCGGTCACGCCTCCAGCCGCCCAGGCTGCGCTGGAATGGCCCTATGCCACGTTCGGCACGCCCGCCCAGCCCGCCCGGCAACAGGAGATCGCTTCGGTCGGTGCCACGGTCGTCACCTTCGCCAACGGCACCCGGCTGACGGTCAAACCGACCACCTTCCGCGACGACCAGATCCTGATCAGCGTACGGGCCGGGCTCGGCGAACTCGGCCTTCCGACGGACCGGGCCGACCCCCAGACCCTGGCCCCCTTCGTCTTCACGGCTGGCGGTCTGGGCAAGCTGACAGCCGATGAACTGACCCGCGCCTTGAGCGGCAAGATCTACAATGCCGGCTTTGCCATCGACGGCGACGCCTATGAGCTGACGGGCACCACCCGGCCTGAGGACCTCGGTCTGCAGATGCAGGTTCTGGCTGCCTATCTGACCGACCCGGGCGTGCGCCCGGCCCCCTTCGAACAATTCAAGGGTTTCTGGCCCCAGATCATCGCCCAGAGCATGGCGACCCCCGAAGGGGCGTTCGGAATCCAGTCGAGCGGCCTGCTGGCGTCCGGCGATGCGCGGCAGACCTTCCCCTCGCCCGAGACGGTTGCGGGCTGGACGAATGACCAGTTCAAGGCGAGCGTGACCGCAGGTCTTGCCCAGGGGCCCATCAACGTCGTGATTGTCGGCGATGTGACCATGGAGGATGCGATCGCCGCTGTCGGCTCGACCCTCGCCGCGCTGCCCGCCCGATCGGCAGAACCGGGGGTATCCGCCGGTGCCGACGTCCGGCGTTTCCCGGCCGGAACGCCGGAACCGGTGCGGCTGACGCACACCGGGCCTGCTGAACAGGCGCTGGGTTATCTGGCATGGCCCACCACCGATGTTGTCGGCGACCGAACGGACGCGCGCGTCGCAGACCTATTGGCGGCCGTCCTGGAGCTGCGCGTGCTGGACGAGATCAGGGAAAACCAGGCCCTGGCCTATTCGCCTAAAGTCGAGGCCTCGGCGTCGGACGTCTATCGGGACTACGGCTCGATCGCTGTCACGGCCCAGACGACGCCTCAGAACCAGCCTGCGTTGTTCGCCGCCCTCGACGCGATCGCTGCTTCCCTGCGCGACACACCGATCACAGAGGATGAGTTGAACCGGGCGCGCGCGCCCAATGTGGAACGTCTTCGTCGCGAGCAGGCCGGCAATGAATACTGGCTGGGGGCCTTGGCCCACGTGGCGACCAGGCCTGGCGATATCGAGCAGATCGCGACCGAGATCAGCGATCGCGAAGCGGTAACGCCCGCTGACATCCAGGCGGCGGCCCGGAAATACCTGATGCCAGACAAGGCCTGGCGCGCTTCGGTGATCTCTGCCAACGCACCGGCGCAATAGACCAAAAAAGAGGCCCCGGGGTTTTCGCTCCGGGGCCTTCAGTCTTCTCAGGATCGTCGGCGATGAACCCGACCATCAATGTCTATCCCACCCGCCATTCGCACAGGCTGAACGGGTCGTTGTCTGTCATTCAGCTTCAAGGCTGATCGGCTCCAGACAGAAGTGGGAGCATGGGTCACGCTTTCGCGTTGGACCCACGAAGGGAGTCCGCCTCAAACGATCTGAACCGCCCCCGGTTTGCCGGAGGCTTCAACGCCTGAGAGAAAGCAACACGACGAACAAGGGCTCACCCGAGGCTCGCGAGCGAGCGGTCCGGATGGTGCTGGATGATACCGCATTTCATTCACTTAACGGCCACTTTACAATTTCTATTTAAAGTCGCACTGCGCTGTCCAAGGAGGTACTTTGTCAAATCCTTGCCTGAAATGCCCAACAGATCAAAGCTGCTGTCGTGAACTTAATGGCCTTAAGATTAACGAGTCAGAATACGTTCGGCACTTTGAAAGTAGAATTGAACATCTCACCGTTTCTCGAAAAGGCAAGATATTTGAGATATCGTCTCTTGGGAACGGTCCATGCCCGAACTGGGATCAACAGTGTCAAGTCTATGGGAACCGGCCCATGGACTGTGATCTTTATCCCTATACGATGGGAAATGTGTTTGAAGGGGATGGGGAGGTTTATGCGACCTATCACAGCCGCACCGATTGTCCTTTGACAGCCCAGCTCCTCGGCCCCCGCGAGAAAGCAGAAGAACTGATACGAAACTTTCTTAAATACACCTATGGCGAGCAATTCAAGATCACTGTTCGCTATGATGAAGGAGCAGCGAGAGTCTATCACCTGGCGCGCCGGGCTGCATCTAAGGCCAGGAGGCTGCTTATCGGAGAGACGACCTGATCGAAGAGCAGGAAATATCTATTCCAGCTCTGTATCCAACTCCATTTTTCCAGGCGTCCACACCCGATCGTCCACTTGAAGCCTGGCCACAAATCATGATTCCGATGCGCTCTGGTCACGTCGCAGCCGGTGAAGAGCAAGCTGGTCTGGCTGTCGGATGATCCATGGGCAGCCGTCGAGCCATATCTGGCCGGAGCTCGGCGGGTCGATGACCGGCGAGTGATCTCGGGCATCATCCATGGGCTCGGGACAGGTTGTCCAATGGCCGGATTGCGACGCCGGGTACAGCCCGTCCACGACGGTCTGTACCCGGCGTCGCCGTCGCATTCCTCGTCACCTGCCGGCCATGAATGAGTCTGGAGCCTAGAACACCCGCCCGCCGACGCCGCCGTCCAGCATGATCGAGGCCCCGATGATCGAGGCACCCTGCGTCTGGACGACCTCTTCGCGGTATTCGGTGTAGATCTCTTCCTTGACCCAGACGAGCACCTTGATGCCCGCGCCATAGCGGCGAAGCAGCGAGCGCTCGTTGCAGTCGCGAGCCACCAACTGGGTCTTGCACCGCAGGTCGCCGGCACGATCGCGCCACAGCGCCTCGCCCTTCTGGCAGGCGAAGGTCTGTCCGCCCTCGAAGCTGACCTGACCGGTCCATTCCGACCAGGTCACCTGCAGCCGCGTCCCGGCGATGCAGCGATACAGTTCGCCCTCATAGCCGTCATGGATATCGCGGTCGGGCGTCACCTGGGACGCTGGGTGCGGGATGTCGCGGTCGTCGATGCAGAAGGCCTGGATGACGACGCGCTTTTCCCAGCGGCGACGGGACTCGTAAGGCACGTGGACGACCTGGGACACAGTCCCGGCCTCGACAGTCAGGCCCTGGATCACGGTCGGATAGGGCTGCTCGACGCTGAAGTAGGCACCGCCGCCACCGCCGCCCCGCACGTTGCCATAGCCGCTGACGCGGGCATTCAGCAGGGCGCGGGCCCTTGCCGTGACCCCGGCATTGCCGTCCGCATTGGCGTTCGCATTGATGTTGACGTTCACATTGATGTCGCCACCCCCCGGTGGATAGCTCGGCGGCGGGGGCTGGGTGCAGCAATCCGGCGGCGGAGGCGGAGGGGGCGGAGGCGGTGGCGGCTCGCACGATCCACACGGCGGAGGCGGCGGCGGTGTGCAGCCCGCGTGGCACTGGGCCGAGGCCGGTCCGGCCAGGCTGAGCAGGGCCATGGCACCCGTAAAGGCGCCTGCCACCGCCGGCAGCCAGATCTTGATCGCCACCCGCATGGGTCAGGCTCCTGAAGAATCGATCGCCGACCCCAACGAGACGCAGGTCGGCCCAATGGGCATCTGCGGGCAAAACCCTTGCGTTTCCGTTGCCAGGGGAATGGCACCGCCCTTGCGGCGCTCGCCACGAAAGCGAGACGCATGTTCCATCCCGGCACACAGACTCTGATCGATCACTGGGCTGCACTGCCCTCTCCCGGCCCTATCCCTCCACGCGCCGGGCTCGAGCCGATGCGGCTGGGTCGGCTGGTGCCCCAGCTGTTCACGGCCGACCGCAGCCCTGACGGCGCGACCCTCCGGCTTGCGGGCGCCTGGATCGAGACCCTGCATGGCCGGCCCATGCGTGGCGTCGGCTGGCTAGACCTGTGGGCTCCCGAGAGCCGGACCCTGATCGCCGCCGCCGTCGTCCAGACCTTCCGCGAGGCCCGTCCGGTCGTGATGGTGGCCGAGGCGACGCGCCTGCGTGGCGTGCTGGAAATCGTCATCGCGCCCATGCGCGGCCCGGACGGCGAGGCCAATCGGTTGCTGGGGCTCTATCAGCCGGCGCTGGATCAGGAACGGCGTCGCGAGGCAGTCGGCCCGCTGACCGCGCGGCTTTCAGTCGGCGTCGGCGTGACCGGACGCCCGCCCCTGACCCTGGCCGCCGTCGACGGGCGACGGATCGCCTGAAGGAACGATCGTTCGCGCCAGGGCTTGTCCCGCAGCAACGGGCTCGCCCCGCAACAAATACCACGACTGTTGCAGTTGTTGTCGGCCTGCCTATGTTACCGTCTTCGCAACAGCCCTGCGGGACGTCCCGCAGCCGGAGAGACTTCGATGATCGAGCGCAGACCGTTCGACAGCCTGGGTGGTGCCAACCACGGATGGCTGAATGCCAGACACCATTTCTCCTTCGCCGGCTATTACGATCCGGCCCGCATGAGCTGGGGCAATCTGCGCGTCTGGAACGACGACGAGATCGCGGCGGGCTCGGGCTTTCCGCCCCACCCCCACTCGGACATGGAGATCATCACCTATGTCCGCGAAGGCGCGATCACCCATGAGGACAGCCTGGGCAACAAAGGCCGCACCGAGGCCGGCGACGTCCAGGTGATGAGCGCCGGCACCGGTATCCGGCACGCCGAATACAATGCCGAACCGGTGCTGACCCGAATCTTCCAGATCTGGATCGAGCCGACCCGTCGCGGCGAAAAGCCCGCATGGGGGGCCAGGCCCTTCCCCAAGGGTGACCGCGCCGGTCAGTTCGTGGTCCTGGCCTCGGGCTTCGAGGGGGACAGCGATGCCCTGCCGATCCGCACCGACGCACGCATCGTGGGCGCGACGCTGAAGGCGGGCGAGAGCGCGACCTATCCGCTGGGCGCGACCCGCCGTGGCTATCTGGTGCCCGCCAGCGGCGAGGTCGAGGTCAACGGCGTCCATCTGAACGCCCGCGACGGTGCCGCCATAATCGGCGAGGACACCCTGACCGTGACCGCCGTCAACGATGCCGAGATCGTCCTGGTCGACGCAGCCTAGGTCGCCGTCGCGGTCTCCCTCCCCCGCGGGGGAGGGAGACCCTCGGCGCTCGCTAGAGAACCCCGATCATGCTGGCGACCAGGGGATGACGGACAATGTCGCCCTCAGCCAGACGCACGACCGAAATCTCCGGCACGGCCTCCAGGCGCGTGGCGATGTCAGCAAGTCCGGACAGAGACGGCAGCAGGTCCGTCTGGCCCGGATCGCCCGTCACCACCATGTTGGAGTGCCAGCCCAGCCGCGTCAGCAGCATCTTCAGCTGCACATAGGTGCAGTTCTGGGCCTCGTCGATGACGATGAAGGCGTTGTTCAGGGTGCGCCCGCGCATGTATCCGACCGGCGCGATCTCGATCAGGCCCTCGGCCATCAGGGCCCCCACCCGCTTCATCGACAGCCGGTCCGACAGGGCGTCGTAGAGCGGACGCAGATAGGGGGCCAGTTTGTCCTCCATGGCACCGGGCAGGAAGCCGATCGATTCGCCGGCCTCGACGGCGGGGCGGCTCAGCACGATGCGACCGACCTTGCCGGCCTCCAGTGCCTCGACCGCCTTGGCGACGGCCAGATAGGTCTTGCCGGTGCCTGCGGGGCCCAACGCCAGGGTCAGGTTGGAGGTGTCGATCGCGTTCAGCAGCGCCGCCTGCCCCTCGGACTTGGGCTTCAGCGTCTTCAGATATCCCTGCTCGCGATCGTCGTTCGACGGATGCGGCGACCAGGCCCCCCGGCTCTGTGCAACGGGCAACCGGCGGACCTTGGCGTCCTGGCCATAGTCGGGGCCATCGAAGGCTCCACCTTCACGGGATTGACGCTTCAGGGCGGCGCGCTTGGTCATGGCAGGCTCCGAGACATGAAAAAAGGCGACGCCGGAATGGCATCGCCTCGATCGAGGGTGGGGAGGGAAAAGAAGGTGCCGACAGGCTGTCCGGGGTCGGAGATGTATCCCACATCCAGCGGGAAGACCCGCCGCATACCCGAACGCGTCACGCACGCTCTCCTGGGTTCTGACCGGACCGGGGTTGATCCGGCTTCCGATCCGGGGCCGAAATGAAGGCCTCGAATCGCAGCAACACTTTGATGCTAGCGTGGTTTCCAAAGGCTTAAAGAGCCTAATGCGTTCAGTGCAGATGAGGGTTTCATGACGATCTATTCGCTTGCGGACAAGAAACCGCGATTGCCGCCAGAGGGTGAATACTGGATCGCCGACAATGCGGTCGTGGTCGGTGACGTGACCCTGAAGTCAGGGGCCAGCGTCTGGTTCGGCGTCACGGTGCGCGGCGACAACGATCCGATCGTCATCGGAGCGAACACCAACATCCAGGACGGCAGCGTCCTGCATTCCGATCCGGGCGAGCCGCTCACGATAGGAGACAACGTCACGGTCGGGCACATGGCCATGCTCCACAGCTGTACGATCGGCGACAACACCCTGATCGGCATCGGCGCGGTGGTCCTGGGGCGCGCCGTGATCGGGAAGAACTGCCTGATCGGCGCGAACGCCCTGATCACGGAGGGCAAGGTCATACCGGACGGCTCGCTGGTCATGGGACAGCCCGGCAAGGTGGTGCGGCAGCTGGACGAGGCCCAGATCGCCGCCCTGACGGCCTCGGCTCACCATTATGTGCAGAACTGGAGGCGGTATGCGCAGGCCCTGAAGCCCTCTCCCGCAGGGGGAGAGGGCCAGATGCCGTCACCGACCCAGGTCGTAGGTGCCGGTGATGTCGATGCGGACGGCCATCTCACCGGCGGCGACGGGCGTTGATGCGCTGTCGGCCATGGCCATGCGTGCCATCATCGGCATGGGCTGCGGGGCCTGATAGCCGCCGCCCTCGCTCAGGGAGCGAATGGACCCCAGCTCGACACCCAGCGCCCGGGCATACAGGCGCGCCTTGTCCTGCAGCGCGCGCACGGCCAGGACGCGGGCCTCGTCTTCGGCGGCCTTGGGATCCTTCAGACCGAAGGAAATGCCTTCGATCTGGTTGACACCAGCCGAGACCACCGCGTCGGCCGTCGTGCCGACCTTCGTCAGGTCCATGATGTTGACGGTCACCCTGTTCGACGCCTGATAGCCGCGCAGCCTGGGCGGCTCGTTCTGGATGTAGTCGTACTGAGCCGACAGGTTCAGACCCGAGGTCTGAATGTCGCGATCGGCGATTCCCGCGCGGCTCAGGGCGGCGAAGACCGCCTGCATGCGGCGGGCGTTGTCGGCCATGGCGGCCTGGGCCGTCGGAGCTTCCGTCGTCACGCCGAAGGTGATGGTGGCCATGTCGGGCGCGACCTTGACCTCGCCATAGGCCGACAGATTCAGCGCAGGCGCTGCGGTCATGGCATGCATCTCCGTCGGAGCCGATTGTGCCAGCGCCGCGGGCGCGGCCAGGCCGACGAGGGCGGCGCCCAGCATGAGGGCGGGAAGGGTGCGGGTCATGGATAGCCTCATCGAGAACGATTCCTGGGACGGCCCCCAGTTCTCCGCGAGGACCGTGGTGGAACCTTGGCCCTGAACGCCTGAACAGGGAGCAGGTCGCATCCGCAGAAACCGTTCATGTGCATGACATGGACGACAGGAAGCGGACTTTCCCCTCCGCGCCGCCCCTGCTAGGCGATGCCGTTCGGCGGGCGCGTAGCTCAATGGTTAGAGCCGACCGCTCATAACGGTCTGGTTGGGGGTTCGAGTCCCTCCGCGCCTACCACCCTATCGACGGCGGCGTCCGTCGCGCCAGCGGTCCTCTCCGCGGGGCGTCGGCTGGTCCACATACTGTCCCTGGCCGTTGTACCAGCCATAGCCTTGCTGGAACCGGTCATAGCCGGTCGGGCTATAGGCATAGTCGTCGTAGGGATCGCCGTAGGCACCGTCCATCTCGTCCCACCAATCGCGCGGATAGGCTGTGCGCTGGCACTCATAGCCCTGGCCGCCCTGACCCCAGTAGGGGGCGTAGCGATCCTGATAGACAGGGCGATAGGTCGGCCGGCACAGGCTGTCGGACCAGACCCGGTTTCCGTTGGCGGTCAGCTGGGCGCGGTACTCCTGCTGGAATACAGCCGTAACGCCGACGAAGATATTGTCGGTGACCACCGCCCGCCCTGAGGCGAGACCGACGCCGACGGTGTCGGCGCGGATGCGGCTGTTGGTCAGGCTGAGCTCGCCATTGTACAGCACCACACCCTTGTCGGACTGGCAGATCTTCGAGCCGTCGATCGTAACTGACGCCCCCTCGATGGCCACGCCTTCGACATAACCGCAGACCTTGGTGTTCGACACCTCGACCCGGCCATAGTCGCGGCGCGAGCGGACCGAGATGCCGATCGAGCGGGGACCATAGTTGTTGGGGGTCTCAACCCCGACCAGGGTGGTCGAGTCGATGCGCGAGGGATCGCCGGCGCCCGGCGTCAGTTCGATGCCGGACTGGGCACCGGTGACCACCGTCTCCCATGTCGTCAGGGTCGCGCCGTCGGCGACGATCGCCGGCGCTATGGTCCGGGCGTCGATTACAACATCGCGCAGGTCGACCAGACCACCGTCCGACAGGATGGCCGCCTCGTCCCCGGAGTGTCGGATGCCCGACCGGCTCATGATGACCTGACCGCCGTAGTTGACGATACAGGCCGCATCGCCGCCCTGGGGCGATGACAGGACCAGGTCGCGGACCTCGAGCCGTACGCCCGAGGCCACGGTGATGCAGGGCAGGCCGTCGGGAGCCTGCAGGCTGGCGGACGGGTTTTCGTTCCAGCGTCGCGGGTCGAACCCGCCCTCGCCGATGAGGGTCAGGGGTTTGTCGATGTTCAGCCAGCCGACACAGGCCCCGCCACGGGCGCGAATGACCAGGGTCCCGCCGGGGCGCACGCGCTGGACCGCCGCCTCGACAGCCCCGGTGCCGGGATTGCCGCCGCAATCGACCAGGACGATCTCTTCGGAGCCGCCGGGCTGGTGGATCGGTGGTGGCGCGCCGTTCCAGCCGGGATAGTGATTGCCATAGGACCAGCGGCGATGGGCACCCGAACGGCTGCGCTGGCTGGCCGGGGGATCCAGCAGCCGGCCAAAGTTGGGTCGGGTCTGGCTTTCGACGCGGGCGGCGGTCTGGGCAAACGCTTCGGGTGCCGACGCCAGTGTGACGGCCAGGGCGGAGGCGGCGAGGATCAGCGTCTTCATGTGGTCAGCCCCTCCTAACGGCGCTGCGAGCGGGAAACTTGCGACAGGACAGCCTGCAGCCGTGAGGCAGATGGGCCGAAGCCTGCGAGCGCCGAATCGATACGGGAGGCGACGGCCTCGGCCTTGTCCTGATCAGCGACCCCGGCGACGCCGAGCGCGAAATAGGTCGATACGGCGAATTTGGCCTCTGGCGACCCCTGTTTGTCGGCCTGGGAATACCAGTGGAACGCGCGGGCATAGTCGGTGGGGACCCCGATGCCCTCGGAATACATGACGGCCAGAACCAGCTGGGCCTCGGACGAGCCATTGACGGCAGCCAGCTGGATGGCGCGGACCATCTCCAGCCAGGACAGGCGCGATTCCATGTCGTGGCCCAGCATGGCCTCCAGCGTCTGGATCTGCCGGGCGCTGAGGTCGGCCGGCCGACTGACGACCGTCTCGGTCACGCCGAGGTAGCGCAGGGCACGCCCGACATGGACGAAGGGCAACTCGGTCATGCGGCCCAGCGCATATTCGTAGGCGTCACCGCGCGGACGGCTCTCGTCCGAGAAGGGCACACCCGACGCCGGGGCGTCGTTCGGATAGAATTCGAACGGCGGCACCCACTGACGTGCCTTGGCCTCGACGAAGGACCCGTATTGCGACCGGCCGGGCGAGGACCGCTCGAAGTCCTTCAGCAGGACATAGGATCCGACGTCGCCCGTCTGGGTCGCCAGATAGTTGTAAAGGTAGGCGTCGACATCGTTGCGGGGGAACAGGGACACCGCCGAATAGAAGCCGCCCCGGCCCTGCCCGCCACTGGCATTGCGTCCGATCGCCTCGCGGGCTTCGCGGTTGTCGGAGGGCTCGCCAAAGGGGCCATATAGGGCGTCATGCAGACGGGCCAGGGTGCGGAAGCCTTCTGCGTCCTGGGTGGACAGCACATAGATCATGCGATCACGGACGGCGGCCTGTTCGTCGATCGTCATCTGGCCCAACTGGCGGTTCAGCCGCTGATAGGCGACGTGCCGCTCCCAGGCCCGGCAGTCGTCATAGCGCGAGCCTGAGCGGAACCCGTCCCACCCCCGGCGATTGACGCGATTGATGGGCGCATAGCCCTCGTCATTTGCCAGCGCGAGGCCGGTCCAGACCGCGCTCTCGATCGGATCCTCGATATTCTTGTCGGTAGCGCGACTGGCCGCATATCGCGACCCGAGTTCAAGCTGCGCGAAGAAATCACCCCGGAACGCTTCGCGCCGCAGCAGGCGGAGGCCGGCTTCCTGTGCGTTGAACTCCGGGCCCGTGATCGACTGCGGCCGGGGACATTGATTGGCGGCGGCGTTGTCGGCGCGCCGCCAGAAGGCCGCACCGTTGTCGCCGCAACTGGCCAGGGCACCGGCGGTCAGGGCCAGCAGGGCCACGGCCGACACGACAGCGACCTGGCCACCGAGGCGACGTCGCGGGCGTTCGTCACGGCTGGCGTCGCGATCGCGCATTCCCTTCATCCCGTTCCCCGAAAGCGGATCCACACTCTGGCCGCGTTAACCATTTCCGAAACCGGCGCTCCGGTCCAGTGAAGTTCCGGTTATGGTTAACGGTATTCGTCGATATAGCGTTGCCGCAGCCTGGCGGAAATATGGCGCGGCCAGGCTTCGTCCACAGAAAACAGTGGTTTACTCCGGCCACGCGGACCTGTGGCTCGCGGTCGTGACATCGTCGACCTATAGCGTCACGATCCTGACTTCAGATGGACCCGACCAGATGAGTTACATCCCCCGCGACGACCGCCCTGTCGACAAGGCCGAGGCCTATCTTGAGGTCGAATCGGAGATTCTGGCGGTGCTGGAGGGCGAGACGGATCGGGTGGCCCGCATGGCGACGGTCGCCGCGATGCTGGCAGACGCCTTCAACGACTATTTCTGGACCGGCTTCTATGTCGTCGATCCGGCCCGGGACCGCGAACTGGTGGTCGGCCCCTATCAGGGGACGCTGGGCTGTCTGCGGATCGCTTTCGGGCGCGGGGTGTGCGGAACGGCAGCCGAGACCCGACAGACACAGATCGTTCAGGACGTCCATGCCTTTCCGGGCCATATCGCCTGCGACGGGCGCTCGGAGAGCGAGATTGTGGTCCCGGTGTTCGATGCCGGCGGCGCATTGATCGCCGTGTTCGATGTGGACGCAACGACCAGGGCCGCCTTCGATACGGTCGATGCCCAGGCGCTTGAGCGGCTGATGGCCAGGGTTTTCGGAGCAGACGCTTGAAGGCCCCGCTGGTCCGCAGTGTCCTGTTTCTGCCGGCATCAAACCCCCGGGCGATCGAGAAGGCGCGCGGGCTGGACTGTGACCTGGCCGTGCTGGATCTGGAGGACGCCGTCGCGCCCGATATGAAGGCCGAGGCCCGCGCGGCGGCGGTCGATGCTGTGCGGGCAGGCGGATTTCGCGGCCAGATCGGGGTGCGGGTCAATGCGCTCGGCACCGCGTGGGGCGAGGCCGATCTGGCGGCGCTGACGGGCGTCACCCTGGACTGGATCGTGGCCCCCAAGGTCGAGGAGGCCGGGACCGTCGATGCCTATGAGGCGCGGATAGCCGAGGGCGTGCGCCTGTGCGCCATGATCGAGACGCCCCGCGCCCTGCTGGACCTGCCCCGGATCGGGGCGGCGGGTGGGCCGCTGGGGGCCTTGATGCTGGGCGTCAACGATCTGGCCAAGGCGCTGGGAACCGGCCAGTCACTGGACCGGGAGCCGCTGAAGCCCTGGCTGGCGGCGACGGTGGCGGCTGCGAAGGCGCACGGGTTACTGGCCATCGACGGGGTCTTCAACCGGCTGGACGACGCAGGGGGTCTGGCGGCCGAGTGCGCCCAGGGGCGTCGGTTTGGCTTCGACGGCAAGAGCCTGATCCATCCGAGCCAGATCGAGGCGGCCCACGCGGCCTTCTCTCCCACCCCGGCCGAGGTGGCGGAGGCCGGGGCCGTCGTCGCGGCTTTCGCCGCCCCCGAGGCCGAAGGCAAGGGCGCGATCCGCGTCAATGGCGCGATGGTGGAGCGGCTGCATCTGGTCCAGGCGCAGGCGCTGCTGGACCGCGCGGCAGCGTGTGGGTAGGAACGCGCCTTCGCTCGCGTGTCACGGCCGATGAACGGGCCAGCCGTCGAAAGTGCCTGAGTTGCAAACACCCCCCCTTCGCCGCGCCTGGGTCTGCTCGCCCGGCATATGGGACGTCCGGTTCCTGGGGACCTTCCTCGACGACCTGTCGCTGCGGGCGAGCCCGCTTGCCCCGATCGAAGCCATCGTCGGCTGGGGTCTGAAGCCGTCGTCCCGGAGCGGGCGTCGACGCGCGGCACGGACAGGACTGCCCTATCTGGCGCTGGAGGACGGGTTTCTACGGTCCATCGGCCTTGGCGAGACCGGGGCGGCGTCGGTCAGTCTGGTCGTCGATGACCTGGGTATCTATTACGACGCGACGCGGCCCTCGCGTCTGGAGCGGTGGATCGAAACGGCGGACGACTGGTGCGACGCCGCAATGCGGTCGCGGGCGCGGGCGCTGATCGACCGGATCGTCGAGACGGGAATTTCCAAGACCAACATGGGCGGGCCGCTGGACCGGTCGATCCTGCAAGACCGGCCGCGCATCCTGCTGGTCGACCAGACCGCGGGCGATGCCTCCATCGCCTGCGGTCTGGCCGGGCCGGAGAGCTTCGCGGCCATGGTGCGGACGGCAAGGGCCGAGCACCCGGACGCGCAGCTGATCGTGAAACGGCATCCGGCGGTGGCCGCGGGCAGGAAGAAGGGATGCATCGTCGAGGCGGACCTGGAGGGCACTACGGTCCTTGACGCCGATGTGCGCCCGGCCGACCTGCTGGCCGAGGTCGATCAGGTCTGGTGCGTGACCTCGGCCCTGGGGTTCGAGGCCCTGATGCGCGGCCTGCCGGTCCGGTGTTTCGGAGCCGCCTTCTACTCGGGCTGGGGCCTGACCACCGACGAAGTCACGACCGGACGGCGGGGCGCGGCGCGCGACATCGAGACCGTCGTGGCGGCGGCGATGATCCGGTATGCCCGTTACGTCGACCCGGTCACCGGTCGACGATGCGAGGTCGAGACAGCGCTGGAGCGGCTGGTCTCCCTGCGCGGCCGCGCCGAGCGACTTTCCGGATACTGGGCCGGTGTGGGATTCTCTCCCGCCAAGCGGCCGCCTGTCCGGCGGTTGCTGAACGGCCCCCGTACGCGGCTGCGCTACTTTGGCAATCCGGTTGAAGCCGAGCAGAAGGCACAGGCCAGGTCGGGGAGTCTGATCTATTGGGCCGGCAAGGAGACGCCAGCGATAGCCGCGGTGGCGGCGGCGACGTCCGTGCCGGTTGTGCGGATGGAGGACGGCTTCATCCGCTCCCGGGGGCTGGGCTCCGACTTCTTTGGCGCGCTGAGCGTCGCCCTGGACGACCAGGGCGTCTATTACGACCCGACCCGCCCGTCGCGGCTGGAGACACTGATCGAGGGCGGCGGACAGTCGTCTGACCTGCTGGCCCGGGCGGCGCGGTTGAGGGCGCGGGTCGTCGAGGCGGGGCTTTCGAAATACAATCTCGCGGGCACCGCGGTGCGACCGGACTGGCCTGCGGACCGCCGCAAGGTGCTGGTCGTGGGTCAGGTCGAGAACGACAGGTCAATCCTGAAAGGCTGCGGCGAAATCCGCACCAACTCGGGCCTGGTCGCAGCGGCGCGGGCGGACTTTCCCGATGCCTTCCTGATCTATCGCAACCACCCCGACGTGATGAATGGCAACCGGCCGGGGAGGCTGGATGCCTCGGCCATCAAGGCGGTCGATGCGACGGCGGACGGGCTGGACATCGTCCAGTGCCTGGACGCCTGCGACGTACTGGCGACGCTGACCTCCCTGTCCGGGTTCGAGGCCCTGCTGCGCGGCAAGGCGGTGGCGACCTATGGTCGGCCCTTCTATGGCGGCTGGGGTCTGACGACCGACGCCATGACCTGTGAGCGGCGGACGCGGCGAGCCGGGCTGGACGCGCTGGTCGCCGCGGCACTGATCGAATACCCGATCTACGTCACGCCCGAGGGCTGGCCCTGCGAGGCGGAGGATCTGGTCGAGGCCCTGATCGCGGCCCGGAACGATCCGCCTCCGGCCGCGCCCTCGAACCAGATCGCCCGCTGGTGGAAGGGCCTCAAGGCCAGTCTCGACCAGCGACCGCCACCGGCCTATTGAAGCACATCAGATCGACCCGAGCGGACGCCAAACGTCCCTCAAGTAGCGAGCCTCCGCGAGGCGAGCGTTAGGGACAACCACTTGCCACACGCAGTTATCGCCGCCACCGGCCTGTTCACCCCCGAACAGTCCATTTCCAACGCCGAACTGGTGGAGGCCTACAACGCCTGGGCCGAACGGTGGAACACAGCCCATGCGGGCCAGATCGCCGAGGGCGATGTCGCGGCCCTGACGCCGTCGTCGGAGGCCTTCATCGAGAAGGCGTCGGGCATCAAGAGCCGGTTCGTGCTGGACAAGGCCGGCATACTGGACCCCGAACGGATGGCTCCACACCTCGCCGAGCGGTCCAACGACGCGCTGTCGATCATGGCCGAGATGGCCGTCAAGGCGGCGCAGCAGGCGATCGAAGCCTGGGGCAAGCCAGTCAGCGAGATCGGCGCGGTCCTGTGCGCGGCCTCCAACATGCCCCGCCCCTATCCGGCCCTGGCGATCGAGATCCAGCAGGCGCTGGGCATCGAGGGCTTCGGCTTCGACATGAACGTGGCCTGCTCCTCGGCCACCTTCGGCATCAAGACGGCGGCCGACTTCCTGGCCAACGACCCCTCCAGGGCCGTGTTGATGGTCAACCCGGAGGTTTGTTCGGCGCACCTGAACTTCACCGATCGCGACAGCCACTTCATCTTCGGCGACGTCTGCACCGCCGTTATCGTGGAGTCGTCGGAGACGGCCGGTCCGGGCGGCTGGGACATCCTGGGGACCCGGCTGAAGACGGTGTTCTCCAACAATATCCGCAACAACTTCGGCTTCCTGAACCGCTGGGCCGGGGAGACGGGGGCGGCCGCCGGATCAGACCGCCCCGCCGGTCAGCAGGACGACAAGCTGTTCATCCAGCAGGGCCGCAAGGTCTTCAAGGACGTCGTACCGATGGTGTCGGACATGATCGTCGACCATGCGGGTGATCTTGGTCTCGATCCCACGGCGCTGAAGCGCCTGTGGCTCCATCAGGCCAACATCAACATGAACTCGATGATCGGCCGCAAGGTCCTGGGCCGCGACCCGACCGACGCCGAGAATGTGATCATCCTGGACGATTACGCCAACACCTCGTCGGCGGGATCGATCATCGCCTTCCACCTGCACAACGACGGGTTCGATGCGGGCGAGACCGGGCTGATCTGCAGCTTCGGGGCGGGCTATTCGGCCGGTACGGTCTTCGTCCGGAAGCGCTGATCGCTCAGGCCATCACGAATAGATGAGCCGCCGAACACAGGCATGGCTTGCACTTCCGGTCGCAGTCTGTGACGTATCGGCCACCAAGACACCGAGCGGCACGGAGTCCCCTGATGAGCGCAGCGCCCGCCAAATCCCCCGGCTTTCTGGAATCGCTCGCGCGGGACGTCGCGCTGGTGCTGAAATCGCTTGGCGGTTCGGCCCACCAGGACACGGTCATCGACTGTGTCAGGGCCCTCAAGCGCTCGCGCGGCGAGCCGGTGACCCAGGACCTGGGCCCGGCCATTGTCCAGGCCTTCGAGGCGTTTTCGGACTGGTTTACCCGACCGTTCGGTGACGGATCGCGGCGCTGGGCGCTGATCGCCGAGCCCAGCTGACGAATGCCCCGCCCGGGCTTCGGACGGGGCCTCATCTCCTGTTCCGGAAGCAGTGGACGTCGCTGACGCCGTCGAAGCAGCGGGTAGACGCCGCCGCCTGCGACCCGACCGAAGCGCGAGCGCGAGGGTCCTACCGATCCTTCTCGCGCTCGACGTTCAGCGCCGCCTGGGCCGCCGCCAGCCGTGCGATCGGCACGCGGTAAGGGCTGCAGCTGACGTAGGCCAGGCCCACCTGCTCACAGAAGGCGATCGAGGCCGGGTCCCCGCCGTGCTCGCCGCAGATTCCCATCTTGATGTCCGGATGGACCGCCCCGCCCCGTTCGGCCGCGATGCGGATCAGGTCGCCGACGCCCTCCTGGTCCAGGCGGACGAAGGGGTCGGTCTCGAAGATGCCCTTGTCCATATAGGCCTGCAGGAAGCGGCCGGAGTCGTCCCGACTGATGCCAAAGGTCGTCTGGGTCAGGTCGTTGGTGCCGAACGAGAAGAATTCGGCGTATTCGGCCAGGTCGCCAGCGCGCAGGGCGGCGCGCGGCAGTTCGATCATGGTGCCGACCAGGTATTCAACCGTGTCGCCGGCCTTGTCGAACACGTCCCGGGCCGTGCGATCGGTCAGTTCGCGCAGATATTTCATCTCCAGACCCGTGGCGACCAGCGGGTGCATGATCTCCGGGATCGGGGCCTCGGCGGCCGTCTTTTTCACCTCCAGCGCGGCCTCCAGGATCGCGCGCACCTGCATCTCGTAGATTTCCGGGTAGGCGACCCCGAGACGGCAGCCGCGGTGGCCGAGCATGGGGTTGGTCTCATGCAGCTCGCGGGCCCGGCGCTTCAGCTTGGCGGCGTCGATGCCGGAGGTGGCCGCCAGCGCGTCGATGTCCTCGTCGGTGTGGGGGATGAACTCGTGCAGAGGCGGATCGAGCAGGCGCACCGTGACGGGCAGGCCGGCCATGATGGTGAACAGCTCCACGAAGTCCGACTTCTGGAACGGCTCGATCTTGGCCAGCGCCGTGCGACGGCCGGCCTCGTCGTCGGCCAGGATCATCTCGCGCACGGCGGCGATCCGGGCCTCGTCGAAGAACATGTGCTCGGTGCGGCAAAGGCCGATGCCCTCGGCTCCGAAGCCGCGCGCAGTCCTGGCGTCCTGCGGGGTCTCCGCATTGGCGCGGACCTTCAGGCGGCGAACCTTGTCGGCCCAGGCCATCAGGGTCTGGAAATCGCCGGTCAGCTCCGGCTCGATCATCGCGACCGACCCTTCGAGCACCTCGCCCTTCGAGCCGTCGATGGTGATGATCTCGCCCGCCTTGAAGGTTCGGCCGTGGGCGGTGAAGGTTCCGGCGTGCTCGTTGATCGACAGGGCGTTGATCCCGCATACGCAGGGGCGACCCATGCCGCGCGCGACCACGGCCGCGTGGCTGGTCATGCCGCCGCGCGCCGTGACGATGCCGCGCGCCGCGTGCATGCCGTGGATGTCTTCGGGGCTGGTTTCCTCGCGGATCAGGATGACGGCGTCGCCCAGCTGAGCCAGCCGCTCCGCCTCGTTGGCGTCGAACACGATCTTGCCGGTCGCGGCGCCGGGGCTGGCGGGCAGGCCGGTGGCGATCACGGAGCGGGTCGCGTTCGGATCGAGGGTCGGGTGCAGCAGCTGGTCCAGCGCCGACGGCTCGACCCGACTGATGGCTTCTTCCTGCGAGATCACGCCCTCCGCCGCGAGGTCGACGGCGATCTTCAGCGCCGACTTGGCGGTGCGCTTGCCGTTGCGGGTCTGCAGCATCCACAGTCGGCCCTGCTCGACCGTGAACTCGATGTCCTGCATGTCGCGGTAGTGGGTTTCCAGTTTGCCGACGACGTCGACGAACTGGGCGAAGACCGTGGGCATGGCCTCTTCCATGGACGGGGCGGTCTCGCCCATCTCCTCGCGGCCGATCCGGGTCAGGGACTGGGGCGTGCGAATGCCGGCGACGACGTCCTCGCCCTGGGCGTTGATCAGGAACTCGCCGTACAGCCGCGCCTCGCCGGTCGAGGGGTTGCGGGTGAAGGCCACGCCGGTCGCCGAGGTCTCGCCCATATTGCCGAACACCATCGACTGGACGTTGACCGCCGTGCCCCAGCTTTCGGGGATGTCGTGCATGCGGCGATAGAATTTCGCCCGGTCGTTCATCCAACTGGCGAACACCGCCGAGACCGCCCCCCACAGCTGTTCATGCGGATCCTGGGGAAAGGACTGGCCCAGCTCGCGCTCGACCACGGCCTTGTATTCGGCGACGACCTTCTCCCAGTCCGAGGCCGACAGGTCGGTATCGACGGTGACGCCGAGGCGGTCCTTGTGGTCGTCCAGGACCTCCTCGAAATCGTCGTGGCTGAGGCCCAGCACGACGTTCGAATACATGGTGATGAAGCGGCGATAGCTGTCGAAAGCGAAGCGGCGGTCGCCGGACAATTTCGCCAGCCCCTCGACCGTCTCGTCGTTGAGGCCCAGGTTAAGGACCGTGTCCATCATGCCGGGCATGGAGGCGCGGGCACCGGAGCGGACGGAGACCAGCAGCGGATTGGACGCATCGCCGAAGGTCTTGCCGACGACGGCCTCAACCCTGGCCAATCCCGCAGCGACCTGGCCATGCAGGCCGTCGGGGTAGTTCTGGCCGTTGGAATAGTAGTGGACGCACGCTTCGGTGGTGATGGTGAAGCCCGGAGGAACGGGCAGCCCCAGGGACGACATCTCCGCAAGATTGGCACCCTTGCCCCCCAGCAGGTTCTTCATCGACGCATCGCCATCGGCGGACCCGCCGCCGAAGCCGTACACCCACTGTGTCATCCATAGTCCCCTGAGGTCGCGTCGAGATCGGCGGGTAGGCCCCGCTCGGTCGGCTTGACTAACGCGCCCGGCGCGCGAAGGCGAGACCGGGATGTAACAAAGGGTGATCCTGTGTTTCGGTTCCCCGGCGGGGCGGGGGATTTGCCGGACCCGGAGACAGTGTCCGGATGATCCGGATGGCTGATGCAAAAAACAGAGTCCGTTGAGTCCGGATGAGGGGGATGCGGGCGGATCACGGGACGCACCCTGACACGCCGATGCATCAGAATCGGTCGCGGCGGGGCGTGCGAGTTCCCTTCTCCCCTTGCGGGAGAAGGTGGCCGAGCCGCAGGCGAGGTCGGATGAGGGGTGAAACTCAGCCCTTGCCGTGGCGCACGGCATGGTCTCGCACCGCCTGAAACAACAGCGCCGGATTGGTCAGCACCGCTTCATTGGCGAACCGCAGAACGGTCCATCCATTGGCCGTCAGCCACGCGTCCCGAGCCGCATCGCGCTCGGCGCGCAGCGCATGAACGCCGCCGTCCAGCTCGAGAATCAGCCGGATGGACGGACAGGCGAAGTCGGCGATGTACGGGCCGAGCGGCAGTTCGCGGCGGAATTTCAGACCCTCCAGCCGACGATCCCGCAAAAATTTCCAGAAGACCGCTTCAGGCAAGGTGGGATCGCGGCGTCCGCGACGCGCCTGGGCCCGGGTGCGATCCGACGGCTTGAGCATGACAGGAGCTTACCCGTCGAACAGCGGTGTTTCACCCCTCATCCGACCTCGCTCCGCTCGGCCACCTTCTCCCGCAAGGGGAGAAGGAAAGTGCCCTACCCCGCGACCTGCCCGAAGTCCGCCACCCGGCCCATGACGTCGCGCACCTGGCCCAGCAGTTTCAGGCGGTTGTCGCGCTCGGCGGGAACGTCGGAGTTGACCATGACGTCGGTGAAAAAGGCGTCGACCGGGCTGCGCAGGGCCGCGAGCGCGGTCATGGCACCGGTGAAATTCTCGGGCTTCAGCAACTTGTCCAGGATGGCGCGGGCGGTATCGGTGGCGTGGGCCAGCGTCGTTTCCGCCTCGGGCTGGTTCGGCAAGCCGGTCTGGACCGGTCCGGTCGGCACCTCGCCCTTCCTGGCCTCGGCCTTGAGGATGTTGGAAGCGCGCTTGTAACCGGCCAGCAGATTGGCCCCGTCGTCGGTGGCAAGGAAGGCGTCGAGCGCCTCCACCCGCCGCACGATGCGGACGAGGTCATCGTCGCCCAGCGCGAAGACGGCATCCACGAGATCGTGACGCTTGCCCTGGTCGCGGAGGAGCACCTTCAGGCGGTCGGCGAAGAAGGCGAGCAGGTCGCCTCCGACACTGACCCAATCGGCATCGAGCCGATCGGCCGTGATGGTCCCATCACGCCAGCCCTGTTGAAGGCGATCCAGCGGCGCGCGCACCACCGGACTGAGGGGGACCCTCACGGCATTCTCCAGAATGAGCCGGATCACCCCCAACGCCGCCCGCCGCAGCGCGAACGGGTCCTTCGACCCCGTGGGCTTCTCGTCGATGGCGAAGAAGCCGACGAGGGTGTCGAGCTTGTCGGCGAGGGCGACGGCGACCGTCAGCGGCGCAGTCGGGACTGTGTCGGCAGGGCCTTGCGGCTTGTAGTGGTCGCGGATGGCGTCGGCGATGGCATTGGAATAACCCCCCTCCCCCGCTTCGCGGGTACTCCCCCCGGAGGGGGGAGATTGGCCGGGCAAATGTCCCCCCTCCGGGGGGACCGAAGCCTGCAGAGCAGGGTTCGAGGGGGGCAAGGCTCTCGCGTAGTAACCGCCCATAATCCCTTGAAGCTCCGGGAACTCGCCGACCATGCCCGAAGCCAGGTCGGCCTTGGCGAGGCGGGCGGCGGTTTCGGCCTGATCCGGGTCGGCCCCGACCAGGGGGGCGATCTCGCGCGCAAGGGCGGCGATGCGGTCGACGCGCTCGGCCATCGTGCCCAGTTTGGCGTGGAAGGTGACGCCCTTGAGCTTCTCGTTCCAGGCGCCGAAGCCGGTCTTCCGGTCCTCGTCCCAGAAGAAGCGGGCGTCGTTCAGGCGCGCGGACAGGACGCGGCTGTTGCCCGCGGCCAGGGCCACACCACCGTCGGAGGCCTCGACATTGGCGACGACGATGAAGTTGGGTGCCAGTTTGCCGGTCGCCGGGTCGCGGACGGCGAAATATTTCTGGTGCACTTTCATGGACAAACGGACCACCTCGGGCGGCAGGTCGAGGAACTGCGGGTCCATGTCGCCCAGGATGGGCGTGGGCCATTCGGCGAGGCCGGCGACCTCCTCCAGCAAGCCGTCGTCGTCAACCAATTCCAGATCGCGAGCGTGCAAGGCGGCCCGGGCGGCCTCGAGGATCTTCAGCTTGCGGTCGGCGGCGTCCAGCAGGACGAAATGCTGTTCCAGCTTGGCGCGATAGTCGGCGAAATCCTTCACCGCAAACGGCTGGCCCGACCCCATGAAGCGGTGGCCCTCGGTCACGTCACCGGATCGGATGCCGTCGATCTCGAACGGCACCACGGCCCCGTCAAACAGGGCCACGATCCGCTTCAGCGGGCGCACCCATCGCAGGGTGCCGGAGCCCCAGCGCATCGACTTGGGCCAGGGGAAGGCGCGGACGATCTGGTCCACCGTCTCGGCGATCACGGCGGTCGTCGGGCGACCCGCCTCCTCGATCACGGCAAACAGGACCCCGTCGCGCTCGGTCAGCTGGTCCTGCGTCAGGCCGGTCTTGCGCAGGAACCCTTCCAGCGCCTGTTCCGGTGCGTTGGCGCGGGGGCCCTTCAGCTCTTCCGAGCGGTCCGGCGTGGCGGCGGGCAGGCCCTCGATCACCAGCGTCAACCGCCGCGGGCCCGCATAGGTGGTCAGGGCATCCCAGGTCAGGCCGGCGGCCCTCAGCCGTTCGCTCGCCATGCGTTCGAGATCGCGTGCAGCGCCCCCCTGCATGCGGGCGGGGATCTCTTCGGAGAACAGTTCAAGAAGGAGTTGGGGCATCAGGCGGCTCCCCGCTCTTGCTCGACGTAGGCCAGCGCACAGGCCTTGCACAGGTCGCGGATGCGGCCGATGTAGCTCTGGCGTTCGGCCACCGCGATGGCCCCCCGCGCGTCCATCAGGTTGAACAGGTGCGAGGCTTTCAGGACCTGGTCGTAGGCGGGAAGCACAAGCTGCTGACCCTGCGGCCCGGTCATGGCCAACAGTCGAGAGGACTCGGCCTCCATGTCCTCGAACCGGCGCTTCAGGCCCTCGACGTCATAGCCGTGGAAATTGGCCTGCGACTGCTGGCGCTCGTTCTCGAGGAAGACCTCGCCATAGGTCGTGCCGTCCCTGGTGAACTTCAGATCGTAGACGTTGTCGACACCCTGGACGTACATGGCCAGACGCTCCAGCCCGTAGGTCAGCTCGCCGGAGACGACTTCGACCTCGAGGCCGCCGACGCCCTGGAAATAGGTGAACTGGGTCACCTCCATGCCGTCGCACCAGACCTCCCAGCCCAGGCCCCAGGCCCCGACGGTCGGATTCTCCCAGTCGTCCTCGACGAAGCGGATGTCGTGCAGGGCCGGATCGATGCCGATGGCCCGCAGCGAGCCGAGATACAGTTCCTGCAGGTTATCGGGGTTCGGCTTCAGAATGACCTGAAACTGGTAGTAGTGCTGAAGGCGGTTGGGGTTCTCGCCATAGCGACCGTCGCCGGGCCGGCGGCTGGGCTGGACATAGGCGGCCTTCCACGGCCGGGGACCGAGCGCCCGCAGAACCGTCGCCGGATGCAGGGTCCCCGCCCCCACCTCGATGTCATAGGGCTGCAGGATCGCGCAGCCCTGATCGCCCCAGTAGCGCTGGAGCGTGAGGATCAGATCCTGAAAGGAGAGCGGTTCGGTCTGTGCGGCCACGGGGGAGTCTTCAGGCAAGGAGAAGGGCGGCGGACCCTAGGGTCTGACGTCCTCCAACTCAACTCACTGCGAAGGTGAGATTACGACTGCGGCCTGGGGTGGCATCCCGGGCGAAGGCCGGGCCGGCACCGAACAGGGCGATGGCGGCGGCGGCGGCCGGAAGGCGAGGGCGAAGCATGTCGGATTCCCCTTAGGGCGCGTTACCGCCCAGACGTGCGGCGACGGCCCAACCGGGACCATGATTGCTGTCAAGCTTCCCGGCGGCCTGTCGCGCCTCGGCCGCGCTGTCGAACAGGCCGAAGACGGTCGCACCCGATCCGGACATCCGCACGAACCGCGCACCCGGCTGGGCGGCCAGGTCCCGCAAGGCGATGGCGATAGCCGGCTCGAGCCCTGCGGCGGGGGCCTCCAGATCGTTTCGCGTCCGGGCCAGCCAGGCGATGAGGGTGTCCGGTTTCCAGTCGGACGGCGGATGGGGACGCACGGCATCGCCCGACGGGTCGGCATCGTAGGCGCGATAGACGGCACCGGTCGGCGACGGGCGACCCGGATTGTAGAGAACGGCATTCAGGGACGGTAGATCGGGAGCCTCGGTCAGGCGTTCGCCGATCCCTTCCGCCCAGGCCGGGCGCGCACGCAGACACATGGGGCCGTCGGCCCCGACAACCCGGGACAGGTCTTCGAGCGCGCCGTTGGACAGGCCGAGGCCGAGCGCCTGATTGGCCAGATGGAGCGCCGCGCCCGCATCGGACGAGCCGCCGCCCAGGCCGGCCGCAATGGGCAGACACTTGTCCAGGGTGACGCGCAGCGGCAGGTCACTCATGCCCCGATCGGCGGCCAGGGCCCGCAAGGCTTTCAGGATCAGATTGTCCCCCTGCCCGTCCAGACCCCCTGCGAAGGGACCGGTCACGGTCAGGGACAGCCGATCGGCCGGCTCGACCGAGACGAAGTCGCCGACGTCCGCGAAGGCCACAAGGCTGGACAGGGGGTGGTAGCCGTCCGGCTGCACCGCCCCGACGTGCAGGAACAGATTGACCTTTGCCGGGGCCAGCCGCGTCAGGATCGCCAGATCAGCCCCCGGTCGGCGGCGCGACGTCGGTCAGGCCCTGTTCCAGCTTCCTTTCCACTTCGGCCCTGCGTTCGGCGTCGGGGTCGAGCGTCAGGACACGGGTCCACTGGAAGCCGGCCTCGCGCCGACGGCCGACCTGCCAGTAGGCGTCGCCCAGATGGTCGTTGATCTCGGCATTGGCGGGCTCCTTGGCGACGGCCTGTTCCAGGGTGTCGACGGCCGTTTCATATTGGCCCTGGCGATACTGGGCCCAGCCCAGGCTGTCCTGGATATTGCCGTCCTCAGGATCGGCGGCGTGGGCGCGCTGGATCATGGCGGCCCCCTCGGCGACGCGGGTGCCCATGTCGACCCAGAGATAGCCCAGATAATTCAGGAACGAGGGTTCGTTCGGCTCGGCCTGCAGCGCGGCCCATAGTTCGGCCTCCGCCTCAGGCACACGGTCCAGGGATTCATAGGCGGCGCCACGCAGGAAACGGACACTGGCCGATTGGTCGGCGGTGTTCAGCAGCGGGCCGTTCAGCACCGTCAGCGCCTCTTCCCAGCGTTCGAGCTTCATCAGCTGGCTGGCGATCAGGCCGGCGATACGGGAATCGGAGGGCGTCGCCCCCTCGGCCTGACGGAAGGCGGCGAGGGCCTCCTCCGGCTTGTCGGCCTTGTCGAGCGTCAGCCCCAGAGCGACGCGGGCCGCGGCATAGACGACCGGATCGTCGTCCGGCACCTCCTGCAGCGTCGCCTGCGCCGGGCCTTCCAGATTGGCCTTGGAAAGCGTCGAGCCGAGGCGATAGAGCGAGGCCGGATCGCGATCGAGATTCAACGACAGACGCAGATAGACAACCGCAAACTCATTGGCTCCCTCGTCCGAGGCCTGCTGGGCGGCGATGGTCAGGGCTTCGGCCGCGCCTTCCCGAAGGCTGGGGAGTTCGGGCGGCCGACCGGCCGTGGCGGCACGGGCGCGGGCGACGGTCAGGGCGGGATCCGTCGCTTCGGCCGCCAGACCGGCATCATAGACCGCCAGGGCCTCTTCACGACGACCCCGTCGCTCCAGGAAGTTGCCATAGGCGAGGCGGAACAGCGCGCCGGTGCGGGCGTCCTGCGCCAGAGCCTTCAGGGCGACGTCCGCCTCGTCATGGCGTCGGCGGATTTCCAGCAGGCGCGCGCGGTCGTAGCGGCCCAGAAAGACGATCAGGCGATCGGCCGTGGGATTGGGCTCGGCCAGCGCCGTTTCCCAGTCACCTGCGGCGGCGGCGACCCAAGGCGCGATCAGGGCACCTGCGCGCGCATGGGGCGCGCCGATCGGATGAGCCTTCAGCGCGGCATTCGCCTCGCGCGCCTGACCGGCACCCAGCTGCTGCACCACCGAGACCAGGACCCCGGCCTCCGAAATCACCGGGGAGACGCCTGCATCCGGAGAAATGCGCGCGGCCAGGTTCAGATCGCCAGCCAGCAGCGCGGAGGTGAAGGCCTGTTCGCGCACGATCGGCTGTTCGGGGGTGAGGCTCTCGACCCGGGCCATCAGATCGGCCCCTTCGGCGGACTCGCCCGAACTCAGGGCGGACCGGCTCGACAGATAGAGGCCATAGGCGCTGCGGCCCTGACCGTCGCGCGGGGCGGGCGACCAGACGCGGGGGATGGCCTCGATGGTCGGGGCGGAGGGTGGAGAGGCGTTTGCCCCATCCACGATCAGGGGGGGCGATGACTGGGGATCGACGACGTTCGGTCGCCGCGGGGCCGGGTCGGATACGGGCGGCGCATCCTGGGCGGCGGCGGCTCCAGCACTGGCAAGGGCGATGAGGGAGGCCGAAACGAGAAGGATGCGCATGGACATGAACGTCGCGAGTTTGTGGGCGGTCCGCAAGGGGGAAGAGGATGCGGGGTCAGGCCGCCGTTGCCTCGGCCAGGTCGGCGAGGCGCCGGGCGGCGTCGGGGATGGCGACGGAGCGGGCGGCGGCGCTCATGGACGACAGGCGCGCCGGGTCGGCCAGGACGGCTGCGACAGCATCGGTCATGGACGGCACTGTCACATCGTCCTCAAGGATCATACCGGCGGCATGGACATCTGTCAGCAGTTTCGCATTCAGACGCTGGTGATCGTCGGTGGCGATCTTCAGCGGGATCAGGATCGACGGCACGGCGGCCACCGCCAGCTCGGCGCAGGTGGAGGCCCCTGCCCGACCGATGACCAGATGGGCCTGCGACAGACGACCGGCCATCTCGCGGAAGAAGGGCGCGACCTCGGCTTCGATCCCGGCCTCGAGGTAGATCTGGCGTGCGGCTTCCAAGGTCTCGGGGCGCGACTGCTGCTGGACCTTCAGGCGGCGACGGATGGCGTCCGGCAGGGCCGCGAGCGCGCGCGGCGTGGTCTCCGACAGGATTCGCGCGCCCTGGCTGCCGCCGGTGACCAGGATGCGGATCGGACCCTCGCCGGGCGGGGCGTAGGCACGGTCGTAGAGAGCGCGGATGTCGGCGCGGACGGGGGCACCGACGACGTGGCTGCGGGCCTTCACGGCAGGGCTGGCCCGTTCCAGCGTCGGAAAGGACGAGGCCACGTTGCGCACATGGGGGGCCAGGATGCGGTTGGTGCGGCCCAGAACGGCGTTCTGTTCGTGGATCAGGGTCGGCCGCTTCTGCAGGATCGCCGCCAGCAGGGCCGGGGCCGACGGATAGCCGCCGAAGCCGACGACGACATCGGCGTTCAGACGCGTGAAGGCCGAGCGGGCCTGCTGGACGCCGCGCACGATGGCCACACCCGCCCTGGCCAGGGCGACCGGGCCGGAGCCGGTGGCGGCATCCAGCGCCAGGCGTTCCTCGGCCGGAAAGGCCTGGGCGTACTGCTCGCCCCGATGGTCGGTGGCCAGCACCACGCGCCAGCCGCGCCCTGCCATCTCGCGGGCAAGGGCCTCGGCCGGGAACATGTGGCCCCCGGTACCCCCGGCGGCGACGACGCAGAGTCTGCTCATGATCGACGTGTTAGCCGACCCCTCTGCCTGCGTCATCCTGCCCGGCGGAAGTTCCGCGCCACAATGTCCCGTTACGCCACGTTCATTTGACCGAAACGCACCGCCCTCTATGGTCAGGCGTGGCCGACGTGGCCGCTCGATCGGATCGCCGCCTCCCCATGAAGCAGTTCTTCCTGACCGTGCTCGGTGTCTTTACCGGCCTGATCCTGTTCGTCGTCGTCCTGCCGATCGTTCTGATCGTCGGTGCCGCCGCATCGGCCAAAGAGCCGGCGACGCCGGTCAATGCGGTGCTGGAACTGGACCTGCGTGAAGGCCTGACCGATCAGGCTTCGACCAATCCATTCGCGGCCTTCAGCGGCGGCGGTCTGTCGGTGATGCAGATCGTGGACACCCTGGCCCAGGCCGAGAAGGACAGTCATGTCAAAGTCCTTCTGATCCGCCTGCCGGAAGCCGGGATCAGTCCCGCCTCCGCCGACGAGATCCGTCAGGCCGTCCGCCGCTTCCGCGCCTCGGGCAAACCGGTCATCGCCCATTCGCAAGGCTTCCAGCCGGTCGGCAGCGTGATCTCCAGCTATATGGTGGGAGCCTCGGCGTCCGAGCTCTGGATGCAGAATACGGCCAACTTCCAGGCCACAGGTTTCTCGGCCGACTCCGTGTTTCTGGGCCGCGCCTTCGACAAATATGGCGTCCGCGCCGAGTTCGAGCAGCGCTATGAGTACAAGAACGCCGTCAACGAATACACCCAGTCCGACTACACCGGCTCGCACCGCGAGGCGATGACGGCCTGGATGACGTCCATCTATGACAGCGCCATCGCCAATGCCGCCTTCGACAGGAAGATGACGGCGGCCGCGCTGAAGACCACGATCGAGGCCGGCCCCTATTCCGCGCCCCAGGCCCTGTCGGCCAAGCTGATCGACAGGATCGGTCAGGTCGAGGAGGCTGAGGCCGAGGCCCGGCGTCGCGCCGGACGTGGGTCCGACATCCTGGAGTTCGATGACTACGCCTCGTCCAAGGGCGAACGCACCGGCTCGGGTCGCGACGCCATCGCGATCGTGGGCGGCGAAGGGGCCATCGTCACCGGCACGGGCGGCGGGGATGGCTTCGGCGGATCCTCAATCCACTCCGACGATACGGCCGAGGCCATCTACGATGCCATCGAGGACAAGTCGGTGAAGGCCATCGTCTTCCGCGTGTCCTCGCCCGGCGGTTCTCCCGAGGCATCCGAACAGATTCTTGCCGCCGTCCGCGCGGCCAAGGCGGCAGGCAAACCGGTCGTGGTCTCCATGGGTGACTATGCCGCGTCGGGCGGATACTGGATCAGCTCGGAAGCCAATTGGATCGTGGCCCAACCCTCGACCCTGACGGGCTCCATCGGCGTGTTCGGCGGCAAGTTCGTGGTGTCCGAGGCGCTCGGCCGGTTCGGCGTCGATCTGCGCGGCCTGTCGGTCGGTGGCGACTATGCCGATGCCTTTGCGCCGAGCCGGAGCTTCACCGAAAGCCAGCGTGCCGCCTTCTCCGCCTCGATGGACCGCACCTATGAGGAGTTCGTCCAGCGGGTCTCGACCGGTCGTCGCCTGCCCATCGCCCGCGTTCGCGAAATCGCGCGTGGCCGTGTGTGGACGGGGGCGCAGGGCAAGACCCTGGGTCTGGTCGACCAACTCGGCGGGCTGGCCGAGGCGATCGGCAAGGCCCGGGAACTGGCCAACATCCCGTCCGACACCTCGGTCCGCTTCAAGCGATTCCCGACGCCCCAGTCGCCGTGGGAAGCCCTGTCGTCGGCCTTCGGCGTGCAATCCGAGGCCGCGCAGGCGCTGGTCACGCTGGGCGGCGTCATGTCCGACCCCCAGACCCGCGCCGTGCTCAATCGCGTGGAGATGGACCGGATGCGCAGCAGCGGAGCCTCGGTTCTGGCCGACCAACCCCTCTGAAGGCCGCGACACACTCGCCTGTGAAGCAGTCGGTCATTGACGGTTCATCTCTGTGGACCGACATTGCGATTCAGGCGTTCCCTTCGACCTCCTCCGGGCGCGCTCGACCAAGGACCAGTGATGACGCAGGACCGCTACGCCTCCCTCGGTTTTCAGAACCGTCGCAAGACCGGGCTTATGGCTCCGATCATGTGGCTGGGTGGCCTGATCGCGGCTGTGGCGGCCCTGACGGTCGGCGCGATCCTGGCGGTCTTCACCGCCGCCGCCGTCGCCGTGATCGCCCTGTTCGCCAGCGTGCTGGTCTTCTTCGCCGGCCTGGCCGTGCGGGCGCGTCGCAAGGTCACGATCCACGCCCGTCGCTCAGATGATGTGATCGAAGCCACCAAGGTCGGCGACACCTGGGTGACCTACGGCTGGGAACGTCAGGGCCGATAACACGGCCGTGCGTTTGATCACCGAGGCTCCGTCTCCGAACTTCGACCAGCGGCGCGCACCGCCGGACATGATCCTGCTTCACTACACCGGCATGGAGACGGCCGAGGCCGCCGTTACCCGCCTGCGCGACCCCGAGGCGAAGGTCTCGGCCCACTATGTCGTCGATGAGGACGGAGCGATCCTCCGACTGGTCGACGAAGCACGCCGCGCCTGGCATGCTGGCAAGTCGTGGTGGCGGGGTGAGACCGACATCAACGCTGTCTCCATCGGCATCGAGATCGTCAATCCGGGCCATGAGTTCGGCTATCGCCTGTTCCCGGACGCACAGGTCGAAGCCGTCATCGCCCTGATCGACGACATCCGCACCCGCTGGTCCGTCGAGGACGCCCGCATCCTGGGCCATTCCGACGTCGCTCCGACCCGCAAACAGGATCCCGGCGAACTCTTTCCGTGGAAGCGCCTGGCCGAGCATCGCCAGGGTCTGTGGTTCGAACCCGCCGCCGAACGCATCGCCGCTCTGGGCCCACCCCTGACGGTCGGTGACGAGGGCCTGGGCGTCCACGTCCTGCAGGCGGGACTGCATCGGCTGGGCTACGAACCCCTGCCGGACGGGAAATACACCGACGTTACCCGCATCACGGTCGAAGCGTTCCAGCGTCATTGGCGGCCGGCCAGGGTCGACGGTATCGCCGACGGCGAAACACGCGCCACGCTCATGGGCGTGTTGCAGCTTGCCACTGTGGAAAGCATGACCGGCATCCTGAATTGACCTGCCGTCCCAAAGCGTCCACCTAGCCCCCGTCAGACGGCCGGGCGGTCGCGGCGGAGTTCGCTTCGTCGAGGAAAGTCCGGGCTCCACGGTGAAAAGGCGGCGGGTAACGCCCGCCCGGGGTGACCCGAGGGATAGCGCCACAGAAAGCAAACCGCCCCGGACTTGTTCCGGGGTCAGGGTGAAAGGGTGGGGTAAGAGCCCACCGCGTGGCTGGCAACAGCGACGGCATGGCAAGCCCCGCCTGGAGCAAGACCGAATAGGGACGTCGCGCGGATTCCGGTCCGCAGGGTTCACCGCCCGAGGCGTCCGGGTAGGTCGCGAGAACCATCCGGCGACGGGTGGTCCAGAGGAATGATCGTCACCGCACCCCGTGCGGGACAGAACCCGGCTTACAGGCCGTCTGGCACTTTTTCTTCAGGAAGAGCGGACGACCGTCCGGCTCACCGGGCATCAGGGTCCGGGTCCGCGGCCTCCTTCCCTGGCACCGAAGACAATGGGGCTGCGGGCGGGTCAGCCCAGCCTCGCGTGGTGACGGACGGGTTCCTGAACCCTCACCCCCATTAACCCCCTGGGCCGAAACGCGGCGCACACTACCCACAGGCTGTTAATACTTGTCGAGTTCTATGTATGTTCTACGCCAACAAGTGTAGCCGACCAACAACAGGCCGATCGTGGTTAAAGATACCTTCACGATCCCATTGAGACCCAATCAATCCCATGCTATCCCAGTCTCCTGATTTGGGGATGGGCGGCGTCGGCACTTCAGGCGCGGGGATGATCGGGGAGCGGGTCCAGGCGGGCCCGATAGGCAGGCGTGTTTCTCGGAACCAGTGAGAAGCAGCTGGACGGCAAGCGCCGTCTCCTGATCCCTCAGGAATTCCGCACGGCTGCCAATGGGGCCGAGCACGGCGTCTTCTGCTTCTTCTCGGTCGAGTCCGATTGCCTGGAGGCCGGCGGCGACAAGCTGATGGCCGAATACGTCGCCATGATCGAGGCCCTGCCCTTCGGCGACGACTGGCGCACCGCCCTGGAAGAGACCGTCTATGGCGGCCAGAAACAGCTGGCCTATGACGGCGGCGGGCGCATCACCCTGCCCGAAAGCCTGTGCCAGGAAGCGGGCCTGGGCGAAGACGTGGTCATCGTCGGCATGGGACCCCGCTTCCAGATCTGGGATCGCGCCCGCTGGAACGACCGCAAGGACGACCGCCGCGCCCTGGCCAGAAAGGCCATGCGCGAACGCGGCGACACCGCCCGCCGCCGCATGCCGGGTAACGATCAATGAGCGCCGCGCCCCATGCCCCCGTCCTGCTGTCCGAGGTCATCGAGGCGCTGTCGCCCACGGCGGGCGACGTGATCATCGACGCGACCTTCGGCGCGGGCGGCTACACGCGCGCGATCCTCGCAACCGGGGCCACCGTCATCGGCCTGGACCGGGACCCGACGGTGCAGCCGCATGCCGACGCCATAGCCAACGACCACACCGGCCGGTTCACCCTGGTTCGCACCGCCTTCTCTGGGCTGGCCGAGGCCTTCGCCGACAGCGGGGCGGAACGCCTCGACGGCGTCGTCTTCGACATCGGTGTTTCGTCGATGCAGCTCGACGAGGCCGAGCGCGGTTTCTCCTTCATGCGCGACGGCCCGCTGGACATGCGGATGTCGCGTGACGGCGACAGCGCCGCCGACATCGTGAACACCTGGGATCATGGCCCCCTGGCCCACATCCTGAAGCAATATGGCGACGAGCGTCAGTCAGGCCGGATCGCCACGGCCATCCTGCGCCGCCGGACGGCCCGGCCCTTCACGCGCACACTGGATCTGGCCGACGTCGTGGAACGCGCCCTCGGCGGCCGTCGCGGGGCCCCGACCCATCCCGCCACGCGCACCTTTCAGGCCCTGCGCATCGCCGTGAACGACGAACTGGGCGAGCTGACGGCCGGGCTGGAAGCGGCCGAGGCTACCCTTTCGCCGGGCGGACGCCTGGCCGTCGTCACCTTTCACTCGCTGGAAGACCGGATCGTGAAGGCCTTCCTGACCGAGCGGACCGGCAATGCGCCAGGCGGCTCCCGTCATGCGCCGATGGCGGTCGAGACCCGCAAGCCCAGCTTTACCCTACAGTTCAAGGGCGCGCGCGAGGCGGGCGAGGTGGAGCTGGCCGACAATCCCCGCGCCCGTTCGGCCAAGCTTCGGGCCGCCGTCCGCACCGACGCTCCGGCCTGGAGGATGGCCGCATGACCCCCAATCCGGTCCAGGCCCTGTTCGACTGGAAGGTCCGCGGCATCCGCTGGATCGAGATCATCGGCTTCGTCGTCGTCGGTGCCCTGGTCTTCTCCGTCTACATCGCCAAGGCCGCCGCGGCCCGCGAGAGCGCCGAGATCAGCCGACTGGAACGCGACATCGCCGAGACCCGCCAGCGCGTCCGTCTGTTGCGCGCCGAGGCCGCCCGTCTGGAACAGCCTGGTCGGCTGGAGGCCCTGTCGCGCGGCGCGGGCCTGGCCCCCGTCGCCGCCACGCGCCAGGCCGACGAAGCCCGGCTGGCCGAACTCAAGGCCGCGCCCGTCGTACCGGCGGCCGCAGTCCCTGCCCCGGCCCTCATTGCCGACCCCGCGGCCCCATCCGTACCGGTGGAGCCGCGATGAGCGTTCAGGACCACCGCTTCTATCGGCCGCCGCCATCCTCCGTTCGTCAGGGCCGCCCCATCACCTCGACCGTCTCGCCCTGGCTGCGCTGGGCGTCAGAGGCCGTCTGGTTCGTCGAACACGCCTTCGAGCGCGCCCATGCCGACGCGCGTCCGGAAGAAGACACCCGCGTCCGCATCTTCGTCATTCAGATCGTTTTCGCGATCGTGTTCAGTGGACTGGCGATCGGCGCTGCACATGCCGCCCTGTTCACGCCGAGGAACGGCGGCGGGTCCACCGCGGCGGCCGGGGCGCTGACGCGTGGCGACCTGACCGACCGCAACGGTGCCCTGCTGGCCACCAACATCGTCCACTACGGCCTCTATATCGACCCCTCCGAGGTCTGGGACCGCGAGGCAGCCTTCACCGAAATCCGCCGCGCCCTGCCCGGGGTCCCGGCGTCAAAACTGCGCCGCGTCCTGGACGGAGACCGCCGCCAGATCGTCCAGCCGGGGTTGACGCCTGCGGAGCGGCAGGCGGTTCACGCCCTGGCGCTCGGTGGCATCTCGTTCGAACCCGAGGACCGTCGCGTCTATCCGCTGAACGCGTCGACCGCGCATCTGATCGGCGTGGCGGACACGGGCGGACAGGGTGTGTCCGGAGCGGAACTGGCCTTCAATGACGACATCCGCGCTGCCGGTCAGCGAGGCCAGGATTTTGCCCTGTCGATCGACCTGCGGATCCAGGGCGTGCTGGAGAACGAACTCAACGCCGTCGCCTCGGCCGTCGGGGCCAAAGGCGCGGTCGGCGTCGTCGCCGATGCGAGAACGGGCGAAATTCTCGGCATGGCGTCCTGGCCGACCTACGACGCCAACCGGCGCGGGGCCGCGACCGACGACCAGGCCCTGAACCGCGTGACCTCGGGCCATTACGAGATGGGGTCGGTGTTCAAGACCTTCACCATCGCCGCCGCCCTGGATACCGGCCAGGCCGACATGAACACCATGCTGGACGCGTCTCGGACCTATATGATCGGTAGCCGCCCCATCAACGACTTCCACGCCACCAACAAGGTTCTGTCGCTGGAAGAAGTTTATCTACAATCCTCCAACATCGGCACGTCGCGTCTGGCCGTCGAAATGACTCCCCAGACTATGCGCGACTATTTCCGGCGCCTCGGGCTGCTGGATGCGGCTCCGATCGAGCTGAAGGAAAGCGCCCGGCCGCGCACGCCGCGCGACTGGTCGGACTCTACCCGCGCCTCCCTGTCCTTCGGCTACGGCATCATGATCACGCCGTTGCAGATGACGGCCGCGACCGTGGCCCTGGTCAACGGGGGTCTCTATCGCCCCCTGTCCCTGCGCCGTGGCGGCGCCGGCGTCGAGGGTCGCCGCGTCATCCGCCCCGAGACCTCGGCCGAGATCCGCCAGCTGATGCGCGCCAACGTCTTGCACAGCTCGGGCAAGCAGGCCGATGCGCCGGGCCTGCACGTCGGCGGAAAGACCGGCTCAGCCAACAAGCTGGTCAAAGGCCGTTACGACGCCAGCTACGGCGTCGGCTCCTTCGCCGCCGTCTTTCCCTCGGACGGGCCGGCAGACACCCAGCGGTATGTCGTCTTCGTCCTGATCGACGAGCCCAGCCAGGGCTCGCGCCTGGGCGGAGCCATCGCGGCCCCCGTCGTCGGCCGCGTCGCCGACCGCATCGCACCCTTCCTCGGTCTGGCCCGCCGCTTCGATCCGCCGACCACGACGGTGGCGGCGCAATGAGCACGATCCGCCTGTCCGACCTCCTGCGCCGCGACGTCGCCGCCGATCCGATGATCACCGGCGTCACGGCCGACAGCCGAAAGGTCACCACCGGCTCCCTGTTCGTTGCCCTGCCCGGCACCGTCGCCGACGGCCGTGCCTTCATTCCCCAGGCCCTGTCGCAGGGGGCTGCGGCTGTGCTCGCCCCTCAGGACACACCTGACGGAGCCGCGCCCCTGCTGGTCCGGTCCGGCGATGTCCGCCGCGCCTATGCCCTGGCCGCGCGGGGTTTCTATGGCGCCCAGCCCGCCACCTGCGTCGCCGTCACCGGCACCAACGGCAAGACCTCGGTCGCCGCCTTCTGCCGCCAGATCTGGGCGGCGCTCGGCATCAAGGCCGCCAGCATGGGCACACTGGGCGTCGTCGCCCAATCGGGCGCGATCACCGAAAGCCTGACCCCGCCCGGCCTGACCAGCCCCGACGCCGGTGACGCGGCGCGTCTGCTGGCCACCCTGGCCGAGGGCGGCGTGACCCATCTGGCGCTCGAAGCCTCGTCCCACGGCATCGATCAGCGTCGCCTGGACGGCGTGACGCTGAAAGCCGCCGCCTTCACCAACCTGACCCAGGATCACCTCGACTATCACGGCGACATGCAGGCCTACCGGGCCGCCAAGCTGCGCCTGTTCGAGACCCTGCTGCCACGCGGCAGGACCGCCGTGCTCAACGCAGACAGCGAGGCCTTTAATGACTTCGCGGCGGCCTCGATCATGTCGGGGCTTGGCATCATGGGCGTGGGCGAGCGGGGCCGGGATCTGTCGCTGGTCGAACGCCGCGCCGTGCCGGAGGGTCAGCGCCTGATCCTCCAGGTGCGCGGCGACCGCCACGACGTGTTGCTGCCGCTGGCCGGTGCCTTCCAGGCCTCCAACGCCCTGGTCGCGGCGGGCCTGTGCATCGCCGCCGGTGAGGACGCGGGCCGGGTTCTCCACGCGCTCGAAAAGATCACCGGTGCCGCCGGCCGTCTGCAACGCGTGTCCGGTGGCCGGGGTGAGGCCTATGTCGACTACGCCCACACCCCCGACGGGCTCGAGACCGTGCTCAAGGCCCTTCGCCCCCACGCCTCCGGCCGTCTCATCGTGGTGTTTGGGGCCGGCGGCGACCGCGACAAGGGCAAGCGTCCCCTGATGGGCGAGATCGCGGGTCGTCTGGCCGACATCGCCATCGTCACCGACGACAACCCCCGTTCGGAAGACCCCAAGGCCATCCGCGCCCAGGTTCGCACGAGGTGCCCTTTCGCGCTCGAAATCGGCGATCGCCGCGCCGCCATCCGCGAGGCTGTCGGCATGATGCGCGACGGGGATGTGGTCGTCGTCGCCGGAAAAGGGCATGAACAGGGTCAGATCGTGGGCGGGACGACTCATCCCTTCGACGACGCCACCGAACTCGCCGAGGCCTTGCGCGTAGATGCCTGAACCGACACCGCCTCTCTGGACGGCGCAAGACATAGCCGTCGCGACCGGCGGGCGGATCGAGGGCGGGGTCTTCGACGTGAGTGGCCTGACCTACAACAGCCGCGAGATTGAGCCGGGCGACCTGTTCCTGGCGCTCAAGGGTGCGCGCGACGGCCATGACTTCGCCTCCGGCGCCTTCGCCGCCGGAGCCGCAGGTGCGCTGGTCGAACGCCCGGTCGACGGCGGCCCCTGCATCGTTGTGCCCGACACGCTCCTCGCCCTGGAGGCCCTCGGAGCCGCCGCCCGCGACCGTGCGCCCCACGTCCGTCGCGGTGCCGTCACCGGCAGCGTCGGCAAGACCAGCGTCACCCAGGCGATCAAGGCCGGCCTTGACCTCGCCGGCCCGGCACACGCCTCGATCAAGAGCTATAACAACCACATCGGCGTGCCCCTGACGCTGGCCCGCATGCACCCGTCGGTCGAGCGCGCGGTGTTCGAGATCGGAATGAACGCGCCGGGAGAGATCGGCCCGCTGGCCAGGATGGTCCAGCCCCACGCCGCCTGCGTCACCACGGTCGGCCCGGTGCACATCGAGGCCTTTGTCGATGGCGAGGCGGGGGTCGCGCGCGAAAAGGCAGCCATCTTCCATGGCCTCGGCCCTGGCGGCCTGGCGGTGATCAACGGCGACAATCCATGGGTCGAGATGCTGCATCAGGCCGCGCTTCGCGTCGGGGCCCGCGTCGCGACCTTCGGCTCCGAGCCCGCGCACGATGCGCGCCTCATCGACTTCATGCCAGGCTCCGAAGGCGCTCGCGTGACGGCCGAGGTCTATGGGCGGACGCATGTCTTCCCGCTTCGCCAGTCCGGCTTCCACTGGGGCCTGAACAGCCTGGCCGTCATCCTGATGCTGGATGCCCTGGATGTACCGGTCGAGACGGCGCTGGAGGGCCTGGCCCATTTCGAGCCTCTGAAGGGGAGAGGCGAAACGCGCCTGGTGCATCTGCCGAAAGGGGCCTTCACCCTGATCGACGAGAGCTACAACGCCAATCCGCTGTCGATGAAGGCGGGGTTCCTCAGCCTCGGTACAAAACCGGTCGAGCGGGGCGGTCGCCGGGTTGTGGTCCTGACCGACATGCTGGAACTGGGCGACCAGTCCGTGGCCCTGCACGCGGGCCTGGCCTCCGCCATCGAAGCCGCCGCCATCGACGTGGTCCATGCGGCGGGCCCCCAGATGCGCCACCTCTATGACGCGGTGACACCCGAACGCCGGGGCGTGTGGGCCGAGACCGCGACCGCGCTGGCGGAGCAGGCCGCCGATCTGGCCGGTCCGAAAGATATTGTCATGGTAAAGGGCTCGAACGGGTCCAAAGCCTCCCTTGTAGCGGCGGCGCTGGCCCGGCTAGAGCGAGCGGATGCATAGCCGCCCTCAATCAGGGACGTGCCGCGCACGCCCCGTGAGGGCCAGGAATCTGGGGTCCGTCTGATGTTCTATCTGCTCTATCTCTATTTCGGCGACGCGGCGAAGGATTACCCGCTGCTGAACCTGGTCCAGTACCAGACGGTGCGCGTCGCCCTGGCCATGGCAACAGCCATGATCGTCGCCGTCATGATGGGCAGTCGCTTCATCGCCTATATGCGGGTCAAGCAGGGCAAGGGTCAGCCGATCCGCGCCGACGGCCCCGTCAGCCACCTGTCCAAGGTCGGCACACCAACGATGGGCGGGCTGATGATCCTGGCAGGCATTGCCGTGTCGGTGCTGCTGTGGGGCGACCTGACCAACCCCTACATCTGGATCGTGTCGGGCGTGACGGCCGCCTTCGCCGTGCTCGGCTTCGTGGACGACTATGCCAAGGTGACGAAACAGACCTCGGCCGGACTGACCTCGAAACAGAAGCTGGTGGCCCAGGTCATCGTCTCGGTCATCGCCGGTGTCCTGTTCGTGCTCTGGACGACCCGCTCACCGACGTCTCCCGGGCTTGAGATGTCGATCGCCTTTCCGTTCTTCAAGAACGTCCTGCTGAACCTCGGCTGGTTCTACGTCGCCTTCGCCGCCTTCACGATGGTCGGGTTTTCCAACGCCGTGAACCTGACGGACGGGCTGGACGGGCTGGCCATCGTCCCGGTGATGATGGCAGCGGCCGCCTTCGGAATCATCGCCTATCTGGTCGGCAACTTCATCTTCTCGGACTATCTGGGCGTCCACCATGTCCCGGGAGCGGGCGAGCTGGCCATCTTCTGCGCCGCCATTATCGGCGGGGGGACCGGCTTCCTCTGGTACAACGCGCCGCCGGCCAAGATCTTCATGGGCGACACCGGATCCCTGGCGCTCGGTGGCGCGCTCGGTTCCATCGCCGTCGCCACCAAGCACGAGCTGGTGCTGGGCATTGTCGGTGGCCTGTTCGTCATCGAGGCCGCCTCGGTCATGATCCAGGTCGCCTGGTTCAAGGCCACGAAGAAGCGCATCTTCCTGATGGCCCCCATCCATCACCATTTCGAGAAGCTGGGCTGGCCGGAATCGACGGTGGTCATCCGCTTCTGGATCGTGGCCGCCATGCTGGCCCTGGTCGGGCTGTCGACGCTGAAGCTCCGCTAGGCCTATGATCCCCGTTCCGGGCTTCGAGGGCCGCCGCGTCGCCGTCTTCGGCCTCGGCCGGTCGGGCATCACGGCGGCGCGCGCGCTGCAGGCCGGTGGAGCCCTGCCCATCCTCTGGGACGACGGTGTCTCCGGCCGGATGCAGGCGGAAGCCGAGGGGTTTACGGTCGAGGACTTGACCACCGCCGACTGGTCGGGGTTCGCCGCCCTGATCCTGTCGCCCGGCGCGCCCCTGACGCACCCCAGGCCGCACTGGACCGTCAACAGGGCCCGCGCCGCCGACGTCCCCGTGATCGGCGACATCGAACTGTTCGCCCGGGCGCTCTCCGCCCTCCCCGAGGCGCAGCGTCCCCGCGTCGTCGCCATCACCGGCACCAACGGCAAGTCCACGACCACGGCCCTGATCGGCTGGGTGCTGAAACAGGCGGGGCTGACCGTCCACATCGGCGGCAACATCGGCATCGGCGTCCTGGCCCTGCCGGCCCCGACCCCGGACGCCGTCTATGTGATCGAGGTCTCCAGCTATCAGCTGGACCTGACCACAAGCTTCGCGCCCGACGTCGCCATCCTGACCAACATCAGCCCCGACCACCTCGACCGCCATGGCGGCATGGAGGGCTATGTCGCGGCGAAGGCGCGGCTGTTCCAGGTCATGTCGCCCGAGAAGGTTGCCCTGATCGGTGTCGACGACGATTGGGGCTGGAAGACCGTCAACGCGCTCAATGATCGGCGTCTACGGCTCAGCACCATCACCACTCGCACCCCGCCGCAGTTTGTTGATCCGTCAGGGGGCGTTCCTGTCGCCGATATCGCCGCCCGGCTGCCGCACCGGCGACCCGCCTTCGAGGCCGGGCGCTTCATCATCGTCGATGCCACGGGCGGACGGCTCAATGCGGACGGCGTCTTCATCACCGACCTGGCTCCGGCCCTTTCCCTGCCGGGCCGCCACAATGCCCAGAACGCCGCCTTCGCCTATGCCGCCGCCCGCGCGCTTAGCGTGTCGAACGAGGCCGCGGTCGAGGGCCTGATGACCTTCCCCGGCCTGGCCCACCGGATGGAGACCGTCGGCCGCCTCGGTCCCGTGCGGTTCGTCAACGACTCCAAGGCGACCAATGCCGACGCCGCCCGCCAGGCGCTGATGTCGTATCCGACCAGTTTCTGGATCGCCGGAGGCCGGGCCAAGGACGGCGGGATCCAGGACCTGCGCGATCTCTTTCCCCGCGTCGCAAAGGCCTATCTGATCGGCGAGGCGTCTGCCGATTTCGCCCGCACGCTGGGCGACTCCCCCCATGTCATCGCCGGTGACATGGCCACCGCCGTCGCCCTCGCCGCCGCCGATGCCCAGGCCGCCGGTGGCGACCAGGTCGTGCTGCTGAGCCCCGCCTGCGCCAGCTTCGACCAGTTTCCGGACTTCGAGGTGCGGGGCGAGGCGTTTCGGGCCGCCGTTCTTAACCTCGGAGCTACCCCTTCGGTTCATGGTTGAGAAACCATGACCGACGCGACCGCCCCCTATAGCCATCCGTTCTCGCGCAACGACCCCAGTCCGATTGCGCAGTGGTTCTGGACGGTCGACCGGGCACTGCTGGGTGCCGCCCTGACACTGATCGGCCTTGGCGTGGCGCTCAGCTTCGCCTCCTCGCCCGCCGCCATCCTGGCCGACGAGTCCATCACCGACCAGTTCCACTATTCATGGCGGATGATCGTCTTCGCGACCGGCGGGATCGGCGGCATGCTGACTCTTTCGCTGCTCAGCCCACGCGGCGTCCGCCGGATCGCGGTCCTGACCCTGCTGGGAGCGATCGTCGTCATGGCCATGCTGCCCTTCATAGGCGACACGGTGAAGGGGGCCGCCCGCTGGGTGAATCTGGGTCCGTTCAGCCTGCAGCCCAGTGAGTTCGCCAAGCCCGGTTTGATCGTCTTCGCGGCCTGGATGTTTGCGGAGGGGAAAAAGGGTCAGGGCGTGCCGGGCGTCTCCATCGCCTTCGGTTTCTACACGGTCGTGGTCGCCCTGCTGTTGATCCAGCCCGACATCGGCCAGACCTTGCTGATCACCACCACCTTCATGGCCGTCTTCTTCATGGCGGGCGTACCGCTGCGCTGGGTCGCGGTGCTGATGGGCGCATTCACGGCCGGCATGAGCGCCATCTATCTGCTCTTCCCCCACGTCCAGGCGCGTATCGCCAAATTCCTCTCGCCCGGCATCGAGGACACCCACCAGATCGACCGCGCCTCCGAGGCCATCCGCGCCGGCGGCCTGGTCGGGCGTGGCATCGGCGAGGGGGTCATGAAGCGCTCGGTGCCTGACCTGCATACCGATTTCATCTATTCGGTCGGGGCCGAGGAGTTTGGTCTGGTGCTCAGCCTGACGATGATCGCGCTCTACGCCTTCATTGTCATCCGGGGCATGCGGAGAGCGATGAAGCTGAACGATCCGTTCGAGCAGACGGCGGCGGCCGGCCTGTTCATGCTGATCGGGCTTCAAGCCTCGATCAACATCGCTGTGAACCTGAACCTGATCCCGACGAAGGGTATGACCCTGCCCTTCATCAGCTATGGCGGCTCCTCCATGCTGGCCATGGGCGTGACCATGGGCTTCGCCCTGGCCCTGACGCGGCGTCGCCCGGGAGCCTACGAGCCGGGAGCCAGCCTGGCCCGGCCGCGTCGCCTTCTGATGTCGTAACGGGTCGGCATCGCGATTGATGCCGCACTGCAAAATCCCTATATGGACGGCCTGCGAGCGGGGGCTTATCGCCCCGCGTCACGATCGGACCGCACTCCCCATGCTGGTCACCATGATGAAGGCCAAGCTGCACCGCGCGACGGTGACGCAGGCCGACCTGGATTATGAAGGCTCCATCGCCATCGACGGCGATCTGCTGGACGCGGCCGGCATCTTCCCCAACGAACAGGTCGATGTGCTGAACATCACCAATGGCGCGCGCTTCACCACCTATGCGATCGAGGCCCCACGCGGGTCGAAAGTGATCGGCGTGAACGGCGCGGCCGCGCGGCTGGTGCAAAAGAACGACAAGGTGATCGTCGTGACCTATGGCCAGTTGCCGGTCGAGGAGGCGCGCCAGTGGTCGCCGACGGTCGTGCTGCTGGACGACGGCAATGCGGTGAAAAAGGCGGCCTGAGTTCTGCCTTCCCCTTGGGAAGGAGACGGCGTGATTACGCCCTCACCGCACCTCTGGCCGCCTCCACCCCCAGCGCCTTCAGCGCGGCGGCGGCGATATGGTCGGCGTCAAGGCCAGCCGTGACATATTGCGCGGCGGGGCTGTCCTGGTCCTGAAAGACGTCGGGCAGGTGCAGGGTGCGGATCTTCAAGCCGGCATCCAGCGCGCCTTCCGACGCCAGGAACTGGAGCACGAAGGCACCGAAGCCACCCATGGCCCCCTCCTCCACCGTGATCAGCGCCTCATGCTCGCGGGCCAGACGGCTGATCAGGTCGTGGTCCAGGGGTTTGGCGAAGCGGGCGTCGGCGACGGTGGCGGAAATGCCGTGGGCGGCCAGCAGGTCCGCCGCCTTGAGCGATTCCTGCAGCCGCGTCCCGAACGACAGGATGGCGACGGCGGTGCCTTCGCGCACGATCCGGCCCTTGCCGATCTCCAGCGGGGCGGCAAGCTCGGGGATCTCCACGCCCACGCCGTCGCCGCGCGGATAGCGGAAGGCGGAGGGGCGGTCGTCGATCTCGCAGGCGGTGGCGATCATGGCGGCCAGATCGGCCTCGTCGGCCGCCGCCATCAGGACCATGCCGGGCAGAGCGCCCATATAGCCGATGTCGAACGACCCGGCGTGGGTCGAGCCGTCGGCCCCGACCAGACCGGCGCGGTCCATGGCGAAGCGAACCGGCAGCTTCTGGATCGCCACGTCGTGGACGACCTGATCGTAGCCACGCTGCAGGAAGGTCGAATAGATGGCGCAGAACGGCTTCATTCCATCCGCCGCAAGACCCGCGGCGAAGGTCACGGCGTGCTGCTCGGCAATGCCGACGTCATAGGTGCGCCTGGGAAACGCCTGGCCGAACAGGTCGAGACCGGTGCCGGACGGCATGGCGGCGGTGATCGCGACGATGGACGGGTCGATCGCGGCGCGCTTGATCAGCTCGGTGCCGAACACCTTGGTGTAGCTGGGCGCGTTGGAGACCGACTTCGACTGTTTGCCCGAGACGACGTCGAACTTGACCACCGCATGCAGTTTGTCGTCGCTGCTCTCGGCGGGGGCATAGCCCTTGCCCTTCTGCGTCACGACATGGACCACCACCGGACGGTCGGTGATGGCGGCGGCGTTCTTCAGGATGGGAACGAGGTTGTCCATGTCGTGCCCGTCGACGGGCCCGATATAATAGAAGCCCAGCTCCTCGAAGAAGGTGCCGCCGACAATCATGCCGCGCGCGTATTCCTCGGCCTTGCGCGCGGCCTCACGGAACGGGCGTGGCATGTGCTGGACGACCTCGCGGCCGAACTTGCGGAAATTCTGATAGGCACCGCCCGAGACCTGTTTGGCCAGATAGGCGCTCATGCCGCCGACCGGAGGGGCGATCGACATGTCGTTGTCATTGAGGATGACCGTCAGCTGGCCGGTCGTCTCGGCTGCGTTGTTCATCGCCTCATAGGCCATGCCGGCGGACATGGAGCCGTCGCCGATGACGGCCACGACCTTGTTCTTCTTGCCCTGCTGGTCGCGGGCGGCCGCAAACCCGAGCGCCGCGCTGATGGAGGTCGAGGCGTGGGCCGCGCCGAACGGGTCGTATTCGCTCTCGGATCGCTTGGTGAAGCCCGACAGCCCGCCGCCCATGCGCAGAGTGCGGATGCGGTCTCGACGCCCGGTCAGAATCTTGTGCGGATAGCACTGATGGCCGACGTCCCAGATCAGGATGTCGTCCGGCGTGTTATAGACATGGTGCAGGGCGATGGTCAGCTCGACCACGCCGAGGCCAGCGCCCAGGTGCCCGCCGGTGGTGGAGACCGCATCGATCGTCTCGGCCCGCAGCTCGTCGGCGAGTTGCCGTAGCTGGGCGGCATCGAACCCGCGCATGTCGCCGGGGACGTGGACCTTGTCGAGAAGCGGAGTGTCGGGCATCGAACGCGCAAACCTTGGCTTTATTGACTGTTTGTCGGCCGGTCTGACGCCGGACGTTTCCTCACTACGACCTTCGATTTAGCACGAAGTCCACGCTGGCCTTGAGGTTTTCGGCGTCGGGACCGAACACGTCGAGGTGTCCACGGGTCTGATCGGCCAGCTGCGCGACCCGACGACGCGCCTGATCGACGCCCAGCAGGGTCACGAAGTTGGTCTTGCCCTGGGCCGCGTCCTTCTGGGCCGCCTTGCCCAGCACCGCCTCGTCTCCGTCGAAATCCAGCAGGTCGTCGACGATCTGATAGGCCAGACCGATGTCGTGGGCGAAGTCAGTCAGGGCCTGACAGTGCCGCTCATTGGCCCGGGCGACGATCAGCGGGATCTCGAATGCATAGGTGAACAGGGCACCGGTCTTGAGCCGCTGCATCCGGGCGACGCCTTCCAGATCGTCGCGGACGCCCAGCAGATCGACCATCTGCCCCCCCGCCATGCCCCGCGCGCCCGAGGCCAGCGACAGACGGGCCGCGAGGGCGCACCGGATGTTGGCGTCCTCGTGGGTATCCTCGTGCAGGATGATGTCGAAGGCGGCGGTCTGCAGCGCGTCCCCGGCCAGTACGGCGGTGGCTTCGTCATAGGCGCGATGAAGCGTGGGTCGGCCGCGACGCATGTCGTCGTCGTCCATGCAGGGCAGGTCGTCATGCACCAGGCTGTAGGCGTGCACGCATTCCAGCGCACAGGCTGCGCGCAGCACCGGCCGTTCCTCGATGTCGAACAGCCGCGACGCCTCCATGGCAAAATAGGGTCGCAGGCGCTTGCCGGGACCCAGCGCCGCATAGCGCATGGCCTCGGTCAGGCGAGACTCTGGCCCGTCGGCACGCGGCAGGAGCTCGTCGAGCGCCACGGTGACCAGATCGGCGACCTCGGCCACACGGTCGGCGACGCTCTGGACGGGGGCATTGGCGGCCAGGCGCATCAGAACAGCCTTCCCCCCAGCGGCACGTCGCGATCCACGCCAACCAGCACGACCTCGCCCCCCGCGTCCGGAAAGCCCAGGGTCAGGACTTCGGACATGAAGGGACCGATCTGGCGCGGGGCGAAGTTGACGACGGCGGCGACCTTCCGGCCTGCCAGCTGTTCGGGCGTGTAGTGATGGGTGATCTGGGCCGAGGAGCGTTTGACGCCGATGTCGGCTCCGAAATCGATGGTCAGCCTGTAGGCAGGCTTCCGCGCTTCGGGGAAGGCCTCGGCGCGGACGACCTGGCCGACGCGGATGTCGACGGCGGTGAAGACGTCATGGTCGATGCGGTCTGCGAGCGCGGTCGCCATCAGCTGAACTCGGCCGGTTCGACCCCGCGCGCGGAGCCGTCGGCCCCCACGACGATCTTCTCGACGCGCAGTTGGGCGGCCTTCAGACGGTTCTCGCAGTGCACCTTCAGCCGCGCGCCCTCTTCGTAGAGGGTGATGGATTCCTCAAGCGGGGCCTGACCCGATTCCAGGCGCGAGACGATGGTCTCGAGCCGCGACAGGGCGTCCTCGAAGCTGAGATCGGCGGGTACGGAAGGCGTTGCGTCTGACATCACCCTCGACCCTAGAGTGGCGATGCGCTCGCTTCAACGGGGAAGCGAATACAGGATGGGGCGATTGCAGGAAGTAAGGAAATTCCTTACCCTGTCGCGGTGGAGGTCTCATGGTCACGAGCAAATTGACATCCAAGGCACAGACCACCGTGCCCCAAGCCGTGCGCGCCGCTCTCGGTCTCAGCGAGGGCGACGAACTGCTGTACGAGATCGATGGAGACAGCGTGGTCCTGAAAAAAGTGCGACGACCGGTCGGCGACGACCCCTTTGCGACCTTCCACGAATGGGATGGAGACGCAGATCGCAAGGCCTATGCCGACTTTTAGGCAGGGGGACGTCGTGCGCGTTCCGTTTCCCTACACCGATCGCAGCACCCGCCAGCGCCGGCCGGCGCTCGTCGTGTCGAATGGCGGAGTCGGAGATCAGGGCGCGTTCCTGTGGGTGTTGATGATCACGAGCGCGGACAATCGGCCCTGGCCAAGGGACGTTTCGTTCGGCGACGGTTATGAAACCGCCGGTCTGCCAGCCCCTTCCGTCGTTCGAACGGCAAAGATCGCGACAATCGACGCCTCGGCGGCCGAGCCCGTTGGTCGAATAGAGATGGAAATGATGCTGCGCGTCAGAAATGCGATCGTCGGCGTGATCTGAGATCAGACCCGTTCGTAACGGCGCTGGGACCAGTATCTGAAGCCCTGGTTGTGGACCAGCTTCCAGCCGTCGGCCTTCAGCCGGCCTCCGACCATGTGATTGAAGTAGCCATGAGCCAGGACAAGCACGTCCTCCCCGGCCTCGGCGCGGGCGATCAGCTTTTGCGCGGCGCGTTCGGCGCGGGCCTCGGCCTCGGCCCGCGTTTCCTGGCCATCGTGATGATCGAAGACGTGCCACCAGAAGCGGGCCACGGCTCCCCAGTATTTGGGGGGCAGTTTGAACCAGGACGGAAAATGCGGCGGCGGCAGGGGGGCTTCGATAAACATGACGTCCGAGGTAATCTCGCGCCCGGCCGAGATGGCGGCGGCGGTCTCCTGGGCGCGCTGGCGGGTGGAGGCGAAGATGACGCCGACCCCTTGGGCGGTCTCGATCAGGTCGCGCGGCGGGGTCTGACCGGCCAGCAATCCGCCCAGCTCATATTTCGCCCACCAGCCGCGGTACTGGTCCGACGTCAGCAGGCATTTACGCGACAGGGCGGGCTCGCCATGGCGGGCCAGGGTGATGGAACCGGTCCGGGTCGCGACCACCCGCGAAGCCGCCGTGGCGTGCATTCGCGAGTCGGCCGGAGGATGATCGAGGGTGTCTGGCATCATGGTGAGGGCGGAAGATACGGGCGGCGCAACCGCCTGGACCTCTTCGTTACGCCTCCCCCAATGCCCGGACATGAGCGAGGGCCGAGCGGCCCAGTCCCTCAAGGTCGTAACCGCCCTCGAGCGAGGAGACAACCTTGCCGCCGCATCGATGGCGCGCGACCTCCAGAACCGCACGGGTCGCCCAGGCGAAATCATCGGCCTCCAGCGACTGGTGGGCCAGCGGATCGCGACGGTGGGCGTCGAACCCGGCGGAGATCAGGATCAGGTCCGGCGCGAAAGCGTCGAGCGCCGGCATCAGGCCACCGGCAAAGCGGGCGCGCCATGATTCGCGCGCGGCATGGGGCTCGACCGCGACGTTGACGATGTTGCCGACCCCGGTCTCCGAGGGGGCACCGGTGCCGGGATACAGCGGCATCTGGTGGATGGAGGCCAGGAACAGGCTGTCATCCGCCTCGAACGCCGCCTGGGTGCCGTTGCCGTGGTGGACATCGAAATCGACCACGGCGACGCGGCCCATGCCGAGGCTCCGGGCGACCCGGGCCGCGACCGCGACGTTGGAGAACAGGCAGAACCCCATGGCCTGGGCCGGTTCCGCGTGGTGGCCAGGCGGCCGGACGGCGGCGAACGCCCGGGCGGTCTGACCCTCCGCCACTGCGCGGACGGCATCGATGACCGCCCCGGCCGCAAGACGGGCGGCACGGACGCTTCCGGGGGAAAGGACGGTGTCGGCGTCGAGCTGGGCCAGACCCCGCGCGGGAGAGGCCTCGAACATGCGGGTGACATAGGCGGCCGGATGAATCCGCTCCAGATCGGCGACAGCGGCCTCGGTGGCCGCGCGACGGTCGAGCGACAGGTCCGAATCGTCCAGCGCCGCCAGTACGGCAGCCAGTCGCTCGGGGCGCTCGGGGTGACCTGCACCGGGCACATGGGCGATCATGTCGGGGTGGGTGAACAGGGCGACGGACATCGACGGCAGACTATCCGCGACATCGCGAAAACAACATGGGGGTTGAGGTCGTCCGCATCCCATTCCACAGGGAAGGAATGACAGACGCCACGATCCGCCCTGCCCGCCCCGACGATGCCGCAGCCCTCGGCGTCCTGGGCCGCCAGACGTTTATCGATACATTCGTGACCGGCTTTGCGATTCCCTATCCGGAGGCCGACCTGGCGGCCTTCCTCGACTCCAGCTTCGCCGAAGCGACCATCGCCGCGAAACTGGCAGAGCCGGGGGCGGCCTGGTGGGTGGCGGAGCGAGAAGGGGCCTTGCTGGCCTTCGCCAACGCCGGACCGAACACCCTGCCCCACCCGGACGGAAAGGCCAGCCATGCCGAGCTGCGGCGACTGTATGTCGGCCGGGGTGCCCAGGGACTGGGTCTGGGGACGCGACTGCTAGAGGTTTCGCTGGACTGGATGGAAGCCAATACGGACGGCCCGCTCTGGATCGGTGTCTGGAGCGGTAACGAAAAGGCACAAAAACTCTACACTGCCCATGGTTTCGGGAAGGCGGGCGAATATCAGTATCCGGTCGGCAAATGGCTGGACGACGAGTTCATCTTGCGGCGCGGCTGATCGAGGCTCAGGTTCGGATCATGCTCCTTCCCTTCTTCACCGCCCTGCGACAGGCAAAAGTGCCGGTCTCGACCAAGGAATGGCTTCACCTGATGGAGGCCATGGACAAGCACGTGGCCGGGGGGCGGGTCGAGGACTTCTATAACCTGTCGCGCGCGGTCCTGGTCAAGGACGAGAAACACTACGACCGGTTCGATCAGGTGTTCGGGACCGTCTTCAAAGGAATCGAGACGATCGGCGCAGGCGACGAACCGTCGCTGGACGTGCCCGAGGACTGGCTGAAGCTGCTCAATCAGAAATTCCTGACCGACGAGGAAAAGGCAGAGATCGAGGCGCTGGGCGGCTTCGAAAAGCTGATGGAAACGCTCAGGCAGCGCTTGGAGGAGCAGAAGGAGCGCCACGAGGGCGGGTCCAGATGGATCGGCACCGGCGGGACCAGCCCCTTCGGCCACGGCGGCTACAATCCCGAGGGCGTGCGTATCGGCGGGCCGGCCAAACAGGGCCGCGCCGCCAAGGTCTGGGAAAAGCGCGAATACCGGAACCTGGATGACACGGTCGAGCTGGGGACGCGCAACATCAAGGTGGCGCTGCGCCGCCTGCGCCGGTTCGCACGCGAAGGCGCGGCCGAGGAGCTGGATATCGACGGCACCATCGACGGGACGGCGCGGCAGGGCTGGCTCGACATCCGGATGCGCCCGGAGCGGCGCAATACGATCAAGGTGCTGCTTTTCCTGGATGTCGGCGGATCGATGGATGGCCACATCAAGCTGTGCGAGGAGCTGTTTTCGGCGGCCCGGACCGAGTTCAAGAACCTCGAGTTCTTCTACTTTCACAACTGTCTCTATGAGGGTGTCTGGAAGGACAACCGCCGTCGGCATTCCGAGAAAATCCCGACCTGGGACCTGCTCAATCGCTACAATGGCGACTGGCGGGCGATCTTCGTCGGCGACGCCACCATGAGCCCGTACGAGGTCACCATGCCCGGCGGATCGGTCGAGCACTGGAACGAGGAGGCCGGGGCGATCTGGATGCGGCGCGCGCGGTTGCAATGGGACAAGTCGGTGTGGCTGAACCCGGTGGCCGAGCGTTACTGGAGCTACACGGCTTCCGTGAAACTGCTCAGCGAGGTCATGGACGAGCGGATGTATCCGCTGACACTGGACGGGCTGGACCGGGCGATGCGGGCCCTGACGCGCTAGCCTGTGCGGTGACGCAGAGGCGAGATGCGGTGCTCGGCCGTCCGTGTCACTGTCCGCGACGATCTGGAGGCCACCGATGCTGACCGCCCTGATGATGGCAACGATACTGCAACAGACGGTGCCCGTATGGGACACGCCGCAGGCGGAACCTCAGGGCGTCACAGAAGCCGTCGCACCCGCCGTGGACCTGCCCGCATGGGCCCTGGCCGATCCGTTCGGCTGGGAGCGGTCGCAGTGCAGTCCGCTTCTCAGGAAGGACGCGTCCCTGGAGATCTGCCAGGCGCGTGTGCGGGGCGAATTGTCGGCCGCCCTCGGGGATCGCCTGCCGGCGGGCCTTCAGCCACCGGGCGAACCGGTGCCGTGTCTGGCCACCCCGGACGATACAGGTGCTTATCCGCTTCAATGCGGACTGCCGGAGCGGCGCACGGCACAGACCGTGACGCCCCGCATCGCCGAATGCCGTTCTCGTCCCACGCGGCAAGGCGGATCGGTCGCCTTCGTGACCGAATGCGAGCCGGAGGAGGGAGAGACCCGCGGTCTGACCTTCCGGCTTGGCGACCGCGACTGAGCCGGAACGCAAAAAGGCCGCTCCGACGGGAGCGGCCCTTTCGTTCATGCGGAGAACAGAAGCCCTAGTTTCGCTTGTGGTTTTCGTGAAGGCTGTCCCTGAGGCCACCGATGGTATTCTGGACCTTGCCTGCGACCTGCTCGGCCTTGCCTTCGGCTTTCAGCTTTCGTCACCCGTGAGATTGCCGAAGCCCTCCTTGATCTTGCCGCTGATGTTCCTGGCGGCACCTTCAACGCGATCATGATCGGCCATGGGGAAGCTCCTGTCATTCGGCGTCGGCCACAGCGGCGGCGCTTCGGCAGGCAAAGCGAACGATCCGGAAAGGCGTTCCGTATGCTGGAGCTTAGCGCCTGAGCCATTTCGCCACCGCCCAGGCATGGGCATCGTGGCGAAGCTCGGCCAGGGCGGTTCGAGGATGCAGCCAGACCAGTTCGTGGTCCGCCTCGACCTTTCGGGCCGGATCGAGCGCGAGCAGTTCAGCGATCCAGAACCCGCCAACATTGTTGACGGGGGCCCCGTCGGACTTGCGAAAGAACTGACCCGCTCTGGCGATGCATTCCAGCGGCCGGACCGTCATCCCGGTCTCCTCGACGAACTCCCGGGTCAGGGCCTCCTGTTCTGTCTCTTCGCCATCGACGGCACCGCCGGGCAGGTCGAGATAGGGCGTGTCGCGCGTGACGCGGACGCAAGCGATCTTCCCGTCGTGGAAAACCAGTCCGAACACGGCCGGACGGAGCAGATAGGTCGCCCCCGCCTCAGCCTCGCCGAACTGCAACGCGGGTGTCAAAGTTCGAAGGCCAGGCGCGCACGGACTCCCTTGTGCGCCCCGTCGAACTCAACGGACGAACGCAAGCCCGCGGCCATGGCAGTGATGATCTTGCCGCCCAGACCGGTTCCCCTGGGCTTGCCGTCACCGAGGCCCGGGCCATCGTCCTCGACCGTCAGGATGGCGCGCCCGGCTGAGTCAGGTTCCAGGATCACCCGGATTTCGCCGGTCTGACCCGGCGCATAGGCGTATTTGACCGCATTGGTGACAAGCTCGGTCACCACGACCCCCAGCGACACGGCCTGATCGATCGTGACCCTCATGGCGCTGGCCTCCAGGATGATGACGGGCGAACAGTCATCGGGACCCAGGGACTTGGACAGTTCGTCGACCAGGCCTTCCAGATAGGCCTGCATGTCCACCGTCTCCATGTCGCCGGAGGTGTAGAGACGCCGGTGCACATGGGCGACGGCCTCGATGCGCGCCTGTGCCTCCCTCAGGGCATTGCGGGCTCCCTCGTCCGCGAGGTGACGCAGTTGCAGGGACATGAAGGTCGAGACCAGTTGCAGCGAGTTGCCGACCCGGTGATTGACCTCGCGCAGCATGGCTTCGGCGCGATCGCGGGCCAGACGTACCAGTTCCTGGGCCTCCTCGTTCTCGCGCTCCAGGCGGCGACGCAGCAGCGCAGCCTCCAGCGCCGAACGCAGCAGGGCGGTGAAATCCTCGGATACGTCCTTGATGACATAGTCGGCCGCCCCAGCCCGCAGGGCGGCGACCGCGATCCGGCCTTCCTGGGCCCCGGTGACGTAAACGACCGGTGGCGGAGCCGGGCGGTGCAGCAACTCCGGCAGGACGTCCAGCCCGTCGCGGCCGGGCATGTAGTGATCCAGCGCACAGACGTCATAGTCGTCGGCGTCCAGCGCTGCGACGCCCGCATCGCCATCGGCGGCGAGGGTCACCTCATAACCGTGGCGGCCGAGTTCCTTCTGAACGAGCCGCGACAAACCACGGTCGTCGTCTATGTAGAGCAGCCGGATGGACGGCTTGTCAGGGGTCATTCGATGTCCGGGGCCTGCATGACCGACAGGAACAGGCCCAGTTGCCGGATGGCCCCAGCAAAGCTTTCATGGTCGACCGGCTTGGTGATGTAGACGTTGCAGCCCAGGTCGTAGCAGCGCTGGATCTCGGTCTTGTCGTCGGTGGTTGTCAGGACGACGACCGGCGCGCGCTTCAGGCGATCGTCCTTCTTCACCTCGGCCAGGATGTCGGTGCCGCTCATGTCCGGCAGGTTCAGGTCCAGCAGGATCATCATGGGACCGTTGGCGCGGACTTCGTCGCTGAACAGATAATCGAGCGCCGGCTGGCCGTGATCGAAATGGACGATCTCGTTGGAGATGTTGGCCCTGCGGATATTCTTCTCGATCAGTTTGGCTTGACCATGATCATCCTCGACCATCACGATCTTGCCAGGATTTTTGCTGGTCAAAGGGCGTCTCCGGCCTCGTCGAGGATGAGGCGTTTGGGGAATTTCAATCTGAATGTCGAGCCTTCGCCCGGAACCGACTCGACCGTGACCTCACCGCCCAGACGGCGAACGCTGTTGCGGACGAAGGCCAGGCCAAGGCCCTCGCCCTTCTGGTCCTGGCGGCCTGCGCGACGGAACAGCTCGAAGACCCGTTCATGGTCTTTTTCAGCGATACCGCGGCCATTGTCGGCGATCGCGTATTCGACCCAGCCGCCGGGCAGATCGCGGCCGTTAACCTCGATGCGCCCGGGTCGACCGGGCTGCAGGTATTTCACCGCATTGTCGATCAGATTGCCCAGGATCTGTTCCATCGAAAGGCGATCGCTCTCGATCGGCACCATTTCGCCGACGACCACCTCCGTTTCGGCAGCCTCAAGCTGGTGGCGCACGGTGTCTGCGATCCGCTCTGTCATGCCGCCGACGTCGAGTGTTTCCGCCACCAGATTGCGCTGACCCTCACGCGACAGCTTCAGGATGGCGTTGATCAGCCGGTCCATCTTCTCCGTGGAGGCACGGATGAACCCGACCGCCTCGGGAATGTCCTCTCGCGCGGCGATCAGCGCATTCTGCTCCAGCAGCTCGGGTGCCACCGTCTCGACCTTGGTCATCTGCAGATCGATGGTCCTGCCGGCCTGCTCAAGCTCGGCCGTGTAACCCATCACATTGACCAGCGGGGACCGCAGATCGTGACTGACAATATAGGCAAAGCGCTGCACCTCTTCGTTCGAGCGGACAAGTGCGGCCGTTCGAGCCTTCACCGTTTCCTCAAGTCCCGCATTCACACGGTCCACCGCAGCCTGAGCATCCTTGAGTTCAGCCAGATAGCGCCACACCAGCAGGAAGACGACCGCTCCCAGCAGCAGGATCAGAACACCGGCGATTCCATTGACGATAGCCGTGAAGGTGGCCGAGCCCTCGGAATGCGCCCGCCCCTGGGCAAGGCGGGTGCCCATCCGGCGGTCAAGATCGCCAAGTTCGGACTCAAGCTGCTCCATCAGGGCCTTGCCGCTCCCCTGCGCGATCCGCCGGGTCGCCTGCTGGCCCTGCCCAATCTGACTTAGCGCGATGACCGCGCCCATTTCGAGAATCTTGTCTCGCGACAGGCGTGTCACGGCCTCGACCGTCGAGACATCGACCGGATCATTTCCCAACCGCTCGTCCAGAGTGTCGATCAGATAGGCATTGGCCTGCACCGCCCGGTCATACTCCATGCGGAAGCTGTACAGTCCGGTCAGGACGTAGCCCCGCTGGGCCGTCTCCGCATCCTTGAGATTGAGCAGCAGGAGCCGGCCAGAGCGTCGGGCCTGCCAGGCCGCCTCGACCTGGTCGTTGAACGCGGCCGTACGCTGGATCATCACGAAGGTGGTGGTGTTGACGATCAGCAGAAGCAGGATCGCCACTGAAAGCAGCAGGACGATCGAGCGTCCCAGCGTGCGCTGCCGCAAAAGCGCGCCGACGTTCGAGACGATGTCCGAGAACGAAACCATAACCCGGTGCTTTAGCGGAGCGGTATCGCCTGTCCAGAGAAGTCGTTCGCGGCGCAACATCTGCAAGGCTAGAGCATTGAGACAAGAAGCTGTGCCGTTCAGGGAGGTCGATTTCATGGTGTCGTGGTGGTGGTTCATCCCGACGGCTGTCGCCGTCGTCGGAGCCTTGATCCTGATCAGCGGCCTGGCCGGTCTTTTCAAGCGTCGCGTCTTCGGGGGACTGTTCGGCACCCTGGCCGGCGGCGTCCTGCTGGCGGCGGCGCTGGGTGCGGCCCTGCTGGGCCAGAACGTCCAGACCTATTCACGCCTGAGCTATGAGCGGCCCGTCGCCAGCCTTTCGGTCCGGCAGCTGGCTCCCCAGTATTTCGAGGTTACGGTTGCCCAGCCCGCGACGGACGACCTGCCCGCGCGCACGGCGGTCTACCCCGTCAACGGCGATGAATGGCGGATGGAGGCACAGGTGCTGAAGTGGAAGCCGTGGGCCAATGTGATGGGTCTGGATTCGCAGTACCGGCTGGACCGGCTGTCGGGCCGCTATCAGGACATCGACCAGGAACGCACCGGCGCGCGCAGCGTGCATGCCCTCCATGTCGAGGAGCCCGGAACGATAGCGGGCGTCCAGACGCCGTGGTCGCTGAGCGCCTGGGACATGGCACGCAGGTCTCGTCGCTACGTCAACGCGGTCGACACCCTGTACGGCTCGGCCGCCTATATGCCGATGGCGAATGGCGGCACCTATGAGGTCTGGATCACCCAGTCCGGCCTGATCGCCCGGCCCACCAATGACGCTGCGCGAGCGGCGTCGGTCGGCGGATGGATAGCGGTTTCCTGATTCCTCGACACGTCAAGCTGGCGCGCAGCCGGGTTTTCGCGCATGCTGCCTACGGTTCGGGTCAAATCGCCAGGAGGCTCTGTCATGACCATCCGTCTTCTCGCCGCCTTCGCCGCCATGTCCGGCGTCTGGCTTGCCGCCTCGGGCACTGCCGCGCAGCAAACTCCGCAGCCGCCGCCGCAGCCGAACAGTCAGATGCCGCCTCCGGTCGACCGGCCGGGGGCTTTCGAACGGCAGAGCCAGTTCGAGGCGGGAGTCTGGCAGAATAGCCTGACGCAGCAGGCCACCGTTATCACCAGTCCAGCTCGACTGTCCCGCGCCGAACGGCTAGCGGCTATGATCAACGAGGGCAAATGCGCGGAGGCCTATCAGGTCGCCCTTGACGAGGGCGACCGGCGAGTGGCCCGCCGCATCAACCAGATCTGCAGCCTCGACAGATGAACGGTGCCGCAAGGCGAGCCTGACGCCCCGCCGCGCCTACTCGCCTGTCGATCAGACTGGGGTCAGACCGAGCCCAGGGTTCGCAGCCGCGCCCTGGGGTGAACCTCGTTCTGACTCATGACCACGGTCTGGCCCCGGAAGCGTTCGATGATCGAGCGAACATAGGGACGGATCTGCGGGCCGGTCAGCAGGACGGCGCTTTCGCCAGACATGGCGGCGCGTTCGAACACGTCGCGGACCGCGCGGATGAAATCCTGAAGGCGTGAAGGGGCCATGGCCAGCTGCTTGTCCTCGCCGCCCCCGACGAGGGCCTCGGCAAAGGCGCTTTCCCATTCGGGCGACAGGGTGATGATCGGCAGGGCCCCGTCCTCGCCCTTGTACTGCCAGCACAGTTGACGGGCCAGGCGGGTTCGGACGTGCTCGACAAGGGTGGTAACGGACGAGGAATGCGGCGCGGCCTCGGCCAGACCTTCGAGGATGGCCCCGAGATCGCGGATCGACACCTTCTCGCGCAGCAGGGCCTGCAGCACGCGCTGCAGGGTGGTGACGGTGACGACCGATGGCACCAGTTCGTCGACCAGCTTCTTTTCCTCGACACCCAGTTCCTTGATCAGCTTCTGCACCTCGGCATAGCTGAGCAGCTCGGCCATGTTCTCCTTGAGGATTTCGGTCAGATGGGTGGTCAGCACGGTCGAGGGATCGACGATGGTGTAGCCGCGGAACGTGGCCTCTTCGCGCAGGCTCTCATCGATCCAGGTGGCCGGCAGGCCGAAGGCGGGTTCCTTGGTGTGCTCGCCGGGCAGTTCGACCTGACTCCCCGCCGGGTCCATGGCCATCAGCGAGCCCAGACGCACCTCGCCCTGCCCCGCCTCCATCTCCTTGATGCGAATGGCATAGCCCTGGCTCGGCAGGCGCATGTTGTCGAGGATACGCACCGAAGGCATGATGAAACCGTATTCCTGGGCCAGGGCGCGGCGCAGGGCCCGGACCTGATCGGTCAGGCGACGGCCCTCCAGGTCGTTGATCAGCGTCAGCAGGGAATAGCCCAGCTCGATCTTGACCTCGTCGATGGTCAGGGCGGTGCCAATGGGCTCCTCGACGTCTTCCTTGGGTTTGGCGTTGACGGCGTCGCTCTCGACGAGCGGGGGCTTCAGCTTCGCCCGGCCAAGACGCCAGGCCATGAAGCCCGCGCCGATGGCCAGGGCCGCGAACGGAATGATCGGCATGCCGGGGATCAGGGCCAGCAAGCCGGCCGCCGCCGCGACCATGCCCAGGCTGACGGGGTTAGTGGCCAGCTGGGCGACCAGGGCCTTGTCGGCAGAGCCCTCGACACCCGCCTTGGACACCAGGAAGCCCGCGGCGATCGAGATGATGATGGCCGGGACCTGGGTGACCAGACCGTCGCCGATGGTGAGCTGGATATAGGTGTTGGCCGCCTCGCCGATCGGCAGGCCATGTTGGACGGTGCCGATCAGGATGCCACCGATGGCGTTGATGAAGACGATGATCAGGCCGGCCACGGCATCGCCGCGCACGAACTTGGACGCGCCGTCCATGGCCCCGAAGAAGGTCGATTCCTGCTCCAGTTCCTTGCGGCGCAGCTTGGCCTGTTCCTCAGTGATGAGGCCAGACGACAGGTCGGCGTCAATGGCCATCTGCTTGCCCGGCATCGAGTCGAGGGTGAAGCGGGCGCTGACCTCGGCGATGCGGGTCGAGCCCTTGGTGATGACCACGAAGTTCACCACCAGGATGATCGCGAAGATGATGATGCCGATGATGAAGTCCCCGCCCATCATCAGCGCCCCGAAGGCCTTGATGACCTCGCCGGCCGCATCGTGACCCTCGTGACCGTGGGTCAGGACCAGCCGGGTCGAGGCCAGGTTCAGGCCCAGACGGAACAGGGTCGAGATCAGCAGCACCGTCGGGAAGATGGCGAAGTCCAGCGGCCGCTTCATCATCAGCGCCGTCATCAGGATCAGCACCGACGAGACAAGGCTGATGGCCAGCAACAGGTCGAGCAGAAACTTCGGCACCGGCAAGATCAGCAGCAGGATGACGCCGATCACGCCGACAGCCATGCCGACCTCGCCGCGCATCAGCCAGCCCCGGATGTCCCCCCCGGTCGGACGGGCCATGCCGTCCTTCATCATGACAGGCGTGTCGGTCACGCGCGACCCAGCCGGGTCAGGGCCATCCGCGTCGCCTGGGCGATCACGGCGGCGTTTCGGGCATCCGAGGTGTCGCGGCCGGCGTGGTAGTAGGCGACGACGATGATCGGATCACCGGTCGGCGGATACAGGATGCCGATGTCGTTGGTCGGTCCGTACCCGCCGGTTCCGGTCTTGTGCGCGACCCGCCAGCCGGCCGTCACGCCGGCCTTGAGGCGGTCGACGCCGGTGGGGGATGTGAACATCCAGCCCAGCAGCATGGTCTTCGACTCCGCCGACAGGGGCGAGGTCGGGTCGACGAACAGGCGGTGCAGGTTGGCGGCGGACTGACCCGGAGTGATGGTGTCCTTGTCGCCGTCGAGCCGGTTCATCTCGGGCTCGAAGCGATCGACGCGGGTCGAGACGTCACCGATACCGCGGTAGAAGGCGCGCATGGCGTCGAGGCCGCCCAGCGCTTTCAGCAGCAGATTGGCGGCCGGATTGTCGGAGACCTCGACCGTGCCCTTCATCAACTGTTCGACGGTCAGGCTTTCGCCGACGGCCGGCCCGGTCACCGGGGCGTGGTCGAGCATGTCGGCACGGGTGATCGGGATGGCCCGGTCGAGCCGTTCCTGACCGGCCTGGACCCGCATCAGGATCGCGGCCGCCAGATACATCTTGAACGTCGAGCAATAGACGAACCGCTCATCGCCGCGCGCGGTCAGCTGACGGCCCGAGCCGAGGTCGTGGGCGAAGAAGCCGAGGCGGCCGCCGTGTTCTGCTTCGAGCGCGGACAGGTCGAACGCTTCAGGGACAGCCGGTGCCGACGCAGCGGCGGGCGACGCCTTTGGGGCACAGCCGAGCAGGCCGAGCGCACCGAGGCCGGTCAGGACACTTCTGCGGTCCGCGATGACCATTTCAGGTTGCGCCCACGCCGTAGCCGACGGTGGCGATGCCGGTCTGGGGAGCCATGATCTGGGTGCCCTCGTCGGCGTATTCGTTCAGCTTGTTGCGCAGGGTCCGGATCGAGATGCCGAGGATGTTCGCGGCGTGGGTCCGGTTGCCCAGGCAGTGGGTCAGGGTGTCGAGGATCAGGCTCTTTTCCATCTGGGCGACGGTCTGGCCGACATAGGCGCGCGACACCGCATCGGCAGTCTGGGCGGCGCGACCGGCCAGTCCATTGTCGACCGTCCCCCCCAGTGCCCCCATCAGGGGTTGTCCGTCCGGCAGGCGGATGGCCTCGGCGTCGATCTCTGACCCGACGGCCAGCAGGACCGCGCGGTGCATGGCGTTCTCCAGCTCGCGGACGTTGCCCGGCCACCGGTGGGCGGCGAGCGCGCGACGCGCGTCCTGCGACAAAGGCCGAACCGCCACGCCGTTGGCGGCGGCGTATTTCTTGACGAAGTGGTCGGCCAGGACGGCCACGTCGCCGGGCCGCTCGCGCAGGGCGGGCAGCCGCAGGTTCACGACGTTCAGGCGGTACAGCAGGTCCTCGCGGAACGTGCCCTCGGCCACGGCCTTGGCCAGATCGCGGTTGGAGGTGGCGATGATGCGGATGTTGACCGGCACGGGCCTGGTGCCGCCGACGCGGTCGATGATCCGCTCCTGGATCGCGCGGAGCAGCTTGGCCTGGAGCCGGGCATCCATCTCCGAGATTTCATCCAGCAGCAGGGTGCCTCCGTCGGCCTCCTCGAACTTGCCGATCCGCCGGGCGACCGCGCCGGTGAAGGCCCCCTTCTCGTGTCCGAACAGTTCGGATTCCAGCAGGTTGTCGGGGATGGCGGCGCAGTTGACGCTGATGAAGGGGCGTTCGGCGCGCTTGGAATGGGTGTGGAGGTAACGGGCCATCACCTCCTTGCCGACGCCGCTTTCGCCGGTGATGAGGATAGAGGCCTCGGAGCGCGCGACCTGGTCGGCCAGCTTGATGACGGCCTGCATCGAGGGATCCGCCGAGATCAGCGGACGCTCGTCATCGGCGACGGCGGCCAGAACGGCGGCGATCAGATCGGCCTCGGGCGGAAGGGGGATGAACTCCTTGGCCCCCGCCCGGATGGCGGCGGCGGCCTTGTCCGCATCGTTGTCGACACCGCAGGCGACCACCGGCACGAAAATCCGCTCGGCCTCGTTGGCAGCGATCAGGGCCCCGATGTCGAGGTTGTAGTCGACCATGAGCAGGTCGGCCCCCTGCCCGCGCCGGAGCTGTTCCGTCGCCTGATCGGTGCGCTCGACGTGATTCACCTTGGCGCCGTGCGCCATGGCCATCTTCACCGCCGCCGCGAGCTGGCCCGAGAGCCGCCCAACCACCAGAAGCCGCATAGGTCTTCTCCTCTACTTCTTACGCGCGATCCGAACGCCTAGGCGCTCGTATCCTCGGTCTTGACGATTTCCGTCATGGTCACGCCGAGACGATCCTCGACGACGACGACCTCCCCGCGGGCGACCAGACGGTTGTTGACGAAGATGTCGATGGCCTCGCCGACCTTGCGGTCGAGCTCGAGCACCGAACCTCGATTGAGCTTGAGTAGCTGGGCGACGGTCATGTGGGCCTTGCCCAGCACGGCCGAGATGTTGACCGGCACATCGAAGACCGTCGCCAGGTCAGCCGCGGACTTGTCCCCGGAGTCGTCGACCGTGGCGAGGGCGGTGGAGTCCGGAAACTCCTCAAGGGCAAGATCGTCGGCCATCAGTGTTGACCTCCATGGTCAAGGGATTCTGCATGTCCGGCCTCGGTGGCGAGGGCGGATCGGAGTGCGGTGGCAATGCGGTCGGCGGCGGCGGCGGGGTCGAAATCGGCGCGCCCGTCGGCCCACTCCAGCTGGAAGGCCGCGATCGGCAGGCCCGGGTCATCGCGGAAGGCCACGAGGCCCGAGAAGCCCGCATCGACGCAGACCGCCTGGATCCTGGTGCGGGCGGTATCGTCCAGGCCGGAGGCGCGCACGACCAGCCGGGGCGAGGCATCGATCTCTTGCCCGAGGGTCTCCAGGGCCGATTGCAAGGGACCGATCGGTAGATGATCCAGAGCGGTGGCCGCAATGACCCGGGCGGCGGCCATGGCCAGATCGGCGGCCTGTTCGCGGTGCTGGTGAGCCACCTGGTTCAGGGCAGGCGCGGCCATGGCGACAGCCTGTCCGATCGAGGACAGGGCCATGGCCGACAGGCTCGCGGCCTCGGCCAGGGCGGCCTCGCGGGCCTCCAGCCGAGCCTGGGCGACCAGGGCCTCGACCTCGGCCGGCAGATAGGCGCGCTTGGCCGGCCGGAAGGTTGAGGCCCGTACGACGCTGCCCGCTCCGTCGAACTCGGTGTCGAAGGCGAAGGGACGGCTGCTGAGGGGGGCTGTCTCGACCATGTCAGTAGATCAACTCGTCGTCGCCGGAGGCTCCGGCCAGCATGATTTCGCCCCGCGCCGCCAGATCCTTGGCGACCTGCACCATGGTCATCTGGGCGGTGTCGACGTCCTTGAGCCTGACGGGGCCCATGGATTCCATGTCCTCGCGCATGATCTTGGACGCGCGCTCCGACATATTGGTAAAGAACATCTCCCGCAGCGGCTCGGACGCGCCCTTCAGGGCCAAGCCCAGGGAGTCCTTTTCGACCGCGCGCAGCAGGGTCTGGACGCCGCCGGGGTCGAGCTTGGACAGGTCTTCGAACACGAACATCAGCGCGCGGATGCGCTCCGCCGAATCGCGGTTGCGCTCCTCCAGCGCGCCGATGAACCGGGCCTCGGTCTGGCGGTCGAAGCTGTTGAAGATGTCGGCCATCATTTCGTGGCTGTCGCGCTTGGACGTCCGGGCCAGGTTCGACATGAACTCGGTGCGCAGGGTCTGTTCGATCTTGTCCAGGATCTCGCGCTGCACGGGCTCCATACGAAGCATCCGCTGGACGCACTCCAGGGCGAAGTCCTCGGGCAGGCTGGTCAGGACGCGGGCGGCGTGGTCGGGCTTCACCTTGGACAGCACGACGGCGACGGTCTGGGGGTATTCGTTCTTCAGATAGTTGGCGAGGACCGCCTCGTTCACATTGCCCAGCTTGTCCCACATGGTGCGACCGGCGGGACCGCGGATTTCCTCCATCAGCCCGTCGACGCGATCAGACGGCATGAAGGAGGCCAGCAGACGCTGGGTCTGCTCGAAACTGCCCATGACCGCGCCGGAACCCGACATGGACACGAACTCGACCATCAGTTCCTCGACCACGGTCGCGGTCACATTGCCCAGCGACGACATCGCCTGGGAGATTTCCTTGACCTCGTCGTCGTCCAGGCCCTGCCACAGGCGGGTGTGCTCCTCACCGAGCGCAAGCAGGATCACCGCCGCCTTTTCAGGACCGGACAGCTGTTTGACGTCATCGACGGACGCCCTCTTGGAACCGGACCGCGCGGCCATCAGCCTTCGTGCACCCAGCTGCGGAGGGTCGCGAGCGACTCATCGGGATGCGCATCGACGTAGTCGGCGAGCTTCTTGATCGAGGAGGTCTTAACCTGACCCTCGATGCGGGCGATGTCGATGCGCTGCTCCATCTCGGACGGAGCACCCAGCTGCCCCAACTCTCCGCCGACCATCGTGGTCTCAAGCGAAGTGACCGAACCTTGCCCTCCACCCGCCAGCGCCATCTTCTGGGCCCCGCCGCCCGAGGCGCTCTTCAGCAGCGGGCGCAGGACCAGGAAGATCAGCAGCAGCGCCGTGATCAGCAGCACCAGCAACTCGACGCCGCGCATGATGTCGTTCTTGGTGAAGTTCAACAGGGGCGATCCGCTGTCGGTTCCGCCGGCTGTGACGAGAGCATCGCGGTTGAAGCGGACGTTCGTCACCCGGACCTGGTCGCCGCGCTCCTGGTTGTAGCCCATGGCGGCCTTCACCAGATCCTCGATCTGGGTGATCTCCTCGGCCGTGCGGGGGGCGTAGGTCGGCTCACCGCCCGGCTGGGCCGCCGGAGTCAGCTTGCCGTCCACGGCCACCGCGACCGACAGCTTCTTGACCTCGCCGGGTTCCTTGACCGTGGTCGTCGTGGTGTTGGAGATCTCGTAGTTGGTGGTCTCGGTGCTGGCACTTTCGGTCGAGCCCTGGGGCGTCATGGCCGGGTCGGCCCCACCGGGGATGTTGTTGGTCGCCGTGACCCCTCCGTCGTTGACGGCGGTCGTGTCCTGGGACTCGCTGCCGTTGGTCGAGGTCGAACGGACGACCTGGCCGTCCGGGTCGTACTTCTGTTCCTGGGTCGTGGAGCGCGTCATATCGATGTCGGCCGTGACCTGGACGCGCGCGGCCCCGGCCCCCACGACGCCCTCGACCAGATCCTTGATCCGCTGCTGCAGCTGGGCCTCGGTCGCGCCCTTGGCCTCTTCGGCGGTGGAGGAGGTGAAACCCTCCTCGTCGTCGGCCGCGGCCAGGGTCTGGTTCGTCTCGTCGACGACGGTGACCTTGGTGGGCTTCAGATTGGGGACCGAGGACGCGATCACGGCGCGGATGGCGCGGACCTGATCGGTCGACAGCTTGCGCCCGCCCAGGCCCACGACGACGGAGGCGGTCGGTTCGGCCGCGTCCTGCTGGAACAGTTCGCGCCGGGGCAGGGCGATGGCGACGCGGGCGGACTGGACGCCGCGCATGGACATGATGGTACGGGCAAGCTCGCCCTGCAGGGCGCGCTGTTCGCTGATCTGTTGCTGGAACTCGGTCTGGCCCAGCACCGACTGGGTGTCGAACAGCTCGTAGCCGACCGACCCGGACGTCACGAGCCCCTTGCCGGCCAGCATCAGTCGCGCTTCGCCCACCTGATCGCGGTTGACCATGATGGTCGAACCGTCACCGCGCGTGGTGTACTGGATGCCGGACTGTTCCAGCGAGGCGGTGATCTCGCCGGCCTCACGCAGGTCCAGATTGGAATACAGAAGCGCGTCCGGGGCCTGACCGACGCGCAGCATCACGGCGACGAGGACGGCAGCCACGCCCGCGCCGACGCCCAGCACCATGGCGAGGCGGCCGATCCCGAATCTCTGCAACGCCGCCGTAAAGCCGCCCACGCAACCCCGCCAAATACTGTCGCGGGAGCCCAGACCCCTCCGCTAGGCAGAAACTGCCGCCCGTGTGGTTAACGGCGGTTTAAGTGGCGCGGTGAACGTCGAGAAAGTCCCCGGTTTCGCTCTCCGGGGTTCGCCCCATCGGCCCCAGGCCGACGATTCAGAGCCGGTCTTTTCGCCCCGAAGCCATTCTGGCGTCCAGTTGCGCAAGGACACCCGACGCCCGCGACGGCAAGCTCGTGCCCGGATCGCGCAGGATGGCCGCGACGTCACGGAACACGACCTCGGCCTGGAGGTCGCGGTTCAGCAGGTGCCAGCCATCGGGGTAGAAGGCCGTGCGCAGCCCGGGCCGATCCCCCGCCCGGATCAGGGCGCTCCGCAAGGGCCCCGGCTCGATGATCTGGTCGTGAGCGCCATACATCAGCATCGTCGGGACGCGGACCGAGCCCAGCGCGCGCGACGCGCTCTCCATCAGATCGACGAGCCCGGACAGGGTGTCGAAGCGGGTGGCACGGATGAACAGCGGGTCGGTGCCGTTCGAAACCAGTTCGGCCAGATTGTCCGTCGCCCGGATGTGACGCACGGCCCAGTCCGGAGCCTCCACCGCCCGCGAGCCCAGCACGCGGGCCGCGGCCCACAGGCTGGCGCGGTTCACGACGTTCTGGCTGGACCAGCCCCAGACGGCGGGGGCGAGCAGGATCGCCTGATCGGAAGCGGGCGGACGATCCGAGGCGAAGGCCGATATGGCGACGGCCCCGCCCATGCTCTCGCCCACCACCGCGATCCGGGCGTTCCGATGCCGGGCGCGGACCAGGGCGACGACGGTGCGCAGGTCCTCGACCATCACCGCCTCCCCGGCCCAGATCCCGCGCCCCGGTGCCCGGCCGAAGCCCCGCTGGTCATAGGCATAGGTGGCGATGCCCTGTTCGGCCCACCACGGCCCGGCCAGGCGCCAGGCCGCCGAATGGTCGTTCATGCCGTGCAGGGCGACGAGTACAGCCCAGGGATCGGCTTGCGCAGGCGTCCACAGCCGATACGGCAGGCGCGCGCCGTCCTGGACGATGAAGGCATCGGGTACGATCAGGGGGCCGCTGAAGTCGGGGCCGGGCGCGCGTGGCGGCTGGACATGGGGCAAGGCGCAGGCCCCGAGCCCCAGCATCAATCCTGTCAGCATCGTCCGGCGGATCATCCGTCCAGCATGCCCCGAACCCACTGGCGAAGATATGGCACGACCTCGGCCTCGAACCACGGATTGCGCCGCAGCCAGGCGGTGTTCCGCCACGAGGGATGCGGCAGCGGCAGGATGGACGGGCCATAGTCCCGCCAGGCGCGAACGGTCCCGGTCATGCCGGCCTTGGCCCGATCGCCGAGCGCCCAGGCCTGGGCATAGCCGCCGACCAGAAGGGTCAGCTCGACCTGCGGCAGCGCCTCCAGCAGGCGGGGCCGCCACAGCCCGGCGCACCGGCGTGGTGGAGGATAGTCACCCCCCTTCGGCGCGGTGCCGGGGTAGCAGAAGGCCTGAGCCGCCACGCCGATCCGGTGATCGGCATAGAAGGTCTCATAATCCACACCCATCCAGTCGCGCAGCCGATCGCCCGACGGATCGGTGAACGGCAGGCCGCTTTCGTGAACGCGCCGCCCGGGTGCCTGGCCGCAGATCAGCAGGCGGGTTGCCGGAAAGACGCGAACCACCGGGCGTGGTGTGTGCGGCAGTTCACCCAGGCAGGCCCGGCAGGCGCGGATGTCCGAAAGGACAGCGTCCAGATCAGGCGAAGTCGTCATCGACCTCGGGCCTGGGCGGCAGGGCGGCAAGCGCTGTGGCCGTCTCGGCCTCCGTCGGCAGGCGCAGACGGGTCACGCCCCGGAAGTTCGCAGGGTCCACGACCTTGCCCTTTTTGGTGATGGTCAGGCGGCCCTGGCGCATCAGGTGCAGGGCCGTCGTCCGGACCTTGGGCAGGACGCGCTGCCACTGCTCGGTCTGGATGTGCCGGGCCACGTCCGCGGGCTCGACGGACTTGCCGCCGACACCCTTGGGGTCTGCCTTCGCCAGGGTTTCAAAAATTGCCGCTTCGATTGGATCGCTCATCGGGCCTATATGCTGCACTGCAGAAACGAAAAGAAGGCAAACTTGGCATGGTCGCCAAAGTCACGGTCACCGAGGGCGAGTTCGCAGGCTGGCAAACCTACGACCTGCAGGGCACATTCGACCAGGTCGTCGGACCATTCTACTTCAGGCCGGACCCCGACGGGCGCATGCGGTGCGCCTTCCGGGCCGAGCCCAAACACATGAACGCCGGTGACCGGATGCACGGCGGCTGTCTGATGACATTCGCCGACATCGCCCTGTTCCAGACCGCCTATCAGGAGATGGAAGGCAAGAACGGCGTGACGGTGCAGCTGGATTCGACGCTGATCGACGGAGCCTATGTCGGCGAATTGATCGAGGCGACAGGTGAGGTCGTGCGCGCGGGCGGGGCGCTGATCTTTGTTCGTGGTCAGATCACGACGGGCGAGCGTACGCTGATGACCTATTCCGGCATCATCCGGAAGTTCACGCCGCGCTGATCAGATCCCCGCCTTCGCCGCCGGGCGGGCGCGACAGGCGTCGAGCCAGCGGGCCAGGTGGATGAATTCTTCGGGCGGCCGGTACTTGACCATGCGGGCGAAATCCAGCCCGACCGCCCCGACGACATCCGCGATGGTGAAACGGTCCAGGGCGATGAATTCATGCTCTGCCAGATGCCGGTCCAGGGTCTTCATGAAACGCTCGGCCGACAGACGGTTGTAGTCGGCGACCTGGGGCTGCGGGGTGGCTTCCAGGACCGCCAGCGCCGGATGGGTCAGGCGCACGTTCAGCATGATGGGGTTGGCGAGATAGAACTCGCAGCGACGGGTCCACATCTCGACGATGGCCTGTTCGCGGGGGTCATGACCGAACAGGTTGGGCTCGGGATAGAGCGCCTCCAGATAGCGGCAGATGGCGACGGACTCGGACACCACCGTGCCGTCGTCCAGTTCCAGGGCGGGTACGTGGGGAACGCCGACCCGGGCGCGGTAGTCCGGTGTCTTGTGGTCCCCGGACATGATGTCGACCTGGACGATCTCGACATCCTCAATGCCCTTTTCGGCCATGACCCAGCGGACGCGCCGGGGGTTGGGAGCGCGGAAGGAATCGTACAGTTTCATCGGATCAGCCTTTGCGGTTCAGCCGAATATAGAGGCGGGCATCGCGCCCACAACCGCCGCCGTCATCAGGGTGGCCAGGAAACCGGCGAACAGCGCCTTCCAGACCATCCCCAGCACCTCTTCGCGGCGCTCTGGGATCAGGACCGACAGGCCGGTGACCGTGATGCCGACTGAACCGATGTTGGCGAATCCGCACAGGGCATAGGTCATCAGCATGCGGGTCCGCTCGCTCATGTCGCCGACCGGGATCTTGCCCAGCTCGATGAACGCCACGAACTCCGTGAGCGTCAATTTGGTGCCGAGGAGCCAGCCCGCCTTGCCGGCCTCCGACCAGTCCACCCCGACCAGCCAGGCGACCGGCATGAACAGCCAGCCCAGCAGGCGCTGGACCGTCACATGGTCGCCGAAGATCCAGAAACCGCCCAGCATCAGGTTGACCAGGGCCACCAGGGCCACGAACACGATCAGTACCGCCGAGATGTTCAGCACCACCATCAGACCGTCGGCCGTGCCCTTGACGATGGCGTCGATGGCCGAGTCGTACTTCAGGGCGGAGCCGTAGTCGGCGACCTGTCCCCCCTCGCCCGGCTTCTCAGGGATGATGATGCGGGCCAGAAGCACGCCGGCCGGGGCCGAGACGATGGAGGCCACCAGGACGTGCCCCGCCGCATTGGGCAGGGTCGCGGACAGGATCGAGGCATAGGCGACCATGGTCGAGCCAGCCACGGTCGCCAGGCCGACCACCATCATCAGGAAGATCTCGGACCGGGTCAGCTTGTCCAGATAGGCGCGGATGACGATGGGGCTCTCGATCATGCCGAGGAAGATGTTGGCCGCGACCGCCAGGGCCGAGGCCCCGCCCAGACCCATGGTCTTCTGGAACAGGACGCCGAAGCCCAGCGTCAGCCACTTCAGGATTTTCCAGTGCCACAGCAGCGCCGAAAGCGCCGAGATCACCAGGATCAGCGGCAACACATTGAACGCGAAAGTGAACAGCCCGCCGGGGTTGGTCACCGCATAGGGCTGATCGCCCCCTGCCAGATAGCCGAACACGAACTTCGTGCCCTCGGCCGTGGCCAGGGCCAGGCCATCGACGGCACCGGTCACGGCCGCCAGCACGCCCTGGGATCCCGGAATGGCGAACAGCGCGAGCACCAGCGCCGCCTGCACGCCGATCGCCCCCAGCGTCAGCCGCCAGGGAAATCGCGCCTTGTTCTCCGACACCAGCCAGCAGACGGCGACGATGGCGACAAGGCCGCCCAGGCTCTGGAAGTTCAGTGCGCTGAACATGAAAGGTTCCGTCCGGCCCCCTGCCGGCCCATTCCGTTGAACCGAACCCGGCCCCTCTGGCAAGGGTGAGAGTCCAGGAGAGAAAAAAAGTGACTCTCACTTCTCCAACGGCCACTCCGGATCGAAGGTTCGGGATCACCTTAAGGGGCGCCGGCGTCAATATCGGTCGCACCCGGGATCGGCGATCACGACCGCCCACCGGGGCGAGCGGCCGCTGTCGACGTCAGGTCTGACGCCGCACCAGCTTGCCGTAGTCGTCCATCAGGGTCAGCGAGATGTCGCCGGGCGTGAAGGTGTATTCGCCGATCAACTGGACCGGGGTGACCTCGGCGGCCGAGCCGGTCAGGAAGCACTCGGAGAAGGTCGACAGTTCCTCGGGGCGAATGTGGCGGACGACCACGTCGATGCCCTTCGACCTGGCGATATCGATGACGGTCTGGCGGGTGATGCCGTTGAGAATGTGGGTCACGTCGGGGGTGTGGATCACACCGTCCTGGATGAAGAAGACATTGGCACCGGTCGCCTCGGCGACGTAGCCGCGCCAGTCCAGCATCATGGCGTCGGAGAAACCGCGCCGCTCGGCCGCATTCTTGGACATGGTGCAGATCATGTAGAGGCCGGCGGCCTTGGCGGTCGTGGGGGCGGTCATCGGATCGGGGCGGCGCCATTTGGCCCACTCCAGCCGGATGCCCTTCTTCTTCACTTCGGGGTCGAAATAGCTGGGCCAGTCCCAGACCGCGATGGCGACGTGGACCCTGTTGTTCAGGGCCGAAACGGAGGTCTGTTCCGGCCCGAGGTAGGCGACGGGGCGGACGTAGGCGTCCTCCATGCCCATGCGGGCGCAGGTTTCCTTGCAGGCCGCGTCGATCTCGGCCACGCTGTATGGCAGCGTAAAGTCCAGAAGTTCAGCGGAGCGGGCCAGACGCTCGGAATGCTCTGTCAGCTTGAAGATTTCCCCGCCATACATACGCTCACCCTCGAACACCGACGAGCCGTAGTGCAGAGCATGGGTCAATACGTGCGTTTTCGCTTCCCGCCAGGGCACGAAATCACCGTCCATCCAGATCCAGCCATCACGATCGTCGAAAGGAACCAAAGCCATTGAACAACGTCTCCCGCGCAGATTGCTCGCTTAGAACGCTCGAAATGCCCGAGGTCAACGCCGTGCGCGCGGGAATGTTCGCATGAGCGGCAGCCGGTCAGGGCCTGTGGCGGGTGCGGGCGTCGGTCGTCACCTGCTGATCGTCGACGACGACGACCGGATTCGCGAGTTGCTGAAAGAATATCTGGCGCGCGAGGGCTATCGCGTGACCGGGGCGGCTCACGCCGCAGCCGCCCGTCGCCTGATGGAATTGATCGAGTTCGATCTGGTGGTTCTGGACGTCATGATGCCGGGCGAATCGGGGCTGGAGCTGACGACCTGGGTACGGGGCAAGGCGCAGCTGTCCAGGACCCCCGTCCTGCTGCTGACCGCGCGCGGCGAGGCGGCGGACCGGATCGACGGCCTGTCGCGCGGGGCCGACGACTATATGGCAAAACCCTTCGACCCTAGGGAACTGGCGCTGCGCATCGATGCGATCCTGAGGCGGACGGGGGTCAAACCGATCATGCCGCGCGAGATCCGGCTGGGCACGGCCATGTTCGACCTGGAACGGCTGGAGCTGACGCGCGACGGCGCGCCGATGCGGTTGACCGAGGCCGAGGCGCAGCTGCTGAAGACCCTGGCGCTGCATGCCCATGCCCCGGTGGAGCGGATGGACCTGTCGCCGGATACCGCCGACATCACCGGCCGCGCCGTGGACGTGCAGGTCACCCGGCTGCGCAGAAAGCTGGAGGCGGATCCGAAGAACCCGCGCTATCTGCAGACCGTGCGGGGCGTGGGCTATATGCTGGCCCCGGACTGAGATGCGCCTGATCCCCTTCCCCGTCGTGGCGCGCGTTCTGAAGCGCCAGTTGCCGACGACGTTGTGGGGGCGGTCGCTGCTGATCATTGTCCTGCCGATCCTGATCATGCAGGGGGCAGTGACCTGGGCCTTCTTCGACATGCACTGGCAGACCGTCACGGCGCGACTGTCGGAGGGCCTGGCCGGCGACGTGGCCTGGGCGGCCGAGAGCTATCGCGACGAACCGACGCCCTCCAACCTGGCCGCGATCGCCGACCGGGGTGAACGGTCCATGCAGCTGTCGATCGCGCTGCGACCTGATGCCAGGTTACCAGAGGAGCAGCAACGCGGGCTGATCGGGATCGTGGACCGCACCCTGGAGGCCGCTCTGGCGTCACGACTGGACCAGCCCTTCTGGTTCGATACGACCCGCTATCCCGCCTATGTCGACATTCAGGTGCAGCAGCGCGACGGCGTCTTGCGGATCATCGCGCCGCGCGAGCGGGCGGTGGCGACCCAGGCCCACATCTTCGTATTGTGGCTTATGCTGGCGACGGTCCTGCTGATGAGCGTGGCGATCCTGTTCATCCGCAACCAGGTCCGGGCTATCGAGCGACTGGCCGAGGCGGCAGAGGCCTTCGGGCGGGGCGAGATGTCGCCCAAGTTCAAGCCGCACGGCGCGCGCGAGGTGCGTCAGGCCGCCGCCGCCTTCCTGGCCATGCGCGACCGCATCCAGCGCCATATCGAACAGCGGACGGCGCTGCTGGCCTCCGTCAGCCACGATCTGCGCACGCCCCTGACCCGGTTGCGGCTGGAGCTGGCCCTGGCCCCGCAGTTCAAGCGTCAGAGTGCCATGAAGGGCGACCTGGACGAGATGGAGCATATGATCGATGAATACCTGGCCTTCGCAAAGGGCGAGGCCGGCGAGGCCCCGCAGCCGGTGGATGTGGCGGCCCTGCTGAAGGCGACGGGCGAGGACGTGAAACGCGCCGGAGCCGAAGTCGAGATCACCGCGCCAACCAGCCTGACCGCGTTCCTGCGGCCCCTCGCCTTCAAGCGAGCCCTGGCCAATCTGGCAGGCAATGCGGCGGCGCATGGCGAGCATGTCCGGCTGACCGCGCGGCCCCTGGCGTCCGGCGGGTTCGAGATCGCGATCGAGGACGACGGACCCGGCATTCCCGACGACCTGCACGAGGAGGCCTTTCGCCCCTTCAGCCGGCTGGATGACAGCCGGAACCAGAACCGGAAGGGTGTCGGCCTGGGTCTGGCCATCGCGCGCGACGTGGCGCGCGGGCATGGTGGGGACATAACGCTGGCGCGCAGCGATCTGGGGGGACTGCGGGCCCTGATCCGGCTGCCCGGCTGATCCCATCACATTGGTGGGATGGCACTGGCCAAGGACCAGCGTAGAGTCCATCTTCGGACGTCAGCATTGCAGGAGATCGTCATGCGTCGCTTCGCCTTCATCGTCCCCCTGGCTCTGGTCGTCGGACTGGCCGCATCGCCCGCGCTGGCTCAGAGCCCGCAGATCAACGTCACGGTCGGTGGCGACCTGACCCAGGAGGTTCGAACGCTGGGTCAGCGTGAAGTGGATGCGCAGATCGCCCGTTTGACCGAGATGGTCGCGCGCGCGCTGGCGCGTGAGGGGGCCTTGCAGGGTGCCGAGATCAATCTGGTTCTGACGGACCTCAAGCCGAACCGGCCCACGATCGAACAGGCCAATGCCAGGCCCGGCCTGTCGGTCATCGACAGCATCTCCATCGGCGGGGCCACGATTGAGGGAGAGGTCGTGACCGCGGACGGTCAGCGCCTGCCGGTCCGATATTCGCGGTACTCGACCTCGCTGGATGAGGTGATCGGGTATGGAACCTGGAACGATGCCGAGCGCGCCTATGACCGGCTTGCCAGCAATCTGGCGTCAGGCCGACTGGTCTCGCACTAGGGACTTTGCGCGCCGGATCGCGGCCTGGACGGCGGCGCGGCCGGTCATTTCGATGCCGGCGTCCTGCAGCGCCTGCAATCCGGCCTGCGTCGTGCCCCCGGGGGAGGCGATGCGGCCGATCAGATCGTCCAGACTGGCTGTGGTTGCCGCTCCTGCTCCGGCCGAACGCAGAGCGCCCCGAGCCAGGCGAGCAGCGGCGTCAGGCGATAGCCCTGCATCGGCACCTGCGACCGTCAGCGCCTGAGCCAGCGCATAGAAGAAGGCGGGGGCGGACCCGGCCACAGCCGTTGCGGCATCGATCAAGGCTTCCTGCCCCAGATCGACCGTGTCGGCGATCGGGGCAAACAGGAGGTGGGCCAGGGCCCGGGCTGGCGCATCATCGGACCAGATGGCGGCAACGCCCTGGCCCAGCGCGACGGCAGTTGTCGGCATGACGCGGACGACCGGGTGTCCCGGCAGCACCGCCTCGATATCGGCCGCGCGAACGCCGGCCATGACGGAAACAGCAGTGGCGCCAGACGGCAGCGTCGCCAACAGCGGGGCCAGGGCCTCGCGCCAGACGGTGGGCTTCACCGCGATCACCAGTGCCCGCGTGTCGGCTGGACAGACCGGCGGGACGGCGCGGGTGAGGATGGCGGGGTCCATCACCGTGCCCGTCAGCCGCCATCCTTCGGTGATGGCCGACCCGAGCCGGCCGTGACCGAGAAGGGTGACCCCGCCGACGGCCATGTCAGGCCGTGCCGACGGTCTCGAACAGGCAGGAGTCGATCGCGTCCTGGGGCTTCTTGTTGCCGCGGATCATGAAGTCGAAAGCCGGATAGTAGCGGTCCGAGGCCTCGACTGCGGCATCGATCATGGACGCGGCCTGGGCCAGGGTCGGGCGTTCGCCGTGCGGCAGGGCCAGCGAGTGACGGAAGACGATCTCGCCGTCCTCGGCCCAGACCTCGAAATGACCCATCCAGGTGCGCTGATTGACCATGGAGACCAGCTCATAGGCCGCGTTCCGTCGGGATCTGGTCGCGCGCAGGTCCAACGCGCAGCACAGCTGAAGGCAGTCTCCCTCGGGCCGCCAGGCGAACCACAGCTCATAGTCTTTCCAGTCGCCGGCCAGGGCGAAGGCCAGGTCGCCGTCGTCGGTCCGGTCGAACGGCAGATTCTCGGCGTTCAGGACATGCTCGACCACATCCAGCGGATCAAAGGGGGTGTCGGTTTCGTGGCCAACAGCATCCATCAGGTAAACTCGATCTCGCGGGAGGTCGGTCGCGACTCAGCGACCTTGGGAAGACGGTAGGCGCGTTCGCGGATTCGGCTCAACCGGCTGCGTCGGGAAGACGAGTTCCGTCTGTGGACGTTCCCGTTTTCGGCGCTTTAGGCTTGGCTGTAGCGGCCTTCTGAAGCTCGGCCACCTCGGCGCGCAGCGCCGTGATCTGGGCTTTCAGCACGTCGAACTCGTCGCGGCGGACCAGATCCATCTCGGCCGCGATGCGGTCGGACTGGGCGCGAAAGGCCGCCCTGGCCTCATCGCCGGCCGCCTGGGCCAGGCCCATGGCGCTGGTCGACAGCTTGGCGAACTCGTCGAGGAAGGGGTTGCGGGTCTGCATGATCGTCTCCGGCCCGGAGCGGCGGGCGTCGTTAAGGGAGGGTTGCCTGATATGGTGAACGAACCCTTACCCGGCCACCCCTGAATAAGCCCAAACGGGGCCGAAACGTGTCACGCTCGCGTGACGCATCGACCCTTGCTAAAGGGCTGCGACAGCCGTTTCAGGAGCGCCGCGCTTGCCCTTTCCCGAGTTCGACCCGGTCCTGATCCACCTGGGCCCCTTGCCGATCCGCTGGTACGCCCTGGCCTATGTGATGGGCATCGTGCTGGGCTGGGTCTATGCGGCAAGGATCCTCAAGAGCCCACGCGTCTGGCTTCCGGGCAGGCCCCCCATCACCACGGTGCAGCTGGACGATCTGGTGCTGTGGATCACGCTGGGCATCATCCTGGGCGGCCGTTTCGGCTATGCGCTGTTCTACAAGCCGGTCATATTCGCCCAGCTTTTCACCGGACAGAACTGGGATGAGCGTCTGGAACTGTTCCAGCTGTGGACCGGCGGGATGTCGTTCCACGGCGGGTTCCTGGGTGTCTGCATCGCGGTCTTCTTCTTTGCCCGGAAGCACAAGGCCAACCTGCTGAGCCTGGGCGACGCTGTCGCACCCGTCGTTCCGATCGGTCTGGCCTTCGGACGCCTGGCCAACTTCATCAATGGCGAGCTGTGGGGCCGCACGACCGACGTGCCCTGGGCCATCCGGTTCTGCAACGCACGGATCGAGCAGCTGTATGGCTTCTGCCCGGCGGGCAACGAACCCCGCCACCCCAGCCAGCTGTATGAGGCGGGACTGGAAGGACTGATGCTGCTGGCCGTGCTGTCGCTCGCGGTCTGGAAATGGCGGCTGCTCAGCAAGCCCGGCTACATCACGGGCCTGTTCCTGGTTGGATATGGCCTGTCCCGGGCCTTGCTCGAGACCGTGCGCCAGCCGGACGTGGGGCTGGACCAGCTGCCCTTTGGCCTGACCATGGGCATGATCCTGTCCATCCCGATGATCCTGGTCGGGGTCTGGCTGATCCGGCGCGCCTGGATGCGGCCGCCGGCGGTGGCGGCGGAGTCGGTCGAGGCCTGAGACCATGGCGCTGAAGGACCGGCTGGCCCGCGAGATCGCCCTGACCGGGCCGATGACGGTGGCCGACTATGTCACCCGGTGCCTGCACGATCCGACGGATGGCTATTACGCCATACGCCCGGCGCTGGGCGCAGGTGGCGACTTCATCACCGCGCCCTTGATCAGCCAGATGTTCGGAGAACTGATCGGGCTGTGGGCGGTCGAGACCTGGCGGAGGCTCGGGGCCCCCGAACGATTCCGGCTGGTCGAGGTGGGACCGGGCGACGGGACCCTGATGGACGATGCGCTGCGGGCGGCGCGGGTGGTGCCCGGATTCCTGGAGGCCTGCGACCTGATCCTGATCGAACCGAGCGGGCCGCTGCGGGACGTCCAGGCACGCAGGCTGGCGCAGGCCGACGTCTCGCCACGCTGGATCAGGACGCTGGGCCAGATCGACACCGATGCGCCGGTCATCCTGATCGCCAACGAGGTGCTGGACTGCCTGCCCGCGCGTCAGTTCGTCCGCACCGAAGGTGGCTGGGCCGAGCGGCGGGTAGGGGTCACGGACGACGGCGATCTGACGTTCGGACTGGTCGGGATCACGGGCGGTTTCGAGCGGCCGGGGTTCGAGGTGGAGCCCGGTCAGGTGATCGAGGCGTCGGAGCAGCAGGCGGCCTTCGGGCGTGACCTGGCGGTCCTGATGGCCGAGGCGTCGGGCGCGGCCCTGCTGATCGACTATGGCCGCGACCGGCCGGGCGTGGGCGACACGCTTCAGGCCCTGCGGCGGCACACGAAGGTCGATGTTCTGTCGACGCCGGGCGAGGCGGATGTCACGCAGTGGGCGGACTTTCCCGCCGTCCAGGAGGCGGCGGTCCGGGCCGGGGCGGACGTCACCGGCTGCGTCGGACAGGGCGACTTCCTGCGGCGGCTGGGGATCGAGGCGCGGGCCGAACGGTTGACGGCGGGACGGCCCCATGCCGCGCCGATGATCGGCCGCCAGCTGGCCCGGCTTACGGCCCTGGACCAGATGGGCGACCTGTTCAAGGCGGCGGCGATCTTTTCGCCCCGCAGCCTCAGCGTGCCGGGATTCGAGACATGAGCGCACCGGTGCCGATCACCCATCCGCTGCTGACGCAAGGCGGCATCCGGCACGGCTTCTTCACGCGGCGCGGCGGGGTCTCCACCGGCCTGTATGAAGGCCTGAACACCGGGCTTGGGTCGGCGGACGATCCGGCGATGGTGGGCGAGAACCGCAGGCGGGTGGCCGGGGCCATGGGCGGCGGACCGGACGATCTGGCGGGTTGTTACCAGATCCATTCCGCCATCACGCGCGTCGCCGACGGCCCCTGGCGCGGGGACCGGCCCGAGGGCGACGCGGTGGTGTCGAGGACGCCCGGCGTGATCTGCGCCGTCCTGACGGCCGACTGCGCGCCCGTGCTGCTGGCCGATGCCGAAGCGGGCGTCCTGGGCGCGGTTCACGCCGGCTGGAAGGGGGCGCTGGGCGGCATCGTCCATTCCGCCGTGACGGCGATGGAGGCCCTGGGGGCGCGGCCGGGCCGGATCGTCGCCGTGGTCGGCCCCTGCATCGCCCAGCCGTCCTATGAGGTCGGGGCCGACTTCCACGCACGGTTCGAACACCACGATCCGGGGTCGAGCCGGTTCTTTGCGGCCGGTGTGGCTGCGGACCGCCGCATGTTCGACCTGCCGGGCTATGTGCTGTGGCGGCTGGAGCAGGCGGGCGTCGGCGCGGCGGCCTGGACCGGCCACGACACCTGCGCCGACGAGACCCTCTTCTATTCCAACCGCCGGGCCTTCCAGCGCGGCGAGCCGGATTTCGGGCGGCTGATGTCGGCGATCAGTCTGGATTGAGGCCTTGAGGGCCGGATCGAGGGGGTGAGTCACCCCGGACGAAACGACGTGACTCACCGTGACTCACGGCCACCTGAGTTCTTGCAGATCAGTGCGTTGGCGCTTCACGCCAGAGTCGCCCTGCCAGATGATCGGAAATATGGCGCATCCAGCGTGACGGCAGGAGCGGTTGCGACCTGTCAATGACCCGGTGACCGGGATAGGTGCCGGAGCGAAGAGAGCAAGCCCTGAAGAGGACTTAATTCCCGCTTCCCGAGGTCGAAGCCCGTGATGCCTGGCCGACCTGGCCAGGGTCCGCTCAAGGTGGCTTTCAGGCATGACTGCAGCCGATCTCAAGCCCCTCGACTGACCGCGGTCAGCCGTCGCACCACCTTGGCCCAGTCGGTGGCGGAGAGGTCCATGCGGGCGGTCTCGGTGTATGTCTAGCGGGCCCGATCGCGGCGACCTCGTCAACCCTGGCGATCAGGGCGTCACTTAAGTATTCCTGCAAAAGGGCTCGTTACAGATACGTGCCTTCATGCGTATCTTTAAACTAGACTAATACTCATTATTAATCTACATTTAATGACTCATTGTAAGTTATTGTTAATAGTAAATAGATTGTTTATAGGGTGCCTTCTCATTATTTTAGTATTTCGCGGATATTCGATACCAGAGCAAAACGCTCCTGACGATAAAAATGACGGTCGGACATCTCGAATAGAGGACTTTCTTCATGCCGATGAACAGCGTGAATACGAATACGGGTGCCTATACCGCCCTCCAGAATCTGAACGCCACGAACCGCGACCTGGATATCTCCCAGAACCGGATCAACACTGGCAAGAAGA
>Ga0247843_1000601_pt1 | contig 83583 bp, 71 predicted proteins | sample LaCruzMarch2017__FD_192420 | JGI IMG/M metagenome (GOLD analysis project Ga0247843, IMG submission 192420) | Freshwater microbial communities from meromictic Lake La Cruz, Castile-La Mancha, Spain - LaCruzMarch2017_8m | ecosystem: Environmental > Aquatic > Freshwater > Lake | place: Spain... | reverse complement strand
ACGAGGGGTCGCGGTCGGATTGCCTTTCATTACAACGCTAACCCAGCATTTTCGGGCCCTTTTGTCTAGCACTGGTTCTCTTCAAGCCATTGCAATGGATCCACAGCCTCAAGCCAATCGCCCTAGGCATCGATCCAACCGGCGACGGTGATTTTCATGGCCAGCGCGCCGCACGGGTCCCTAGAGTTCGCGCCAGATGGCCGAGGCGCTGTATGTCATCGCGGGGGAATTGAGCGGCGATGCGCATGGCGCGGGAATGCTGCGCGCTCTCTCGGCGATGCATCCGGAGCTCGAAATCCACGGTGCCGGCGGCCCGGAAATGCGGGAAGTCTCCGGTGGCCAGGTGCGCGACTGGGTCGAAGACGCCGCCGTGATGGGCCTTTTGGAAGTGCTGAAGCGCTACGGCTGGTTCAAGCAGCGCTTTGACGAGATGCTGGCTGAAGTCCGCACGCTGCGGCCGAAGCTGCTGGTGCTGATCGATTACCCCGGCTTCAACCTGCGCTTCGCCGATGCCGTCCGCAAGGAACTGCCGGACACCCGCATCATCTACTACATCAGCCCGCAGGTCTGGGCTTGGAACAAGGGCCGCCTGCCGAAGATGGCGCGGATTCTCGATGAAATGCTGTGTCTCTTCCCTTTTGAGCAGCCGATCTTCGAAGCCGCGGGCCTCAAGACCACCTTCGTCGGGCATCCGCTGGTCGATGAATTGGAGTCCGAACGGGCCGGCGAGCCGCGCGAGGACGACTTGGTCGCCCTGCTTCCCGGCAGCCGGGAGCGGGAGGTGGCGCGCCTGTTCCCGATGATGCTGGAATCCGCTCGCCGCCTCGGCCTCAAGCATCCCGCCGTCCGCTTCGAGTCATCCGGTGCCTCGTCCAAGCTCGCGTCCCGGATGCGCGAGATGGTGGCGACCGCCGGCATGGGTGACCGGGTGACGGTGACCGATGGCGGTGCACACGAACTGATGCAGCGCGCCACCTGTGGAGTGGTCGCGAGCGGCACCGCAACCTTGGAAGCCGCCTATTTCGGGCTTCCCTATTGCCTCGTCTACAAGGTCGCCTGGCCGACTTATCTGGTCGCCCGCATGGTGGTCAAAATCGAGCACATCGGTCTGATCAACATCCTCGCGGGTGGCCGGGTGGTCGAAGAATTCATCCAGACCGACGCCGAGCCGCTGCAAGTCGAGCAATCGCTCTCCCGCTTCCTGACCGACGACGCCCATCGCGAGGAAACCCGCCGCAAACTGCTGGCCACCGCCGCCAAGCTGGGCGGCCCCGGTGCCCATTTCCGCGCCGCCTCGGCGATCGCGAGGTGGCTCGGCTGATGATCTCGGACTGCTTTCGCCGCTTGCCATCGGTGGTCGATCCGCTAAATCCCGCGGCGGGATGAAATTGACCTCGCTCTTTGCTGCTGCTGCCGCCGGACTCTTCCTTTGCTCGGTCTCGTGCGAGCGTCACAAATGGGAGGACAACAAGTCGCTGCACGAACCGCACGGTTCCCACGCCACCCATGGATCGCATGGTGAGGAGAAGCACGGCGAAGGCGGGGCCCCGGTCGAAAAGTCTCACTGAGCTTTCCGCAGGTAGCTGAGAAAGCACTCGCCGGTTTCCGGGTGCGGCTCGAATTCCGACAGTTCATATTCCCGCGTCCCCGGGAGAAAGTCACCGGGCACCCCGCTGAGAGTCGGTGCGTCTCGTCCGCCGAACAAGGTGTGGCCCGCCAGCGTCAGGTGGATCTCGTCGATCGCATCCAGTTCGGCGAGGGCGAACACCAGCTCGCCGCCGCCTTCACAGTGGACGCGCCGGATGCCGCCCGCAGCCAATGTTTCAAGGAACCCCGCGAGGCTCCCGGTGTGGACCGTCGCTCCGGGGATGTCGGGCGGATCACCGTCCGTGACTAACAGCTGCACCGGCCCGCCGGGCGTGTGGAACAGCGGATGCGCGGGATCGAATCGACCGCTGCGGGAAACGACGCAGCGCCAAGGATCGCCCGGTGCCTTCATCGTCATCCGGTCCGCCTCCAAGGTCCCGCGACCGACGAGCAAGGCGTCCGCACCTTTGCGAAGCTCTAACAGCCGGGCGTGATCTTCTTTCGATGTCCATCCCGACGGCCGCCTCGCCACCGACGAGATCTTGCCGTCGGCGGAAAGTGCAAGGTTGATGGAGATTTGGGGAAAGGTCACGGGCTGGGGGAAACCTGTAGTGGACCGCGGATCTTTAGTCCGCTCGAAACTTCCAATGTCTCCCGCAAACTAAAGATCCGCGGTCCATTACCTGAACTTGCGGACGCCATCGTCTCCGCTATCGTCCCGCCCGTGAGCAAGCACCAACCGAAAATCACCGCCTACGTCAAAACCTTCTGCGGCTGGAGCGAAGGCGTCCGCGCGATCATGCGGAAGTACGACCTCCCCTACGAGGAGAAGGACATCATCAAGAACCCCGCCTTCCGCTGGGAAATGGAGCAGCGCAGCGGCCAATCGCTATCCCCCTGCGTCGAGATCGACGGCACCATGCTGCCCGACATCTCCGGCGAGGAAGTCGAGAAGTGGATGATCGCCAACGGCTACTTCGAGGCCAACGAGGCCGAGGCCGACGCGCCGACCAATTCCGCGTGCAGCGACGAGCAGCACGCCGCGATGGCGCAGGGCGATTTCAAGCTGCCCGGGAAGATCAAGTTCTTGGGCTGAGCCTCAGGAAAACAGCGCCTTCACCAGCCCGATGCTCTTTGACCCGGGCATGACGCTGAGTTCCATCTGGTTCATCACATAGGCGAAACTGACGCCGCTGTCGGGATCGCCCAGCGCATGGCTGCCGCCGGCACCGGGATGGCCGAAGGCGCGGACCGACGGCCCATAAAGCTCGCGGGACTTGCCGCCCTCGCCATCCAGCGGGTCGAGCTGGCACCCGCTGGAAAATGCGGTCTGCTGGATCAGCACGCGATCTTCCCCCGAGCTGCGGACGGTTGCCAAAGCGCGCTTCACGTTCTCTCCAAGCGGGCTGTCGATCGCCCCGATCGCCGCCTGATAGAACTTCGCCAGCGCCGATGCCGTCCCGACGCCACCCATCGCCGGAAGACCCGCCGACCACGCCTTCGGATCGTTCATTTCCTGCACCGAGTGAAGCCCGCGCGGCGATCCGAACGCCCGCCGGGTCAGCGTGCCTTCCGTGTTGAGCTCCTTGTAAAAACCACTCTGCAAATCCTCCGCCGCGGCTTTGCCGGGATAGAGCCGGGCCACCCGCAGCCGCTCCTTCTCCGGCAGACCGATCCAGAAATCGAGCCCCAGCGGTGCCGCGATCTTTTCCCGCCACTCTTGCCCCAAAGACCGTCCCGTCAGCCGCCGCTGCGGCTCCTCTAACAGAGCCCCGAAGGTCCGCGGATGATAGCCATGACCCTCGCCCGGCCGCCACGCCGGCAACTGGGCCTCGATCGCATCGACCACCTCGGAGTGGTCCCACAGCGAAGCCCGGCGGTCGAGCGCCGCCAAGCCGCACTGGTGGGAAAGCAGATCGCCGAAAGTGGCTTCCGCCAGTGGGAATCCCGGCCACACCTCGCGCACCGGTGTTTCGGGACCGAGACCGCGGGAATCGAGCGCCATCAACAAGGTCGCCGAAGCCGGCCCCTTCGTCGCCGAATAGACCGGCACCAAGGTATGGGTCGTCCAGCTCCGTTGGTGTTCCTTTTCACACCAGCCCTCGCCAGCCGAAAGCACTTCCTCCCCCCGCCACCAAACGCTGACCGAAGCTCCGAGCTCGCCCCTTGCGCGGAAGTTCTCCTCGAAGAGATCCAGCAGTTCGCCAAGTGAGGACGGAGACACCCCCCTGACCTGCCTCATCCTGTTGCGACACGCAACCGCGGACTGCCCTGAAGGCGCACGGGGTTTCCGGCCTTCCCCGCCGTAGCTCCGGGTAGGCCCGAAAGTCGAGGAACCGGCAAACCGGCGCGGTCACAAGCCGCTAACCCTCTTGCCGCAAGGCTTCCAAATCCGTGTCCTCCTGTGCGGTTTCCCGCAGTGATTCATCCATCTCAAAGGCGCGCTCCAAGTGTGTCTCCGCCCGCTTGCAGTCGCCTAACACCGCGAGATAACAGGCGATGTTGTAGTGAAAAAGCGGATCCTCGATCAAGGTTGCCGGCCCCCGCAGCAGCCAGTCACGAGCCGCCAGCGTGTCGCCGGTCTCGTGGAGGCAATAGGCTGCGTGGATGAAGAATCGCGCTTCCTTGGGCTCCTTCAGGCAAAGCAGACGCCCCGTATCTGCGGCAGCGTTCCAGCGGTGCGATTCCATTTCCGCCAGCAACCGAAGCTCCAGCGCGTGCCGCCTCATCCGGTCCCGGGCCGGGAGCTCGCTCAATTCCGAGAGCGCTTCTTCAGGCAAGCCCAATTCAAGCCAGCCCATGGTGGATCTCAGGATCCGAAGGTCATCCATCAGGAAGACGCTAGGAAATCCGCCCCGCCAGCGCAATCCCCCATTTTGCGAGGAATGCGCGCCGGAGAATTGGACCGGGTTAGCTCCCGATCCGGATGCGCACCGGTGTCAATTCCGGCTCGCGCCGGGTGAATCGGGCCGCTTCGTCCCCCACTTTCTTGAGGACAGCGATCAGGTAAGCATTGAGGAAATACTCCTTGAGCAGGAGCTCGCGGGTTTCACCCTTGGCGTTTTTACGGACGACTTTCATTTCGGTTTTTAGTTCTGACCGGAGGGAGATCCCCAGCAGCCACCCCAACCCTGCACCGGGCTTTCCTCCGTGCATCCGAAAACTTCGGCATCTTTCGCGATTCCCGTTTCCCCCGCCCCGCGCTTAGATACCGCCGTGCCTCAGATTTCGCAGGAGACCAAGGAGCAGATCCTCGCGGCCACGGATATCGTGGACGTGATCGGCTCCTACATCGAGGTCAAGCGCGCGGGTCCGTCTTACAAGGCATTGTGCCCCTTCCACAACGAGAAGTCGCCGTCCTTCAACATCAATCCCCAGCGGCAGTTCTACCACTGCTTCGGCTGCAAGAAGAGTGGCGACGCCATCACCTTCGTCCGCGAATACGAGAACCTCACCTTCATTGATGCGGTCAAGAAACTCGCCGCGCGCGCCGGAATCACGGTCACCGAAGAGGCCTTCGACCCCAAGGAAGACAAGGCGCGTCGCCAGCGCGGACGACAGCTCGACTTGCATCGCGAGACATCGGAATTCCTCCACAAGCTGCTCTTCACCCGCGAGGCGACCCATGCCCGCGACTACCTGAAATCGCGCGGCTTCGGCAAGGAGATGGCCGAGCGCTGGCAGATCGGCTGGATGCCGGACGACCCCGACGTCTTCCTGAAATGGGCGCGCGGGAAAGATTACAAGCGCGGTGAGTGGATCGACTCCGGCATCTTCGTGGCCAAGGAACGCGGCGGTATCTACGTCCGCTTCCTCGGCCGCCTGATGATCCCCATCCGCAACGAGCACGGGGACGTGATCGCTTTCACCGCCCGGCAACTCCGGGAGGATCCGAAGAGCGGCAAATACATCAACTCGCCGGAGACGATCCTGTTCAAGAAGTCGAACGTCCTGTTCGCCCTAGAACGCGCCCGTAAGGCGATCCTGAACGAAAACGCCGTGGTGATCTGCGAAGGCCAGCTCGACGTCATCTCCTGCCACGAACAGGGCATCGAGCATGTGGTCGGCACCCAAGGGACTGCGATCACTCCCAGCCACGCCCGTTTGTTGCGGCGTTACGCCAAGAACGCGATCGTCTGTTTCGATGCCGACAAGGCGGGCATCCTGGCGACCGAGAAGGCGTTCCGGGTGCTTTCCGAGGAAGGCATCCCCGTCCGCGTCGCCCGCATGCCGGCCGGCGAGGACCCGGACTCCTTCGTCCGCAAGAACGGGGCGGATGCCTTCCGCGAATTGCAGGCGAACGCAGTGAACTTCTTCGATTTCAAGATCGACCGCGCGAACGCGGAAAACCTTCTTTCCGATCTCCAGCAGCGCTCCGCCTTCACCCGCGAATGCGCCTCCTTCCTCGCCGCGATCCAGGACACGGTCAGCCGGGAGGACATGATCAATCACGTCGCCACCCGCCTCCGAACCGGCGCGCCCGAGTTGCGCGATGCCGTGCTCCGCGCCGCCCGGGGCGCGAAGAACAAGCCGCCCGAACGCGTCCGCGGCGACGCGCCGCCGGAGCCGGAGAAAGTCGAGGTCCTCGAGATCGAACCGGTGGTCGCCTACCTCTGCAGCCTCGCCCTCCACTCGGCTGCCGCGCAGGAATGGCTGGGAGAGCAGTTCGAAACCCTGCACGAGGCCGCCGATCACCTGCCGGGCATCCCGCTGCTGGAACTGATTCTTTCCGCCCGGCCGGATGCCACCTCGCACGTCGCCGTGAACTCGTTCCTCGCCGGCCTTTCCGATGGCCAGCGGCTCGCGCTGACGTCCGACCCGACCTTCCACGACGACCCGCCGGAGAATGCGGTCGCCGCCGCGGAGACCGCCATTGGCGAACTGAGCGCCAAGGTTCTCCACCGCCGCGACCAGGACATCAAGGCGCGGATGGCCCAGCCCAATCTTCCCCCCGAGGAAATGATCCGCCTGCTGCATGAAACCAAGCGGATCGCCGAGCTGCTCAAGGGGATCGGCCAGCGCTTTGTTTTCACCGATCGCTTCGCCCCTTCCCGCAAGCCCGCGCCCAAGCCCTTCCAACGCAGGAATCCCCCGTCCTCAGGGCCAGAAATCAGTCCTTGACGGTTCGGGAACTGCTCCGATTATTCCCGCCCGCTACGGAGCCCGGTCCGCTTGCGCTATAATGGGAGAATTTTGCCTGAATTCCCCCTCCATCCCTTTTTTCCATGTCCACCAAGAAAGCTGCTTCTTCCGCAAAATCGCCGGCCGCCAAGCCGAAGGCCAAGGCGGGTTCCTCGAAACCTGCCTCCGCGAAAAAGCCCGCTCCTGCCAAGCCTGCAAAGGCCAGCAAGCCGGCCCCGAAGCCCGCCGCGAAAGCCAAGCCGGCTCCAGCCGACAAGAAGCTCGCCAAGCCCGCGCCGAAGTCAGCGCCCGCCAAGGCAGCCAAGCCTGCGCCGGCCAAAGCGTCCGTGCCCGCCCCGAAGCCCGCGCCAACCAAGCCCGCCGCAGCTCCAAAGCAGGCTCCCGCCAAGGCAGCCGAAGCCGCCAAGCCCGCCCCGAAGAAGCCGGCCAAGGGCGACAAGGAAACAAAGCCCACTCTTGCCTCGATCCTTGAACCCGCCGCCCCGCGCGCCGATGGCGACAAGCCGCGCATCGATACCCCGGAGATCCAGGAAAAGATCCGCGAACTCATCAAGCTCGCCAAGGAACAGGAATACCTGACCTACGACGACATCAACGAGATCCTCCCCAATGACCTCGTCGAGCAGTCCGACGTCGAAGCCATCATGGAGCGGCTCCGCAACATGGAGTTCGACATCATCGACGCCTCCGAAGTCGACCGCTACAAGGACAAGAAGCGCGACGACGACGCCGACGATGTCGACGACACGAAAGACCAGAAGCTCGACATCCTCGACGACCCGGTCCGCATGTATCTCAAGCAGATGGGCCAGGTGCCGCTGCTGACCCGCGAGCAGGAAGTCGAGATCTCCAAGCGCATCGAAGACGCCGAGATCGAGGTCGCCAAGCAGCTCCACCTCTTCGGTTTCACCGCCGAGTGCTACCTTGAGCTCGCCGACAAGCTGATCAAGGGCAAGGAGCGCTTCGACCGCGTGATCCTCGACAAGAAGATCGAGAGCCGCGAGCGCTACATGAAGATCCTGCCGAAGCAGTGCGAACAGCTCAAGCAGCTCCACGACGAGAACGACGACCTGTTCCGCCAGCTCTCCGCCAAGAACCCGCGCGGTAAGAAGAAGCTCGAGGAAACCTTCGCCAAGAACCTCCAGACCCTCCACCGCCTCTACACCCGCTTCTACTACAAGCAGAAGGTGGTCGAGGACTTCTGCGAACAGGTCGAGGACTACCAGCAGAAGTTCTGGAAATACGGCCGCAAGGTCCAGGCCGATCCCGAGGACAAGGAGTTCGTCACCAAGCTGCGCGAGGTCCAGCAGCGCTGCTGGCACGAGGTCGAGACCTTCGACGACACCAACAAGCAGCTCCGCCATTGGCTCAAGGAAGCGCTCAAGGCGAAGACCGAGATGGTCGAGGCCAACCTGCGCCTGGTGATTTCGATCGCCAAGAAATACACCAACCGCGGCCTGTCGTTCCTCGACCTGATCCAGGAAGGCAACATGGGCCTGATGAAGGCGGTCGAGAAATTCGAATACCGCCGCGGCTACAAGTTCTCGACCTACGCCACCTGGTGGATCCGTCAGGCGATCACCCGCTCGATCGCCGACCAGGCGCGGACCATCCGTATCCCGGTCCACATGATCGAGACGATCAACAAGCTGATGCGGGTGCAGAAGCAGCTCGTCCAGGAATACGGCCGCGAGCCGTCGCCGGAAGAGATCGCCGAGGAAATCCACTTGCCCGTCGAGCGCGTCCGCGCCGTGCTCAAGATGGCCCAGCAGCCGATCTCCTTGCAGGCGCCGGTTGGCGACTCGGACGACACTTCCTTCGGTGACTTCATCGAGGACAAGTCCGCCGACAACCCGATGGAGGAGGCCGGTTTCTCGATGCTCAAGGACAAGATCAAGGACGTCCTCGACACCCTCACCGAGCGCGAGCGCGAGGTGCTGGAGCAGCGCTTCGGCCTCAAGGACGGCTACAGCCGGACCCTCGAGGAAGTTGGCCGCCAGTTCCAGGTCACCCGCGAGCGCATCCGCCAGATCGAAGCCAAGGCCCTCCGCAAGATGCGCCACCCCACGCGTATCCGGAAGCTGGAAGGCTTCATCGAGCTCCCCGGAGCCTGAATCCCTTCAAGAAAAAGCCGGCCTCGCAAGAGGCCGGCTTTTTCTTTGGACTGCGCGCAGCCTGCTGCCGCTTTGTTGCCACAGCCTGCTGTGGAGTCAGGACCAGACCCGTCCGCAGGCTGACGAACGGAAGGCGGCAGCTGGCTGCCGCAGTCCATGGCCGCCGCTCCACCGGCTCGGCGCTGACGTGAGGGTGCTCTCCCATCGACTGTCTGACCCGTCACCGCTTTCCGCACGAAGCTCGCTGAGTCGGATTCCTCAATGCCCCTTCCCCCGCAGCTTCGCCACCACCATCATCACTCCCAGCGCGACGGCACCCGCCAGTATCCCGAACACCCCGTCGAGCAAGATCGGCACGACTTTCGCCGCAAAGCCCCCCAATGACGCTCCGAAGTGCGCGATCCACTCGTGGACCGCATGGATCCCGTGGGTCAGGATCCCGCCGCCGACCAGGAACATCGCAGCCGTCCCCAGCACCGACAGCAGCTTCATCAAAAACGGTGCCGCCCACAGGATCGCCCTGCCCATCCCCTGCGCCGTGGCCGTGCGGCGCTGGCTGAGATACAAGCCGAGGTCGTCCAGCTTCACGATGCAGGCCACCAGTCCGTAAACCCCGACCGTCATCAGCACCGCGATGGCCGACAGCGTCAACGCCTGCGTCGTCAGCGGCTTCGCGGCCACCACACCCAGCGTGATCGCGATGATCTCCGCGGACAGCACGAAGTCCGTGCGGATGGCCCCCTTGATCTTCCCCGCTTCATCGACCTCCCCCGCCTTCAAGGCCGCGAGCTCCGCGGCGGCGGCTTCCACCGACTTCTCCTTGGGATGAAGGAAGCGATGGGCCAGCTTCTCCACCCCCTCGTAGCACAGGTAAATCCCGCCGATCATCAGCAGCGGCGTCACCAGCCACGGCGCGAAAGCGCTGATCACCAGCGCCGAAGGAACCAGGATCAGCTTGTTGACGAAGGAGCCCTTCGCCACGCCCCAGACCACCGGCAGCTCGCGCTTCGCCACCACCCCGCTGACTTGCTGGGCGTTCAAGGCAAGATCGTCCCCGAGCACCCCCGCCGTCTTCGAGGCGGCGGTCTTGGTCATCACCGAAACGTCGTCAAGGATCGACGCGATATCATCCAACAACATCAAAAGACTCCCACCGGCCATGCCGGATGATGAGCCCCGCCCGCCCCGACCTTGCAAGAAGCGATTTATCCGGAAAACCCCGCGCGCCGGCAGCGGGCGCTAGTTGCCGAGAAAGATCCATGGATCCGGCAATTTCGACCCGCAAGTGGAGTATGGAAGGAGCCCATGTCACCCAGAGTCCTCCGCCACGCCGCCAGCTTCCTGCTTTCCCTCGCCACCCCCGCGCTCGCGGACGAGACAGCGGCCCCGCGAACCCCGGACCCTCAGCCGCCCAACATCGTCTTCGTCCTCTTCGACGACATGGGCTACGGCCAACCGGGCTGCTACCGCAAGGGCTCGGAATTCAAAACCCCGAACCTCGACCGGCTCGCGAAGGAAGGAATGCGCTTCACCGACGCCCACACCGCGGCCTCCGTCTGTACGCCGACCCGCTACGGCCTGCTCACCGGCCGCTATCCGTCGCGGATCGGCCAGTTCGGCGTGCTCACGACCTATTCGACCCCGATCATTCCCAAGACGCGCCTCACCGTCCCCTCCCTCTTGAAACAGCACGGCTACGAGACCGCCTGCATCGGCAAGTGGCACCTCGGCATGAAGTGGGACGGCAAGCCCGGCACCGAAAAATCGATCCCCGTCGGTTCGCGCCTCCTCACCAGCCCGAACGCCGCCGGCTTCGACTACTTCTACGGCTTCACCCACGCCCGCAACATCGGCACCATCATCGAGCAGGACCGCGTGGTCGAAAACGTCGCCGAGGTGGAGAACCAGCCGCGCATGATCGCCAAGGCGGTCGAATGGATCGGGCAACGCGACGCCGCCAAGCCGTTCTTCCTCTACTTCCCGATGTGCCCGCCCCACACGCCGGTCGTGCCGGCCCCGGACTTCGTCGGAAAGGGCGGAGTCAAAGGCGCCGAAAGCAAATATGGCGACTGGTTCTATCAGGGTGACCACATGCTCGGCCAGCTTCTCGACGCCCTCGAACGCAAAGGGCTCGCCGGGAACACCCTCGTCATCGCCAGCGCCGACAACGGTGCCGCGGATCGCCCCTATCCTCCCTTGCGCGGTTCGAAATCGAGCATCCACGAAGGCGGCCACCGCGTGCCCTTCCTCGCCCGCTGGCCGGGCAAGATCCAACCCGGCTCCGTCTCCAGCGCGACCATCTGCCTGAACGACCTGATGGCCACCGGCGCGGAGATCGTCGGCGCGAAACTCCCCGCCAATGCGGGCGAGGACAGCGTGAGCATCCTGCCGGTCCTGCTTGGCACCGCGAAGGATCCGGCGCGCGAGGCCACGATCCATCAGTCGCCGAAGCGCGATCTCGCTATTCGCCAAGGGCCTTGGAAACTCGTGTTCACCGCCAACGGCAAACGTGAACTTTACGACCTGAAAACGGACATCGGCGAAATCAAGGACCTCGCCGCCACGAACCCCGAAACCGTCGAACGCCTCGCCGCCCTCATGAGGAAACAGATCGCCAACGGCCGCAGCACTCCCGGAGCCCCCCAGAAGAACGACTCGCCCCTCTCGGTGGACACTCCACCTCCCGGCAAAAAGAAGAAGGCGAACAAGCCCCTCTCTAAATGATACCCTTTCAGCCATGAGATATCTGCTTCCCATCCTCACCCTCGCTTTCGCGCTGGCCGATCCCGGTCTGGCACCGGCCGCGGAACGGCCCAACGTCGTCGTCATCCTGTCCGACGACCAAGGCTGGACGGACTACGGCTTCATGGGGCACGAAGACATCAAGACGCCCCACCTCGACAAGCTGGCGGCGCAGAGCGTCGTCTTCGAACGCGGCTACGTCGCCGCGCCGCTCTGCCGTCCTTCCCTCGCGTCGATGGTGACCGGCCGCTACCCCTTCGACCACGGGATCACCGGCAACGACGTGGACGGCAACAACAACCGCGCCGCGCTCGACGTGCCGCTGCGCGACGCCTTCAACAAACTGCCGGGCTTCATTCGCGGGCTGACCGCTGACGGCTACCCGACCCACCAGTCGGGCAAATGGTGGGAAGGCTCCTTCAAGGACGGAGGCTTCACCCACGGCATGACCCACGGCGACCCCAAGCGAGGAGGCCGCCACGGCGACGCGGGGCTCGTGATCGGCCGCGAAGGATTGAAACCCATCTCCGACTTCCTCGACCTCGCCGTGACGGAAAAGAAGCCCTTCCTCCTGTGGTATGCCCCCTTCCTGCCCCACACGCCGCACAATCCGCCACGGCGTCTGCTCGACAAATACAGCGCACCGGGCCGGCCCGCCGATGTCGCCCGCTACTTCGCGATGTGCGAGTGGTTCGACGAGACCTGCGGCGACCTGTTAGGTCAACTGGACCGCCGGGGATTGAGTAAAAACACCCTCGTCATCTACCTCTGCGACAACGGCTGGGCGGCCACCAGCACCAATGCCGCCGACCCGAACCAGAAGCTGTGGAAAGGCTATGCCCTGCGCTCGAAGAGCTCGCCTTACGAAACGGGCATCCGCACGCCCATCATGCTCTCCTGGCCCGGCCGCATCGAACCCGGGCGGAGCCAGGACCTCGCCCATGCCATCGATCTCTTTCCCACCATCGCCGCCGCGACCGGGATCGCCGCCCCGCCGGACCTTCCCGGCATCGACCTCCTCGATGCGAAAGCGCGGCAGGAGCGCGACACCGTTTTCGGCGTTTGCCATTCCGTTCACAACATGACCCCCGGCAACCCCGACGGAACGTTGCAGTATCTCTGGTGCATCTCCGGAGATTGGAAGTTGCTGCTCCGCCACGATGGCGAGGACACGACGGATTACAAAAACATCCATCTCTGGGACAAGCAGCCGGCGAGGCTCTACCACCTCAAGGACGACCCGAACGAAAAGAACGAGCTCTCGTCCGCTCATCCCGAAATCGTGGAGAAGCTGCGCAAGAAGATCGAGGCGTGGCATCCCGTCGTCGTGAAGTGACCCGCAATCCCCGTCAGCAAATTCCATGAAGCCGCTCTTCATTCCTTTCTCCCCGGCCGTCCGGATGTCCACCCGAGCCACGGGGCCCGGCGCGATCGGAAACGCGATCCGGTTTGACTTGGCGCGCTCACAGGCTTGCCTGAATGCCATGCGCGGATCCCTCCTGTTCTTTCTCGGCATCGGACTCGCCTCGGCGAAGCCGAACATCGTCTTCGTCATCGCCGACGACCTCGGCTACGGCGACCTCGGCTGCTACGGCCAGAAGACGATCCAAACCCCGGTGCTCGACAAGCTCGCGGCCGGCGGCATCCGCTTCAGCCAGCACTACTCGGGCTGCACGGTTTGCGCGCCGTCGCGCAGCGCCCTGATGACCGGCCTCGATACCGGCAGCACCTGGTTGCGCGGCAACGGAGTTCACGAACTGCGCCCGGATCCCGAGGATCTCACGGTCGCGACCCTCCTCAAACGCGCCGGCTACCGCACCGCCATGGTCGGCAAGTCGTGCGTCTCGGGCAACACCCAGAACCCGCGGCGGGTGCTGGAGAAAGGCTTCGATGTCTTCTACGGCACGACCAACCACACCGACGGGCATCACCGCTACCCCCGCTTCATTTACGAGCAGGACCAGCGGGTGGAGCTGGAAGGCAACGAACTCCACACCGGCAAGTCCTACGACGCCGAACTCTACACCGCGCGGGCCGAGCGCTTCATCCGCGAGACGGAGGGACCGTTCTTCCTGCTCCTCTCCTACCCCATCCCCCATGCCGCCGTGCTGGGGCCGGAAGGATCCGTCCCGGGAGGTGCCGGCATGAAGCCGGGAAAAGCCCACTACACGCCGGTCAAACAACCGGCCAAGCATTACCGCGCAATGGTCGAGGCGCTCGACCGCTACATCGGCCGCCTGCTCGCCGCACTGGAGGAAAAGGGCGTGGCACGCGACACCCTCATCGTTTTCACCAGCGACAACGGGTCCCACTTCGAGGGCGGTTACAACCCGAAGATGTTAGACTCCTCCGGCCCCCTGCGCGGCGGAAAGCGCGACCTTTACGAAGGCGGTATCCGGGTGCCAATGATCGCCCACTGGCCTGCCGGCATTGCGAAGCCCGGCACCAGCGACCACGCCAGTGCGTTCTGGGATTTCCTGCCGACCGCCTGCGATCTCGCAGGCATTGCAGCGCCCGCCGGCCTCCACGGCGTCTCCTACGCGCCGACGCTCACCGGCAAAGGCGAACAACGCGCCCACGATTTCCTCTACTGGGAATTCCACGAGCAAGACACCCGCCGGGCGCTGCGCCAGGGAGACTGGAAACTCGTGCAATACGAGGTGTCCAAGAAAGGAAAACCCGAACTCTTCCACCTCGGGAAGGACCTCGCGGAAACCGAAGACCTCGCCGGACAGGAACCCGAACGCGTGGCGGCAATGCTCAAGCTGATGGACGGTCACCGCAAATCCTCGCCGATCTTCCCCAACCCCGCACTGGACCGCTGAATCCCGCGGCCGGATTTCTAACAGGATCTCCCGACCGACTACCTCCATGAAACCCATCACGCGCTTTCTCATCGCGGCGGCCATTGCGGCCGCCCCGATCGCCGGGGCCGCCGGACCTGGTGCCCGGAAACCCAACATCCTCCTGATTTTCGCCGACGACCTTGGCTGGCAGGACGTCGGCTTCAACGACAGCAGCGGTTTCATCGAGACGCCGCATCTCGACCAGCTGGCCCGGGACGGCATGGTTTTCACGAACGGCTACGCCGCCATGGGCAATTGCGCCCCCTCCCGCGCCTGCCTGCTGTCTGGAAACTACACGCCGCGGCACGACGTGTATGCCGTCGGCACCACGAATCGCGGCCGCAAGGACCAGATGCGCCTGGTGCCCGTTCCCAACACGGCCAGCCTGACGAAAGAGCATGTCACCTTCGCCGACGAGTTGAAGACGGCGGGCTATGCGACCGGGATCTTCGGCAAGTGGCATTTCGCCGCCAATCCGGCGGACCTCGGGTTCGACGTCGCGCCCAAGCCGCCCCTGACCGGCTGGGATCCCAAGCTGCCCGATTTCAAAGGGAAGGAAGATCCCAAAGGCATCTACTCGATGACCGGCGCGGCGTGCCGGTTCATGGAGGAGAACAAGGACCGGCCCTTCCTCCTCTATCTGCCGCACAACGCCATCCACACGGGACTGGCGGCGCGGAAGACCACGCTGGCACGCTTCGAGGCGAAGCAGCCGGACCCGCGGGGCCGCGGCGCCCTCTATGCCGCTTGCACCCACGACCTCGATGACGGCGTGGGCCTGGTGCTGCAAAAGCTCAAGGACCTCGGCCTCGAGGACGACACGCTCGTCGTTTTCACCAGCGACAACGGCGCCACCCAGCAGTCCTCGCAGGAGCCCTTGCGCGGCAGCAAGGGCGGCTACTACGAGGGCGGGATCCGCGAGCCGTTCATCGTCCGCTGGCCCGGCGTGGTGAAGCCCGGCACGAAATGCGACGTGCCGGTGATCAACGTGGACCTCTTCCCGACCTTCCTCGCCGCCGCCGGCGCGACGACGGCAAAGACCCTCGACGGCGAAAGCCTGCTCCCGCTGTTCAAGCAGGATGGCCCGCTCCGGCGCGAGGCGATCTTCTGGCACTTTCCCGGCTATATCGACAACCCGGTCAACCGCGGCCGCGAAATCGACGTGCGCGCCGGCTTCCGCTCGCGCCCGGTCAGCGTGATCCGCAAGGGCGACTGGAAGCTGCACCTCTTCCACGAGGAATGGCAGCTCGACGGCGGCCGCGAAAAGCTCGCGACCAACGACGCGGTGGAACTCTACCACCTCTCCGGGGACCCCGGCGAACGCGAGAATCTCGCCAATGCCAACCCGGCGAAACGCGACGAGCTGCTCGCCGACCTGCTGGCCTGGTTCAAGTCCACCGGCGCGAAACTGCCGGACCAGCCGAATCCCGCCTTCAATCCGAACGCGAGCGTCCCGCCAGCGGGGCAGAAGACGGTCCAGCCGGCAAAGCAGCCGAAAAAAGGGCCCTCCCGGAAATTGAAAAGGGAGGCCGCCTTCAAGGAGTTCGACACCAGTGGCGACGGCCAGGTGACCCTCGCGGAGTTCAAGGCAGGACCGAAGTCCTGGACGGCGGGCGGAGATCCGGAGGAAGTCTTCAAACGGATCGACGCTGACACCAGCGGTGGCTTTTCCCTGGCGGAGTTCACGGCCCACGTCCCGGCAAAGGCCGGCAAGGATGGCCGATGAATCCTTGCGCCGGCAAGCTCCCCCCCGCTGAAATCCCTACCAACGCCTGCCCCAAGTCCCAACCTGACCTGAATATGAAACCTCTCCACGCGCTCCTTCTCTCCGCCTTCTGTGGCACCACTCTCGCCGCCGCCAAGCCGAACGTCGTCGTCATCTTCATGGATGACATGGGCTACGGCGACATCGGTGCCTATGGCGCCACGAAGCAGAAGACCCCGCACCTCGACCGGATGGCGGCGGAGGGCATGAAGCTCACCTCGTTCTATGCCGCACCGGTTTGCTCGGTTTCCCGCGCCCAGCTCCTCACCGGATGCTACGGCCCGCGGATCGATGTCCCGGGCGTCTACGGTCCTGGCAGCGCCAACGGCCTGAACCCCGCCGAGTTCACCATCGCCGAGCGGCTCAAGAACCTGGGCTACGCCACGATGTGCATCGGCAAATGGCACGTCGGCGACCAGCCGGAGTTTCTTCCCACCAAACAAGGCTTCGACGGTTATTTCGGCATCCCCTACTCGAACGACATGCAGCTCAAGTCGAGCGAGACCGGGGAACGGGTGACCCCGCTGCTGCGCGACGACAAGGTGGCGGAGCTGCTCACCGACGAACAGCAGGGCCGCATCGTCGAACGCTACACCGACGAAGCTGTTAGCTTCATCACCGCAAACAAGGACAAGCCCTTCTTCCTCTATCTCCCGCACACCGCGATCCACACGCCGATCTATCCGGGCGAGAAGTTCCGTGGGAAGTCCTCGAACGGCCGGGTCGGCGACTGGATCGAGGAAGTGGACTGGTCCACCGGCCGCGTGCTCGACACGCTGCGCGAACTCAAGCTGGCGGAAAACACCCTGGTAGTCTTCACCAGCGACAACGGCCCCTGGTTGATCAAGCAGGCCGACAGCGGCAGCGCCGGACCCTTGCGCGGCGGCAAAGGCAGCACCTGGGAAGGCGGCGTGCGCGTGCCGACCCTCGCCTGGTGGCCCGGCAAGATTGCGCCGGGCTCGTCGGCGGATGCCATCGCCGGCACCATCGACCTCCTGCCCACCGCCGTCTCCATCGCGGGTGGCACCCTGCCCGCCGCGCCCGTGATCGACGGACGCGACCTCTCGCCGCTCCTCTTCGGCACGGCCAAGGATTCCCCGCGGGGCATCCATTACTACTTCTCCGGCTACCAGCTCCAGGCCGTGCGGAAGGGCCCTTGGAAACTCGCCATTGCGCCTCAGAACGAGACGATGGGACGACCGGTCGCACCCGACGCGCAGACCGACGCACCGCGGCTCTACCACCTCGACCAGGAGATCGGCGAGAAGACCAACCTCGCCGCCGCCCACCCCGAAGTCGTCCAGGAACTCCGCGCCCTCGGCGACAAGATCATGGCCGAGATCGGGGGGAAGAACCCGCACGCACGCCGCCCCTCCGGAAAAGTCGCGGAACCATCATTCCTCTATCCCGCCGAGGGCCGCGGGAAAGCTCCCGAGGCCAAGCAACCCAAGCGCCGGAAAAAATCGGAGTAAGCCCCTGACGACCGCTTCCACCTCTCGTGAAAAGCTTCGCTCCCTTCAGTTGAAACCGATGAAAGCCCTTGCGATTGGCATCCTTCTGGCCAGCCAGAACGTCTTTTCGGCAGGAACGGAACCGGTCGACAAGCCACGTCCCAACATCCTTTTCATCGCCATCGACGACCAGAACGACTGGATCGGCCACCTCGGTGGTCATCCCCTCGTCAAGACGCCCCACATCGACGCCCTCGCCAGTCGCGGCACCACTTTTCTCAACGCCCATTGCCAGGCCCCCATCTGCAATCCCTCCCGCACTAGCCTCCTCTTCGGCCTCCGCCCCGGCACGACCGGCATCTACGGCCTCGCACCCGCCCCGCGCAGCCAGCCCGATCTGCGCGACCGTCTCTCTTTACCGCAATACTTCGCCGCCCACGGTTACCGCACCTACGCGACAGGAAAGATTTATCACATGGGTCTTAAGGCGGGCGGCGCGCCCAAACGGCCGGAGTTCGACGTCGTTGGCCGCTTCGGCGGGGTCGGCTCGTCTCCGCCCAAAAAACTCGTCGGCCCCACTCCCATGGGAAACAGCAAGCTCATCGATTGGGGCATCTGGCCGCCCGACAACGACGATACCAAGAAGGGCGATTACCAGGTCGCCACGTGGATCGAAAAGCAAATCCGCGAAGCTCCCGACGGCAAACCGTTCTTCATCAGCGCCGGATTCTTCCTCCCTCACGTCCCCTGCTACGCCACCCAAAAATGGTTCGACCTCTACCCCGATGACGACAGCGTCCTACCCGTCATTCTTGAGACTGACCGCGCCGATGTGCCCCGCTTCTCGTGGTATCTCCACTGGCACCTCTCCTCCCCGCGCCTCAAGTGGGTCCGGGAAAACAACCAGTGGCGCAACCTCGTCCGCAGCTACCTCGCCAGCACCAGCTTCGTCGATGCCCAGATCGGACGCCTCCTCAAAGCCCTCGAGGAAACCGGCCATGACAAGGACACCATCGTGGTTCTCTGGAGCGACCACGGCTGGCACCTCGGTGAAAAATCCATTACCGGCAAACACACGCTTTGGGAACGTTCCACCCGGGTCCCTCTCGTCTTCGCCGGCCCCGGGGTCACCCCCGGCCAGCGCGTCACCTCTCCTGCCGAACTCCTCGATATCTTCCCCACGCTCATCGATCTAACAGGCATTCCGGTGAACCCTCTGCTCGAAGGCATCACCCTGGCCCCCCAGCTCCGCGACGCCACCGCCAAACGCGAGCGCCCCGCCATCACCACCCACAACCAGGGCAATCACGGGATCCGCAGCGAACGCTGGCGCTACATCCGCTACGCCGACGGCTCCGAGGAACTCTACGACCTCCTCGCCGATCCGCGCGAATGGCACAACCTTGCCGCGAAGCCCGAACACGCCGCGGTCCTCGCCGACCACAAGAAATGGCTGCCCGTTAAGGATAGCCCGCCCTGCCCCGGCAGCGCCACCCGCATCCTCACCTACGAAGCTGCCACCGACACCGCCATTTGGGACGGCACCCCCGTCACGCGCAAGGATCCGATCCCCGAGTGAAGACCGGCTCTGCATCATTGCATTCTCACCCATCCAAAGCGCCATCATGAAACCGCTGGCCACCCTCTTCCTGCTCCTGACCGCCGCCCCGCTTCTCCACGCCGTGGAGAAACCCAATATCGTTCTCATCTATGCCGACGATCTCGGCTACGGCGACGTGGGGTGCAACAACCCGGAGCGCGGGAAGATCCCCACTCCGCACATCGACAAGCTCGCCGGCGATGGCATGCGTTTCACCGACGCCCACTCCTCCTCGGCCGTCTGTTCGCCCTCGCGATACTCGATGCTCACCGGCCGCTACCATTGGCGCAGCCGCCTCCAGAAAGGCATCGTCGGGATGTGGGAGACACCGCTGATCGCCCCCGACCGCCTGACGCTCGGCGGACTCGCCCGCCAGCACGGCTACCAAACCGCCATGGCCGGCAAGTGGCATCTCGGCTGGGACTGGCCGATCCCCGCAGGAAAAAAGAATCTCTTGGATGGTTCGAGAACCAAGGACATCCCCGCCACCGACGAGCAAAAGGCCATGTGGAAAGAGTTGTTTTCCAAAGAGATTCCCGGCGGGCCCGTCGATCGCGGTTTCGACCGCTACTTCGGCACCTGTGTGCCCAACTGGCCTCCGTATTGCTTCATCGAAGACCGTCGCACCGTCGGCATCCCGGGCGAGTTCCTGCCGGTTCGGCTCTTCCGCAACGCACAGGCGAGCAACCCGGGCCCCGCGCTGAAGGGCTGGACGCTCGAACCGATCCTCCCGGCCATCACCGGCCGCGCCTGCGAATGGATCCGCGGGTTCGCCAAGGACGACAAACCCTTCTTCCTCTATATGCCGCTGACCGCCCCGCACACCCCGATCGCCGTCAACCAGGAGTGGAAGGGAAAGAGCGGCATCAGCCCCTACGCCGACTTCGTCATGGAAACGGATGCCATGATCGGCCGCGTGCTCGCCGCGCTTGAAGAATCCGGCGCGGCGGAGAACACGCTCGTCATCTTCACCGGCGACAACGGGTGTGCGCCCTACATCGGCGTGAAGGAGATGGAGTCGAAAGGCCACTTCCCCAGCGGACCGCTTCGCGGCTACAAGTTCGATGCGTGGGAAGGCGGACACCGCGTTCCCTTCATCGTGCGCTGGCCGGGGCGCGTGAAGCCCGGCAGCGTCTCCGGCCAGCTCGTCCAGCAAGCCGACCTGATGGCCACCTTCGCCGATGTCCTCGATGCGAAGCTTCCCGGCAACGCCGGCGAGGACAGCTTCAGCCTGTTGCCCTTGTTAGAAGGCATCGACCAACCCGTCCGCGAGCACGGCGTCAACTGCGCGGCCTCCGGCGTGCCCGCCCTGAGGCATGGCCCGTGGAAGCTCATCCTCGGACCGCCGGGTCACGGCATGGGGCGCGACAAGAACAAGCCGGGCGATTCATCCATCCACCTCTACCACCTCGGCGACGACCTCGGTGAAAAGAACAACCTCGCCGCCGCCAAGCCGGAAAAGGTCGCGGAAATGCAGACGCTGCTTGAAAAGCTCATCACGGAAGGCCGCAGCACGCCGGGCGAACCGCAGAAGAATGATGTGGAAGTGATCCGCTTCCCCGCCACCGGCAAGCCCCGCTCCAAGAAATGATCGCCACTCCCCACCATGATCTCATGAACAAGCTCGTCATCTTTTTCCTCTCCCTCCTCAGCCTCGCCTCGGCCGCCATGGGGAAGCCAGCCAAGGCATCCCTGCAACTCGCAGCGGCAGCCCCGCCCAACATCGTCCTGATCATGGCCGATGACATCGGGATGGAGTGCCTCTCCGCTTACGGCGGCGAAAGCCACAAGACCCCCCACATCGACGCCCTCGCGGCCTCGGGTCTGCGCTTTGAAAACGCCCACTCGCAACCGATCTGCACGCCCTCGCGGGTGCAAATCATGACCGGCATCCACAACAACCGGAACTACCTCCGCTTCGGCGTGCTCGATCCGCAAGCCGCCACCTTCGGCAACGTGCTTCGGGAAAAAGGCTACAAGACGGCCATCGGCGGCAAGTGGCAGCTCGACGGCGGCTTCGAGGCTCCCGCGAGATTCGGATTTGACCGCTACTGCCTGTGGCAGCTCACCCGCCGTCCCAGCCGCTACCCGAACCCGGGCCTCGAGATCGATGGCAAGGAAACGGACTTCAAGAACGGCGAGTTCGGCCCCGACATCGTCACCGATTACCTGTGCAAGTTCATGGAAGACCACAAGGACGGGCCGTTCTTCGTCTACTACCCGATGATGCTACCCCACTGGCCCTTCGTGCCGACACCCGATCATCCGGACTACGATCCCGAGATGTGGCGTGGGGCGAAGAACGAGCCTGGCGGCTTCCACGGCCCGGAATATTGGCCCGCGATGGTTTCCTACACCGACAAGATGGTCGGCAGAATGGTGCGCAAGATCGAGGAACTCGGAATCCGTAACAATACGCTCATCATCTGGACCGGGGACAACGGAACCTACGACAAACTGAGCACCCGAATCCGCGGTCGCGATTACAAGGGAGGCAAAGGCAGCACCCGGGACAATGGAACCCACGTCGGCTTCATCGCGTCGTGGCCCGCGGTCATCCAACCGGCCCGGACCAGCGATGCGCTGGTCGATTTCACCGACGTCCTGCCGACCCTCGCCGAGGCCGCGGGAGCGAAACCGCCGGGCGGGATCGACGGGGTTTCGCTCGCACCCGTGTTCCGCGGCGAAGCGCGGATGAAGGACTCCATCTACTGCTGGTACTCGCGCGACGGGGAGAGGGACAAGGCGAGCCAGCATGTCCGCGATGCCCGCCACAAGCTCTACATGAACGGGAAGTTCTTCGACGTGGTGGCCGACCCCGATGAAAAGAAAGACCTCGCCGCCGGCGACATGCCGGACGTTCTTCGTCTGACCCGTGACCGACTCAAGGAGTGCCTCGACAAGCATCTCGCGATCACCAAGGGAGCCGATCCCATCCAAGCGGAGCGTCGCGCCAAGATCGGGCGAGGCGGCAAAGCGAAGCTCGAGGGAGATTGAACCGGTGAAAGAAGACATGCATCGAATCATCAGAATCCTGCTCATCCTGACGATCGCCGCGCTCGGCATCGCATCCGCCAAGCAACCCAACGTCATCCTCATCCTCACCGATGACCAGGGATATGGCGACATCGCCGCGCACGGCAACCCCATCCTCAGGACGCCCCACCTCGACCGCTTGCATGCCGAGTCCGTGCGCCTGACCGACTTCCATGTCGATCCCTCCTGCGCCCCCACCCGCGCGGCGCTGCTCACCGGCAAATACCCTCACAGCGTTCGCGTCTGGCATACCATCGCCGGCGGCAACCACTTGCGCGAAGGCGAGCGGACCATGGCCGATGCCTTCCGTGCCAACGGCTACGCCACCGCCCTCTTCGGCAAGTGGCACCTCGGCGCCAATCTCCCCTACCGCCCGATGGATCGTGGCTTCGACGAATGGCTCGGCCAGGGCGACGGCGGCACCGGCACCACCGACGACCACTTCCTTAACGACCGCGTCAACGACCACTACCTCCACAACGGTGAATGGAAACAGATCCCCGGCTGGGCACCGGAGGTATTCTACAACTCTGCAACCGAATACATCCGCGATCGCAAGAAGGACCAGCAGCCGTTTTTCATCTATCTACCCACCTACTTGCCTCATGATCCCCATACCTTGCCCGATCCGGCCTGGGCGGATGGATACCGCGGCAAGGTGGATGTGAAAACGGCCTTCTACTTCGCCGCCATCGAGAGAATCGACGGCATGATCGGCAAGCTGCGCGCCACGCTTTCAGAACAGGGACTGGACCGCGACACCATCCTCATTTTCATGACCGACAACGGCGGCACCAGCGGCGTGAATGTTTTCAATGCCGGCATGCGTGGCAAAAAGGGAGACCCTCACGACGGCGGGCACCGCGTGCCGTTTTTCATCCATTGGCCGGGCGGCAAACTGCGCCATGGCGAGGATTTGGCCACGCTCAACGCCCACATTGACGTCCTTCCCACACTCGTCGATCTCTGCGGATTGAAGCTGGCTCCTGCGCCGGAATTCCACGGCAGAAGCTTCCGCGCCCAGTTGCTCGACGGCGCAGCAGAGACACCGGAACGCACTCTCTTCATCGAGCGCCAGAGGACCTTCAAACCGGAAAAGTGGGGCGGGGCCGTGGCCATGACCTCGCGCTGGCGACTGGTGGACAACGACGCGCTTTACGATATCCAAAGCGACCCCGCCCAGAAGCAGGACGTGCTCGCGGAACACCCGGAGGTCGCCGCGAAACTTCGTCAGGAGTTCGATGCCTACTGGAGCAAGGTCACGCCCGGCGACCGCGACCGTGCCGTGTCCATCGTCGGCGACGAACGCGATCCCGAAACCTTCCTCCATGCCTCCGACTGGTATCTCCCTCAAGTCCCGTGGAACCACGCCCAGGTCGCCGCCGGCCCTCCCGCCGCCGGGGACTGGCGGATCCGCGCGGCACGCGCCGGAACCTATCGCTTCGAAGTGCGTCGCTGGCCGCGGGAGGCCGACGCGCCACTCGCTGGAGCGCCCTCGATCCAGAAGACCGTGGATGCGTGGGATGCCGGCGGACCGAAACCCAACCTGATCTACGGCGGGAAAAACACGCGCTTCAAGAAGCTGCCAGTGGCCGCGGTGCGCCTGACGGTGGGCGAAACCACCCGGACCCTCGCCGTTGCCGCGGAAGCGAAAGAGGTCTCGTTCGATCTCGCGTTGGAGAAAGACCGGACGCTCCCGGTGAAAGCCGAACTTCTCGATGCGTCCGGCAAACTGCTTGCCGGCGGCTACTACGTGTATTGCCGCCTCGCCAAACCCTGACCGCCTCCGCTTCAATCCGCCTTGATCCAATCCGCCCGCCAACCGCCTTTCCATGAAACATCTACCCGCCCTGCTGGCCGCCTTCGCCCTGGCGTTGTCGTCCGATGCCGCCGACGAGCGCCGGCCGAACATCCTCTTCATCCTCGTTGACGACCAGTCGCCCTTCGATTTCAAGTTCCACAACCCGGCATCGACCCTGGATGCGCCGGTCATCGACAGCCTCGCATCCGGCGGCATGATCCTCGATGCCGCTTACCACATGGGTTCCTTCAGCGGCGCGGTCTGCGTCCCGTCCCGCCACATGATCGCAAGCGGTCGCACCGTCTGGCATCTCCCCATCGGCCAAGGTGCGAAAGAATGCCCGCCCAAACTCGAGAACAACACCCTCGGCCCCGTCTTCAGCCGCGCCGGATACGCGACGATGCGCACCTGCAAGCAGGGCAACAGCTACACCGCCGCCGACAAATTGTTCGACGTCGTGCATGATGCCAGCAAACGCGGCGGCACCGCGGAATCCGGCAGCGCATGGCACGCCGGGCGCGTGCTCGATTATCTCGGCGAGCGGAAGGCGAAAAAGGACGAGCGCCCGTTTTTCATCCACCTCGGCTTCTCCCATCCCCACGACACCCGCGACGGCACGCCGGAGCTGCTCGCGAAATACGGAGCTACCAACCACACCGACAAGACCACCCTCCCGCCCGCCAATCCCGAGCAACCGCCCCTGCCGCCCAACTGGCTGCCGGCCCATCCCTTCGACAACACCGAGATGGGCGTGCGCGATGAGACACAGGTCAGCGGTGTCTGGAAGCGCCGCGACGAGGCGACGATCCGCAACGAGATCGGCCGCGAATACGCCTGCTCGGATAACATCGACATCCAGATCGGCCGCGTCCTCGCGAGGCTCAGGGAGATGGGAGAACTCGACAATACCTACATCCTCTACACCTCCGACCACGGCATCGCCATCGGCCGCCACGGCCTGCAGGGGAAACAGAACCTCTACGAGCACACCTGGCGCGTGCCGATGATCGTCAAGGGCCCCGGCATCAAGCCCGGCGGCCGCGCGCCCGGCAACGTTTACCTCGGCGATCTGCTCGCCACTTTCTGCGACCTCACCGGAGTTTCCCCACCGGAAACCAACGAGGGCACAAGCTTCAAGCCCGTGCTTCTCGGTGAAAAGCAAACCGTCCGCGACACGCTCTACGGCGTTTACAACGGCGGCGGCAAGCCGGGCATGCGCTGCGTGAAACAGGGGGACTGGAAACTCATCGAATACGAAGCCCCCGGCGTCCGCGAAACCCAGCTCTTCAACCTCAGTGAAAATCCCCACGAACTCCTCGCCGAACACAAGAACCCGAAGGCCACCAACCTCGCCAAGGATCCCCGACACGCAGCCAAACTCACCGAGATGCGCGCCCTGCTCCTCGCCGAGATGCGCCGCCTCGACGACCCATGGCGTTTCTCCGATCAACCCGGCGACGGCCTGAAACCGCCCCAAAGTGACAAGCCCCGCGACAGGAAGAAGCCAAAGAGGAAGCAACCTTCAGATCAATGATGCGATGCCAATCATGGTGAAATCCCTGTTTCATTTCACGGTCATCGCCCTCTGCATGGGAGCCGTCCCTGGCTCCGCCGCGCCAGAGAAACCCAACATCGTCTTCATCTTCGCGGACGACTGGGGCTGGGGTGATCTTTCTTGCCACGGGCATCCCTTCGTCAAGACGCCGAACCTCGACCGCCTCGCTGCCGAGGGCACGGACTTCCAGCAGTTCAACGTGCTCAACCCCGTTTGCTCGCCCAGTCGCTCGGCGGTGATGACCGGCCAATATCCCGCGCGTCATTCCGTCCATCAGCACTTCGCCACCCCGGCATCCAACGCCGCGCGCAACATGCCCGATTGGCTCGATCCGAAAGCCCCGATGCTGCCGCGCTTCATCAAGGAAGCGGGCTACCATACTGCGCACTTCGGCAAATGGCACCTCACCAACCGCGAGACGCATGGCGCCCCCGAACCCGCCGCCTACGGTTATGACGAAGCCAAGGTCTTCAATGGCGGAGCCGAATGGCCATCGGCCGATCTGAAAGCGGCCGGCGACGACACGGCGGCCTTCATCAAGGCCAACGCCGGAAAGCCGTTTTTCATCAATGTCTGGCTCCATGAAAGCCACCTGCCGCATGTGCCCACCGATGCCTCCATGGAACAGTGGAAACACCTCGACGAACAGAAGCAGGTCTATGCCGCCGTCCTCACCGATGGCGACAACGCGGTCGGTAGAATCCTCGCGGCCTTGAAGGAAACGGGGCTTGAACGGAATACGATCGTGATCTTCTCCAGCGACAACGGCCCGGAGAACACCGCGAGAACGGGCAAGGGCCTTACCAAGAAAGACAACACCACCGACACGCCCGGCTACGGCGGCTACTACAGCGTTGGCGACACCGGCGGGCTGCGTGGAAGAAAGCGCAGCCTCTTTGAAGGAGGCGTGCGGGTGCCTTTCATCGTGCGCTGGCCGGGACAGGCACCGGCGGGCCTGAAGAACGGCTCGACCGTCATGACCGCCGTGGATCTGCTGCCCACGCTGTGCGCCGCCGCGAATGTCACGCTGCCGGAAAGTTACAAGGGCGACGGTGAAAATCTCCTTGCCGCACTTAAGGGTGAGGCCGTGAAGCGCACCCGCCCGATCTTCTGGGACTGGCGCGGCGGCGGTGCCTCGCCGGACTTCTGGCCGCGCCTCGCCGTGCGCGATGGCGATTGGAAGCTCTGCCTGGGGGATAAAGGAAAGCGCGCCGAACTTTTCAACATCCCCACCGACCGCGCCGAATCAACGGACCTGGCCAAGGAGCATCCTGAAATCGTCTCGCGACTCAGCGGAATGGCGAAGGAGTGGCAAGCCACACTTCCCGATCAACCGGATTCGTCCTGCATTAGTATCGTCGACCGCGGAAAGGCCAAGCCGTCCGGAAAGAAGCGGGAGACAAAATAAGCTACCCGCCCTCCCCCTATCCATTGCCATGAAAACGCCACACGCCTTCTTCGCCACCTGCCTGTTCCTCAGCTCCCTCGGGGTCGTGACATCAGCGGAAAAGCCCAACGTCCTCTTCATCGCCCTCGATGACCTCAACGACTGGATCGGCTGCCTCGGCGGGCATCCCCAAACCAAGACACCCAACCTCGACCGCCTCGCCGCCAGCGGCGTGCTCTTCACCAACGCCTACTGTCCCGCGCCATCCTGCAATCCCTCCCGCACGGCCATCTTCAGCGGGCGGCCCCCGCACCGTTCCGGCCTCTATCAGAACATGCAGAAACTGCGCGACGTCATGCCCGAAGAGGAACTGATCCCGCGCCACTTCTCACGGCACGGTTACTGGTCCGCCGGCTCGGGCAAGATGCTGCACTACGTCATCGATCCCGTCAGTTGGGACGACTACTATCCCGCGAAGGAAAAAGACGATCCCTTCCCGCCCACGTTCCATCCCGCAAAACGTCCGGTCAGCCTGCCTGTCGGCGGCCCCTGGCAGTATTCCGAAACCGACTGGGCCGCTCTCGATGTCTCCGATGAAACCTTCGGCGGCGACTGGCTCGTCACCAAGTGGATCGGCGAGCAACTCCAGCGCACCCACGACAAGCCCTTCTTCCTCGCCTGCGGCATCTACCGTCCGCACGAGCCATGGTTCGTGCCCAAAAAATACTTCGAGCCCTTTCCCCTCGAATCGATCCAACCCGGCCCCGGTTACAAGCCCGGCGACCTTGATGACATCCCCCCGCGGGCCAGAAAATCGCCCGTAACCGTTACTTCCCCCACATCCAGAAGCACGGCCAGTGGAAACAAGGCATCCAGGCCTACCTCGCCTCCATCCATTTCGCCGACGCCATGCTCGGCCGCGTGCTCGATGCCCTCGACAAAAGCCCGCATCGCGACAACACCATCGTCGTTCTCTGGAGCGATCACGGCTGGCATCTTGGCGAAAAGGAGCACTGGCAGAAATTCACCGGTTGGCGCATCGGCTCGCGCGTTCCCCTCATGATCCGCGTCCCCGCCGGAGCGCCCGGTCTGCCCGCAGGAACCCGTCCCGGCGGCGTCTGCCAAAGCCCCGTCAACCTCGTGGACTTGTATCGCACGCTCACCGACCTCTGCGCTTTACCCGGGAAGCCCGGCATCAGCCCGAACAGCCTCGTCCCGCTGCTGCGCGATCCCGCTGCCCCATGGCCCCATCCGGCCATCACCCATCTCGACCACCCGGAAAACCTCGCCATCAGCACCCGCCGTTGGCGCTACATCCACTACAAGGGCGGCGAGGAGGAACTCTACGACATCGAGACCGACCCGCACGAGTGGACCAACCTCGCGGGCGATCCAGCCCACGCCGCCCGGCTCATTGAAATGCGTGCCATGAAACCCAAGGACATCGCGCCGATCCACGAAGTCCAGCCCGGCATCAATTCCTTTGCCGCCGAGTTGGAAATGGACCTCGGGAAGCAAGGCGCGGCACCCCCTTCGATCACTTCCTCCGAACCCGTGGTGCTGCTGTTTCAGAACCACCGCCAGACACCGGTCAGGCTCTTCTGGCTCGACGAAAAGGGCATCCATCATGAAAAGGGCGAGATCCCCGGGGCGAGCCGCCGCATGTTCGATACCTTCGTCGGCCACAGCTGGCTGGTGGTCGCAAAAGACGGCCAGGAACTCGGCCACATCGTCGCACCGGCCAAACCCGCGCGCGTTTTCGTGCGCTGAATCGTTTGAACCTTCATCGGCCTCGCAATCCAGCGGCAACGATCCGCTCTCGCGGGGTTGAAAATTGGCTTATCGCACTCCACCCGACAAAAGGTAGGGCCGTGAAACTACTATTCACCATGGACTCACCATCGCTGAGACCGACAAATTTCTCACCGGACTCGGCTGGCTGGAGAAAAAGACCGGAGCGCGGTGAGGTTTAACCGACAGACAACATGAACATCAAGCCGACCTATCGCGTCCTCGCCGCCCTGCTGTTGGCGCCCTTATCCGTGCTGCCCGCTGAGGAAGGTGCCTTGGCCTCCTCCCCAATCGGCGGGGAGCAAGTCGGCCCGTGGAATCTCACCGAGTTGAAACGCACCCCCGCGATGCGCTGGCTGGCGCAGACCGGGCCGGTGCACTCGCTGCTCTACGCGGGCGAAAAATTCTCGGGCACCAACACCGAGGTGTTCGCGTTCTACGCCTCCCCGATCACACTCGGTGAGGCGAAGCCGGGAGCGAAGTTTCCCGGCGTGGTGCTGATTCATGGCGGCGGAGGGACTGCCTTCAGCGAATGGGTGCACCTGTGGGCAAAACGCGGCTATGCGGCCATCGCGATGGATTTGTCCGGCAGCCAGCCGATAGATCCCCTTTACGATGCGAAGGGATTTCCCGTGCCCGGTCAGGCCAACAAACCGGATACGCGCAAGCGCCTGCCGAATGGCGGTCCGAATCACGGGCACCCGGAGAAGTTTGACAGCATCGGCGGCGACGTCTCGGACGACTGGCCGTTTCACGCGGCGGCGAGTGTCATCCGCGCGCATTCGTTGCTGCGATCGTTTCCCGAGGTGATCCCGGATCGGACAGCGGTGACAGGCATCAGCTGGGGAGGCTACACCACGTGCCTCGTGGCCTCGCTCGACACCCGCTTCCAGGCGGCGGTGCCCGTCTATGGCTGCGGCTTTCTCCACGAAGGCGAGTCGGTGCAGAAGCCATCCATCGACAAACTCGGCGACCGCCGCGACGCATGGGTGAAAGCCTACGATCCGTCGAGCCTGCTGCCCCGCTGCCGTGTGCCGATCCTTTGGGTGAACGGCACGAACGACGTTCATTACCCGCTCGACAGTTACCAGAAGAGCTTCGACGCCGTGACCGGCAGGAAGCAGATGCGCATCGAGGTGAAAATGCCCCACGGCCATCAGCCCGGCTGGGCGCCGCAGGAGATCGGCTTGTTCATCGATTCGTTCTGCCGCGACGGCCAGCCTCTCGCCGAACCGGGCAAGATCACGATCGAGGCCAACGAGGTCCGGCTCGCGTTCAAGAGTGTCGTGCCGGTGAAATCCGCCACGCTGCATTACACCACCGACACCGGCCTTCGCTCCAAGCGCGGATGGAAAAACCTTCCGGCGCGGATCGGCAACAGCCTGGTCACCGCGCCGAAGCCTCCCGCCGAAGCCAACACCTGGTTCATCGCTCTCACCGATGAACGCGGCGCGATGGCTACGAGCCCCGTCCAATTCCAACCATGAAACAAATCTCCGCCCTTCTCACCCTCTGCCTGCTCCTCTGCGCCCAGGCTATCGCCGTCGCCGAAAAACCGAACGTCCTCTTCCTGCTCAGCGACGACCACAGCTACCCGTTTCTGAGCTGCTATGGCGACCCGAACGTGAAGACGCCCGCCCTCGACCAACTCGCGGCGGATGGGATCAAGTTCCATCGCTTTTTCACCGCCGCCCCGCAGTGTGTGCCGTCGCGCGCGGCGCTGATGACCGGACGCTCGCCGGTTGCGGCGCGCATCACGCGGTTTTCGTCACCACTCGCACGCGATGAAACCACGTTTCCCGAACTGCTGAAACGCGATGCCGGATATTTCGTCGGCGTCTGCGGCAGGAGCTACCACCTCGACGGATCGAAGAACGACGCTGCCGTGGGCGAGTTGCTGGAAAAGCACGGGCTGCGGACCTTCGGGCAGCGCTTCGACTACGTGAAGACCGGCAGCGACATGCAGGCGGTGGCTCAGGCGGCGGAGTTCCTCGACCGCAAACCGATAGACCAGCCGTTTTGCCTCTGGGTCAACTTCAGCGACCCGCACCACGTCTGGTCCGCCCCGCAGGAATTCCGCCCCGACCCTGCTTCGCTCAAGCTCCCGGCCCATTGGCCCGACCTGCCGGGGATGCGCGCGCAACTCGCCGACTACTGCGCCGAGGTCAACCGGCTCGACCGCTCGGTGAAAGCGGTGCTCGACCTGTTGGAACGGCGCGGCCTCGCGCGGCAGACTCTGGTCGTCTTCGCCGGTGACAACGGCGCCGCGCTCCCGCACGGCAAAGGTTCGCTCTACGACCCCGGCTCGAACGTGCCTTTTCTCGTCCGCTGGCCCGGTGTGGTGAAGCCAGGAGGTGAGTCGGGCGCGCTGCTCAGCGGCGAGGACCTCGCCCCCACGCTGCTCGCCGCCGCCGGAGTCGCGGTGCCCGCCCGCATGACGGGCGAGAATTTCCTCCCGCTCCTCAAAGGCGAATCACACCAGCCGCGCAAGCATGTCTTCATCGAGCGCGGCCCGCACGGCAGCGCGCCGGTGACAGTCACGATGTCGAACGCCGGTTACGACCTCGCCCGCGCCGTGCGCAGCGACCGCTACAAGTTCATCTACAACTGCACGCCATGGCTTCCCTACAGCCCGGTGGACAGCAGCGGTGGCGCGGCATGGAAGCAAATGACCCAGGCGAACGCCGCCGGGAAACTGGCCGGCGGATTGCGCGCGACCTATTTCACCACGCCGCGTCCGGTCTATGAACTCTACGACCTTGAAGCCGATCCGTCCGAACTCAACAACATCAGCGGCAAGCGCGAGGTGGCCGCGATCGAGCGTGAACTCCGCCTCGCCCTGGCGGAGAAGATGATTCTGGATTTCGACTACCTCCCGCTCCCCGCCATTTCCGACGCGACTCCCAGGAAAAAAAACCCCTCCAAGTAAACGCAATATGAAACCTTCTTTCTTAACCGCCCTGCTCCTCGCTGCCCTTGGATCCCTCCACGCCAATGAGGAAGCCCCGAAACAGAAGCCGAACATTGTCATATTTCTAGCAGACGATCTCGGCTACGGCGATCTGGGTTGCTACGGCCACCCGGTCATCCAGACACCGAACCTCGATGCCTTCGCCAAGCAAGGAACGCGGTTCACGCAATTCTACGCGGCGAGCGCGGTATGCAGTCCGTCGCGCTCTGCGATCCTCACGGGGCGGACGCCGTATCGAAACGGCGTGTTCACCTGGATTCCTGAAGGCCGCGAGATTCATTTGCGGGCCAGCGAGATCGAGCTGCCGAAGCTTCTCAAGCAAAGCGGCTATACGACCTGCCATGTCGGCAAGTGGCACCTCAACGGGCACTTCAACAAGCCGACCCAGCCGCAGCCGGACGATCACGGCTATGATTGGTGGCTGGCGACCCAGAACAACGCGGCTCCGAGCCACGAGAACCCCGTCAATTTTGTTCGAAACGGCGAGCCGGCCGGCAAACTCGAAGGCTACTCCGCACCGCTGATCGTTGAAGAAGCAAGCGCCTGGCTGAGGCAACATCGCGACAAGTCGAAGCCGTTCCTGTTGTCGGTGTGGACCCACGAGCCGCACTACCCGATCAAGGCTTCGCCCGAGTTCAAAGCCAAATACCCCGGCCTCACCGACGACATGCAGCGCGAGCATCACGCCAACGTCACCCAGCTCGATCATGCTTTCGGAAAACTGATGCAGACCCTCGACGAACTGAAGCTCACCGACAACACGGTGGTGATCTTCACCTCCGACAACGGCCCCGAAGGTGACGGGATCAAGTCACCCGGACGCGGCTCGACGGGCGGCCTGCGTGCCCGCAAGCGGGCCGTTTACGAAGGGGGCATCCGCGTTCCCGGCATCGTCCGCTGGCCGGGCGAAACCAAGCCCGGAACGACAAGCGATGTCCCGGTGATCGGCTCGGACATCTTTGTCACGGCCGTCGGGATCGCCGGAGCGAAATTGCCTACCGACCGCGTGTTGGACGGCGGGGATCTTCTTCCCGCGATCAAAGGCGGAAACGTCGAGCGCTCGCGCCCCCTTTACTGGCGTTGCCCCATCGCGCCGGGACCGCTGAAAATCGCCATGCGCATCGGGGATTGGAAGATTCTCGCCGACCCAAAGCTCACGCAATTCGAGCTCTACAACCTCAAAACCGATCCACAGGAGAAGACCGAGCTCGGCGCAGCCGAACCCGCGAAACTTGCCGACATGAAAACCGCGCTCATCAAACTCAACACCGAGATTGAAGCCGAAGGACCGGACTGGGTTAAGTCCGGCGATCAAGGAACGAAGAAAGCAAAAGGCAAGAAGCAGCAGCAGAACAAGTGATGCGAGTGATCATCGCTGCTGCTGTTCATGCATCGCGGCTTCCGCAAGAGTGATCTTCGCACAGACCGGATCGGAAACTTCGACCGCAAATGGGAGCAGCGCCTCTGACTCGGCCGCGGGCTTCCAAATCGCGGATGACGTGACGCTCGCCGCGGCAATTTGCCATCAAGACCGGTTGAAAGGAAGCGACGGGCTTCCTACGTCGGAACAAGACTCCATGAAAAAAAGGAACCGACGCCTCCTGTCCTCCGCTACCTTCCTCATGCTCTGCCTGGCCCCGCTCCCGGCATGCTGTGCGGACCCGGCGGGCGGGCCCTTCTACTACCGGCCCGCGACCGCCCGGAAAGCAGCGACGCTCGAGTGCGAAGTGGCCGTTTACGGTGGCACCCCGGCGGGGGTCACCGCCGCCATCGAGGCCGCGCGCCTGGGCCGCAAGACCCTCCTGATCTCCTTCAACCGGCACGTCGGCGGCATGACCTCCGGGGGCCTCACCGCCACGGATCTGGGCAAGAAGGAATCCATCGGCGGACTCGCGCTCGACTTCTATACGCGGCTCGGCCGCGACACCGATTTCAGCGCGGCGGCGGCCGAGACGCTTTACCTCACCATGCTCAAGGAAGCGGGAGTCACGCTGCTGCCCGGGCGATGTCTGGAGTCGGTCGGGATGAAGGACAACCGCATCGCTTCCACCACCTTTGAGACGGGCGAAACGGTGAAGGCCGCGATGTTCATTGATGCCACCTACGAAGGCGATCTGCTGGCCGCGGCGAACGTGTCCCACCGGGTCGGGCGGGAGCCGCGCGGCGCTTTCGGTGAATCCCTGGCCGGCCAGTGGCAGACGGTCTCCTGGAAGGATGTCTATCAGTTCTGCCGCTTGCCGGTCAGCCCGTATGTGGTGGCGGACGATCCGTCGTCCGGCCTGCTGCCGGAAATCTCCCCGCACCCGGCCGGCGCGCCGGGCGACGGCGACTACCGGGTGCAGGCCTACAACTTCCGCATGATCCTTTCGAACAAGGAGGACCGCATCCCCTTCCCGAAACCCCGGGGCTACGACCCCGCCCGATACGGCCTGCTGGCCCGTTTCCTCAATGCCGATCCGGCGATCCAGTGGACGCTCAATTACACCGTGAAACCCAAGACCGACGGCCCGGTGCAGATGCGCAACGGCGACTCGAACAACGCGGGCAGCTTTTCCTCGGACCTTGTCGACGGCAGCCACCGCTGGCCGGACGGGACCTTCGAACCGGTCAATTTTTCTGAACTGCCACCGCCGCGCCGCGGCTTGGCACTGCCTCTTCGCGACCTCTATCAACTGCGGGAGAAGATCTTCCAGGATCATGTGACCTACCAGCAAGGCCTGATGCATTTCCTGGCCAACGACCCGCAGGTCCCGAAGGAACTCCAGTCACGGGCAAATCGCTTTGGCCTCGATCCCGCCGAGTTCAAGGATAGCGGGCATTGGCCGCACCAACTCTACGTCCGCGAAGGGCGCCGCATGGTTTCGGATTACGTGGTGACCCAGCAGGACTGTGAATCCATGCGGCTGGCGGAGGACTCCGTCGGACTGGCGTCCTACCCCATGGACTCCCACTTCTGCCAGCGGGTGGTGGTGGTGGAAAACGGCAAGGCCACGGTGCGCAACGAGGGCGGGTTCGGGCACGCTTTCAAGAAGCCCTATCCAGTCTCCTACCGCGCCATCGTGCCCAAGGAAACGGAATGCGCCAACCTGCTGGTGCCGGTCTGTCTTTCCTCGTCGCACGTCGCCTACGGCTCGATCCGGATGGAGCCGGTCTTCATGATCCTCGGCCAGAGCGCGGGTGCCGCCGCCAGCATCGCGATCACGGAGAAGCTGCCCGTCCAGAAAGTGAATTACGGCCAGCTGAGGGCGCGGCTGTTAGAGGGCAGGCAGCGCCTTTGATCCGTCTCACTTCCGCGACTTGTCGAGATACGGCGGGCGGTCGAAGGCGTCGGTCAGGCGGGGATCCTGGTTCGCCTTCAATTCGGCCATCAGTTGGTCTCGCAACTTGCCAAGCGTCGCCGCGTGGGCCGGGTCGGCGGCGACGTTGCGGATCTGGTGAGGGTCAGTGCCGAGGAGGTAAAGCTCCTCTTCCGGGCGCTTTTCCCAGCCATGGAGGAGGACGGTTTCAAGCCCACCTTGTTTCCGGTTTTGGATCAGCCAGGTCTTGGTCGGCGATGCGTCGATGTCGGCAAATGCGGCGCGGGTGTCATCGAGCGTCCTGGCATCCGGCATCGCGTCGCCCGCGGCCGCCAGCGGAGCGCCCATCGGCCAGCGGTCGGGCTTGAAATTGCGGACGTAGAGGAATTCCGGCGTCCGCAGCGCGCGGACGGGATAGGGAAGGAAGCCTTCGCGGGCACCACTGACATGAACCTCGCGGCCGATCAACGCCCAGCCGCGCAGCTTGCCTTCGTTCGCGCCCGAAGCGAGGGCGGGAAGGAGGTTCTGGCCGTCGGGGTCGTCAGGCGAGGTCGTGCCACCCGCGGCGAGGAAGGTCGGGGCAAGGTCGATCAGCGAGACCGGCACCTTCACGACCCGGCCGGCCTCGATTTTCCCCGGCCAGCGCAACGTGAGCGGGACCCCGGAGCCGAAGTCGTGGACGTTGCACTTGCCGCGGGGGAAGCCGGGGGCGCCGTGGTCGCCGCTGATGACAACCAGCGTCCTGTCGAGTTCGCCCCGCTTGGCGAGTTCATCCACAATCACCCCGCAGGCTGCATCGAAGGCCATCACCTCGCCCAGGTAGTCGGCGAAGTCCTCGCGGACGACCTCGTTGTCGGGAAGGAACGGCGGGATCTTGCCTTTCAGCTGGTCGGGATCGAGGTTCCAGAGCGCCTTGCCCGATCCCCGCACCCAGGTGCGGTGGGTGTTGGTCGGATTGAAGGAATAGAAATACGGCTGGCCCTCCTTGCGGTCGGCGAGAAAGGCCTGGAAATTCTTCCGCACTTCTTCCAGCACCTCGTCGCGGCTGCCGGGCTTCTTCGTCAGCACTTCGGAGTAGCTGTTGATCCGCTGCCCCGCGGGCGAATACTGCCGGTCCTTCCCGCCCATCAGGCGTTCGGGGATGTGCCACTTGTGACTCCAGCCGATGTGGTAGCCCGCGCTCTGCAAGGCGACCGGCATGCCGGTGATGGCGTCGGAAGGATCGGGCGCGCCTTTCGCCCAGCGGCTGTGCAGCTGGGAAAAGGAGCCGTTGCGGAAAAAGTGGCGTCCGGTGTAGAGCGCCCCGCGCGAAGGGGTGCAGGACGGGACGGAAACGAAGGCGTGGTCGAATCGCGCGCCCTCGGCGGCGATGCGGTCGAACACCGGCGTGCGGACGATGTCGTTGGGCGAAGGCTTTGCCGGATCGGCGTAGGCCGAGGCGTAGCGCCCGAGGTCGTCGGCGAAGAGCAGGACGATGTTGGGCTTTTCCGCTGCGGCCGTCGCCGCCACCGGCGATGCAAACACGGCGAGGAGAAAGCGGATCCAAGCGGGACTGATGGCGGCGCGCGCGGGCATGGCCCCAAATGGAAGGCCAAAGCTCCCGTATGGCAACAAAACATCACCTGCGGCCGCCCGAGCCCGGCCCGTCCGCCGCGACGGGGTCATTATCGCTATCGCCGCGACGGGGCGGAAGCGGAGACGCCGGACACATCGACCTCGCGCCAGACAAACGCGCCGTCCACCGAGGTGGGCACCCGGCCGGCGGTGAAGCGGATGGCCTGAACACCCCGCACCAGAGTTCCCGACTTGCCGGTGAGGATCACCTTGGTGGCACTCCCTCCCCTCAGGGGTTCCGCCTCGAAGGGCTCGAAGCTCACGACGGCCAGCGGGGTGAAAACTCCACCCGCCGGTTTGACTTCCACCGCCCAGGTCTGGTTGACGAAGCCCGCACCGTTCCAGGCGGCGATCGACCGGATGGAGGTGACATCGCTGCCGAGACCGCCGGGCCCGGGACCGAGGTAGTATAGGGGGACGTCGCGCCGACAGTCGTACAGGCACCTTGAACCATGTCGCCCTCGACCGTGTCGCAGGCAGCCCCGTGAATTCCGTCCGTGAGTTCGTTCGGCTGGGCGTGGTTGAGGATGTTCCAGCCCGTCGTTTCCGGGATCACCCCATGCAAAAGATCGCTCTGGAACCTCGCTCGAAAAGCTGTTCGTGACCGCAAGTGTGACGCAGAATTGACAAGGATACCCGTCTCCCTTGCCAATCCCGCCGCACCGTCCCCTCTCGGCCACGCCCATGCCAACCCGTCGCATCACTCCGATCCTGATCCTCGCACTTGCCGTCGGGACATCCCGTCTCGTCGCCGCGCCCGTGATCACCACGGCCACCAACACCCCCGCCGCCGGGACTGCGACCACGAGCACCACCGACGAGACGATCTACAACTCATTCGTCAGCACCACCGATCTGCTCAACGGAATCACCGGCACGGGCGGCACGTGGAACATTTCTAACGGTGCCGATCCAGCGGGGCTCAACAATGGCACAGGCGCTGGCGACTCCAATGTCACCGTGCCGATCGGACTGACCGGCGCTGCTTGGGCTGCAAACGCCACCGCCTCGTTCCGCGAGTTTTTCCTCGGGAATGGTGCGAACGGCCTTGGATTCAACATCACCGAAGTCCAATCCATCGCGGCTTGGCAGGGGGCCAGCTTTCAAAACCAGAGATATGAAATTCTATTCAGCACCGTTGGAAGCACCGCCTTCACCCTGCTGGCCACGGTCAATTTCCAGCCGGCGAGCGGCACTTCCGGGTCCGTCCAAGGCGGCGCGACCAAGGTTAACGTGACCGACTCGACCGGCATCCTCGCCACCGGCGTCGACGCGATCCGCTTCAACGTCCTCGACTCTTCCGGTGCCACCGCGGGCGGCACGGTCTTCCGCGAGATCGACGTCTTCGGCGTCCCGACCAGCCCCGCTGCCGACACCACTCCGCCAACCCTCAACACCCTGACTTCCGTGACTCCCGCCGATGGCGCGACGAACGTGCCGGTTGCCAACGATCTAACCGCGACTTTCTCGGAACCCATCGCGCTAACCGGCGCGGGCACCATCACGCTGCGGAACCAATCCGGCGGGGCTGACATTTCGATCACCCTGCCCGGCGATGTCTCCATCACCGGCGCGGTGTTGACCATCAATCCCGCTTCCAACCTCGCGAGCGGGACGCAATATGCCGTCGAGATCGGCAGCGGCACGATCCGCGATATCGCCGCGATCCCGAATGCCTATGCCGGTCTGCTGGCTACCGACACTCCGAACTGGAATTTCACGACCGGACAGCCCGATCCCACCGCACCGGCGCTTACTTCCCTCAGCCCCGCCGATGGTGCCACCGCCGTGCCATCGGCCGCCAACCTGACCGCGACTTTCGACGAAGCCGTCGCCCTGGGAACCGGCACGATCTCGGTCCGGGATCTCGATACGCCCGCCAACAACGTCACCATCACCCTGCCCGATGGCCGGGTGACAATCTCCGGCTCGGTGCTGACGATCAACCTTGCTTCCAACCTCTCTCCGACCACGGACTACGCGGTGAGGATAAGTTCGGGTGCCATCGCCGACTTATCGGGCAATCCCTTCGGCGGAATCCCTGACGACACCACCTGGAACTTTGTCACCGCCCCGGCACCGCTGCGCATCATGTGCATCGGCGATTCGATCACCACCGGCTACACCGACAACCCGTCGTGGACCAACCACCCTTTCAAGTTCGGCTACCGCGGCCCCCTTTACACGCGGCTTTCCAACGCCGGTTACAACTTCCTCTTTGTCGGAGGCTCGACCGAGCCGTGGACCGGCATTTCCGGCGACCCGACCAGCGGTGGCACTTACACGCCGGCACTCGACCTCCGCACCTTCGGCCAGGACGGTCACCGGGGCTACGGCGGCAAAACCGCAAGCTACCTCAATTCCAACATCCTCGCCTGGCTGGCCAGCGACGACCCGGACATCATCCCGCTCAAGATCGGGACCAACAGCCAAGACCAGAGCGGGTTGAACACCTTGATCAGCACGATCACCACCAACAATCCGGACTCGCATGTGATTGTTGCCGAGATCATGCCGAAATACAGTTATCAAGCCGGAATCGTAAGCTACAACACCTACATCCGGGACACGCTGGTGCCAGGCTTCCAGGCACAGGGCAAGAAGGTCACGCGGGTCGACCAATACGCCCCCTTCCTCACCAATACGGCCGTCCTCACCTCGATCGACCCGTCGCTGTTCTCCAACGGGATCAACCATCCGGATAATGACGGCTACGACAAGATGGCCCAAGTCTGGTTCAGCGGGATCGAGGCGTTGGGGATCGGACCCAATTCCTTCGACACCTGGATTTCCAACCCGGACTTCGGGATCGATCCCGCCCAGCGGGGGCTCGACGACGACGCGGACGGAGACGGGATCGACAACGGTGTGGAAAACTATTTCGGCACCCACCCGGGCAGATTCTCCCAAGGTCTCGTCGCGGGTTTGAAGAACGGCAACACGTTCACCTTCACCCACCCGATCGGCGCCGCGACCGCCAGCGATCTGGCGGCCACCTACCGCTGGTCGAAGGACCTGTCGACCTTCACCCCGAGCGCCGTTGCCCTTCAAGGAACCACCGTGACCTTCACCCCGGGCACGCCGGCCGGCGGCTTCGTCACCGTGACCGCGACGGTGACCGGGACCTCTCTCGCCAAGCTGTTCGTCGATGTCGAGGTGACCCGAAAATAGCCCGTTCCCGTCCGGACTTTCCGGTGATGCATGAAAGCTCTGCGGGAAGATTGCCATCGCGCGACCCGTAGTACTCCGCCCACGCAAGCAGGCCGCGGCTCCATGCAGAAACTCCACCTCGCCACCATCGTCCTTGTTTCGTTCGCGACAGAAATTTCCGCGGAAGAAAACAAGTCGGCACCGCCCGGGAGCCAAGCGCGGGTTCCCGGACTGTTGGCGACTTTCCGCGACGATGCCCGCTCGGTATCGGAGGTGGTCATGCTTCCCGAACTGGGATTGGCAGCGGAGGAAAGCCCCCATCCCGCGATCAAGCCGGCGTTCTCCTTCCGATTCGAAGGTTTCCTCGAAGTGGCGCAGGCGGGGACCTATCAGTTCGACACCAAGGGCACGCTTACCATCGCGGGCGAAGCGGTGGCGGGCGGACGAAGGCTGGAGGCCGGGCAACATCCGATCGTCCTCAGCGGCGAACGTGCGCCCGGCGACCTCCGCTTCGGCATCTCGTGGCAATCGGAGCATTTCACCAAGGAGCCCCTGCCGACCGCTGTTCTGCGGCATGCGCCCGTCCCGCCGTTTCCGGAAAACGCCGACGGCATTCATCCCGCGCCCTCCCACCGCATCCGCCAGCTGCTCGCCGCCATGAACTGCGCGTCGTGCCACGACGCCGCCTTCCTCGCGACCATGCACCACAAGTTTGCACCGGACGCCTTGCTCCCCCTGATGCGCCACGCGCGGCAGCCGAGGTGGTACGGGGCGATGACCGGACCCTTGCTGGAGGAAAGCGAGGCGCTCGTTTCCCTCGCCGCAGACTTGCGGAAGCTCCCCGGCGGAGCAGGACGGACCCGCGGCGACGCGCGGCATGATCCTGCGGAAGGAATGGCGATGGTTGGCACGAAGACCGGCCTTGCCTGCATCGCCTGCCATGACATCAAGCAGCACCGGACCGCCGCCGAAAGCAAGGGGACCAACCTCGCCCTGGTCGCGCAGAACGTCAGCTACGACTGGTTCGTGCGATGGATGTCCGATCCGCAGCGCATGAAACCGGGCGTGCCGATGCCCGCGTTCTTCGCCGGCCAGGCACCCGGCGAACGCCAACGCCAGATCGATACGCTTTGGGATTATCTATCCCAGGGAAACGCCATGGAACTGCCCGAAGAACTGCGCACCGCACCGCGGCAATTCGTCTTGGAACCCACCGCCGCCCCCATGATCCACCGCGTCTATTTCCGCTTGCCCGACGGCCGGGAGTTGCTGCGCGCGATCTGCGTCGGCCTACCCAACGGGATGTCCTACTGCTTCGACGCGGACACCTGCCGGCTGGCCTACGTCTGGAGCGGCGGCTACCTCGACATGGAACCACATTGGAAAAGCCAGTCGCTGCGCCCCGTCCCCGCGGTGGGCGAAGCATGGTATCTACCCTCCGCCGAAGAGGGCCTGCGGGTCGGCGATCAGGTTCCGGTGTTCCGCGGTTATGAGATCGTGGAGGGCATTCCCCGCTTCGAGTTCGCTTTCGGGCAAACCTTGGTCCGCTTGCGAATCGACGCTCCCTCCCCCCGCGAACTGCGGCAATCATTCCAGATCCCTTCCAGGGCCGATGTGGCGGACTTCGTCGGGCCGGCCGGCGGGCCTGTTAGAGCCAAAGCCTCGACCGGCGAATGGACCGGCAACCGCCTGTCGATCCCGGGCAACGGCGACGTGAACCTGATCCTCAAACTGGAAAGGAGCGCACCATGAGGAAGCGCCTCCTATCCCTTCTGTTAGGCGCGCTGACCGGACTCCTGCCGGCCGCCGAACCCGCCTACACCGTGCTCGATCTCCCCGGCCCCGAGGGCGCGGTGATCGAGGCCGGCGGCCTGGATCACTGGCCGGACGGCACCTTGCTGGTCGCCACGCGCCGCGGCGACGTCTGGGCACTCCGCGACGGGCGGTGGCACCATTTCGCCTCGGGACTGCTGGAGCCGATGGGACTGCTGGCCGGGGAAACCGGCGAGGTCATGGTCACGCAGACCCCGGAAGTCACCCGGCTCCGCGACACCGATGGCGACCTGCGCGCCGACCGCTATGAAACCGTGACCGCCGGCTGGGAAATGCCGGGCGCCACCACCGACTTCGTTTACGGACTCTGCCGCGACCCACAGGGAAATCTCTACGGCACCACCCACACGACGCACGGACCTTGGGCGAAAAAATCGACGGTCCCGGAGGCGAGAAACAGCTTCGGCGGCCCGATGGGTGCTCCGGCGATCGGCCGCGGCTGGTCCTTCCAAGTCGATCCCCAAGGCAAGCTCACCTGGTGGTCGTCGGGCCTGCGGGCTCCCAACGGCCTCGCCTTCAATGCGGAGGGAGATCTCTTCGCCACCGACAACCAGGGCGACTGGGTTGGCACCAGTGCAATGCACCACATCGCGCGCGGCGATTTCCACGGCCATCCCTCGTCGTATCAGTGGGATCCTAACAGAAAGCTCGACCTGAAGCTGCCGCTCGACCGGCTCGCGAGTGAGCTCGATGCGATCCGCAAGCGGCCCGCGGTGCTGTTCCCGCACGGCATCCTCGGCAACTCCCCTTCCCAACCGGTGCTCGCTCCCGCCAACGGCAAATTCGGGCCCTTCGCCGGGCAGTTCTTCGTCGGCGATAACGTCGCGCCACTCCTGAGCCGGGTGCAGTTGGAAAAAATCGACGGCGTCTATCAGGGCACCTGTTTCCCTTTCATCCGCGGACAGGGGCTGAAACAAGCGCTGTGCCGGATGACTTTCTCGCCCGCGGGCGAACTGCTGGTCGCCTACGGCTGCCGCGGCTGGGGTCCGGATACCACGGGGCTGCACAAGGTCGTCTGGTCGGGCCGGACCCCGTTCGAGATGCAAACCATCCATCTCACCGCGGACGGCTTCGAGATCGCCTTCACCCAACCGCTCGCCAACCTGGATCTCACCCAAGCGGTCGCGCTGCGATCCTATCGATACAACTACCACCCTATCTACGGCTCGCCGCAGGTGGATCTCCAGGAGCTAGCAGCCACCGCCGCCCTCTCGCCGGACCGGCGGGTGCTGAGACTGCGGGTGCCCGGGCTTGTGGCGAACCGGATCTGCGAGTTCAAGCTGAGCGGCATCACCGCCACGGACGGCAGCCCCTTGGCCAACCCCGAGGCCTACTACACGATCAACCGGCTGCCCGCGCGCCCGGACGAGGCTGCCGACTGGCCCGTCTTCCCGCTGTGCATGGACACCCATGATGCCGCGAAACGCTCGCTCGAAGAGCAGGCGAAGCTTTTCCGCGAACTCGGCTACGACGGTTGCGGCCACCTCTGCCATGACCTCGGTTACGGAGCCATCAGTCATCCGCCGAACGCCACCGTCGAGGAGCGGGCAAGGACCCTCGCGGCGGAGGGCCTCCGCCTGGTGCAGGCTTACGGAAGGGTTTATCTCGATCGCGAAGACCCCATCAACCTGGAGCGGCTAGCGGCGATGATGCCGACCCTGGCGGAGCACCGCAGCCAGCTCGTCCTGCTGCTGCTCGGCAACCGTAAGGCGGATCTGGATGACAAGGCGCTGGCGATCCTCGGCAAGATCGCCGACCTCGCCAAGCCGCACGGCGTCCCGATCGCCCTCTATCCGCACGCCACCGATTACACCGAGACCACGGGCGAGGCGCTGCGGGTTGTTAGAAAACTGAACCGCCCGAAGGAAGTCGGCGTGATGTTCACCTTCCAGCACTGGAAAATGCGCGACCCGAACCGCGACCTCCGCGCGGTGCTGACCGAGGCCGCTCCCTGGCTGATGTCCGTCAGCGTCAACGGAACCAACCGCGAGAACGATGCCACGCTACCGCTCGGCGAAGGGACCTACGACGTGGCAGAAGTGCTTGGCATCCTCCGCGAAACCGGCTTCCGCGGCCCGGTCGGGGTGATGTGCTGGGGCATGCCCGGGGATGTCCGCCGGCACCTCGAGGCCTCGATGGCACAATGGAGGAAGTGGCATCCATCCGTGCGGCTGAAAGCCGACGGTGCGACTTGCAGTTTCGAGACGGACGCCTTCAAGGGACGCATCGCCGATGGCAGGTTCATCGGCGTCAACCAGCTCGTTCACAAGCCCACCGGAACCAGAATCTCCGGCGACGGCGTTGCCAACCGCCACGGGCTGCTTTCCCTTTACCGCGTCTTCACCCGCAACCATCGCTACGGCGAATCCGCCTACGACTGGCCGGAGCGCGAGCTGACGGTGAGCGGCGACGCCGTCGTCATGCGCTGGGCCTCGACCGCGGCGCGTCCCTTTGCCTTGCAAGCCCGTTACTCCTTCCCAAAGGCCAACGAGGTGGAACTGGAAGTCACTGTCGAAGCGAAAGCGGAGCTGGTCGATTTCGAGGTTCAGACGGCTTCCTATTTCGATGCCGGCTTTCCGCAGGCGGGAGTCTGGTCCAGCGGCGACAAGCCCGTTTCGTCGCCCGCGAACCTGGGCGTGTGGCATGCCTTCCCGCGCGACGAACAAGCCGTCTCGATCCTCGGCGACGGTCGCTGGAAGCAAGGCTCCAGCCCGGTGCAATTCGCCATCCGCCCGCCCTTCACGAGACCGGTCAGCATGCGACGACACTCCAACGGCAAGCTCGCCGCGGTCATGCGCTCGAAGCCGGAAGACTGCTTCGCCATCTACACCGCCCACGATGGCGAGGCGCATTTCTCCAACTACCACGCGCTGTTCGGACGGAGCATCCCCGCCGGAACCACCGCATCGGCCAAGGTCACCTTGACCGTGGGCGACTTCACCGACGAGCAGATCCGGGACAAGATCCCCGCCCGGTGATCTCCATGATTCGGACTAACCGCGAGGATGCGTGCGGTGATGGACGTCGCTCAAGTGCGCCGACGAGACGTGGGTGTAGATCTCGGTAGTGTCCACCCGCGAGTGCCCCAACAGCGTCTGAATTGTACGCAAGTCCGCCCCGTGGTCCAACATGTGGGTCGCGCACGCATGCCGGAGCAAATGAGGTCCGCCCCGGCATTTCACTCCCGCGGTGGTCAGATACTTCCGCACCGCTTGGCCCCAGCCGGCTGCGGAGAATCCATCCCCGTAAGCTGTCAGGAACAATTCAGCGCCGGGAGCTTCGGGGACGACGAGTTGTGGTCTGGCCTCCGTCACATAACGCGTCAGGCATTCCTGTGCCATGGCCCCCACCGGCACGATCCGCTCCTTCCCCCCTTTTCCATGGCGGACCACCAACGCGCTCGCGTCCCTGATAAGATCCGAAAGTTGCAAGCTTACCACCTCGCCTCGCCGGAGACCGCTGGAATAAGTCAGTTCCAGCATCGCCCGGTCGCGGATCCCCAGCACGTCGCTCGTGTCCGGCAGCTCCAGAAGCCGGGTGACCTGGTCCTCGTCGAGCACCGTTGGCAGGCTCTGGCCATGGCAGCGGCGGAGCCGGGTCCCCTCGAGCGGGTTGGCGTCGACGCGCCGATGCTGGTGAAGGAAGCGGAGGAACGCGTGAACCGAGCGGATCATGCTCTCCTTGCTGCTCTCGGCGTAAAAGCTTCCCGACCGGGTCCGATACTCGTCCAGCCACCCTAGCCAGGCCTCGACCAGTCCGCGGGAAATCCAGTCCGGCCGCTTGACGCCGTAGGACAGGCACCATTGTAAGAAGCGGCGGAGGTGCAGCCGGCGACCCTCGATGCTTGCCGGCCTCAGACCGGCGCGCCGTTGCTCGTTGAGCCAATCCTCAAGGCAGGCGCCGAGTGCGGTCTCCAAATACTTCGCGGGCCGTGCCTTCTTGCCGCCCTTGCGCTTCCGCCACTTCCTCATTTCCCGGGCCCGCTCCCGACCTTTGGTGTGCCTGTTCATGTCGCCTCCCTGATGAATTCCTTCAACGTAACCCGGGCCGTCAAAATCGCCAACGAAACGCCGATTCCCCCAAAGCCATCCCTGCGACATTTGATCCGTGACACGCGGCCGGCTCACACCCTAGCTTTCCACCGTCCTAAAACGCCGAAATGAACCTGATTCCCGCACGCGTAACCATCTTCCCCGCCAGCCGCGGCTCGCGGCCGGTTTCCGGGCTGTACTATTACGGTTACCGCTACTACGACCCGGTGACGGGGAGGTGGCCATCGAGGGATCCGATTGGGGAGCGTGGCGGTAAAAATCTGTATGGGTTTGTAACGAACAATGCGGTTCTTTGGATTGATTGGTTGGGACTTGCAGTTACTTCGACCACCGGAGGCATAAAAGGCACGGAGACTACAATAGCACCACCGGAAGAGCCAAACAAAAATATTAAACATCCGAAGAAAGATGTTCCATCAGTCATATTAAAATTGCCGCCTTCGAATATTCCTGGGTTTGATATTACTCCAATAGAGCCATACAAGCCAAATGAACCGGATACGGATCCGAATCCCTCGCCAGATTTTTCATCTGGTTACTATCGCTGCGAAAAAATTGGAAGTGGCTATTCCGAACTTGACGATCCTGAGAATTGCGTTAGCGCCCACTGTGAATATCGATGCATATGGCTGCCATCTCATCGTCCGATAGTTGGGTCTCCTCCTAATCCTACAAAAATTGCGTTCAATTTCTTGGCTTGCTACGATAAGCCATGCGAGAAAATGGGGTGGGGTTATAACGCCCCGCGATCATTGCAGGAGTTCTGTCCCGAGACAATTGAACTTCGGTTGAATCAATGGCAACATCCAACCCAGGGTAGCGTATGGGATTCGCCGGATGTCACCCCAGGTGGTCATCCAGGCGGTCTTCGGGCTACCGAATAACTAAGTAAAATTGAAAACGAAGATATGAAAATATTTATTTTTGTACTATTGATGACACGGCCGACTGTGGCGGCAAATAGCGTGAAATTTGATGAGGAGAGGAATCCCGGTAATATCGAATTGGAGGGGCGGGACAGGCCTGTCGTGCTTCCCTACAACGTATACGTCGAAGAATACTTGAAGTTGCGGGATGACCTTTGGGTGCTTCTTCTGAATCGATACAGAAATGAGCAAAGAAATTCGTCGGATTACTTTTCTATTCTCGTTTTGGAGAATAAAGCGGACGGCTCGGGATGGAAGGTTGAGTTCAAATTGTTTCAACCGGAGATGGCTGAGTTGTTTGGAAGAGGTTTCGGAGTGATCGAACTTGGGCCAATGAAAAGCGCTAAAGATGCCATCTTGAAAGTGAGCCGACTTGGCGTTAACGGGGATCCTGAGAAAGGAGACATATTTTGGGAGAAATGGGATATCGAGAAGGAAAAACAAATGGAAGTATTGCGAACGACGGTGCCCTTTAAAAAGTTCGAGTCGGAAGAGACGGCACCAGTCATTAAGGACTAACAAAGCTTCGGGACGGACCTTTTTCCAGACCGGACCCTTTTATAAACCGTGCTACCGTGAAGCCACACTCCAGCCACGCACAAATTCAAGGACTGATAACCCGTAATCTAAAAAACATGGGCGCGATCCTCTAGATCCGAAGCAACGCACAAATACCGATCAATTGCCGAAACCGCTTCATCCAGATCAGACAAGTCAAAGTAGCTTCGAAATTGTGCTTCTGGACACTTAATCCATGTCTTCAAATAATTGAGTTGTCGCGCATTAAACATGCGCCATCGACGCCCGTAAAACTCTCTCAAGTAGAATGAAGACGGCTCGGGGAGCGTCCCGATAATATTTTCAATTGCCAAATGAGAACTCAAAGGATCTTCAATTGAAGCTGCAATGACGCTCGGCATGAATGAAAAAAAGGCCATTTCGGTAAAAAATGAAAATGCCGTGAATCGTTTTCGCAACAGTTCAGGAGTGACGTCCTGCCATCGGAGCCCCAAAAAACAAACAGTCTCTTCGATCGCCTCCAAGTCATCGTCACTTTCACAGAGTTGTCCAATATACCGAATGACAAAGTCGGCATTGTCAAAAACCTCAGAAATCACTTCGCGGGAAAAGTCATCGGACATAGAAAAATAATGGTTCATCTCCCCGCCAACATTATCAGGCAGCGAACCCAATTACGGTATGCCTCCTCCTGCTTTTTCACGTGCTCATCGATATCACGCTGGGACTTCAAAAAACCGCTACACGACTGATTCTGCAACCATCTCGCCGTCGCCAATGCCTCCCATGCAGTAATTTTAAGAGCCAAAGTCACATCACTATCACAATCTTGGCATTTGATCAAATTAGTATCATCCTTAGCATCACGAACTGCTTCAGCAAGCTCATCGCATAGAAGTTTTAGAGCCGCAAGGGCTGCGGCCGCTATTGCTGCCTCTGAGCTGGCCATCGCGGCGGCAGATGCATATCCTGCTTCCAATGCCGCCGCTTCTGCGGCAAGGGCGGCGCCCGCTGGGGTATTGAGGGTTGTCTGGAGGCCAAGCAAATCCCACATGTTGACTCCACTATTTCCAACGAAAGCGTAGAGATTCGCTCCACCTTTCTCCCCAATTGGATCCCTCGATGGCCACCTCCCCGTCAGCGGATCAAAGTATCGGTAACCGTAATAGTACAGCCCGGAAGCCGGCCGCGGGCCACGGTTGTGGCTGGCGAGGACGGTGCTTCCGGGATTCCAGTTCATTTCCATGGTTTTGGTTGATCGAAAGGTAGGTCGTGATCGAGACGCGTGTCACGGCCCAAATAGTTTCGGGGTTGGCTGGGCCGGGACTGGTTCTTTACTTGCGAACCAGAGCCCTCGACTTCGGGGGGCAGACGCTCATCTCCGAGGTCGTTCCTTTCCGGGTTGGATGGCTTGGCTCTCAAGGAAAGGCCTTGGCGATGAACTTCCGGGTGAATTCCAAAGCAGTGATGTTGCCTTCCGCCGGAGCCGCGGCGATCCATTGGTTGAGCCCGGAATTCTCCTCGGTCAAACCGTGCTTCGTCTGCACGTAAAAGTTGATCGTAGGCCTGAAGTCGGGAGGATCCTTTAGATAAACCTTCACCCCGGAACCATTCTCAGCGGCGATCCACAGCAAAACGAAGTCGCGGCCCTCCCTCACCTTCGCGAGTTTGGCAGGTTCTCCAAACACCTCGACGAGCCCTTCCACCAGCGTCTCAAAATCTTGCGGTCTTGCACGACCCGCTTCCGAGCTCGCCCAGACATCGCTCAAGCCGTCCGTTTCTTCGCTGAAACCCAACTCAACGCGATCAATCGGGAGGCTCGAAGTTTGTGCCCCGGGATCGTAGCCATGCATCTCGATCGTCGACTCGTTCGGACCATGGACGAGGGGGCCCACTTCCGTGAAATGCCGGGCACGTGAATCCGCGACCTCGTCGCGCGACATCCCCAGATCCAGTTCTAGCAGACCGGGTGGCAGGACCAACTCCAGCTTCTTGTTCGTCGTGCCCGCGGCCACGGTCGCGGGCACCCCGAAGACTTCGTCACCCGAAAAACGGTCCGCTGGCTTTTTGCATCCTGAAATGGCAAGGCACATCAGGCCGAGGAAAATTGCTGGCGTCTTCATGACTTCTGGTTCTTTGAGGCGGGGTGTCATAGTCCCTAATGACGGGGGTTCCTGACGTCAAGATAAGCCCTCGGCGTCGATCTGCTCTTTGTTGGATGAACTTCCGCGTCTTGAAGCATGTGCCGAAAACCAGTTCCCCCTTCCTCAATGAACGCTTCTCACTCAGCGCTGAACTCCAGCGCGCGCTGCTTCATCTGGGTGGCCATCAGATTGAGGGCGTTCGCGCGGGTCGGGGCGAGGTGCTCCTTCAGGCCGAGGCCGAGGCCATCCTCGTAACGTTGAAGCCGGAAGATTGCTTCGCCATCTGCACCGCCCACGATGGCTGGGCCAATTTTCGAAACACCACGCGCTGTTCGGGCGCGGCATCCCCGCCGGAACTGCAGTATCGGCATAGGTTGCCTTGAGCGTGGGCGACTTCAGCAACGAGCAAGTCCCGGACAAGTTCCCGGCCCGCTGATCTCCACGGGTTAGAGATTGCGAGCCGGTTGATCGACCCGGCCTGGCGCCCTTGTCACAGCCCCGGCGGCGTCCAGTCGGGAATCCCCCCCGCCGCGAGCTGCTTCCGGTAGAGCTCGTGATAGGGGCGACTGGGCGACAAGGGCGCGGTTTCGTTGACCATCAGCGGCCGCGCTTCCTTCCAGAAGGCGAGGTAGGCGGCATGCATCTTCGCGGCGACCTCGGGGTGCTCGCCGATGACGTTGGTGGTTTGAAATGGATCCGCCTCGATGTCGTAGAGCGCGCCCCCGACGGCCCCGCCCCGCTTGCCGGCAGCCTTCTCTTTCCGCTTCGGATTCCCGCCGCCGCGCGGACCGACGAAGCGGAAGCGCTGGTTGCGCACCCCGTAATTCACGAACTGGTGGTCGTCCGGCTCGGCCCCGGTCGGCCAGCGGGCGACGTGGGTGAAGAAATAGCGGTCCGGCCAGTCCCCGCCCTTGCCTTCGACCAGCGGCAGCAGGTCGCGTCCTTCCACCTGACCGGCAGGCGGTTCCGCGCCGGCGAGCGCCGCCAAGGTGGGCAGCAGGTCGATGTGCGCGGCGATGGTGCCGATGTCGCGGCCACTTTCGATCTTCCCGTCCCAGCGCATGAAAAACGGAACCCGCACGCCCCCTTCGTCGGTCGATCCTTTCAAGCCAGCCTGGTTGCCGTTGAAGAACGGATGACCGGGGGCGAGGTCCTTGCCCGGCTGGCCCGAGCCGCCGCCGGTCATGCCATTGTCGGACATGAAGATGACGACCGTGTTCCGATAGAGCCCCCATTCCTCCAGCTTGCCGGCGAGGCGGCCCATGTTCTCATCGATGTTCTCGATCATCCCGTAGTATCCGGCCTGTTCCTTGCCGAATCCGAGATCGGTGAAGCGCTTCGCGTTCTTCGCCGGAGCGATGAACGGGCCGTGCGGCGCATTGGTCGAGATGTAGGCGAAGAACGGCTGCTCCTTGTCCTTCCGCTCCTTGATCCAGCCGAGGGCGGCGGTGAAGAAGACATCGGTGCAGAAGCCGCGCGTCTTCACGAAGCTGCCATTGTGGCGGATCACCGGGTCGTTGTAGGAGTTTCCCGGCGCGTCGGCGCACGAGCAGTTGTAGGCTTGGCCGATGCCTCCCGCACCGTGAATGAAGCTTTCGTCGAAGCCGCGCTGCTGCGGTTGGTAGGGCTCCTCGTCGCCGAGATGCCACTTGCCGAAGATCCCCGAAGTGTAGCCCGCCTTCTTGAGCACCTGCGGCAGGATCGTGGCCTTCAGCGTCATGCGTTCGCGCTCGAGGATGGTGTGCGTGATCCCGTTTTTCATCGGATGACGGCCGGTCATGATGGCGCTGCGGGTGGGCGAACAGGTGGGGCTGACCAGGAAACGCGTGAAGCGCAGGCTCTTGTCGTGGAGCGCGTCGAGGCTTGGCGTCTTCAGCCACGGATGGCCGTGACGCCCCACCGGCCCGTATCCCTGGTCATCGGTGATCACGAGGATGATGTTCGGCTTCGACCCGGCGAGTTCCGCGGGGAGTTCCGCAGCGAGGGCAAGGAAGGCGAAAAGTGCGGCAGAGATAATCTTCATGAAGATGGAGGGTTTCAGGGGAGCAAGGTCAGGGTCAGCCTTCGCACATCCATGACCGACCGGCCGGGGATGTCGAGGGCGCGGAGCGTGAGCGGGCCCTCCCCGGCGGGCAGGGTGATGACGCCGAGCTTGAGCGTGCGGAATTCCTTCATCCGGCTCTCGCCGGCCGGGCGCGGCAGGGTGTCCTGGTTGTCGAACAGCGGCGGATCCCAGCCCGGGGTGACCTTGGCCGTCAGCCGCGCTTCTTGGAATGCCAGCTCGAGGGTGGAACCGGCGTCCGGCAGCTTGCAGGTGTAGTCGGCAGTGACCTCGTAGCGGCCGGCGGTATGGACATCGAGCCGCCAGACCATGCTGTCCTCGCGGCGGGTCCAGTTGACGAAGTAGGAGCAGTTCGGCGCCTCGCCGCTCCGCTTCACCGCGCCGCGCGGTTCGCCGTCGCGCGCCGGCAACATCGTGACGGGGAATTCGCGGTAGCCCACCGGGATCGGACGCGGATCGACCGCTCCACCGCCGTCGCCGGCCTCCCTGCCGCCGAACATTTCCGCACGCCACGTTCTAACAGCCGCAGCCAGTTCGGCGGCGAGCACGGGCTCCTGGTCGTTGACCGGGGTGGTCTGGCCGGGATCCGCGGTCATGTCATAGAGCCGGCCGGCATCATCCAGCCGATGCGTCCCGGTGCGCACGCTGACCTTGCCGGCCCAGGTGGAGAAAATCCTCCGCTCCGGCCAGTCGTCGCCGCGCTTGAGCAGCAGCGGCGTGAGATCGCTTCCGTCCAGCGGCCGGTCGCCGGCCCGCGCCACGCCTGCCAGCGAGGTGAGCGTGGGTAGCAGGTCGATCGCCCCGGCGATCTGCTTGACGGTATGCCCGGCGGGCAATCCGGCCGGCCAGCGGAGATAGCACACGGAGCGCACGCCGCCTTCATCGGTCGACCCCTTCTTGCCTTTCATTCCCCCGGTCCAGCGCATCGAGTTCGGGCCGTTGTCGGAGAAGTAGAGCACCATCGTGTTCTCCTCCAGGCCGTGCTCCTTGAGCTTCGCCAGAACGCGACCGACGTTGCGGTCCTGGTTCTCCAGCATCGCCAGCGCACAGCGGGTTTGATCCTCGACCTCCGCGCGGCGCATGGTCGCCCGCAAGGTGAGCGGCTTGTCTTTGAATCGCTGCCAATCTTCCGCCGGAGCGGCCCAGGGAGAGTGCGGCGTGGTGAAGGGCACATAACAGACGAAGGGCCGCTCCTTGTTCTTGTCGATAAAGTGGAGGGCGCGGTCGGTGCAGACATCCACAATGTAGCCACGGGTCCTGACCATCCGCCCGTTCTCCTCCAGCGGGGCGTCGAAGTATTCACCCCAATGACCCGAGCTGTGGCCGAAGTATTCGTCGAAACCCCGCGCCATCGGGTGATAAGGCCACTGGCTGCCATTGTGCCATTTGCCGAACGCCCCGGTGGCATAGCCCGCCGCTTTGAAGGCATCGGCAATCGTCTTCTCCTCCAGGTCCAGCCGCTCCAAGCCGGTCGACACCCCGCGCACACCGCCCCGCGGATGATACCGCCCGGTGAGGAACTCGGCCCGCGTCGGCGCGCACACCGGGCACACGTAGAAACGGTCCAGCGACACGCCGCCCCGCGCGATCGAATCGATGTGCGGCGTGCGCACCTGGGTGTTGCCCGAATGGCTGAAGTCGCCCCAGCCGGCGTCGTCGGCGAGAAAAATGACAATGTTCGGTTTCGCCGCGGCGGACCACGAGCGGCTGCCAAGGAGCGCGAGGACGATGCAGAGAACGGAAGTCTTCATGACACGGTGTCGGGTGGAACCGCGACCCGCCGCAGGTCCCGGCGAGTCCCGTCGTGATCATACCCGCCCGGGCAGGATCGTGTTGCAGCGAAATATCCGCGCCAAGGGTGACCCGGCACCGGAGCCGATCGCCGGACGCTTTCTCCCGTTCCGTCTTGAGTCTTCGCGCCCGGCGTCTTGACTCCCTCCGTGCCCGCCCGATCCCAGCGCACCAGCGGCTCCGTCGCGATGGACGATTACCTCGAGCAGATCCTCCATCTGATCGAAGCCAAGGGATATGCCCGCGCGGTGGACATTTCCAAGAACCTCGGCATCTCCCAGGCCAGCGTCACCAACATGCTGGGCAAGCTCGATGGCGAGGGACTGGTGAAGCACGAGAAATACCGCGGCACCGTTCTCACTGAAGAAGGGCACCGGATCGCCCGTGCGATCATCGAGCGCCACGAAACGCTCACCCGCTTCCTGCGGCTCTTCGGCCTCGATGAAGAAACCATCTATCGCGACGTGGAAGGCATGGAACACCATGTCTCGCGGCCGACGCTGGCGGTGATCCGGGCGATCGCCGACCTGCTGGAGGGAAACGCCGGGCTGTTAGAGGAAGCGCGGCGCAAGATCGACCTCCGGGATTGATCCGGCTTCAGAGCCTGACCTCGCGGGCGCAGAATCCCCACGGGGCATTCGCCACCGCAAGCGCGGCCTGGCGGTGTTCGCGGGAGCTGGTCCCGTATCGGGCGTCGAGGAATTCACCGGACGACTCGACGATCGCCACCCGCTTCGGCTTTTCAAAGGCCGGCATGAAGGTCGCGGGCTGCGGGCGGCTGCCCATGACCGGTGCGGAACGGAGCGCGGCGAGGGCCAACTGGTCGATCTTTTCCTGGATGCTCATGAGATGATGGTGGGCGTGTTGCAGATCCTTACGACCCCGCCAGTATTCAGCATCCCTGACCTCCTTCCTATTACGTGAAGACGGAAGCTCACCGCGGTCCTCAATTACCCTCGTTCCCGAGCATCTCCGCCACCACTTCCCGGGCCTCCGCGGAGTCGGACCAGGCCGGCAGCGCGAGCAAATCCGCGGCTTCCCGCAAGGACGCGATTTCCTCAGGATCCTCCACTTGGAGAGCCGCTTCGCGCAGGAAAGGCACGGCGTCCGCCTCGCCGAGCTGCACCAGACCATCGCGCGCCGCACGGCGGATCGCCGGATCGGGATCGTGCAAAAAGGGCCGGATCGCGCGCACGCCGGCCGGAGAATAGGTGATCACCGCTTCCTGGATCGCTGCCGCGGCATCTTCCACCCGTGCAGGATCGGCCAGCGGCTGTGGCTTCGCGCGGTCGCGGCGGGGCTTGCCTGCTTCGACCGATGGACGCGGGGCTTCGGCAGCCGGGGAAGCGACCTCACGGTTGAGTTTCTCCGGAACACAGACCCCCGCCGCGATCAGGCCGGCGAGGAGGGCAAAGAGCAGTGGCTTTTTCATGGGACTGATAAGAAAAGAGCGCGCCCCGCCATCAAGACCGGCAGGGCGCGCGAACCCGGAAAGGGATTCAGGGAACCGCTACGCCGGGGAGCAGCGTGGTCAGGTCCGCCGGTTTCGGCGCCGTCACCCGGTAGGATCCGCTGACGATACCGGTGCCGGTGCCGCTTTTCCCGCTCACGCTGTAGTTGTCGGTCTGCGTGGCCACCACGGTGGAGGTCGTTCCGCTCCGGAACGTCGCCCATTTCAAGACCTGTACGCCGGTGCCGGAACTCGCCCCGCCCCGCACGTCGAGGGTCGAGTAGGCACGGCGGACCAGGTTTGGCTTGGCCGCACCGGTCGTCGGGGTGACCACGGTGCCGGTGGCCGCGGATCCTTGCACCACCGGCTGGGTCAGCAGGTTCGCGGGAACCGCCACGGCGGCCTTGCCCGCCTTGGTCGCGTAGATGTTGCCCACGCCAGCCGGGTTCGCCAGCCGGCTGAGGGTCCAGCCGGTCAGCGTTCCGTCAAGCAGGCTGGCCACCCGCATCGCCTCCAGGATGTCGCGGTTGATCAAGCGGACCGCGCTGGTGGTGAAGGTCGAGCGGGTCCCGCCGCCACCCGGCAGATTGACTACCGTCGGCGCATTCTGGGTGGTGATGGTCGCTTCAAACAGCAGCGGTGAGACGGTGCCCGGCTTGACGCCTTGGGCGCCGGCCGATGAGAGCCCGAAAAGGGCGAACAGGGGAAGGGTCAGAATTTTCATGGGTCGATCAGGGGTTGTGTGGTGGTTGGGACGCTTCGGACCCGTCGCCCTCGTGGAGAACGATGCAAGCGGAAGCACTCACCATGCATGTCGGTTGAGATCCCGGTTCCTTGGACAATTTCCCATCAATCGTTCCGCCACCCCGGGCCCTGCCGCGTTTCTCAAAAGGCTTGCCAGTCCGCGCCTCGCCGCCTACCTCCCGCACATGGCTCTCGAAACCACACTCATCCTTTTCAAACCCGATGCCGTCGCGAAAAACATCGTTGGTACCGTGCTCTCCCGCTTCGAGCACGAAGGCTTCAAGATCCGCGGGATGAAGATGCTCTTCCTTACCGACGAGCTGCTGGCCGACCACTACTCGCACATCGCCGACAAGCCTTTCTTCCCCTCCGTCCGCGGCTTCATGCAGGAATCCCCGGTCGTCGCCCTGGCTCTCGAAGGGGAAGACGTGATCTCCCGCGTCCGCGACCTGCTCGGCCCGACCGATTCGAAGGCTGCTGCCGCCGGCACCATCCGCGGTGACTTCGGCGACAAGGAAGGCGATGCCAAGATGCGCAACGTCTGCCACGCCTCCGACAGCCCGGAAGCCGCCGCCGACGAACTCAAGCGCTTCTTCAAGGACGGCGAGGTCCTCTGACCGCGGCTGCGGCACCCGGTCCCTCGCAGCCTTGAGCGAAGTGGGACTGCCGCAAGTCCTACGACCATTCCATTTCCAAAGCCCGGCCTCCCCCAAGGAGCCGGGCTTTTTCATGCCTTTGGCTTTGGCTTTGCCTCTGCCTTTGGCACTTGGAACTTCTCACTTGGCACTTCCCCTCACTTGGAACTTCTCCGCCGCCACCATGCCGCCAAAAGGCTGCCGATCAGGCAGTGGTAAACGGCCGAGATCGCCGACGGCACCGGCGCCAGCGCATACTCCGCGAAATGCTTCGTCGCCAGCGCGCTGCCCAGCCCGCTGTTCTGCATGCCCACTTCGATCGATACCGTCCGCCGCATCGGCTCGTCCTTGCCCGCCAGCCACATCGCCACGTAACCGAAAAAGAAACCCGACGCGTGGAGCAAAAAGACGGAGAGGAAAAGCGTCCCCGCCGCCGCCGCGATCTCCGCCTTCTTCAGCGCGAAGATGCAGCCGACGATCAGCACGATGACCACCACGCTCAACACCGGCCCTAACAGATCCACCGTCCGCCGGACCCGCTCCGGCCGCTTCAGACGACCGACGGCCGAGTTCACCGCGATGCCCAGCAACAAGGGCAAGAGCACCACCAGCAGCATGGACTTGAAAAGAGCCAGCGCGTCGATCGGCAGGTATTTGCCCGCCAGCCATTTCGTCAGCAGCGGCGTCAGGCCGATCGCCACGAAGGTCGAACACATCGTCATCAGCACGCTCAGCGCGACGTTTGCCTTGGCGAGATAACAGATCACGTTCGAAGCCGTGCCACCCGGACAACAGGCAACGAGGATCAGCCCGAGCGCCAGCCCCGGCTCCAGATCGAAGCCCCGGGCGATCGCCCAGCCGGTGGCAGGCATGATCACAAACTGAGCCACCACGCCCATCGCCACCGCCCCGGGGCGCTTGCCGACTTCGAGGAAATCCGCCACCCGCAAGGTCAGGCCCATCCCGAGCATGATCAGCCCCAAACCCGGCTCGATCCATTTCGCGAACCAAGTCCAGTCCGTCGGCCGCCACCACGCCCAGGCGCAGCCGAGGACAATCCACAGCGGAAAGGCGGCGGCAAAGCGGGTGCAGAGGCGATGCATCATGACGGAAAGCGCCAAAAGCCCGAAAAGCCGGCCGCGGTCAATGTCCCGCAGCGACTTCTTCATCGCCTCCGCCGCATCGTTCTCACCATCCAGCATGCTTCGTTTTCACGATCTTGCGCGCCATCCCGCGGTTTTCGCGTTTACCTGCCCGACGCCACGACACAGTTTCGTGCCGCATGAAATCGTTCCTCGAACTCGTCGCCGATCAACCGGTCCGCGCCTTTTCCGCCGGCGAGATCGCCCTGCAACAGGACGAGCCCTGCCACCAGGTGCTGGTGCTGCTTGAGGGAAACGTCGAGGTCCTCCGCGACGAACAGCGGGTCGCCCGGGCCTCCGAACCCGGCGCGGTCTTCGGCGAGATGGCGATGCTGCTCGGCGGCATCTGCACCGCCTCCGTCCGCTGCCTGTCCCCGGCGCGCTTTGCCGTCATCGACGGGCCGATGGAGTTCTTCGCCACCTCCCCCGCCGCCAGCCTGCACATCGCCCGTCTGCTGGCCCGCCGCATCGATGCCCTCAACCGCTACCTCGTCGACGTGAAGCGCCAATACGAAGGCCACGACCACCTCGGCATGGTCGACACCGTCCTCGGCGTGCTGGTCCATCGCCAGACCGGCGCGGCCGTCGAACGCGCAGCACCGCCGGCTGATGGTTGATGGTTGTTGGAAGCATCATCTCTCAATCTCCAATCTCCAATCTCCAATCTCCAATCTCCAATCTCCAATCTTCAATCTTCAATCTTCAATCTTCAATCTTCAATCTTCAATCTTCAATCTTCAATCTTCAATCTTCAATCTTCAATCCCCCTCACCGCAGCTCCTGAACCTCCACCCCGGCGCTCGACACCCAGCGCGCCGATCCCTTTTCCAAGTCCAGCCACAAGCACGTCGGGTGCTCGCCGATCTCGCGACCGGGATTGAAAGCCCAGCTTTTCCCGAAGCGCTGCACCCAGGCCCCCGCGGAGTGGAACGGCGCATTGTGAATGTGCCCGCAAAGCACCAGGTCGGGTTGGAAGCGCTCGATCCATTCGTTGAGGAAGGCGTCGCCCGCCGATACCTTGCCGGTCCAGCTCAGCGGCCCCTCGGGCGGCGCGTGATAGACCCAGATCCACGGCGTCCCCTCCGGCGGCACCGCGGCCAGCAACTGCTGCTCGACTTCCGCCCGGCTCACCGGACCATCCCACCACGGACACACCGTGATGCGGGTGCCGTCGACGTCCACCGAGTCGCCATCCACGTGCAGCCGCTCGCCTTTCAAGTAGCCCAGCCACCGCGCCCGCGATTCGCCCGCCGCGTCCCGGCCGTCGCCGTCGTGGTTGCCAGAACTCACGATCACCCGGGTCAACTGGCGGAGCCGGTTCAAGTACTGCTCCACCACCACCGCCTGCACGTCGAGGTCGAGATGGCCCGCCAGATCGAGGAGATCGCCGCCGATGATCACCGCGTCGCAGCCCGCCGCGTTCGCATGAACCCAGTCGAACTGCTTCAGCGCATAGTGCAGGTCGGCGACAAAGAGCAGCTTCATTTTGGGCGGAGTCAAGGCACGGCACCTCAACGGTGGGAAGACCGGTCACCGGCAAACCTAGGCAGCCGCCGCGCGGTGCCAAGGAACTTCTCCAAACCAGCCCTGCCCCGCAAGTCAGCCGCTCATTTCCGCCGCACCGCAACCAGGAAAGGCGAGGGCTTCAAGGTATCGGTCCGGCGCGCGATCATCGCGTCAAACCCCGCGATCTCCAGCCCCTCGCTCCATGCCTCGACCGCCGCGCTTTCCTCGTCACCCCCGGGGTGCCCGGGATAGCAAACCACCGTCAGGATCCCGCCAGGCTTCAGCACGACAAGCGCCGCGTTCAGCGCCGCCAGAGTCTCGCCGGTGCGCGTGATCACCGCGTGATCGCCGCCGGGGAAATAGCCGAGATTGAACATCACCGCCGCCACGCTGCCCGGGGCCGCATGCTCCGACAATCCGGCATGCGAGCCGTGGATAAAGTCCACCCGGCCCGCCAGATCCGCCACCCGCGCCCGCGCCGCGGCGATCGCCTCCGCCTGGACGTCGAAAGCCAACACTTTCCCCAACTCCCCCACCCGTTCCGCGAGAAACACCGTGTCATGGCCATTGCCCGCCGTCGCATCGATCGTCAGATCACCGGCCCGCAGCACCGCCGCCACTTCGCGGTGGGCTTGCTGGGTCGGGCGCAGGGCCGAAGTCATGTCGCAAAATCCACACAGGGTTCCCTGACGAGCAAGGAAAAGCTCATCCGGCAACGAAGCCGGACAGAAACGTCCGGGCTGTTAGATCAGCGGATTTTCACACGACAGCTCGGGAAAGGGAGGGACGAAGTCTCCGAAGGCGACGAGCCCGCCCCTCGCCCGCCGCCTTGACCCGCCGCAAATTCCGCGCACGCTGCCGGTACCGGATGTCCGCCAATCTCAAAACCCTGCAGGCCCACGCGAAGACGGCCCTCAAGCCTGCCGTCCAAGGCCAGCTCTCGCCCGCCGAACGGATCGCCCTCTACAAGCGCTTCCTCAAGATCGAGGAGCACCGGATCAAGCTCCGCCACCGCGCAGGGGCCGGCGGCCTCGAGATCGCGCACGCCCGGGCCGAACTGCTCGATGTCGTCCTGCGCTCGCTGTTCGAGCTCGCCCTCTCCAAGCGCAAGGAAGCGCCGGTGCTCGCGCTGGTCGCCATCGGCGGCTACGGCCGCGGGACGCTCAACCCCGGCTCCGACATCGACCTGCTCTTCCTGCTGCCCCGCGCCTCTAACAAACTGCCCGAAGACCTCACCACGCTCATCCAGGAGATTCTCTACCTGCTATGGGACGTCGGTTTCAAAGTCGGCCACGCCTGCCGCTCGGTCACCGAATGTCTGGAGCAAGCGAAGGCCGACCAAGAAAACAAGACCGCGTTGATCGAAGCCCGCATGCTCGCCGGCGACAAGAAGCTCTTCTCCGAGTTCCAGGAACGCCTCGACAAGGACTGCTTCGCCAAGGGCCAGGAGGCCTTTTTCGAACTCCGCCGGCAGGACCTGCGCAGCCGCCACCAGAAGTACTCCAAGACCGTCTTCCTCCAGGAACCGAACGTGAAGGAAGGCTGCGGCGGGATGCGCGACTACCACAACATCCGCTGGGTCGCCCGGGTGAAACGCGGCAGCGCCGACCTGCGCAAGCTGGTCGACGACCGACTGCTCACGGCCACCGCGCTGCGCAACATCGAAGCGGCCTACGATTTCCTCAACCGCGTCCGCAACGAACTCCACTACGAAGCCGGCCGCGAAAACGACCAGCTCACCCTTCGCTTGCAAGGCGTCGTCGCCACCAATTTCCGCTACCCGGAGCGCGGCATCCTGCGCAAGACCGAGGCCTTCATGCGGGACTACTACCGCCATACCCGCAGCCTCTACCAGCACACCGGCTCGCTGATGGAGAGCTTCCAGATCGAGCAAGAGGAGATGCCCGTCACCGGCCTCAAGTCCTTCCTGATGGTCCGCCCGAAGAAGCGCGAGGAGTTCGACGGATTCGTCGCCCGCGAAGGCCGGATCTACCCGCTGAACAACGACATTTTCAAGGACGACCCGCAGCGCCTGATGCGGCTCTTCCAGCACTGCCAGCTCCGCGGCCTCAAGCTCAGCCCGCCCATGCACAAGCTGATCAAGGCCCACCGCGAGGACATCGACCGGCAATTCCGCTACTCCAAGGCCAACCGCGAGACCTTCCAGGGCATCCTCGAACGCAAGGGCGACGTCGCCCGCACCCTACGCCAGATGCACCGCGTCGGCTTCCTCGGCCGCTACCTGCCGGAATTCGGCGCGCTCGACTGCCTGGTCCAGCACGAGTTCTTCCACCGCTACACCGCCGATGAGCACACGCTGCGCTGCATCGAGGAACTCGACGCGCTGGTCGGCAGCGAGGACCCGAAACGGGAGATTTACCGCCGCCTGTTCCGCGAAGCCGAGGACCCCTACGCGCTCTATCTTGCCCTCATCCTCCACGACACCGGCCGCGCGGAAAACGTCCGCGAACACACCGACGGTTCCGCGATGCTGGCCTCCAAGCTCTGCAACCGCCTTCAGGTCCACGGCCTGCGCCGCGCGCTCATCATGTATCTGGTGGACCACCACCTCACCTTCTGGCGCTTCGCCACCACGCGAAACATCGAGGACCCCGAAGTGGTCGCCGAGTTCGCTCGCATCGTGAAAACCAAGGCCCGGCTCGATATCCTCCTGCTGTTCAGTTTCGCCGATTCCAACGGCACCAACACCGAGACCTGGTCGAGCTGGAAGGAAACCCTGATGCTCCAGCTCCACGCCAACACCCGGGTCTTCCTCGCCGAGGGCAAGGAACGCTACGCCGCCTCGATCCGCACCGAGAAGAAGACGCTCAAGGAGCAGGTCAAGGCACTCTTCAAGGAGGACGACCACGCCGGCGTCGACGAGCACTTCAAGCGGATGCCCGAGTCCTACTTCCGCTTCCGCGACGCCGCCGCCGTGGCCAGCCATGTGAAAGCCGTGCTCAAGCTCGACCCGAAGGCCGATCCCGAGACCTTCGACTGCTCCCTCCAGTGGCTCGACAGCGCGGAGAAGGGCTACACCGAGCTGGTCATCGCCACCCACGACCGGCCGTTGCTATTAGAGAAAATCTGCTGCGCGCTCGCTTCGGAGGAATTGAACATCCTTTCCGCCGACTTCTTCACCCGCAGCGACGGGGTGGTGCTCGATATCTTCCGCGTCTGCACCACGAACTTCGAGCCGGTCTCCGACCTCTCCCTGCGCAAACGCCTTTCCACCACGCTGCGCGAGGTTGGCCTGCTGGAGAAATACGAGCATGCCCGCTATTTCCGCCGCCGCCCGAACCTGCTCCGCCCGAAGAACGACCACGGCATGGCCTTCCCGGTCCGCGCCTACGTCTCGAACGACCTCCACCCCTCCTGCACCGCCATCGAAATCCAGGCGGTCGACCGCATCGGGCTGCTGCACGATCTCTTCCACGCCATCAACACCCACGGCCTCAACACCGCCAACGCGCGGATCTCCACCGAGAAGGGTGCGGCGATGGATACGATCTACATCACCACCCAGGACGGCAAAAAAGTGGCAGACGGCGCCCTTTTGCATCGGCTCCAGGACAGCATCGAGGATCTGATCGGGAAAAAGGACCAGTAATCAAGCGATTCAAGCGGGCGTTTTTCGGCGATTGGGAATGATTGGGAACAAGTTTCTCATTCAAACCCCATTTATTCCTCGCCAACGCGGCATCGTGGGCCACTTTTCAAAGGCTTCGCAACGGCGCAAGCTGCTTTGCGAAATCAGCGGATCGAAAAGACCGTCATTCCATCGCCACTGAACTCCGGGGGGATTTCAGACGACGGGATGGTCCGGACGGATCGCGAAAAACCAGAAAAGGCGTGGGTCGAAGTTCCGGCGGGGATAACGGCTCACGCCTTTCTTTTCTTTCAGCCGGACCAAAACCTCCGTATCGCCATTCAAGGCGCGGGGAGAGCTACTTTGAAACCAACTGGCTCCGTGGCTCCGCTTCCTGACCAAAGCGGTGCCGGATACACACCGCCCGTCACGAAATCCTGGGGTGACGGACTCATCGCCACCGCGAGTGAATAGTCACCGGGTTGGAGAGGCGTGAGTGACCCGCCGCCTGTCCGGTCACTGAACTCCAGTTCCATGGCTTTGGTTTGAGCGGAGAACCGAAGCTTGGCACCAAGGGAGTACGAGAAACCCTTTCCTGGAGCAATGACGATGACCGGGGTGATGATCGTGCCGTCACGATTGCCCGCCAGCCTCACGGACTTGCCCTCGGGACCGGTGAGTATCGCTGAGAACGTGTCGAGGGTCGGGAAGCAGATCGCCTTCTCCCCACGGTTCGTGATCCGAAGCTGCACGACGATTTCGGTCCCTCCCGGGAAAGGAACAGGAGCCCACTCGGCCCGGGTCACGATTGAGAACTCCAGACCCGCGATCTCCTTCGGGACCGATTCGACCGGCTGAAGGACCGGCACTTTCGGATTTCCTCGGAGCGTGCAGATCAGCGCTACCAACAACAGGGCGAAGGTTTTCATCGGGTTGCTTCCGCAGGTTAAGGAGCTTTCGCGAACGGATCCGCCGTGAGCCGGTGCTGCACTTCCTGCGGCATCCAGGTCCAGGGATCGACACCCTTCTCGGTGAAGACCGCCATGCCGATCACGCCGACGTTCCGATGATCGCCGTGCGCCAGGTTCGCATACGATCCGGCAACCGTGGAAAACTGGAAGCGCGCCACGGTTTCGGGACTGGTCCGCCAGCCTTTGATCTCCAGCGTCTCGTCCGGGGCGATCACGTAGCCCCGCTTTCCGAATGCAGCCGTCTTGCCATCGAGCACGTCGAGACCGTCCACGCTGAGCACGACTTCAAGCCGGCTCTTGCAGCGGTTCTTCAGCACGATCGAGTAATTCGAGCCGTGCTTGCCGACGACGAAGCGTCGCGACGCTGAATACGTGCTGTAGGTCGGCAGGTAGCCGAAGCCGCCCTTGATCCCCCACTCGATCATATCGCCCGCGGCGGTCTGCACGCCGGACACCTTGTATTTGCCGCCGGTCATCGCGTCGATGCCCTCGCGGTTGTTGTAATAAAGCGCCCCGGTGCCGGCGGGCTTCGTCGAGGCCCGGACGAAAGACTGCTGATACCAGGGCGAGCGGGTCGACTCTCCGAAACCGGTCGCCAGTCCGGGCCGCTCTTCGGCGGCCTTCTGGCGGGGCTTGGAGGAGGACCGGTTCGGATTGTTCAGGACCGCGTCGATGTTGTTGCGGTTGATCGCTCCATCTCCACTCCGGCTCCCGGCGGTGACGATGTCAGTGACGTTCGCTGGAGGGGATGCTGGGACCCCGGGAAAATACACCCCTTCCGCCGACCCGATGAAATCCGCGTTGGTGCGAGCTTCCGGGTTATACCCTCCCCCGCCGTTCGTCGCGCATCCGCTCAGCCACACCGCCGCCAGCGCGGAGATCAGGAAAAGTCCGCCACCCCGCTTGCGGGCCGCCATCGTGTTCGTCATGCATTTCATGGTGCTGGAAAAACAGCATTTCAGGAAACCCGGGTCAAATCTTTTGTGCTGCTTTTCCAACATTTCAATTGCAGCTTTTCCAGCATCCTCTATTTCTCCGCTCATGAGCAATGCAGAGACACTGGCACGCCGCGAACGGCAGGTCATGGAAATCCTTTATCGCAAAAGCGAGGCCACGGCGCAGGAGGTGATGGACGAAATGGCCGATCCCCCGACCTATTCCGCCGTCCGCGCACTTCTGGCGACCATGATGGAAAAGGGCCTCGTCTCCCACCGCAAGGACTCCCGCCGCTACGTTTACCGCCCCGAAGTCCCCGAGAAAAAGGCCAAGCGCTCCGCCCTCAAGCAACTCCTCTCCACCTTCTTCGAAGGCAGCCCCGAAAAGCTCGTCGCCGCCCTCCTCGACCCCAAGGACCAGCAGCTCAGCCAGGACGAGATCGCCAAAATCCGCAGCCTGATCCACAAAAAGTAAGCTTCCTGTCCCCTGTCTTTTCACTGATCACTGATCACTCGGCACTTTCCCAGCCATGCTCTCCACCGCCATCGCCTTCTCCCTCATCGCCACCGCCGCCGTGTGGCTGGCGGGCCGGCGCGATGCGGCGCGCGATCCGCGGCTGACCCTGCTCGCCCTCGCCCTGCTGGCGATCTTCCCGCTGCTGCTCTTCCTTCCAAAAGCCCCGCTGCTGCCTCCCGGTGATTTCAAACCGGCATCCCCCGCCCTTTCGCTCTGGCTGCCCTGGCTCTGGGCGACGGGCGTGGCGATCGCCTCCGTCCGGCTCTTCGTCGCCCTCGGCGTGCTGATGCGCTGGCGGAGAAGGTCGGAACGCATCGCACTGCGCGACGGCATCGACCTCCGCCTCCTGCCCGGGCTCGCCGGCCCCGTCGCGGCCGGGATCTTCAAGCCGGTGATCTTCGTGCCCGAAACCTGGCACAGTTGGTCCGCCGAAGTCCGCGAAGCCGTGCTCGCCCACGAAACGAAGCATCACCAGCGCCGCGACCCGCTATGGCGTGCCATTGGCGCCGCGGCCTGCGCGCTGCACTGGTTCAATCCCTTCGTCTGGTGGATGGCCCGCCGCCTCGCCGAACAATGCGAGTTCGCCTGCGACGAAGCCCTTCTCGCCGAAGGCATGCCCGCCGACCGCTACGCCAACGTCCTCTGCGACCTCGCCGCTCCCGCGCATTCCCCGGCCACCGCGCTGGCGATGGCCCACGAAAGCGGACTCGAGGCCAGGGTCCGCCGGATGTTCTCCGACTCCCCCCGCGGCTCCACCTTCGCGCTCGCGGCATTGCTCCTTCTCACCACGCTGACCGCCGTGGCCCTGGCCGTGGTGAAGCGCGCCGACCCGCCTGCCAAGCCGGCGATCCCGATGGAGGAAATCCAGCTCCGCCTCGATGCCGATCCGTTCCCGGGGAACTGATTGCCGGTAAAGGTAGCAAGACCTTGCGCGACAGCGCTTGCCCTCTTCGGCAAGACCCTGCAGGTGCTGCAACTCTTGCTACTCCTCGAGGTATCGTCAGGAGCGGAGAACCGGGCTTGAGACGGGTGATCAACCCCGATATCAGTGGAAATTGTTCAGATCATGAAACACATCGCTACGATTCTCACCACCGCCCTTCTCGCCGCCACCGGCGCGGATGCGAAGCCGCTCAAGGTCTTCATCCTCGCCGGACAGTCGAACATGGAGGGCCCGGCGAACGTCAGCACCTTCGACTACATCGGCGACGACCCGGCCGCCGCGCCCTTGCTCAAGATGATGCGCGGTTCCGACGGCAAGCCCGCCACCTGCGACGGCGTGTGGATTTCCTATCTCACCGGTGCCGGAGAGAAAAATTTCACCCTCAATGGCAAACTCAGCGCGGGCTACGGCTCGATGTGGGGGATGGATCCCGCCAAGCCCGGCGACAAGATCGGCCCGGAGTTCACCTTCGGCCTCGCGATGGATGCGGCGTTCGATGAGCCGGTGCTCATCATCAAGGCGGCCTGGGGCGGCAAGAGCCTGCACACCGATTTCCGCCCGCCGAGCGCCGGCCCTTACGTGATGCCAAAGGAAACCCGCGAACTTTGGGACAAGCATCCCCAGGGCGCCCATGGCATCCCCAAGGCCGAGGACCGCCCGAAGTGGAATGCCGAGAAGGTGGCGGCCACCGGGGTCTATTACCGCCTGATGACGGAGCATGTGAAAAAGGTCCTGACCGACCCGAAGCAGGTCATGCCGGACTATGACGCCGCACAGGGTTACGAGATCGCCGGATTCGCCTGGCTTCAGGGCTTCAATGACATGGTCGATGGCCAGGTCTATCCGAGGCACGACAAACCGGATCGCTACGCCCCTTACTCCGAGTTGCTCGCCACCTTCATCCGCGACGTGCGCAAGGACTTCAACGCGCCGAAGATGCCTTTCGTCATCGGCGTGATGGGCGTGGGCGGAATCAAGGATCAATCCTCCAGCATGGTGGCGTTCCGCGAGGCGATGGCGGCACCCGCCGGTATGCCCGAGTTCAAAGGGAGCGTCGCGGCCGTGCAGACCGCTCCGTTTTGGGCGGACGAGCTGGGTGACATCGATGCAAAGCGCGCGAAGATCAGCCAGATGGGCCATTTCCTCAATTCGAAGCACAAGGACCACGCCAATGCGGACGGCGCGATGACCGACGAACAAAAAAGGGATTACCTCAAAAAGTTCGAAGCCGAGCTCATCACCCCGGCGGAGCTTGCTTTATGGAAACGCGGCGCATCCAACGCGGGCTACCACTACCTTGGCTGCGCCAAGACCTTCGCTCTGATGGGCAAGCACTTCGCTGAAGCGAACCTGAAGCTGATGAAATAGCGCAGCGACCCACCGTCAAATCCTGGATGTTTGCCGATGCGCCGGCCCTCTATCGTTGCCCGGGCCTTGCCGGGGCATCCGCTTCCAACTCCGGTCCGTAGCCAATCGTGCTGAACGGCCCGACCGGTTGGCCCTCGGTGTTGTAGAGAAGGTTCCCCTCCGGATGCTGGGTGTAGGCGTAGCGAACTGCGACAGGTTCGGCGACGTCTTTGCTCGAAACGACAAGCTCTGAACCGGTGATCTTGCCATCCGCCCAATGCCAGGTGCCGTCCTTGGCCTGGATCGATAGCCACTGAATGGCGGCATCCGGCTGCGGCACGGGCGGCAGGAACCCCTCTTTCCGGGCGACGATCAGCCCGCTCTGCGCGTTATCGAAGGAAACCCGGATGGCGGTGCCCTCGATGGTGTGCTTGGTGTAAAGCGGGGAAGTGGTCAGATCCTTGAAGCCATAAACTTTCTGCAACACGGAACGCGCAAGCCGCTCGCCGGTGTCGTATTTGTTAGGCGGATGCTCACCGGGGGCGCCCACATCGATGGTGACCGCCATGCCCGTATTCTTCAATGCCAGGGTCTCGAAGCATGCCTGGCGGATTTCCGCACGGCCATCGCCACCCGCGGGGTTGTCCAAGGAAGACGAGCCGATTCCCGGCAACTGCACGAAATGAACCGGAAAGTCTCCCTGCTTCCACGCCTTGCGCCAGCCCGTGATCAGCGACTCGAGCTTGGGCTGATAACGGCGGCCATCCTTTTCGTTGCTCTCGCCCTGATACCAGACGGCACCGCGAATCCCGTAGCCAACCAGGGGCGCGATGAGAGTCGAAAAGTTCTTACCGATCGGATCGGGCTCCTGATTCAGCCACGACTCGATGTTCGATCCACCCACGGCCGTCGTGACAAGACCGATGGGCACCAGCGCATCGCGTTGCAAACGCCGGGCGAAGAAGAAAGCCGTCCTTTTAAAGACCGGCGCCGTTGCGGGAGCGCAGACGACCCATGCCGCGTCACCGGGCTGGAACTGGCGCAGGGCCGGGTAGTTTGCCTGATCCAACGTGTCCTCCGGAAAATGGCCGCTCCTGTTCGTTCGGATCGCACCCGCCATGTTGGATTGCCCCGCACACATCCATACATCCCCGAGAATCAGATTGCGGATGTTCCTCACCGTTTTCACCCCGGCCTTCTCGAAGGTCACCGTCATCGTTTCACCGACAGGAGCATCGTTGACGCTCTTCAGCCGCTCGGCCGGCATGGCATCCAGCACGACTCGCCAGTTTCCATCCCTTTGCGCGGTGGTGGCCTTGTTCTGGCCCTTGAAATCAACGGTCACCTTGGCTTCGGGCTCCGTTGAACCCCAAACCGGCAAAGGGATCTGCTGCTGCAGCACCGCGTTGTCCAGGAACGGTGCCCCCAATCCCGCCTGTAGCGGTGAATCCACCGGCGCTTCGGCAGCAACATCGGCGGGCCATAGGGCCAGGCATGAGGCAAGGATCAGCCCGGTGAAATCGGGGATCTTGCGAATCCTGCCACAAGTGGAGGGTGCCGCCAAAAACGGGACGAGGAGGTGCTTCATGTGGAATGACAAGGCTACCTTGCTACGGAGCAAAAGGCTCCTCCCGTTCAGCCGCAAGCAGGAAGGGTGACGCCGGGAGGGCTCGGAAACCGATGGGGCGGCGGCGAAGGTCAGGCGTGCTGCAGCAGCATCGTGAAACTATTTCCGTGCCTTGCCCGGCATCCGGGGTTCTCTTCTCCCCGCCCCGCCGATGAACGAAGAAACTGCCCCAGACATCCCCGCCGCCGCGGCTCCCGAGCCGGACCCCGGCTTGCGGAAGGATTTGATGGTGCTGACCAAGATGCGGCTGAACGTCTTCGTCCTCATCACCACCTTCTTCGGGTTCCTGCTGGCGTCGCGGGGCGGCAGCTTCGATCTGATGAAGCTGGTCCACACCCTGGTCGGCACCGCTGCCGCGGCCTTCGGGTCGGCGGCATTCAACCAGCTCATGGAGGTCGACCTCGACGCGCGGATGAAGCGGACCGCGAACCGCCCGCTGCCCTCGCGCCGGATGGACCCGCTGTTCGCGTTCGGGGTCGGCTGGCTCCTTTCCGCCGCGGGCATCATCCACCTCGCGGTGAAAGTCGGCCTGTGGCCGGCGGTCCTCGCCGCGGTCACGGTGGCCGTTTACGTGTTCGTCTACACCCCGCTCAAGCGCCTCAGCAGCACCAACACGCTGGTCGGCGCAATCCCCGGGGCCATCCCGCCGATGATCGGCTGGACCGCGGCGGGCGGCGCGTTCGATGGCGGCGCGTGGTTCCTCTTCTCCCTGCTCGCCCTGTGGCAGCTCCCGCATTTCGTGGCGATCAACTGGCTGTGCCGCGAGGAGTATGAAAGCGCGGGCTACAAAATGTGGTCCGATGGCGATGTCAGCGGCCGCCGCAGCGGGCTTCTTGCCGCGGTCTTCGCGCTCTTCCTCGCCGCGCTGCCGCTTTGGCCGTGGTTCGCCGGCTGGACGCCGGGCTGGCAGGGTCACGTCGCGCTGGGTGGTGGAATCCTCGCCGGACTGGTGATGTCGGCCCTCGCCGGGCGCTTCATGCGGAATGGCGAGCGGGCCTCTTTCCGCAAACTCTTCCTCTTCACGCTGCTCTACCTGCCGCTTGAACTCGGATTACTTGCCTTCGCTTGGACCTAGTCTAGTTTCCGCCGCCCCATGAGGACGCCTGTTGAAAAGCTTGAACCCGCCGTGCGCGACCCGCGCAAGCTCCGGCGGACCGCCCTGTGGCTGGTTGTCATCATGATCGCCAGCGGGGTCGGGATTTACGCCGCCTACCTGAAATGGGCGGCCGGACAGGCGGGTGATGACCGCCCCGGTTTCATCGGGCGGATCGACAACAAGGCCGAGTTCGGGGTGGTCCGCCAGGATGCCTCCGGGGCGAAAATCAGTGAGCTTTTCGGCAAGGTCTGGATCGTCTGCGGCGTCGCGGTGAACCAGCCGGAAGACTGGAAGACGACCCGCGAGGTGCTGCTCCGTCTGAACGAACGCTACGCCGGCCGCGATGATTTCCGGATCGTCTGTTTCACGGTCGACCCGAATCAGGAAGACCCCGCGGTGCTGGCAAAGGCCGCCGAAGAAATCGGGGTCGGGCTGCCGAACTGGTGGTTCGTCGGGGCGGGAGAGGAATACGTGCACAAGTTTCTCAAGAACAAGCTGCGGCTCGGCGTGATGCCGCACCAGAAGGACGGCAAGTGGGTCTTCGACGCGTCGCTGATCGTCGTCGACCGCGACCGCCACATCCGCCAGGCGACTTTGAAGCAGGGCAAGTATCGCCGCCACAAGGTGACTTTCGACTTCGAGCAGGCCGCCAGGTGGGATGCCGAGGGCCGCACCGAAGGACTGCCGAAGTCGAATGTGGAGACTCTGGAAGAACTTCTGGTTAAGACCCTCGATGAACTGATCGCACAACCCGTGAGACCATGAACGAACGACGAAGAATTGTCCTCATTTACAGTGTTGTGGCGGTGGTCTCGGTCATCTTCCTCGCCTTCGCCGTCCACCTCGGCAGCCAGGTGCCGGAGCAGGAGGAGCCGGAGTTCAGCAACATCTCGGCTCCGAAAGCGCGGACTTTTTTCCCGATCAAGGCCGACTTCAGCGGCGTCAATCAGGCGGCCGCGCCGGTCAAGCTCTCCGACCTCAAGGGCAAGGTCTGGATCATCGCGGAGTTTTTCGCGGTCTGCCCGCACTGCGCGGTGCGCAACGGCCAGGAGCTGAAATCGATCTACGACGAGTTCAAGGATCACCCGGACTTCCACATGGTCTGCGTCTCGGTCGACCCTCTCACCGACACTCCCGAGCGGCTGATCGACTATTCGAAAGCGCTCGGTGCCGATCCCGCCGACTGGTGGTTCATGAGCCATCCGAACGAGAAGGAGACTCACGACTACATGGAAAAGGAGCTCGGCTTTTTCGCCATCCGCGAGCGGACGGATCCGGTCGATATCGAGTCGAACGGCCGCTTCGCCCACGACATGGGGATCATGCTGGTGGACCGCGAGTGGAATGTCGTCGGCAAGTGGCCGCTCGCCGATGCCCGCACCGAAGAAGGGCGGAAGCGTGACCCGGAGCTTTACGAGAAATTGAAAAAGGAACTCCTCGGCCGCTTGCGCGAAGAATTGGAAAAGAACGAGACGGCGGGGATCGACGAACTCCTGCCAGATGAGGAAACCGCACCCGAGAAAACAGGAAGTGATGAATGACGAACGCAAGGAGTGGCTGTCCCGGTCACCGGACGAAGCCCTCTCGAAGAAGCTCGGCATTGTCGCGTGGATCCTCACCGCGGTCGTGCTGGTTCTGGTCGGCCTGATGCGCCGTCCGGAGCTGCGGATCCCGCTGCCGGACGGCTGGTCGTTCGAGTTCCTGCCGCCGGTCCATGCGGTAATCAACACGCTGGTTTCCATCGCGCTGGTGGTCGCGATCGTCGCGGTGAAGCAGGGCAAGATCGGGCTTCACAAGAAGGCGATCATCGCCGCGATGGGGCTCTCGGTGGCCTTCCTGCTGTGCTACGTCGCCTACCACTTCACCAACATGGAAGTGCTTTTCGGCGACGCGAACGGCGACGGCGCTCTGGACGCCGCCGAGCGGGCCGCGGTCGGCGGCCGCCGGACGGCCTATCTGCTGCTGCTGGTCAGCCACATCGTGCTGGCCGGCATCAGCCTGCCCTGCATCCTGTTCACCTTCATCGCCGCTTGGACGAACCGCTTCGCGGCCCACCGCCGGCTGGCCAAGTGGGTTTTCCCGATGTGGCTCTATGTCGCGGTAACCGGTCCCATCTGTTACTTGATGCTCAGGCCTTATTACGCCTGACTCCGTCCGCCTGATGCTCCCATGAAAATCCTCGGATACCGCGACGCCGACTACGAGTCCTTCGTCAAACGCCTGAACCGCCGAGCCTTACCGACGCACGACGTCCGCGACCTCGTCAGCGAGATCATCGCCGAAGTGGCGGGTCAGGGCGACAAGGCGCTGGTCGCCTACGCCAAGCGCTTCGACAACGTGGCGCTCAAGGAGAAGCAGCTCTTCGTGACCGCGGATGAACTTGCCGCGGTGAAAGTGGCCCCGGCCACGCGCAAGGCGGTCGCCGCCAGCCTGCGGAACATCACCGCCTTCGCGAAGAAAGGCCTGCGCAAGGATTGGTCGATGCTCAATGCCGAAGGAGCACGGGTCGGCGAGCGCTTCCAGCCCTTCGACCGCGTCGGAGTTTACGTGCCCGGCGGGAAGGCTCCGCTCGTGTCGACCGCGCTGATGACCGCCGGTTTCGCCCGCGCGGCCGGTGTTCCTGAAATCCTCGCCGCCACGCCCTGCGGTCCCGATGGCACGGTGAATCCCGAATTGCTCTATGCCCTCAAGGCGGCCGGGGTCACCGAGGTCCTCAAGATCGGCGGCGCCCAGGCGATCGCCGCGATGGCGCTCGGCACGAAGTCGGTGCGCCCGGTCGACCGGATCTTCGGGCCCGGCAACCGCTTCGTCGTGGAGGCCAAGCGCCAGCTCTTCGGTGCGGTGTCGATCGACCTGCTGCCCGGGCCGAGCGAGGTCCTGATCGTCGCCGACAAGACCGGCAATCCGGACTACATCGCGGCCGATCTGCTCGCCCAGGCCGAGCACGGCGGAGACAGCGTGATCGGGTTCATCACCGACTCGAAGGCACTCATCGGCAAGGTGGTCAAGGCGGTCGAGCGCCAGCTCGCCAGCCTCAGCCGCGCCCGCTACATCCGCGAGGTGCTCAAGCAGGCGACCTTCATGCTCCAGGTCCGCAACATGGCCGAGGCGGTCGAGATCTCGAACGCCTTCGCCGCCGAGCACGTCTCGTTCATTTGTGCGGAAGAGAAGAAATGGCTGCCGCAGATCCGCACGGCCGGGGCCATCTATCTCGGCAACGATTCACCGGTGGCGGTCGGCGATTTCCTCGCCGGTCCCAGCCACACCCTGCCGACCGGCGGCAGCGGACGCTCGTTCTCGGGCCTGCGCGCCGACCAGTTCCAGCGGCGGACCAGCATCGTGAAGATGGACAAGAAGGCGGTGCGCAAGTCGCTGGCGGTGGTGCGGGAGTTCGCAAGGATCGAAGGGCTGGACGCCCACGGAAGATCGACGGCGATCCGGGTGGAGTGAGTCGTGGACGAAACACCGAGCCACTCAAACCTCCTCGATCTCCACGATCCTCAGCTCCTTGACGGCATCGTCCGGCCAAAACGCGATGACCAGATCTCCGACCCGCAGGAACTGCCCCCCCCTTCCGACATCATCCGGCAATGAGTAGTCGCCTACTTGGGCAGGATTCTCTGCAAGCTGTGAAATAAGGGTGACCAGCTTCCGCCGCCGAGCCTTGGGCAAGGCCAAAAGGAACGCAACCGCTTGGGACGAGAGGACCGGCTCGTAGATCTTCCGCTCAGGCATGACCGAGATCGGCGGAAAGTTGGGACAGCGAAGTCTTCTTCCCTGAATCCATCTCCTTCATGAGCCGAGAGATTCCTTGGCGACCACTCTTCGACTCGTGCTTGAGCCGGAGCAGGTAGGCCGACATGGCACGACGATCCCGTTCCGAGAGCCGGGCAAGTCGCTGTTTGAGATCCAATTCAGAAGACGCCGTCATCGTGAGGCGAAAGTGCCTCACTTTGCGGTCACGGTCAATCTCCGGCTGCAGAGCTATTTCTTCCCCCACGAGTCCCGCAGCGCCACCGTCCGGTTGAACACCGGCTTGCCGGGCTGATGGTCCACACGGTCGGCGACGAAGTAGCCGAGCCGCTCGAACTGGCAGCTCCACTCGGGCTTGGCGTCCGCCAGGGACGGTTCGACCCACGCGGTGATCGACTTGAGCGAGTCCGGATTGATCACGCTGACAAAGCCGCCTTCCGCCGCATCCGGGTCTTCCACCGTGAACAAGCGGTCGTAGAGCCGGACTTCCGCCGCCACGCCGTGCTCCGCGCTGACCCAGTGGATCGCCGCCTTGCACTGGACGCCTTCCGGGGTGTCGGCCCCCATCGTGCCGGGCAGATACTCGCAGCGGATCTCGATCACCTTGCCGTCGGCGTCCTTCTCGAAGCCGGTGCATTTCACGATGTGCGCGCCGCGCAGCCGGACATGGCGGCCGGGGCCGAGGCGGTAGAACTTTTTCTCCGGCTCTTCCTGGAAGTCGTCCGCCTCGATCCACAGTTCGCGCGACATCGCGACGTGCCGCGTGCCCATCGCGGGGTCCTTCGGGTGGTTGTCGAGTTCGATGTCCTCGCTCGTCCCTTCCGGCCAGTTTTCAATCACCAGCTTCACCGGATCCAGCACCGCCATCCGCCGCAGGGCGACGGTGTTGAGATGGTCGCGGACTTCGAACTCTAACAAGGCGACATCGGTGATGCCGTCGAACTTGGTGATGCCGACGCGGTGACAGAAATTCCGGATCGCAGCCGCCGGATAGCCGCGGCGGCGGAGGCCGGACAGCGACGGCATGCGCGGGTCGTCCCAACCGTCGACCAGGCCTTCCTTCACGAGCTGGAGCAGCTTGCGCTTGCTCATGACGGTGTAGTTCAGGTTCAGCCGCGAGAACTCGATCTGGCGCGGCTTGGCGGGCACCGGGCAGTGCTCGATGGTCCAGTCGTAGAAGGGCCGGTGGATCTCGAACTCCAGCGTGCACAGCGAGTGGGTGATGTACTCCTTCGCATCCTCCAGCGGGTGGGCGAAGTCATACATCGGGTAGATGCACCACGCGTCGCCGGTGGTGTGGTGATGGGCGTGCATGATCCGGTAGATCACCGGGTCGCGCATCACGATGTTCGGCGAGGCCATGTCGATCTTCGCCCGCAGCACCGCCTCCCCTTCCTTGAACTCGCCGGCCCGCATCCGGGCGAAGAGGTCGAGGCTTTCCTCCGCCGGCCGGTCGCGCCACGGCGACGGGGTGCCGGGGACGTTCAGGTTGCCGCGGGTTTCCTTGATCTGCTCCGGCGTCTGCTGGTCGATGTAGGCGAGGCCGTTCTTGATCAGGTGGACGGCGCACTCGTAGTAGAACTCGAAATAGTCGCTGGCGAAGAAAAGGTGCTCGCCCCAGTCGAAGCCAAGCCATTTCACGTCGGCCTTGATGCTTTCGACATACTCGGTCTCTTCCTTCGAAGGATTCGTGTCGTCGAAGCGCAAGTGGCAGCGCGCGCCGCTCGCCGCGTTCTCCTGCGCGATGCCGAAGTTCAGGCAGATCGCCTTGGCGTGGCCGATGTGCAGGTAGCCGTTCGGCTCCGGCGGAAAGCGCGTGATGGTCGTGGCGTGTTTGCCGGAAGCGAGGTCCGCGGCAATGATTTCGCGGATGAAGTCGAGTTTGGGAGAATCGGACATGGAAGAGAGTGGAAAGTGATCAGTGAGCAGTGATCAGTGGAAGGCATCGCACTGAGTGAGCCTTTCGTTTCTTCAAATCTGCCACTGATCACTGATCACTGATCACTTGGCACTTTTCGTGGCTACTTCGCCAGTTCTTCGAGCAACGCTTGGTTGAGACGGATCCCGGCTTCGAAGTTCTCCACCGGGAAATTCTCGTCGGGCGAGTGGATCTGGGCATCGGCAAGGGCGAGGCCTAACAGCAGGGTGTCGGCTCCGAGGATCTCGCGGAAGGCCTGGACGATCGGGATGCTGCCGCCTTCGCGGATGAGGACCGGTTCGGCATCGAAGGCAACCCGCAGCGCGCGCTGGGCGGCCAGGCCGTAGGGGCCGTTCGGGTCGGTGTGGTAGGGCTTGCCGTCGTGACCGCCGATGTAGAGCAGCGAAACGCCGGGCGGGCAGTGCTTGTCGATGTGCGCCTTCACCAAATCCAGGATCGTCGCGGGGTCCTGGTTGGGGACGAGGCGGAAGGAGAACTTCGCCATCGCCTCGGCGGGGATCACGGTCTTGGAGCCTTCGCCCTGATAGCCGCCGCCGATGCCGTTGATCTCGGCGGTCGGCCGGGACCAGGCGCGCTCGGCGGCGCTGTAGCCTTCCTCGCCAAACAGGCTGCCGCTGCCGGTGACTTTCAGGTAATCCTCGTCGGACACGCCGGGGACCTTCGCCCACATCTCGCGCTCCCAGGTTTCGAGCGGCCGGACATCGTCGTAGAAGCCCTCGATCATCACCTTGCCGTGCTCGTCGTGCAGGCTGGCGACCAGCCGCGCGATCGCCGTCGCGGGGTTCGCCACCGCGCCGCCGAACAGCCCCGAATGCAGATCGCGCGCCGGGCCGCGGAGGATGACCTCGCAGCAGGCGATCCCGCGCAGGCCGTAGCCGAGCGTCGGCACGCCGGGCGCCACCATGCCGGTGTCGGAGATCGCGATCACATCGCACTTGAGCAGGTCGAGGTTGGCGCGGAGGAACGGCGCGAGGTTCGGGCTGCCGACCTCCTCCTCGCCTTCAAAGAGGAAGGTCAGGTTCACCGGCAGCTCGGCCTTTTCCTTCAACGTCTTCTCGACGCCGAGGATGTGGGACAGCATCTGGCCCTTGTTGTCACTGGAACCACGCGCCCAGATTTTCCCGCCGCGGATCTCCGGCTCGAAGGGCGGCGTGGTCCACAGGTGGAGCGGGTCGACCGGCTGGACATCGTAGTGGCCGTAAATCAGAACCGTCCGGCGGCCGGCCTTATGCTCGTTCTTGGCGACCACGACCGGATAGCCCTCGGTCGGATGGAGCGTGGTGGCCAAGCCCATCGCGGTCAGTTTCGTCACGAGCCAGTCCGCGCAGGCACGGACATCGCCGGCATTCCGCGAGTCGGTGGAAATGCTGGGAAAACGAAGAAACGCAAACAGGTCTTCAAGCTCCGGTGTCATGCGGGCGAATCAAGCCCCCGCGTCCCCCACCCGGCAAGGCGAAACACCCGCCGGCTGCGGACCGGGACCACCGGTCTGCGACCGGTCGAACGGTCCCTCACGCCACGCAGCCTGTTTCAGCCCGCATTGCAGATACCACCGTCCCCGCGGCTTCTGCGGGCCGGAGGCTGCTCCGCGCACCCGGCGCGCCCCCGATGCCTCACAGCCGCTCCCGTTCCTCGCGGATGACCCTCAGCACGTCGTAGAGCGCGAACAGCATTACGAAAAGCGTCAGCAATCCGCAGGCACCCCACCAGATCACGAACCGCAGCGGATCGGCCTTGAGCCAGCCTTCGATCCCCCACAGGCCGATCGCGAACACCGCGAGCAGCAAGGCCACGCTGCGCCCCATCGCCCGCCGCCGCGCGGGGCGGTCGTGCAGGATACTCTTGGCCAGGCCTTTGCTGGACTGCCAGTCGGACGGGCGCTTGTCGTTCATCGGCGGAAATCCTCCACCACCCGGCAAGCCGCGGCAAGGCCCGGATGGGTTGTGTTTAGCGAGAGAAATATTGGCAAAGCGGCCCGAAGGGCTAGGGTCGCCGGATGCGACCACGAAGGCCTCAACCCAATCCGGCTCAATGGCGAGCACCTCTGGAGATTTCGCCGTTTTCAAGAATATGACCACTCGATCTCCCAATCGAACGGAATCCCGCGGATTCGCCCTGGTCGTTTCACTCGCACTGATGGTGCTGTTGACGGTGCTGGCGGTGGGACTGCTGGGACTCTCCGCAGTCTCGTTGCGCAGCAGTTCCCAGCAAGCGGCGCAGTCCGAGGCCCGGGCTAACGCGAGAATGGCCCTGTTCCTGGCCATGGGGCAATTGCAGAAGGCGATGGGACCGGACGCCCGGATCAGCGCGCGGGCCGAGACCCTTGCCAAGGATTCACGGCTCGGTGCTTCCGTGGGCCCCAACACCGCGAAGGCCTGGTGGGTCGGCGTCGCCGGCAGCAATCGCGACAAAGGCCTTGATTCGCGCAACCCCGTCGGCTCCGGAAACCCGGCGGTCGTCTGGCTGGTCTCCGGTCTGGATCCTCAAGCCCCTCCCGAGGCGCAGATCACCGCAGCAAAGCCCTTCAATTCCGCGGTTCTCATGTTGGGCGACAACAGTATTGATACGGCCGCCATGACCGGGGGCGAGCCGATCCAGGCCGGCAACGTGACGATCACCGGCCAAAGCGACGGGACTTCGGGAGGATTCGCCTACTTTATCGACGACAACGGGATGAAGGCGCAGTTGGCTGCCAACAACCCGAATTTGCGCAACGACCGCCAGCCGCCAAACGGGGGTGGTGTCCTGCCCGGCACTTACGACCTGAGCATCCTCGATAACATGGACGGCCTGAAAGGGGCCGCCCGCGAGGATTACCTCCGGCTCCTTTCGGTGAACGATCTTCCACTGATCGCCGATGACAAGCGGATCGCCCGGAGCAAGCGTTTCGGTTACACCACCCTCTCCCGGGGCGTGCTTTCGGATGTGCGCAAAGGCGGGCTGAAACGCGACCTGACCATCGCCTTCGAGAGGGATAGCGTGTTCGCGAATGTCTTCCCCAAGGGCAACTCCGGATTCGGTGAGGCATACCTCGTGCTGGACTCGAAGAGGCTGTCGCAGAGTCCCGACCTCCAAACCAACGGCTACATCCACTGGGAGATGTTCAAGGACCACTACAATATCAAAAAACACATCAAGAAGAGCGGCGCCATTTCTTACCTCGACTCCATTCTCATTAACAAGAACGGGATTTTCAGCGGTCTTGAAACCCCTTTCGCAAGAGGCCAGCTGGGGCCCCACAACATCGGACAGGCCACCGCACCGGCACCCCACCAGGCGATGCCCTACGGCGACTACCAGCCCATCGCGGCACCATCCAATACGGACGAATACAAGCACAGCCCGGTGATTCCAATCCTTTCACGCATGCAGCAGAACGCATGGATGGAGCGGCGGCAGCCCGACAAGATCCGGACCAACGTCCAGCTCTGGCAGGCCCAATACAATCCATACAACATCGGCCTCAATGTGGTCGGGGATTCGCCCGACTTCGGGCCCAGGTTCATTCATTACCCGCAGATCTTCTTCACCGTCAGCGGAATGACGGTCAAGGATGCCGCAGGTTCGACATTCCCGCTCAACAACATATCCGGGCACTCGGGGAAGCGCCAGTCGAGTGTTCCTCATCAGGTGCTTCTCGGCCCGGGCAGGAGTCATGTTTTTGCCTTCAAGGATTACGGGGCGGTTGGCCGTGACGACGACGATTTCCTGTATGACGACAGCGTGAGGAACCTCACCTTGCAGAGTATTTACCGGGAGTTTGATCTCGTTTCGGCACCGGATTCCATGACGCTCAAGGTGGACTTCGTGCTCGAGCGGCCCTCGATGATCCACGGTGCCAATTCCAATTCATACAACGCCAATCATGAGGTCGCGCAAACCCTTTGGGCGCCTTTCGCCTGGGATGCGATCAATGGCAACCTGCCGGGCAAGACCATGACCAAGAGCGGAATCAGCCCGGGCCAGTTGAACGAGAATTCCATGCTTTCCTTCGGGTTCAACCTGCGCACCACCAAGGAGGGCGGGGGCGCCATCCGGCCGCTCGTCGACGCGAACATCCGCGCCATGTTCGGCAATACCAAGTGGGATTCCCCGCTGGGAGTCGACCTGCTCGCCGCCTACTCGCCCAGGAACCGCGGAGCAATGGACGAGCAGATTCCCCAGATGAATGTCTCGGACAACCCCAAAGGCTACACCTACTGGGGTGCGGGACTTGATGCTGCCGACGGATACGACCGGGTGATCCTGTTCGACATCCCGCGTGACGACCTTTTGTCGCTCGGGCAACTCCAGCACGCCGGAGTCGGCCGCTTCAGTTACGAGCCCACCTACATCGTGGGCAACTCTTACGCCAATCCCAGGATCGGCCTTAGCCAGTGGAAGACCTCGGTCAGCGACACCTTCAGCACGGCTTCCCGCGGGCTTCAGGAATACCAGATCCCCGGACAGTTCAACCTCTATGACGCTTCCTTCCTGGTGAACGAGGAACTCTGGGACAGCTATATCTTTACCACCATCCCGCAGGCGGCGGACAACGTCAGCGGCAGCACGCCCGAGCCCGCGCCGAATGCCGCGCACTTTACGAACCTGCTGCAGGGCACCGCGCTGCTGCCGAATCCGCGCTTCATTCCCTACGAACCCCGCGGATCGAAGTTCGACAGGCCGACCTTGCAGATGACCACCGCTTCGCGGGCCACCACCGGCGGATTCTACCACAATGCCGGCCATCTTCTCGTCGATGGGGCCTTCAACGTCAATTCCACTTCCGTCGATGCCTGGGAGGCGTTCCTCTCCGGAACCCACGAACTGCCCTATCAGAAACTGAGCGCCGACTCCACGGTGACGGGATTCTCGCCGCCAGGGAATGTGAAGGGTGTGCGCTTTCCACGCGTGAAGGCGGTCTTCGGCAAGGGCATGGAAACAAAGAACCTCGACGAGAACTACTGGATCGGCTTCCGCACCCTCGAACAGAAGGAAGTCCGCAGTTTGGCGGAGGCAATCGTCAGCGAGATCAGGAAACGCGGTCCGTTTCTCACCCTGGGCGAATTCGTCAACCGCAAGCTGGAAGACGGGGAGACGGGCCAGCGCGGAGCCCTCCAGGCCGCCCTCGACATGACCGTGAACAAGGATCTCGACAAGGGCTTCGAGCAGTCTTCCGGACATCCGAAAGTGCCCAAGGACAGCACCCAGGGCGCGGGCTTTCCCGGACAGTTGCTCCAGGGAGACATCCTGCAGGCGCTCTCGCCCTGCATGACGGTGCGTTCGGACAGCTTTACGATCAGGGCCTACGGCGAGTCGCGCGCCACGGCAACCAATGAAGTGCGCGCGACAGCATGGTGCGAAGCCACGGTGCAACGCTATCCGGACCCGGTCGCGTCAAGCGCCGGTGCGGTTAATCCACTCAGCGACCTGGTCAATCCGGCCAGTAGATTCGGACGCTCCTTTCGCATGCTCTCGTTCCGTTGGCTGAATCGGAATGAGATTTGAATCCATCCGCCACAATCCCCACATGTTTCACCGACAAGTCCTTGCCATCGTATTGCCAGCCCTTCTTGCGGTCACGGCGAGTCCTGCACAAACCATCAAGGTGCGCACGCTGGCATTGCTGGAGGAAAAATTGCCGGAAGTTTCGCTGAAAGGCCCGGAGGGTTTCCTGCCCTTGGTATTTTCGGATGTGCAACCGGGCGAGTTGGTCACCGCGGCTTCCGCCAACCCATTGCCCCTCTACAAGAAGACAACGGATGCCGAGGGAAAGGTAGCGTTCGCTGTCGCCGAAAGCATCAAGATCCCCCAGAACGCCAAGGGGATATTGCTACTGGCCTGGACTTCGGGAGACAAGGTGCGCTACCTCGCGATTGACGACAATTTCAGTGAGGCCCGTTTCAACGACTGGCTTCTTATCAATACCGGAACCCGGCCCGTTGCCTTCAAGGTCGGGGACGGATCGAAACCCTTCCTGATCCCTCCGGGAACGTCGACCACCCAACGCATCTCGGCACCCGAGGGTGAGGGTGCCACCGTCCTGGCACAAGCCCCCTTCGACGGCAAAGCCAAGACCTTCTTCTCGACTTACTGGCCGGTGTATGAGGACAAGCGCGCATTGGTGCTCTTCTTCGACGACGGATCCAAGATCCGGGTCAAGCGTATCAGTGACAAAATCATCGCCGGGGAACCCTGAAATGATTGAGAGCGAAGCCGGTTGATTCGCACCGCGCTCTACGCCGCGACGCCCGCGTTCAAGGTGGCGCGGCAGGTGGAAGCCCTCGCCTACGAGCACGACGGCCCGCCCTGCGGCGAGTTCGACCTCGTTGACCAGGTTGCCGGCCTGCTAGGCCTCCGCGACTGGTATCAATGGCGGCAAGATTCCGGCGCTTTCACCCCGCAGCCCGCCAGCGGGCCACCGTCCAACGGTGCCGTGACCAACCCGGCCGGACTCAAGGCGCGGTCCGCCGATGCCGTCCCGCTGCTGCTCGACGCCCTGCGGCGCTTCGACCGCATGGAGGAAGACGGTATCCTCGCCCTCATCCACGAGGTCGGCACCCGGGCTGAGAACGGAGTCAGCTACTGCGACGACACGACGCTGCACCGCCTCGCGGCGTTCCCAGGCGAAACCTTCTTCGGCCTGCACCTGATGTGCCTGCTCTACGCCGGCATCCGTCGTGCCTTGCCGGCCGAATCGGAGACCGGAACAGACCTCAACGACGAGTTCGCCACCGCACTGGAATTTTACCACGCCGGCCGGCGGGCCTGACCGGCGACCCTCCGGCCAATCTCAAAACAACCGCTCCCAGACCATCGGATTATTGCGCAAACGCTCACGCCCGCCGGTAGCTCTCCCGCCTGAAACGTCGCCGCACGGCCCAGCACCCCGACCGCCTGGAGGCACTCGCCCGGCAGGCGACCGACTACACCGTGCACATGATGCGCACCACGGGATCGGTCCCGGCCACGGTCATCGCCGACACCGACGACGGCTACGTGTTCTGCATGCCGGCCGACCTGGCCGACGAGGCGGCAAAGGACCGCTTCGCCGAGATCGCCCGGCTGCTGGCGGTAGCCCAGAACGCCCGGGCTCTCGTCCTGGTGGTGGAGGCGTGGGTCAAGTATGCCAACGCCGCCGGCGAGCTGGACACGAACATCCCGCCGTCCCAGTCGGCCGACCGGAAGGAAGTCGTGGCGCTGATGTTGGAGGATCACTCAAGTGCCGCCTCCAGCCTGCTGCCCATCCTGCGCGATGGCTCCGGGACATTCCTCGCCTTCGACAGCCCTCCAGCGCTCGACTACACCGAGTCGGCCGGCCGCTTCGCCGGGCTTATGCCGCGCCTCAAGCCCAGCGTCCGGGAAGCCGCCGCGGCGAAGGCGACGCTGCTGGCCATGGGCATGAACATCGTCAACCGCAGGGCCGACCCGTCCCTCAACTGACCATGAGCGCCGGCACCGATCCCATCATCGTCATCCTCAGCAAGGAGCAGGTCCGCCACCGCAAGCTCGCGCACTTCCTCAAGCGCTTCGGCCCCCACGCCCTGCCCGAGGGCCCGGAGCTGGCCCCCCTGATGGGCCGCTTCCAGTTCCTGGTCCACGGCTACGAGGACGACCCCGCCGAACTCTATGGCATCCCGGACGTCCGGAAATTCTACCAGCACTTCCAGCTGCCCTTCGACGCGGAGCCGCCGGAGGAGTAAGAGGGGCTACCCGATCCCGCTCAGGAAAGGTCGGCGATCGCCTCGCGACGGCTTGGGCTGTTTTGATTCAGCCCGTGGGAGATGGATCGCACACTCTGGCGGAAATGGCAGCGGCGGCGTATAACCCGAGGATGAAGGAGACGTCGATTGAACCCGGGTGCTACACCCTGTCGGATGCGGCCCGATACCCCGGCCTGTCGTTGAAGGACATCGCCACTGCATTCAGACTTAACAGCGAAATGCTGACGCATGGATCGCCCTGGCGTGCTCCCCGGGAATTGAACCGTCTGCTATGAGAGTCCCCGGTGCGAGCCGGGTCCGACTCTCAACATGAAAAGAAAACGACACACCCCAGAACAGATCGTCAAGAAGCTGCGGATGGCCGGCGAGGAGCAGGCGCGCGGGACGAGCATCGAGGAAGTATGCCGCAAGCTGGAGATCAGCGTGGCGACCTACCATCGCTGGAACAAGGAATACAGCGGAGCGAAGACGGAGACCGTCAAGCGGCTCAAGGAGCTTGAGAAGGAGAACG